>Ga0209450_10000642_pt1 | contig 17609 bp, 12 predicted proteins | sample FrelakmetLWP11LW_FD_187149 | JGI IMG/M metagenome (GOLD analysis project Ga0209450, IMG submission 187149) | Freshwater lake sediment microbial communities from the University of Notre Dame, USA, for methane emissions studies - LWP11 LW (SPAdes)... | ecosystem: Environmental > Aquatic >...
TTGTCGTTGTCAGGACGGTATTAGCACCTAAAATTACTACACCATTATAAGCTTGATTTCCCGTGGTTGTAATGCTCGGAGCATTTATGAAAGTCGTACCACCAAGAGCTACATTAAGGCTTGCGGTATTGCTTATTACTCCACCTAAGGTTTTATTCCCAGACCCAAGTAATTGCAGTGCACCAACATTACTTACTGCTTGCAGTCCAACATTTCCGGTACCACTACTTATGTCAACACTCTGGTTTACACCAGTAATATTTCCAGCAAATTCAATTGTGGCATTAGTTGTAGTAAACGTTGTAGTATTTGCATTACCCAACGCTACATTACCAGTATAACTTTGATTTCCAATTGTAGTAATATTAGCTGTGTTGATATTGGTACTTATGCCGGAGCTTACAGTTAAAGAACTCAGCGCGCCACCAGGCGCTGCTCCAATTGCAGAATTAAGCGTTGCACTTCCCCCAGCCTCCAGCACTAAATTTAAATTTGCGCCATTTATAGCTGCATCAATTTCTATATTATTAGCAGCAATTAAACTCAAGGTACGCTCATCAACTCCAGCGTAGGTTAAATCCGCACCTACTTGCCAAAGAATATTTCCTGTTTGATTGCCTGGACTTCCCACACCTCCTGTTTCAATTTCAATATCAGCACTTGCTAAATTGCTTAAAATATCACCAACATATAATTGCGATTCGTTACCACCAGGAGACCAAATATTTGTTGTACCATTGCTCCAAGTACCGTTTGCGGATGGTGGAGTATTGCTTATGTACACATCATAAGGATCTAATAGCCATGTGCCAAAATTACCCTTCGGCGCACTAACGTCAACATGAGCCCCACTAATGTCTAACCAATTTTTACTTGAAGTTTCAACAAAACCACCAATACCACTCTCTGCACCGCCTCTAGCCTGAGCCGTACCATAAAACCGCGTGCTGTCATCAGACAATATTATTATTTTTCCACCATTACCTGAGGTAATAGCATTGGCAAAAATATTAGCATTTGGACCTACATATACAGCCTGCGCAGCTGGAACCACATTGTTACCAAAATATTTAGCGCCAATCAATACTTCACCGCCTCCAGCCATTCCAGAAACATCTATCTTAGCGTTTTGAAACAATCCGACATTCTGTCCTGTAATCTTTACCTTACCTCCTTTCTCTCCAGCCTTATCACCACGTGCAATAATTTTGCCCGTTACCGAAACAACTCCTTGCTCTCCTCCCGATAAAATAATTTTACCGCCCTTGTTAGAAATGGTATTAGCCTCAATAATGCCACTCATGTTAATAGCACTATTAACCACGCTTTTTACCATAGGCGTTGTGAGCATTACTACTCCGCCATTTGCAACAATCTTCCCACTTTGAGTTATTGCACTATCGACGTCAGATCCTGCATCTGGAGATAAAGCAAACTGTATAAGTTTGTCTCCATAGAAATCCAAAGTATAAATACTGCTAGAAGGAGCAGAGCCTAATACTACTTTTCCTAAATTGGCTTCAATGAGTCCACTGTTATCAACTCTAGGCGCCACCAAATACACAAAACCGTTATTAGCTGCTTTAATATAACCTTGGTTAATAATACTTGCATTACCTGGCCCTTGCATAAATTGATAATTTCCAGCCAAAAAATCCGCATTACTAATATTGGCTGTGCTTGCAAGGAGTCCGGCAACGTCGACGCGTGAGTTAGCACCAAAAATAATACCCGCAGGATTAATTAAAAAGATTTGGCCATTGGCAATAAGTTGACCTAGAATAGAAGAAGCATTTCCACCTGTTATACGATTAAGTGTTACTGAACTTGCTCCGGGCTGGATAAATTGAGTTTTTTCTGCGGCTCCAATATTAAAACTTTGCCAATTGATTATTCCTTTTTGAGTTTGTTGCTTAATTACTGCAAGATTATTACCACCTGTGATAGTAACATCGCCAGATACCACGCTCCCGCCCTGGGGAAGGGCTTTGATCAATACAGAAACAAAAATAATTCCAATTCCTATTAGAATTATTAAATGTTTTCTACAAAAAAATCGTAACTTCAACATAAAACGCTTCCCTAGCAACATGTCGCTTCATTATAACCTAGTTCCGATACTAAAATATAGTCTCCATGCCCTACCATTTTTACCTAAAGTTATTTGTGTAGCAACTGTTCTAGTTAATGGCTTGGCTATTTCTAAAGTTCCATAAAAATATTTATTAAAAGTCGTCCGCAAACCTGCGCCCAAATCAGCACCACTATCTTTGTTTGGCTGTACAAGATCTGGCAAAGTATTCCAAGTAGCACCTATTTCGTAAAAAGTATAATATTGAATCTCTTGCAAAAATCTCTTACCAGGATAAGTATCAACACGTAACTCTAGTTTACTCACTATTCCTGAATCTCCAATGATTTCTGATGGATCATAAGCACGTCCAAATTGCGGCCCCCCGAAAGAAAATTGTTCTGCAGACAACAGTCCATTGTGAAATGAATACTGACCAGTATTAGCAAATACCAACATCCAACGAGATCCAAAAGTTTGATAACGTGAAATATTTATATCAACTTTTTTATAATCACTACGTGCGCCAGTACGTGACAACAGTGTTTGCGGGTTATCCGGACTTGCGCCAAAAATATGCAATCCTTTGGAAAAATCTACGCTAATTATATTGGTTCCGAGCAACTGATCAGCAAAATTATATGCTGCTCCAAATCTAACCGAACGTATATGGTCTTGATACAAAGTTTCTAAATCTAAATTGGTATAGCTATCCATCCAATCAAACTTACCATACATCGAAAGTTTTTTCGTACGAGTACGTAATAGTAAATATTCAATTCCCGTACTCCAACTCTTCCCACGACCAATCAAACCCAAAGGGTCTAAGGTAAATCCCGGATGAGTTTCCGTAAGATCACCACTAGCATTGATACGTAGATCACTTATCCCCAATGGAAAATCATAGACTAATTTCAGATAGCGCAACTCTTCATAGACAGGAGTATCAATTGTTTGTAACATTAAATCATCTGCAGCAAAAATTGCATCATGAAGTGAAACGGCAGCAACAACCTCATCTGGACCCGAATAGCGTGAACCACGATTATCCCAGTAAGCATCTAAAGTTATCCTTGCTTGCTCAACAACGAAAGTTAATTCTGACGCACCTACCACTGTAATTGATGGCGATAATACCGTTTTAACTATAAGCCCAGATATATCATTAAGCGAAATAATATAATGCTCTAATTTTCTAACCTGTAGCGGTCGCATTTGTTTGATTTTTTCGCCATACTTCTCTACCCGAGAGCGCGTTTTATTAGTAATCTCACCCTCTACGTAGACTGTACTAACGTAGCCTTCTACTGCCTGAATAGATACTTTCCCGGCTTCGATCTGTTGAGCCGGGACAATAGCTCTCGAAAGTACATAACCATCCTTACGATAATGCTCAGTAATAGCATCAGCAATAATTTGTAAATCAGTTAAAGAAACATCTTTACCCAAATAAGGCTTATAATATCGCAATAATTCGCCTTTTTTATAAACAGTTACTCCAGTAACAACAAGATCAGAAAGCTTAAACTTTATAGCAGCAACACTTTCTTGTGGTTTTAGTAAAGGCTCCTCTTTCTGCAGCAATATTTTTTCTGGTTTAATTAAACGTTGCGGTTTTCCAGGAGCTCTTACTTTAACGCGTCCGGGGTCAAATGCAGAAAAAGGAACCATAGGAACGGGAACCCGTGGATCAATGGCCCATGCAGATTGGACATATAGCATCAAACCAATCAATACTATTGTTAATGCCAATTTATTTATGTTCTTAATGCCCTTAATCATTGTTCTATAAATATCCTTAAGAAAACAAAAGTCAAACTTGCTCCTTTTTGCAGCATTAGCAATAATAAAGTTAGACGCATAACTATAACATGATTTCCTAAAAAAATGGAATTTAACCTCCAGTTTTTTGATTTAAGCTATTGATTTAAGCTTTGCGACAAAACCTAGCAAATCTAGTATACTTGTCCAAAGATTAGGTTTTGTAGATCTTGGTGATTGCCTATCTTTAAGTTTTTCGTAAATAATTAGCGCAGGGTATGTCCTATGCATAAAAAAACTGCTGTATTTACTATAGGTGTAGTAGCCACAATTATATTTTTATTTTTTACCTGGGAAACCAATTTTAAGTATTTTGACATTCTGACAAGAGTTAACTACATTTTTTATGACGTTAATTTAAAAATTTTTCATAAAAAAAACAGATCGGATAATGTTGTCATAGTTGATATTGACGAGAAAAGCCTACAATATGAAGGCCGTTGGCCGTGGCCACGAAATAAACTAGCAACCATAGTTAAAAACTTGCAAAATAGTAATGTAGCAGTAATTGCTTTTGATATTTTGTTTCCAGAACAAGAGCCTGATATTGCAGATACGTTGTTAAACCACGCACAACAAAGCAAAGAATCTAACCCTAAAATTATCGAGTATTTATCCCAACAATCACCATTTTTTGATAATGACAAAATATTTGCTGAAACCTTAACAAAAAGTGATGCCGTTTTGGGCGTGTTTTTTAGTAACGGTCTTTATCGTGCTACTGGAAAACTTGGCAAACCAATTTTAAGTCTCACCAAACCGACGGAGTTAGTTGTTTTACATGAATCTAAATTTATTGGAAACACTCCTGTTTTAGCTGATGCTGTACGTTATACCGGTTTTACTACAACCATGCCAGATGAAGATGGCTTTCTGCGACGATCGCCGCTATTAATTGAATACAATAATGAGCTTTATCCATCATTGGCATTAGCAACAGTTAGAGCCTATTTATTAACTGAAAAATTTTCTTTAGATTCAAGTAAGTTAGAAAAAGAAAGAATATTCTTAGGAGTAAATTTAGGCGATATTTATATTCCAACAGATTTTGCTGGAAACATTTTAATTACTTATTGTGGCCCGGCCTTTTCTTTTCCCTACATATCTGCTACTGACGTTCTATACAATAAATTCTCCCCACAAACTTTTGAAGGAAAAATAGCTCTCATTGGCTCTTCGGCTGTTGGTATTGGTGATTTACATTCTACGCCATTACAAGCCATAGGTTATCCTGGCACTGAAATTCATGCCAACATTATTGCATCTATTTTAAATAAAAACATTCTTTCTTCGCCGCTTTGGTTGGTTGGAGTTGAAAGAATTTTAATTGTAACAGTTGGTTTAATTGCTACAGTTTTAGCGGCATATTTACCCGCACTAGGTTTGATTTTATTAACCATCGGAATGATAATTTTGTTGTTTATTTTTAATGCCATTTTATTGATTGAATATGACTGGATACTGCCGCATTTGGTGATGCCTTATCTACAATTATTATTTTTAGGAATCATTAATAGCGGGTGCGGTTACTTGTTTGAGACCCGGTCACGCAAAAAGTTACATGATGTTTATGGACAATATGTTTCTGCAGCGCATATTGATAAAATGTTGGAACTTCCGGATCAACACACTTTGGATGGTAATACAAAAATGATGACGGTGTTGTTTGCTGATGTTCGTAGCTTCACCTCTATTTCTGAAAAATTGGATGCAAAAGGAGTCAAAAAATTTCTCGCTACGCTGTTTACTCCTTTCACTGAGATTATTTTTGATTGCAAAGGAACTATTGATAAATATGTTGGTGATATGATTATGGCTTTTTGGAATGATCCTATCGACGATCCCCAACATGCATCACATGGGGTACAAGCGGCACTAAAGATGCAAAAAAAACTAAAAGAGCTGGCTCCAGTCTTTGCCGAGCAAAAACTACCTAGCATTGGGGTTCGGATTGGTATTAATACTGGCATGATGCATGTAGGTGATATGGGATCGGAATATCGTAAAGCGTACACTGTTTTAGGCGATGCTGTAAATCTAGCTTCACGTCTAGAAGGTGTTAATAAAATGTATGGAACACCCATCTTGGTATCACAAGAAACCAAAGAGATGTGCAACGATGTGGTTTTCCGTTTTATAGATTGCATCCATGTAAAAGGCAAAGCAACTGCAACTAATATTTATGAGCCTTTGTGTTTGTTAAATGAAAAAACTGATGCTTTAGCGGCAGAGCTAACCCAATATGAAAAAGCTTTAGAATTATATAATATTAGTAATTGGAATGGGGCTAAAGAAGCGTTTGCAAAATTAGCTGCGCAATATCCCCAAATAGAAGTTTATGCTATTTATTTTAAGCGAGTTAGCCAATACGAAGTTTCTCCACCACCTCTAGACTGGGATAGAAGTCAGCATTTAACTGAAAAATGATTTTAATCACACCATCTCAGATTGCTCAAGCTTCCATTTGATCGAGGCAATGGTAAAAGAAACGATTTCTTGTTTTAAATTAGCGTTTTTTTGGGGTGAGCAAGATACTTCGCTAATCATTGTTCCTAAGCTCACATGATCATCTAATACTCCTTCAGGTACTACCGCCGTAAAATTATGCGTGCCGACCAAAACTTTCAGATGTTTTTTTATTAATTTCAACAATTCTTCAGAAGATGAACCCAAAGATTGTTCGCTATTACTGCGTGTTCGTTGTTGCATAACTTGCGCTCCAAAATACTATTAAAAAATAATATCACATTGCGCAGAAATTGAACTCCCGGGTTTTTAACGGTATTGACAAATCAATGGAGATATGTGACGCGATATTTAGACTACGCAAAGGTTTTTAGCGGGCTTTTTATTTCCTTTTTGGTAATAAACATATCAACTTACTATTGTCTAGGATTTTTGTTGGAAAAATATTTTCCATACAAAAAAAATATGCTTAGACCAAAATGGCAGTGGGGAGTAATCTACTGGGTGTGATTACTCATGGATATGGAGTTCACAGCCTACAAGCAAGTATCTACAGTAAACAAAAAGGGCGCTGGGGTTTTTGCTAATGGCTCGTATTAAAAAACCTGGACAAATACAATAACGCTTTGTATATTTGATAATAATTTGCAGGGTAGATATTAGGAATATTCCTGTGATCCCCACAAAATCCCCACAAATTGACTTTGGCGAATTAAGCGATTACGATACAAGCCACGACTGTTGTACTCGGGCTCATAGCTCAGCTGGTTAGAGCAGTGGACTCATAATCCATTGGTCCTAGGTTCAAATCCTAGTGGGCCCACCAAAAATTTTGTAAAGGGATAATTACAATGGCTATAAAAAAACAAAAAACCATTCCAAAAAAAATATTAATTTTAACCTCTGGCGGCGACTCACCCGGTATGAATGCTGCTATACGTGCAGTGGTACGATCGGGACATTATCATGGATTTAAAACCTACGCTTGTCATGATGGCTATCATGGTCTAATACAACAGAAGATCTTTCCTATGGGCCCAAGTGATGTTGCTGGTTGTATTCAGCGTGGCGGTACTATCATACGATCCGGACGCTCAAAAGAATTTCATAAAAAAGATGTTCGCGATAAAGTGCGCACTTTTTTAAAACAAGGAGGTATCGAATATTTAATAGCAATCGGTGGTGATGGTACCTACCGTGGCGCCACTTTACTGGAAGAAGAAGGCGGACCAAAAACTATTGGTATTCCCGGAACTATTGATAATGACATAGTCGGCACAGATTATACAATTGGCTACGACACCGCTCGCAACACCGCTATTGCTGCTATTGATAATATTCGTGACACTGCATCGAGCAGTGGCATGTACTTTTTGGTTGAAACTATGGGACGGCTTTCGGGATTTTTAGCAGTTGATGTTGGTCTTGCTGGTGGTGCTGAATTTATTTTAACCCCTGAATTTCCAATAACCGTTCCTAAATTAGCAAAACTTATTATGACTCCGCAGCGTAAAAAACAAAGTCTAATTATTGTTGTATCCGAATCTGATAGTCCTGGACGCAGTTTTAAGATAGCAGAAGCTTTGAAATTACTAACCCCAAAATTTGATTATCGTGTTTGCGTTCTTGGCCACATTCAACGCGGTGGTTCACCAACTGTAATGGATCGCATTACAGCCTCAATTATGGGCGATATGGCAATTAAAGGGCTATTAGCAGAAAAATCAAGATGTATGACCGCAGTACAAAATGGTAATTATTTATTGGCTCCATTTCCTGATCCAAACAAACCATCAAGACGACTTAATAACGAAGATTTGCTAAAGCTCAATTCGGTATTGGCAATATAAACTCGCTAGGCTGAGCCAGAAAATCAAGGTTTTATGGCCAGCATAATAGAGTTTATAAATAGGTTCCGAACGGATTTTCAACAATGATAGTGTCTGCCCTCTCCTGCCCCGTTGCAATTAAAACAATTTTTAGCTGTAATAATTCTTCAATACGCTTAAGATAATCTCTGGCTGCTGTTGGTAAAGCCTCAAGTACCTTAATGCCAAAAGTGGATTCTTTCCAACCTGGTAATTCTTCATAAATTGGCTCACAAGCTTTAAAATCAACCAAATTTCCAGGAGATAAGTCAATTTCCTTGCCATGCAAACGATAACCAACACAAATTTTTATTTTTTCTAATCCGTCTAGCACATCTAACTTGGTAAGTCCCAATGCTGTAATACTGTTAAGTAATTTTGAGCGACGAAGTAGGGCAATATCCAACCAACCACAACGCCGTGGTCGGCCAGTAGTTGCACCGAATTCATTTCCTCGTTCTGCTAACCATGAACCCATATCATCTTTTAATTCTGTAGGAAATGGTCCGGAACCAACTCTGGTAGTATAGGCTTTACTAACACCTAAAACATAATCCAAATAAAGCGGCCCAAAACCTGCACCAATTGAAACAGCTCCTGCAGTAGTATTAGAAGATGTTACGAATGGATAAGTACCATGATCAATATCAAGAAATGTTCCTTGTGCACCCTCAAACAATAAATTATCCCCATTTTGATAATGCCGTAGCAACTTAGCTGGTACATCAGTAAGAAGCGGACAAATAATTTCAGCGTTAACTAAAACCTCATCCAAAATTTTCTTGAAATCTAAAGATGGGGCTCCATAATAATTTTGTAAAATAAAGTTATGGTATTTAAAAACTGTAGTGAATTTATCAATAAAACTTGCTAGGTCTCTTAAATCACTAGCGCGCAACCCAATCCTGGCAATCTTATCGACATAAGCCGGTCCAATCCCACGCTTAGTTGTACCAATAGCACTCTCACCCAACGCTGTTTCTTGTGCTTGATCTATAATTGCATGATATGGTAGAAGCAAGCCGCACGACTCACTAACTTGTAAACGCTCACGCGCAGGGACTCCCTGCTCTTCTAACCCTTTTATTTCGCTCACTAACGCACTAGGCGATAAAATCACACCATTGCCAATATAATTTGCTACATTTTCGTGCAAAATTCCTGATGGCAATAAATGCAAAACTGTTTTTTTACCATTCACGACGACTGTGTGACCGGCATTGTGTCCACCTTGAAAACGAATAACTGCCTTAGCATGCTGGGTTAATAAATCAATTAGCTTGCCTTTGCCTTCATCGCCCCATTGGGCACCAACAATTACTACATTTTTAGCCATAAATTTTTCTTATAATTATATAAATTTGATTTAACAACTTCTTTGAACAAGCCGAAACTTCAGCTGCTGGTCTTATGCTTCCATAATTTCGTGTGAAATTCCACAACTTTGTACAATATTACGCAATTTACGTAAACCAAGATTTTGAATTTGTCTTACCTTTTCGCAATTAACTTTTGTTTTTTCGCTGATTTCTTTCAATGTGGATTTTTTATAGCCACACAAACCAAAACGCCGCGCAATCACTTCCCTGGGTAGCTCACCCAATCTATCCAACCAGTTATCAACCAAACAAACAACCGCTTCATCTTGAATTTGCTGCACCGGATCAACATTGCTTTCATCGGCCATAACATCAGCAAAACTCGTATTATTATCTTCGCCAAACAATGAAGCATCAATTGATACTGTACTATTATCTAAATCCATTACCCCTCGAATTTCGGCCTCTGTCTCATGCATAGCTTTTGTAAGATCATGAATAGTTGGCTGACGGTGTAGAGTTTTTGCAAGTTCACGCGACAGCTTGCGATAAGATTGCAACTTCTGAGCAACATGAACCGGTAAACGTATAGTATGGCCTTGATTCATGATTGCCCGTTCAATCGATTGACGAATCCATCTGGTAGCATAAGTAGAAAAACGAAAACCCATTTCTGGATCAAACTTTTCCACCGCACGCATTAATCCTAAATTTCCTTCTTCAATTAAATCTAGCAAATCCAAACCACTATTAAAATAGCGTTTAGCAATATTAACTACCAAGCGTAAATTGCTCACAATCATTTTTTGGCGTGCTTCCTGATTACCTTTTTGTATTTTTCTAGACAGATCGACTTCTTCTTTTGCGGTTAATAATGGCGAACCGCCTATTTCGTGCAGATATATTTTTGTATTATTGATGGCTGGTGTTGACTCGAACTTTGCTGCTTTTTCTTCGGTATCTACTGCCGTATCATCTATTTCTTGATTTTCTTGATCTATTTCATCAACAATAATATCATCTTCCTTATCTTCAAAAATATCTTTTTTAGCCATTGAACGCTCCCTAAACTTCGAAGTTGCCCCACATCCGTTTTTTGCACAACTTACTATGTATGAATCAACCCTGATCAAGACTCGTCTACATCTGCTAGTTTATTATCATCGTTGGACAATAAGTATTGAAAAAATTCCTTATAATTTTCTAATTGACTTGAATTTTGCTGTAAAGATTCAAACGAATTTAATTGTTTGTCTGCTTGTTTTTGCATAACTTTTTTTCTTTGCACTACGTATTTTTTTGGTGCTTTTTTTTGTTGTTTGATCTTTTTAGGTTTTTGAGCTTTCATAGCCACACCTTAAATAAAATAATTATTATTCTAAATTTTACAGTTAAAACCGTCGGGTACAGGCTGATAAGTCTATTGCAATACGGTTAGTGTTGCAACAATTCCTTAATTCAAAGAATTAACCCCTTTCAATACAACAGATTGATTTTTATATTGTTTTATCTAAAAATGCTCCGTACTCTTAACGTTCATGGTATTTTATGGTCAAAAGATCTGGTTTCTCCATAGAGGTAAAAGTAATCAGAATTTGATACCTTGTCTTTTTAAAATATTTTGACAACTCCAAATTGATTTGTTAGCTTAATCTAAGATTATAATATTAATCTAAAATAAGAAGCATTTATGGTTGCTCAAGCAAATAGTTTAAGTTCGACAATGGAAGATTATCTTGAAACCATTCTGGCATTAAAACAGGACAATGGTTTTGCGAGGATCGGGAAAATTGCGGATAAACTTAACGTAAAAAGTTCCAGCGTTAATTCCGCAATAAAATATTTAAGTGATCAGAAATTAGTGGTTCATGAAAAATATGGGTATGTGGGGTTAACGAAAGAAGGAGAAAAAGCCGCATGTGATGTTAAGAACAAGCATGACATTCTGTTTCGGTTTTTGACAGAATTTTTAATGCTGGATCCCAAAGAGGCTGAAAAGGAAGCATGTTGCATAGAGCATTCTATCAGTAAGAAAACGTTTGAGAGATTAACTAAATTTTTCAAGTTTCTTGAAAATGATTTTGTTGCAGGAAAACCGAAGACCTTGCAATCATTTGCGATATATTTAAAAACTGGCAAAAGCTGAAATGTGACTGCGAATAATGGAATGTAGTATATAAGCCATATTTTTTTACCCCTAAAGTTAGGCTTTACTAACATATTTATATCAATCTAAAACAAAGGTTAACATGAAAGAAGAAAAATACTTAAGCGACTTAAAACCAAAAGATAGCGCAAGAGTTAAAAAAATCGAAGGTGAAACTAGTCTTAAAAGAAAATTGCTTGATATGGGCGTTATTCCTGGAACTAAACTTGAAGTTATTAAATTGGCACCACTAGGCGATCCAATAGACATAAAAATAAAAGGATATCATTTATCACTAAGGAAAGAGGAAGCCCGGCATATTTCTGTTGAAACAAAAATTGAATGAACTACTTATCCAACATTAAATCAGGAAAGAGTGTGATGCTGGTGTCAATTGATGGTGGTAGCCAAACTGAAATGAGACTTGTTGAAATGGGCTTTTTACCCGGCGTGATAATCAGCATCGTCAGCAACTCTGGCAAAGGACCTCTAACAATAAACATTAAAGGATCAAAGCTAGCGTTAGGGTACGACTTGGCCAAAAAATTATTAGTGAAGGAGAATTAAAATGTCTGCGGTAGCTATAAAGATCTTAGTAACACTTGTGGGTAACCCAAATTCAGGAAAATCCACGATATTTAATAATCTTACCGGTTCTCGTCAACACGTAGGTAATTACCCTGGTGTTACCGTAGAGAAGAAGAAAGGGCAAGCCAACTACAAAGGACATGAAATAACTTTCGTGGATTTGCCAGGAACATATAGTTTGTCTGCTCGTTCGGAAGATGAGAGAGTTGCTTGCGGTTTTATTGTTGCTGAAAAACCTGATGTGATTATTCATGTAGTTGACGCATCAAATTTAGAGAGAAATTTATATCTTTACACACAGCTATCAGAACTTAATGTGCCAGTTATATTAGCCATGAACATGAGTGATATGGTTGACTCTAAAGGATACACAATCAACTATGAAAAACTCTCAAAACATTTAGGTAAACCAGTTATTGCTACCATCGGTAACAAAAACAAAGGAATGGATGAACTGTTTACTGCTGTGATTGATATTTATGGAAAAAAAATAAAAAACGAGAAAACAAAAATCGATTATGGTGAAGAAATTAATCTTGAACGTTCTAAGCTCTCTAACTTGTTGGCTAAGAACAAGAACAAGTTAAATGGATATCCAACCGAATTGTTTACCCTAAAATTGCTTGAACAAGATCCGATAGCAACAAATCTTATAAAAAATTTTTCTGACAATGGTGAAATCGAAAAACAAATTGAGAAAAGCCGCCATAATTTGCGACAACATTTTGGTGATGATGTGGAAGTTTTGATCGCTGATCGCCGATATGGTTTTGTTAGCGGAGTTTTGAGGGAAACCGTAATACAAAATACCGAAGAACGCCGTAACTTTTCGGATAAAATTGACAAAGTAATTATGAATAGGTTTTTAGGTTTACCGATCTTTGCTCTTGTTATGTATGGCATCTTTAAATTTACTTTTACGTTTTCAGAACCAGTTGTGGGATGGTTTGAAATTTTTTTCACATGGTTATCCGGAATTGTTGGATCAATCATCCCAGCAGGTTTAATTCAATCATTTGTTATTGATGGAATTGTCAGCGGTGCAGGCAGTGTACTAGGGTTTTTCCCTTTAGTTCTCTTTATGTTTTTTGCGATTGCATTTTTTGAGGACTCTGGATATATGGCTCGAGCAGCTTTTGTTATGGACAAAATCATGCATAAATTCGGTCTACATGGAAAGTCTTTTCTTCCTATGATGATCTCGACCAATGGTTGTGCCGTACCTGGGATTATGGCGACACGAACTTTAGAAAATAAAAAAGATCGCCTAATAACAATGATGGTTACTCCATTCATGATTTGCGGAGCCAAATTACCAATATTTGCCTTATTTATTGGAGCGTTTTTTCCTGCCAAGCACGGTGCAAATATGATGTTTTTGATGTATGCATTAAGTGTTGTTATAGCATTTTCCTCGGCCTGGGTATTAAAGACTTTCGTATTTAAGGGAGAAACTTCATACTTTGTGATGGAATTACCACCATATCGTATGCCGACAATACAAGGTTTGTTTTTGAAGATGTGGGAGCGAGGATGGCTATATATAAAAAAAGCAGGCTCAATTATTTTATTAATTTCCATATTAATTTGGGCTAGCTTTACATTCCCGCAGATTAATGCAGAGAAAGGAATGAATCAAGAGGTGATCTCCGCAATGCAAATGGAACAAAGCTTTGCAGGAAGTATTGGTAAATTTATTGAACCTATCATAAAACCGCTTGGTATGGATTGGCGCAGTGGTGTAGCTTTGATAGCTGGTGTTGCAGCTAAAGAGGTCGTTGTAAGTACCTATGGAACTATTTATAGTCTCGGTAAAGTTGATACAGAAAAGCCTGATTCATTAAAAAAATCATTGCAAAATGATCCATCATGGACTCCGTTAAAGGCGTTTGCGTTTTTGATGTTTTCGCTTATTTACCTCCCTTGTTTTGTTGCGGTGGCTGTTTTTTATCGTGAGTCTGGATCCAGTTGGAAATGGACATCGTTTTTAATTTTTTGGACAACCATTATAGCTTGGTGCGTTTCATTCATCGTTTATCAAGGCGGAAAAATCCTAGGAGTATGATGTGGAAAAAATAATTATTTATGTAACATTGTTTATCGTTGCCTATATTTTATTGCAAAAAATAAGAACTTTTTTTAAAAATGACGGAAGTGCAGGATGCGCTTGTTTCTTTAAAGGAACATGTTCTGAAGCATGCAGGAGAATAAAAAATAACGGCTGAACTTGAAGAACTGAAAGTTGAAGAGCTCTTAAAGTTCATCAAAGGAATGAATTATGGGGAAGTTATTTTTACTATACATGATTCACAAATCGTGCAAATAGAAAAGAGAGAATGATATATTCACTTTTGCCATAGATCAGGTGATGCCTTCCGGTGATTACAAAAAAGAGAACAACGATTTGATATAAAAACAGAAGGTTGGGTAGAGAGATTATGACTAAGACTTGACACCTTATTTTTCAGCCATAATCCAAACACCACCCCAATTTACTGGTGGTTTTGCACTGAAAATCAAGCATCGTTCTATAAACATTTTTACAACCTTGTCTTCTGGATGTTTTTTTCCTAAACTATCAAAAAGATTTATCGCTGCCTGCCAATCCCCACTTTCATAGCGCGAAAAAGCAGCAAAAAATTCTTGATTATATTGTTCCAACTTCAAATCAGGTTCTACTGCTACTGCCACATCCCCCAAAAGTTCATAAATAAAAACCCCTTGTTTTTTACCCTTGGCCGCGACTTTGTCCAACAAACGGAATTTAAATTTATTTTTTACTTTATTGTAAGTGAATTCGCTCACAATAGCAGAAGTTCCATATACTTTATTCAAATTTTCCAAACGATTGGCCAAATTTACGGGATCACCTAATGAAGTATAATTTAATCTATCATCAGAGCCAACATTACCAACAACCACCTTCCCCGTGTTAACACCAATACGTGTTGTGAGTACAGGTTTATTTTCTACTGACCATTCTTCATTCAGTTGTTTGAGCGCAGCTTGTATTTGCAATACAGCTTGACACGCATGTGATGCATGTTCTAAATCATCCATTGGTGCGCCCCAAAAAACCATCATTCCATCGCCCATATATTTATCGACGGTTCCATTCATATCGATTACAACCTTAGTGATAACCTGGAAATATCTGGACAAATATTGCATCAGTTCTTGTGAATTAATATTTTCAGATAATTGCGTAAAATCTTGAATATCCGTAAAAACCAGGGTTAGTTCCTTGATCTCACCACCAACCACAGCCGCCTTGTTGCTGGCAACTAACTTTTTCACTAAAGCAATTGGCATATAACGCTGAAAAGAGATCAAAGCATTTTTCATTTGCATAAAGTACTTATCCATTTCAGCAATTTCTGTGATTCTTGAAAATGTTTCTTTTACTTCGATTAACCTTAAGTGACAAATCAAGTTAGCATCTTGCGCCAACTTTCTAATAGGTCGGCTTAGGTTTAATGAAAGAACAGAAGCCAGGACAATCCCAATAATAAGAGCCACGCTACTAAGCAGCAATGCTATTAAAATGTCCTTACGCAATGGCGCCGTAATATCGTCTATTGGTGTTACTATGGAGACAAACCACGGGTGTTCAGTTCGTATACCATCTATTTGTTTATAGGCAGAAATATATTTGTTGTTACCAAATGAATAAACAAACGGTGTTTGGTGGGTTTGATTATAAATTGCAAAAGATTTTTTTAACAAGTGGTCATCCAAATCAACTACATTTGGCAATGTACATTCTTTGAACACACCCATGCAAGTATTATGTGTCGATATAAGACTACCAGTATAGTCAATCACCGAGATAAAACTATTTTTTGTAACTTTAATATCCTGGACGTATTTAGCAATAGCACCAATCAACATATCTACACCAAATACGCCTAGCAAATTGCCTTTAGCATCATAAAATGGAAATGCTGCAGTAATACCCGGCTGTTTTTCCTGTGTACCGATATGACGAAAGTCATAAACAATCCATATTAGTTGTCTTTTAAGCTGAGCTTGTTGATACCATGGCCTTGCGCGTGGGTCTAAACTATTTAAAGGTAGTTCTTTGACAGATATCAATTTTCCATGAGCATCAAAAAGTTTTTCTGTGGTCTCACTACCATTTACTTTACGTAGGGTGATTTGCTCTACAAAACCACCATTATTGCTTTTATTTACCCAATATAAATTCCCGGTAATGTCTCCCCAATATGCACCGATTACGTTCTCATCTCCACTAATAAGACCATGTAAAAATTGGATGAATCTATCTGAGTACTCAGGCGTAATAGCACCACTATCAAACATCTGAAAAACTGTGGAAGTATCGTCATTTAGTGATGTAAAATAATTACCAATTTTCCCACCAACTTCCCCGCTGGCGTAGCTTAAAGAGCTTTTCGCCACAGCAATTAAAACCGAATCAAAAGCAAAATAACCAATGCTAGTAATCAAAACAGAAATTCCAACCATCAAAGTAAGAACTATACTAAGGATACTGAAGCGTATGCTAACTTTCATATATATGGTAAGAGGCTACATGCTTACACGCTTAAGGTTGTACTAAGATTAAGAATTGTATCCTACTTTATCATTCGTTTCTACTAACAAACCTTAACCCGAATTGACTAACATTAAATATTACCGAAAATAGATTAATCGTAACTCCCCAGGCACCCATAACTGGTACAAAAAAGCAAAATACTTAACGAGCAGAATGATTTATCAGATTGGTACGATCAAAATGTTCCGAAGGAAACAAAATATATATAGCCCGGGGTGACCGAACTGCGAAGCAGTGTTGGGAACCCCGGGAAAGAATGCCCCCAAGATTTTAAGCCCCGAAGGGGCGCGATAAAATGCATGTTTATAACACCACATTTGTACACGATCACTGGAAGCCATATTATCAAAAGAACAATATCTATGTGCTTTGTAATGCCCATCACCCAAGGGAACTACAGGTGCCAATCGAAGATAAAGAAGTCTGGGCGAAAAAGATGAAAAAACTATTATTGTTTATGCACAAGTACCGACAGTTTTTAGTTGATGGAATACCCAAAGAAAAATACATCGGTTGGAAAAAATATACAATAAAATTATTGAAAAAGGTTTGAAATATCATCTTAAGCGAAGAAAAAATCTGATGTATGGCGGAATGTTTACCAGAAAACGCTACCCCGGTCACAATTTACTTTTGCGCCTAAAAGACTATCGTAGTGATGTACTTCGATTTTTATACGACCCAACCATTCCATTTACTAACAACCAAGCGGAACAAGACTTACGAATGATGAAGTTAAAACAAAAGATCT
>Ga0209450_10000643_pt1 | contig 17580 bp, 8 predicted proteins | sample FrelakmetLWP11LW_FD_187149 | JGI IMG/M metagenome (GOLD analysis project Ga0209450, IMG submission 187149) | Freshwater lake sediment microbial communities from the University of Notre Dame, USA, for methane emissions studies - LWP11 LW (SPAdes)... | ecosystem: Environmental > Aquatic >...
TGACTGCAACCGAAATGCTTTCACCTGATAACCTTAGTTTTTCAAGAATATGAGGTTTAAATAGTTTAGGATAAGCAATTAGTGCGGTTATTAATAATACTGCTATAATTGCGGCTCCTGAGAGTAGCCTGATATTCTTCAATTTGGCAGGTTTCACTTGTTCTGTCTGTCCTTCTTTTCTTCCCACCTCCTCAATGGATTCTCTCCTCTGAGTGGGCTCTTTTCCATACGCAGCCGGTTCTGTTTTCAATCCGAGAATAATTTCCTTTATCGCAAGAGCGACTTTATTCATCTGATTACGGTAATTGGTGTTGTTTAAGTTTTTCTCTTCGTGATCTTTTGGTGAAAGTGATCTGTTGACTCCAGGTTCTTTATAATTAAATTCAACTCCTCTGAGAAATCCATCCAGAACTGATTCGCACAGCTTAATATCTTCTGTATCCAGGTCATGGATACGGACAGGAAGCACTCTGCTTGCCACATTTCCACCAGGTAGCTTTACCTTCAATCCAAATTGATCATGTGATGCTTGTTCAACGAATGCTTTAAACTCGTGTTCCCATGCAAAAGACTTCGGATCACAGTATGTTCGTGAGATAATTGGAATAAAAACCAGACATTTTAATTTCTCTTTCAAAGAGGCATTTACATCGTGAGTTTCCAGAAGTCCATCATGAGGATTGATGTCAAAATAAACACTGATTTCTTCCTTGAAGGTTGATTCAAGTTCAGTCTTCAGAGTCTCCACAAACTCACTCACCCACCTGTCCCCCTTATTATCTTTCTGGCGGTAAGAGATGAAGATGTCGTATTCGTATCCTGGTATAAGACTGGCCATTTTGGGTATTAATCTTTTTAATAATCAGGAAATACTTTATTATAAATCTCAATAAACCTGGGATCGGACCGTATTGACAGACACAGATGCGGCTCAACTTTAAGATATATTATTCCTCCAAATTTTTCTTTATATGCGTTTTCTAACCAGTATATTGACTGATCTGTATTTCCCAGTTCTGCCAGTAAAACTGCTTTTCCAAATGAAACACTTTTCTTTCCTTTTGCCAGAGCATCCAGTTTTTCAAGCAACTTCATCGTTTCGTCCGGTTTACCAGATCTGTTATAAGAGATACCCAGGTATAAATAATAAGGCATTGGAATAGAATCTATTTCGATGGCATTTTCCAGCTCATGTATAGACTTTATATATTCTCCGCTGACAAGGTACAGATATCCAAGTATATAGTGTTTTTCGGCATTCTTTGGATCACTCTCAACTTCTTTTTTTAAAATTAAAATAGTGGAATCTGTTTTAGAAGCATAATATAAATAAAATCCATAATACCATTTCATCCATTCAGAATTGGGATCAAGCGCTAACGCTTGTTTATATTTTTCCAAGGCTTCTCCTGGACGACAGGATATATGCAGCAGGGAGGCATAAGCCCTACATGCGTTTGGGCTATTAGGATTTAGTTCAATGGCTAAGTTAAGTTCTTTCTCTGCCTCTTTTAAATCCCAATCATAATTGAGTTTTATATTTGCAAGAGCGGAGTGGGCTTCAGATAAATCGTTATCTAGTTCCAACGCCTTTAATACTGCTTCCCTTGCTTTGGAATAAGCTGCTTCAGGTAACCAGTTGGCAGTTTCTACAAGCGCCATATAAGCTCGTGCAAGTTCAGTATAAGCCAGAGCAAATTTAGGATCCTTAGCTATAGCATTTTTGAAGTATTCAATTGCCTGCAACAGGTTATCTTCACTATCAATGTTAAGATAATATCGTCCTAAAGAATAGTCATCATAGGCTTTAAGATTTTCTGTCGGTATTTTCTCAATTATCTTTTTTTCTTCAGGTGTTATTATAGTTTTTAATTCTGATGCGATTGACTGTGCAATTTGGCTTTGTATCCCAAAAATATCTTTAGCTTCCTTAATTTCGCGTTCATATGATTCAGCCCACAGGTGTTTATCGGTGACCGCTTCAATCAACTGTACCCTTAAACGGACTGAATTTCCATATTTTTGCCCACTTCCTTCAACAATATAATTTACACCCAATTGTTTTGCTATTTTTGGAATTGTTGGTCTGGCTGTTTCTCGGTATTGTTCGACTGATGACCGAGATATGACCCTGAGATCTTTAATGACTTGAAGATTATTAAGGATCTCATCCATGATGCCATTTATAAAATGGGTGTTTTCTTCATCAGGGCTGTCATTAAAGAATGGCAAAACTGCTATCGATTTTTCAAGCTCTTTTTCAGGTTTAAACAGTTTTGGAATATAGAACAATCCAAGCATTAAAAATGCCAGTGCAAAACTTGATCCGGCAATGATTGCTGTTTTATTACTTTTCCCTTTGACAGATAATGGTTTATAAATTTCCTTTGAAACTTCCTCAGGTTTTTGTACCTGTTGTCCGAGTGAAGTTATGATCTCTTTTATTGCAAGAGAGACTTTATTAATCTGATCCTGATAATAAGTCTTGTTAATGTTGTCAGATGGATGATCCTCTTTAGCTTTTAGTGGTCTGTTTACACCAGAAGCTGTTTTAAAGATGAAATCCAGTGTTCTTATCACACTTCCGGTAACTAACTCGAAAAATTTCACATCATCAGCATCCAAATCATGAATACGGATGGGTAGCACCCTATTTGCCACATTTCCATTTGGTAGTTTTATTTTAAGTCCAAACTTATCCTGGGAAGCTTGTTTAACAAATGATTTAAACTCGTGTTCCCAGGCAAAGGATTTAGGATCGCAATATGTTCTTGAGATTATTGGAATAAATACAAGACACTTCAGTTTATCTTTCAGGGAAGCATCAACATCATGTGTTTCAAGGAGTCCGTCATGAGGATTTATGTCAAAATAGACACTTATCTCTTCCTTGAAAGTAGATTCGAGTTCAGTCTTCAGGGCTTCAACAAACTCACTCACCCACATTTCGCCTTTGTTGTCCTTCTGGCGGTAGCTGATGAAAATATCGTATTCGTATCCTGGGATCAGGCTTGCCATGTTATTAGTTCATTGTGATAAAGTTATGAAAGGATTGAATACGAAGCAAATAAAAAGCCCCCGATGCTTATTTCCGAGGGCTGGAGGTCAAAATATTATAATGTAATAAATGGTTTATATTATCTACATCTAACTTCAGATTTTCAGGTTATTTGTCCGTCCCCTTTTTCAGGGTTATAAGGATAACGCCACAGGCGCCACGACTGCCGTATATCGACGCATCCGATCCATTGAGGACATTGATCGATTCTACCAATATTGGCTGGATGTATTCAAGCGTACTGACCGGAACGCCGTCAACCACAAATAATGGTTCACTGCTGAGATTAATCGATGACGGGCCCCGGATATAGACAGTGGTTCCGGATACAACTACCCCGGGTAGTCCCCTAAGCATATCGTATACTGTCCGGTAAGAAGCATATTTTGACTGTGAACCGTCTATTTCTCCGACATTGCCGGTCAGATCCTTTTTCTTTTTGACCCCATAACCGATATTGACTGATTCATCCCCGGGCAAGACTCCCGCAGCCCTCTGGTCCGGAACATAACCTTCAAACTTAAAGTCGATCTGTTTCCTGCCGTTTATGAATTCTTCCTTAATTCCGTTTGTAAGGGTTAAGATCCCGATCTTTATGTTCTCCCGCCTTACCTTGATCTTGTAAGATCCCCTTTTGCCGGTGACATTATCAGTCTTTTTACCGTCAACCATTATAATTGCGTTTGCAATCCCTGTCTGCGTTCCGTTGACTACGGTGCCGGTTATCGTGATCTTTTTACCGGATTTCTGACCATATAATCCTGTTATTGAATTTACAGCCAGAAAAACGCATAATAGTATGCTGATTCTCCTTTTCATTTTCTAAGATTTAAACTTTTAGTCTTCAAATATCAAAGTTACACTTTGTCAAAGCCAAAGTCAATAATATATTTACCTCAGTAAGTTAGAACCCCAAGGGGGGAATTATGAGTATTAGTGCAAAAGCCAGACGCCTTGACCACATTTGGCCGGTCCATTGGCAATAATCATAAATAGCTTATCTACAAACGCATAATTACGGCAAAGGGTGGTCAATTTATTCCGGCCAAATATAGGCAAGGTCATAGGCTTTTCTAAAAATAATTCAATTATTTTTTTGACTGGCAACAGCCTTTTTTGCTGCCTCGAGATGAAGATATATATTGTGATTATACCTGGGTTTTAGATTCCAACTTTTTTCAAGTGTTTCAAGTGCTTCCTGATATTTACCCTGTTTATATAATCCCCAACCTTTTGTATCTAAATAATTATAATAATCTGGTCTTAAATTCAGTGCCTTATCAATGAGTTCCAATCCTTCATTTATTTTTCTATCCTTATTAATCAGAAACCAGGCAAGGGAATTCAGCCTATTAGGATTATCAGGTTCCAATAGACGAGCTTTTCGATAATATTCTTCTGCTTTATCAAGCATATTAGCCTCATCGTAAATAAAAGCCAGGTTAGCTATTATATCTGCATCATGCCATGAATTTTCTTTAAGGATTGATAATAATTTTTCAATAAAATGATTTGTTGCAACCGAATCACCTTGAGATAACGAAAGAATAGCTTGCCTTTGGATCAGATCAGGATCATCAGGGAAATCCTGTACTGCCTTTATATAAAGTTCCTTTTCTTTTTTAAATTGCCCAAGTCGATGATACGCGTAGCCCAGGGTAGTATAGTTCCAAACCCACATGGGTTTTGAATCCCATTTCTTATATATATCCAGTGACCTTTCATATTCAATTATTGCTTTATCAAATTGTTGCAAATCGCTGTAGTCATTCCCTAAATTAAAATAAGGCCATGGTATTTGGTCATCAAATTCAAGTAGTTGTCTCAAATATTTAATGTCTTCTAATGGCGTTTCAAAATAATTGGCATATATTCTGTTTGTCCAGACTTTCTGTTGCATAGTCATTTGATCTTTTTTTTCATAAGCCCTGAGGCACCATTTTTTTGCTTCTTCATACAAACCTTGATTCCCATATGCAAAAGGAATGATCAGAAATGCATAGATGAAGTTAGAATCGATAACTATTGATTGCTGCAACAATTTGGCTGCCAAGGGGAAATCTCTTTTGCTAAATGCGATATTTCCTAAATTGAAATACCGATAAGCTTCAGGAGAATTTGTCGATGCAAGATTCTTAAAATCAGGAGATACTTCCTTTTCCAATTTAGAGATTATTAGAAAATTCTTTACCTCTATTGAAAGTGAATCAATGGTTGGTATAATTTTATCAGCTATTCCATTTATTTGAAAAGATTTATAGACTTCTTCAGTTTTTGAATCAATTAATTTCGCATTAATACGAATTTTATCTCCTTCCTTAATAATACTGCCATATATGAAAACATTTGCATCCAACTTCTGTGAGATTGTGCTGGCAACAGAAGGTGTAATTGAAGCATAATTAGTAAGATCTTTGCTTTGAATATATGTATTTATTGATTCCGATTGTCTGACTTTTAATTCCTCTGAGTTTGCTAGTGATGTGATTAAAATATCCTGAATCATTTTCTGCCAGAAATTCTTTGTTGTATCATTAGTCATATTCTGAAAAGGCATTACTGCAACAGAAATCCTCTCACCTGATGATCTCAGTTTCTCAAGGGTATTGCGTTTGAAAATTCTCGGATAAACAAATACTGCTGCAACTATTAATATTGCTAAGATCGCAACTCCAGACAGCAACTTTCGCTTAGAGACTTTGGCAGGTTTCTCCTGCAATTCCCTTCTCTCCTCTTTTTTGACCTCCTCCAATGGTTCTCTTTGCTGCATCTTTTCTTTCGATATAAAGACTGGTTCTGCCTTCAATCCTGAGATGATTTCATCAATGGCATTAGCAACCTTATTAATCTGGTTTCGATAATTTGTTTTGTTAGTGTTCTTATCCTCAGAATCCTTGGCTGTAATCGGTCTGTTTACTCCTGGTTCTTTATATATAAATTCAATTGCTCTTATAAATCCCCCCAACTCATTTGCAACAAGCACTTTATCTTCAGACTTTAAATCATGTATTTGGATTGGTAGTACTCTACTGGCCACATTTCCGTTGGGTAGTTTTACCTTCAACCCAAATTTATCTCGGGAAGCCTGCTCAACAAATGCTTTAAACTCATACTCCCATGCAAAAGATTTTAGATCACAATAAGTACGGGATATGATAGGGATAAAAACCAAGCATTTCAGCCTCTCCTTCAGTGAAGCATTTACATCATGCGTCTCTAATAGTCCGTCATGAGGATTAATGTCAAAATAAACGCTTATCTCTTCTTTGAAGGTGGACTCGAGTTCTGTCTTCAGAGCTTCAACAAACTCGCTCACCCACCTGTCGCCTTTGTTATCTTTTTGTCGATAGGAGATGAAGATATCGTAGTTATAACCTTCGATTATGCTTGGCATCAGAGGGCTATTTATTTCATAATCAAATTTAAACCAAAGTCAGGCTAAAAGCAAAAGTTTATTTGCCAGGATAAGTCAGCATCTGACAGTGCAGAAGTCGGGAAGACAGACCACCTTAGTCCGGTCAGTCTGATTCTAACATACATAACTAGACGACAAGTATTTAACTCCGACTTTTGATCGGCAATTAATTTCGGCCAATTATCGTCAGTGGCACTGGCTTTTCCACCTGTTTCTCCACTTTCACTTTTCCCATTATTTCAATAAATTCCGGATCTGATCGGAGATTTAAGAACGAGATTGTGTCGACATGCATTAATAATAAAAAAAACTCTTCTTTTTCTTCATATCCCTTTCTGAGATAATCCAGGGCCTCCTTTCTCCGGCCCAATTCGGCCATCAAAGATCCTAGCATGCTGCGAGGGACAAATTCAGTTTCTGCCCTGGCTTCTAGGGTGTCAAGCATTCTTTGGGTCTCATTCAAAGCCCCCGATTTACTATATGCCAGACCCAGCTGGGTTATCGATAGAGGTGAAAAACCTGAAAGTGTTTTTTCCAATTCATTAATAGATTTTTCATATTCTCCTTCATGCAGATAAATTACTCCTAAATAAAAGTGACAAACAGGATATCGATCAGTCATTTTTGTAAGATATGAGATAGCGGAATCCTTCTTCTGGGCAAAATATAGATGTACCCCATACAAACCATCACTTGAGGAATACAGAGGGTCTAAAGCCCTGGCACGGTGATCCCATTCAATTGCTTCAGAGAATTGTCCCTCAAAAAATAACAACTCAGAAAAAGATTTAAAGATTTCAGGATTATTAGGATCTAATTCCAGGGCCCGTTTATAGTTTGTTTCAGCACTGGTAAAATCATAATGATAAAGCAGATCAGCAGTACCGATGACTTTATACGCCTCAGCAAACAAGCTGTCAAGTTCCAATGCTTTGTAAGCCAGTTTCAATGCCGGAGGGTATGCCTCTTCCGGCCTTAGATTAGCATAAAATGCAAGAGTTCCGTAACAGATAGCAAGTCCGGTATAGGCTCTTACAAATCCGGAATCTGCCTTAATGCTTTTTTCAAATAAGCCTTTGGCTTTCCATAATGATGCCGGAGTACGCTGGCTGCGCAGATGTTCCCCCAACAAATAGTAATCGTAGGCTTCGAGATTATCAGTCGGGGCTTTTTCAATCAGATGCTTTTCTTCAGGTTTAATGACAGCTTTAAGCTCCGTGGCAACAGTCTGTGCTACTTCACTCTGGACAGAAAAAATATCTTTCCAGTTTCTGTTATATTCATTAGCCCAGATATGCCTTTCCTCACGCGCTTTAATTAACTGGACAATCAATCTCGCATTATCGCCAAACTTTTGAAAACTGCCTTCAAGCAAATACTCCACATCAAGTTCATGCCCAATAGCTTGTATTGTTTTGGTAGTTCCCCGGTATTGTTCAACAGATGTTCTTGACATTACACGCAGATCTTTGATTTTTGAAAGGTGAAGTGTAATTGCATCCATCATGCCATCAGCCAGATATTGTTTGTCGGGTTCATCACTAAGCAACTTAAACGGAAGTACGGCAAGTGATTTTTCTGCCGGCTCAGCAGGCTTGAACAATTTTGGAATAAAGAAATATCCAGGTACTATTAAAGTTAAGAATATTAAAACACCCAGAATAATTCTTATCTTCAGATTCTTATGCGGGACAGTTTTATCTTCAAAGTCTTGTTTTAAGACTTCTTCCGGATGCTGGTTTTGTTTCTTTAAAGCAGTAATAATCTCTTTCACTGCATTTGCGACCTTATTAATCTGATCACGATAATAAGTCTTATTAAGATTGTCATGAGGGTGATCTTCATTGGCTCTTAGAGGTCTGTTGACTCCCGGCTCTTTGTAAATAAATTCAACACCGCGAAGTACTCCTCCGAGAACTGACTCACATAGTTTAAAATCATCAGGATCGAGGTCATGGATCCGAACAGGCAGTACTCTGCTTGCCACATTCCCATTGGGCAGTTTTATCTTCAAACCGAATTGATCATGCGAAGCCTGCTCTACAAATACCTTGAACTCATTCTCCCACGCAAATGATTTCGGATCGCAATAGGTACGTGAGATAATAGGAATAAACACCAGGCACTTCAGTTTATCTTTAAGTGAGGCATCAACATCGTATGTTTCAAGGAGGTAGTCACTAGGGTTGATATCGAAATAAACGCTGATTTCTTCCTTAAAAGTAGATTCAAGTTCTGTCTTCAGCGCATCAACAAACTCACTCACCCACCTGTCGCCTTTGTTGTCTTTCTGGCGGTAGCTGATAAAGATGTCGTAATTATAACCTTCGATTATGCTTGACACTGGAGGTCTATTGATTTCATTCTCAAATTTAAACCTAAGTTAAACAAAATACAAATATGGAATCAGGTATCGCTGATAAGGATTTGATTTATAGATTTGGCTGGATAGGAGAGAAAAGTGGTAACTACCGCCGAACTTAATGGACAGTGATGGTCAGGGCCACTTGGTTTTCTGGTCACACGAACTAACAATGTTAGTCATCAGGCCAGATTTTCTTATAAATTTCAATAAACCCTGGATCGGTTCGTATTGAAGAACACATTATTGGTACGCATTTCAGATACAGCATATATTGATGTCTTTCTTCATATCCTTTTTCTAACAATAAAATGGACTGCTCTGTATCTCCTAATTCAGCCAGTAATAATGCTTTACCAAATGAGACTTTGTTACCTGCTTTTTCAAGTGAATCTAATTTTGCCAGAATCTTTTTTGTTTCATCCAGCTTCCCGGCTTTGCTATAAGCAATTCCTAGATAAAGATAATAGGGTTGAGGAATTGGATTAAGTTCAATGGCCTTCTCCAGTTCCTGCATTGATTTATTATAATCACCGTTTTGAAGATAGATATAGCCAAGAATATAATGCCTGTCTGCATTCGCAGGATCTTTCTCAACTCCCTTTTTAAGGATTGCTATTGCGGTGTCAGTTTTAAAGGCTTGATATAAATAGAATCCGGACCAAAATTTTAATTCTTCAGAATTGGGGTCAAGCACCAGGGCTTGTTTTATCCTGTCTAATGCTTCTTTAAAACGGCAGGATACATAAAGTAAATGAGCATACCCGGAAAATGCAGTTGGATTATTTGAATTTAAGACAATAGCTACTTTAAATTCTTTTTCTGCCGCTTTAAAATCCCAGTCGTTATAGAATTTTATATTTGCCAGCGCGACATGAGCTTCAGATAAACTATTATCAAGATCCAAAGCTTTTAATGCTGCCTCTCTTGCTTTTGGATAAACTTCTTCCGGCGACCAGTTTGCATCAAAAACAAGACCCCTATATGCCCATGAAATCCCTGTGTACGCCAGGGCAAATTGGGGATCGTCAGTAATGGCATTTTTGTAGTAATCTATTGCCCTAAGGAGGTTTTCTTCAGTGCCTTTATTATAGTAGTGAAGTCCTAAAAGGTAGTTCTCATAGGCTTCAGTTTTATCAGTAGGGATTTTCTCAATTTTTAGTTTTTCCTCTGGAGTTATTATTGCTTTCAGTTCTGAGGCAACTACCTGCGCAATTTCACTTTGTATGGCATAAATATCAGTTATTTTTCTGTTATAGGGACTTGACCAGATATGCTTATCATTGACAGCATCAAGCAATTGTACGGTCAGTTTAATATCGTCACCGTATTTTTGGCCACTGCCTTCAAGAATATAGCTTACATTCAGTTCTTTTGCAATCTGAGGAATGGATTTAGTGGTATTTCTGTATTGTTCTACAGAGGTCCGGGAAATTACTTTGAGGTCTTCGATTTTGCATAGATCATTCAGGATTGCTTCCATCGTACCGTTGATGAAATACTGGTTCTCTTCATCATGGCTATCATTACGGAAAGGTAACACAGCTATTGATTTTTCAACCTGCCCTTTTGACTCCTGTAATTTTGGAATGAAGAAATAGCCAAGGACTATTAATGTCAATACAATAAATGAACTTGCAATGATCTTAGTTTTATTACTTTTCAGAGGAACAGATACTGCTTTAGAAAACTCCCTTTGTACTGCCTGGGACTTTTGTTCGTATTGTCCTAAAGCAGTAATGACCTCTTTTATAGCAAGAGAGACCTTATTTATCTGGATTCTGTATTTTGTGTTATTTAAATTCTTTTTTTCATCATCATCAGCGGTAAGTGGTTTGTTAACTCCAGATTCTCTATAAATGAAATCAATACCACGAATTACTCCTCCAAGAACAGACTCACATAATTTTATATCATCATTATCCAGGTCGTGAATACGAACAGGCAGTACCCTGTTTGCCACATTACCATTAGGTAGTTTAACCTTCAATCCAAACCGATCCTGCGATGCCTGTTCAACAAAAGCCTTAAACTCATGCTCCCAAGCGAATGACTTAGGATCACAGTAAGTTCTTGAAATGATTGGGATGAAGACCAAGCACTTGAGCTTATCTTTTAGAGATTCAGCCACATCATGAGTTTCTAAAAGACCATCATGAGGATTGATGTCAAAATAGACACGGATCTCTTCCTTAAAAGTAGCTTCCAGTTCCTTCTTGAGGTTGTCAACAAACTCTGTAACCCAACCATCATATTTATTGTCTTTCTGACGGTAGCTGATGAAAATATCGTATTCGTATCCTGGGATAAGACTTGCCATATTTTATTTATTTGGCAATGGTTTAACAGATCCGAAATATTTGTCGAGCCAGCTTAACACCTCTTTGATCATTTCACTTTTATATATCGAATGATCTACTTCATACAAGCAAAGGCGTTTATCTTTTTCAGGAGTTCCAAGAAAGTCATAGAACGGTTTAACAGATGTCTCATATGGATTGAACATATCATATTTACCGTTTAACATTAAAACAGGGATCTTAATCCTGGGCAGATAGTTTATCTGATCCGCTTCAGGGTAGGCCGGTCCGTATAATCCTCCCAGGACTAAAATGTTTACCTTAATCCGTTCTTCAACAGCCGGAATATATGCACCTATTTCTCCACCCCAGCTCCAGCCATAAAAACCTATTTTACCTGTGTCTATATCCGAACGGGTTTCCAGATAATCTATCGTCCTGCTGAGATCCTTTATCCACCAGATTAGCCATTCGGTGAACTGATGACTATAATTAGGGTCGCTCATGTCAATTGTTAAACCATTATTCCTGTCATAAGTTCCTCTATAAACAGGGAATATCACAGCACGACCGTTTTTTAAAAGATAATCTATCATAAATATATTAGCTTCCCCATTTTTTGGATCTTTTCCATAAATTGCTAGGCCGCCAGAGAAATATATCAGTGTCTGATACGGAGGAACTCCATTTTTAGGTAAATACAGATAAGCAGCTACTTTTTCATTTCCATAAGCAGCATCAAAAGAGATCTTCTCAACAATCCAATCATCCGGACTTTCATCCCTTTCTTCAATTCTGGAATTCAAATCTTTTTTGTCATATAGAAACTGATTTTTATACACCTTAAACACACTCTCAGATACCGGGTTTTCCTTAGAATAATCCCTTGGGCCTACGAATTCAACTTGCTGGAATGTCTGCTGAGGGATTTTTTCTTTGTCAATATACCTGACACAACGGAATCCGTTCTTTGGCGAACGGTCAAAAGAGGGAAGCTGACTCCAATATGGATACATATAGTTAAAATCATCCCATGCCCCACCGCGAACAATACAGCCACCTTTTGTCTTATTCCAATTCCACTCCCTTACATTCCCGGCCATATCATAAGCGCCAAAATAGCTCATGCCCGGAAACTTCCCGACAGGAACAGGTCCTTTTTCATTAAAGTTGCTGTATGGTAGTATTTTAATATATGAACCAAAATAAGACCAGTTCTTAAAGTCATATGGAAATCCGGCGCCACTTGTCCAATGAGCTATGGTTGGCAGGCTTTTATCTACATACTCGGCATAGGCAGCAGCTTCATACCAACTTACTCCGGAAACAGGATAATCATCCTGCCCGTCAGGGTAATCACCAGCTTCCCAGGTTGAAGGTCCCGGTCTCCCGGACTTATCAGTAAATTCTGGCATTGCTTCTTCCCTCGTAAGAGTTCTTCCATTTTTGACAAACTCATTTTTCCAATATGATGGATTGCTATACCCACCTTTGTCAATAAATTCTTTATATTGTTTATTGGTTACTTCATACTGATCAAGAAAGAATCCATTTTTTTCTTTGAGAACATTACTGGTTAATTCTGTATTAATTCCGTCCACATAGACCATACCTGCGGGTATTTCTCCTACTCTGAACATTTTTCTATACAAAGTATCAAAGTTTGTTGACGCTACAGCAAATACATTATCATAACCTGCTTTTACAATTTTTATCTGATAGAATGTCCAATTCGGAAGTTTCAGAGTATCAAGAGGAGTTTTTCCGATTTTTCCCCATTCCCCTTCATCGCCGGTATATCTTCTAATATAAATATCAGCACCTGGAGGATCAGTTATTATTGTCAGCTTGCCAGTGACATAAGAGGCTGCTTTCCTGAAGTCCGGGTCATCAGAGATATATTTTTCAGCTTTCTGTACCAGATTAAATGCTGCTATAGTATTCTCTTCATTTTCCTCTTCATCGATAAGGTGTTTGAGTTCGGGCAGTGCTTTTTCTTTGGCCCATTTTACTTTCGCTCTGTGATTTAAAAAGAGATATGCTGTAACAAGGACTGCAAGAATTATTAAAATACCTGACACCAGAGTTTTTACCTTAATTGGTAAACGGTTTAATTTCTTTTCTTTCTTAGATTTAAGTTTGTCAATTGTCAGCTTGTCAATTATTTCACTCTTTTCTGCTAAAACCGGTTCTTCAGGTATGAGTGCTTTCTTATCCACCCTTTCCTCAGTCTGAATTTCTTTTCCTTTCGACTTATCTGTAGCAGAATGGTATTTCATGCTTTCGATGATATCCTTTATGGCCAGAGCGACTTTATTTATCTGATCACGGTAAAGAATCTGTCCGGGACTTTTGATAATGTCATCATCTTTAGTCCGTAGCTGGCGGTTCACTCCGGTTTCTTTATAGACAAAATCAATGGATCTCAGGGCCCCACCAATAGTTGATTCAAATAGTTTTATATCGCTTTGATCTAGATCATGAATTCGGACAGGAAGTATCCTGTTAGCTATATTGCCTCCGGAAAGTTTAACTTTCAAACCAAACTGATCCCGGGAAGCCTGTTCAACAAATGCTTTGAACTCATGTTCCCATGCAAAGGAATTAGGATCACAATAGGTACGCGAGATAATCGGAATGCAAACCAAACATTTGAGTTTTTCCTTAAGCGAAGCATCAACATCATGAGTTTCAAGTAGTCCATCATGAGGATTGATGTCGAAATAAACGCTTATCTCTTCCTTGAAGGTGGATTCGAGTTCAGTTTTCAACGCTTCAACAAACTCACTTACCCACCTGTCGCCTTTGTTGTCTTTCTGGCGGTAGCTGATAAAGATATCATACTCAAAACCGGGGATGAGGCTTGCCATGTCAGTCATTCATTGAGATAAAGTTATGAAAGGATTGAATACGAAGCAAATAAAAAAGCCCCCAGAGCTGATCCGAGTGCTGGTAAAAGTTGTTTTCAATGGCTTATTGATCTTTCAAGCAGCGAACCGAACAGCCAATCCATTTGGAATATCTATCCCTAAAAATATCGCTGGTATTATAACCTAATCCTCTATACAAGACATACTCAAACTCTGCAATTCCAGTAGAACTCCAATAGAGACCGCTAACCCCAATTGAGCCGAATCCCAGAGAATTACGCCCACCACCCGGGAGAGCTCTAAACCCACTTGAATTTGTTCCTGTATTGGGACTCATCCAATGAGATGTACCTTCTTCTTTTAGTTTACCGCCTGCTATACTGCTTTCAGGAATATTATCAATTGAAGCATTACCATCTAAATATAGTACAAGATTATGCCACTCAGCATCGCTCGGCACATGCCAACCCATAGGACAAAGTTTATCTGTGTTTACTACATACCAGTTATACAAAGCACCATAGGTATTTTTATTGGTACCAGCATCGTTGTTATACCAGCAATAACCGGGAGTTGTCAAATTCAACCACGCTGTATTGTCGGTTACCAAAGGTATAGTTGTGCCATCGTTGTATTTTGTGGTTTTTAGATTTTCGACCATCCAAACTTGTGTACCAATGGTTACAGAAGTGTAAGCATTACCGTCAATATCTTTTAAAGCGTTTTTATCATATTTTTGACAAGAGTGAATTAAAATGATTAATAAAAATACTCCAACAATTCTAAGTGAATTTTTCATTGGGTAATCAGATAATGTTCATTATCAAAGTTAGACCTTGTTTAAACCAAAGTCAAGTTTTTTTACTCTAGCAACTCCTTTACTGAAGGTCAGAATATGTGAGGTTTAGTTATATTATTATATCTGCAAGGTGGGATTCTGCTCGGAAGGAGGGTAAAAAGAGGGGTAGGAGACCTAACTTGTATTTCTGTTAACTAATAAAATCATCAAAGTCTATCATCATTCTGTAAATTTTCGTATTACAGGCAATACATACCCAAGTTGGATCATTTCCAGAAACGCAACAGCCACCCAGGACTATTTTGTGATCTTCAATCTTTTTTCTTAGGCTGGCAGAAAATGTGGAAAGTCCATACAAAATATTTGCAATTTTATCAGACCCAAATGTGTAAAGTTTTTCAAGGACGAGACAGGGACACTCAACGAAGAACACGGATGTAGCAAGTGAGTACGGTCAATTGCGAGGAGTCCGGCTTGATGGGCGACGTGGCAATCTTCCTGTTTGAACTACTACTGCCATATAAGATTGACGCTTCACAATGACCATGGCAGGTATGTCCAAAGATTAGTGTAATTTTGATATAGCCTAAACAAATCACCAGCTATGAAATCGTTTATGTTTTACTCATTCAAAGTATCACTGATTCTTTTCCTTATATTGCCGCAGCGCCTGACTGCACAAACAGAAATAGGGGAATTAAGGAAGGGTATCCGGGTATCAGAAAAAATCAAACCGGGAGAAATACACCAGTATCCTGTATCCATGAATGCCGATCAGTTTGCATTCTTCAGGGTCCTCCAGAAGGGGATCGATGTTAAAATCACAACATATGATATTTTTGGTAATAAGCTGGAGGATTTTGACACGCCGAACGGAAGATACGGTGAAGAGACGGCATCATTGGTTTCCGGCAAAAAGGGGATGTACCTGGTTGAAGTTGAAGCCATAGAGGAAAAGGGTCCTGCAGGAAGCTACTTTATCACACTTGAGAAATTGGAAGCCAGGGGTTCAACTAATTCTAAAATTACTGACCAGATGTTTTCACCCTGGAGCAGTCTTAAAACACCAGGTGCTGCAGTTGCTGTTGTCAGGAATGGTGAGATCATTTTAAAAAAGGGTTATGGCAGCGCCAATCTTGAATATGATCTGCCAGTTGCTCAGTCAACTATCTTCAACGTTGCCTCCCTGTCGAAGCAATTCACCGCTTTTTCGATACTGCTGCTCGAAAAAAACGGGAAGCTGAATATAGATGACGATATACGGTCATATGTACCTGAAGTACCTGATTTCGGAAAGAAGATCACGCTCCGGCATCTGCTGACTCATACAAGCGGATTAAGAGATGAGTCCGGGTTACTAGGCATTTCCGGACTGAGAATGGATGACATCATAACAAGGGATTATCTCCTTACCCTGATAAGCCATCAGAAAGAGCTCAATTTCACCCCGGGAGACATGTATGAATATTGCAATACAGGATACTTCCTCCTGGCTGAGGCAGTAGCAAGAGTTTCAGGCCAGTCCTTTGCAGAATTTACAGGAAAGAACATTTTCGAACCGCTAAAAATGGAACACACCTTTTTCTGTGATGATTATGAGAGAATTATCAGGAACAGGGCGGATTCATACATGCAGGACAGCACCGGGTATAAAAAATGTGTGCTGAACGAAAATGCCGTGGGTCAGACAAACCTTATGACCACAGCTGAAGATCTTTGCCTCTGGGTTTTAAACTTCGAAAAACTACTGATCGGGACACCCGGACTGATCAACAAGATGAGTCAGCCTGCGGTGCTTAACAATGGTACTCCCATATCTTATGCTATGGGCCAGTTCAACGGCAATTACAAAAATTTGAAATATTTAGCGCATTACGGATCAGACGGAGGGTATCGTACTTTCCTCGTCAGATTTCCGGAACAGAGATTCTCGGTGATCGTCCTTTCAAACTATGCCTGGTTCGATCCTGCCGGAATGGCCTTTAAGATCACAGAAAATTATCTTAAGGATCAGCTCAAAACCGAGGTCCCAAAAACTGACAGTAATCCTTCTGCTAAACCGGATACAAAATCAATTGAAATAGACGGCAAGATATTGAAATCATACTGCGGGCTTTACGAATTTCAACCCGGGTACAGTGCCAATATAATTCTTGTAAGTAACCAGCTTTTCCTGGAGCCTCCTCCCAATGGCAGGATTCAACTGATCGCTGTCTCTCAGACAGAATTTATTATCAGGGATACTCCTGCAAGGATAACTTTCAACAAGGACGAAAAGGGGCTGATAAGCAAGATTACAATTAAGCAGGGCGGGCAGGAGAGTGTCGCTGTAAGGATGCCTGATTTTGATCCTGCAAGGGTCGGTCTTGCAGAACTTACCGGTGACTATTACAGCCCGGAAATTTTAACAACATATTCGTTATCTGTCAAATCCGGGAAATTGATTGCGAGTCATTTCCGGGCCGGAGATATTGTACTGACTCCTTCCAGACCCGACAGGTTTACTTCTGATAAATGGTATTTTAAGCAGGTAGAGTTTGAAAGGGACAAAGACAAAAATATAACCGGGTTCAACGTTTCAGGGGGAGGAGTGACAAATCTGAGATTCAGGAAAGTGAAGGAATAACTGCAAAGGTCTGGCACATTGACCACAACCTGCCCCATGCAACTGAATTATTAAATCTAAACTTAACCAGTGGTCCTGGTTTAGGGTAGTATTATACCTGGCTTGCCAGATGGACGACAATTCAAAATCCGTCTTTCTTTGACCACTTCA
>Ga0209450_10000644_pt1 | contig 17571 bp, 20 predicted proteins | sample FrelakmetLWP11LW_FD_187149 | JGI IMG/M metagenome (GOLD analysis project Ga0209450, IMG submission 187149) | Freshwater lake sediment microbial communities from the University of Notre Dame, USA, for methane emissions studies - LWP11 LW (SPAdes)... | ecosystem: Environmental > Aquatic >...
AAAGCGTTTCCCGCTCAACCTTGGATTAGTGCTGGACCGCAGTGGCTCTATGGGCGGTCAAAAAATCGAACAGGCCAAGCAGACCCTCAAGCGGGTGATTGAGCAGATGGCGGACGGTGATGTGGTCTCGGTGGTTGCCTTTGACGACACCATCCGCACCGTAGCCAGTGCTGTAAAACTGGACGCACAGAACCGGCGCGACTTGCTGCAGGAGGTTGATCACATCCATGCGGGAGGCAGCACCAACCTGACCGATGGCTGGCTGACCGGCTGCAACTGCGTGGCAGAGGGACCATCGGATAATCACCTCAAGCGTGTTTTGCTTGTAAGCGATGGACTGGCCAATGTGGGCATCACCAACCACGACGAAATCTGGCACCATGCCGGCGCGCTATTTGAACGCGGCATCACCACCTCCACTTTTGGCGTCGGCCAGGGCTTTGACGAACACTTGCTTGAAGGCATGGCCAACCGCGGCGGCGGCAACTTCGCCTATATTGAATCTGCTGCCGTTATTGACCAGATGATCCTGACCGAGTTCAAAGACCTGGTGACCGTGACCGCCCGCAATGTGAAGCTGGAGATTAACCTTCCTGCCGGCGTGAGCGCCACCCTGCCCGGGGAATGGACGATGGAAAAGAAGGGACAGAAAATTATTGTCTCCCTATCGGACCAGCCGGCAAATCGCACTACCACCCTTTTCCTCAACCTGCTTACACCCCCGGGTGACGGGAAGGTGGCGCTGGGTGCTGTGGTCACTTATGAAAACGAGAACAACGAAAAACGCAGTGCTGTCGGTGAATTGACGCTTCAATATGCTGCCGAGGAAAAAGTTCTCAAGGCAAAGAAAAACCAGGACCTGGTGACGCGTTATGCAGCTGTGGAAACCGGTCAGCGCATGAACGAAGCGCTCAAACTGGAACGGTCTGGTAGGCGCAATGAAGCTCAGCAGATGATGCGGCGGACATTGAATATGTACCCAGACATGCCCGCCCCTACCCGCGCCAGGTACACCGAGGTATCGGAGCGCATTGACCGCGGGCTGGAGGAACCTGAACGAAAGAATCTGAATATGGATTCCTATTGGCTCAAGAAGCACCGCCACGAGGATGAAAAAAAATAACAGGATCGGTTAATAGGCGGCCATGGGGCGCAGGGGGAAGCTCAACGCGCCAGGGGATGGCTGATCAATTCAGAGAAGGAGGCGAAAACCTCCTTTTTTGATGGCGTGAAATCAAAGAGGCATTTCCGATAGACTCCACCTTGACAAGACCATTACCTGTAAAGTCTGAACGATCGTTCATCTTTATGATAATATTAACCTATGCGCAATATCTGATAGATAGGCTATAATTCCAGGTGTGGAACACTCCCCTGTCAACGTTGTCCCTTATGATCCTGAATGGCCGCGCCTATTCGAGGAAGAAAAAGCGCGCATCCTGCAAGATATCGGCAGTAACGTGATCAGTGTTGAGCATATGGGCAGCACGGCAATCCCGGGGCTGGCAGCCAAACCGGTGATCGACATCCTCATCGGTGTGCGCAGTCTGGCGGACGCCCCGCTCTTTATCCCTCCCCTCATCGCCCACGGTTACGAATATGTAAGCCGTTATGAAAATGAAATGCCATTCAGGCGTTACCTGCACCGCAAGGTCAACGGGGAGCACACCCATCACCTGCATATGGTGGAACCGGATACAGATTTCTACCGCCTGCAGCTGGCCTTTCGCGATTACCTCCGAGCTCACCCGGAGGACCGTAACGAGTATGCTGCCCTCAAGCTCTGGCTGGCGGAAAAATACCGCAATGACCGGGTCGCTTATACGGATGCAAAAACTGATTTCATCCAGGGCATCCTGGAAAAATGTGTTTTGAAATAATGGAGGATCGATATGCAAACTTTGGAACAATTTAAAAAGCAACAATATTTGAGCATAGAAACCTACCGAAAATCCGGCGAAGGAGTGCGCACCCCAGTGTGGTTCATTGAGGTTAACGACGAGTACTGCTTTACCACTGAGAGAGATTCCGGCAAGGTCAAACGAATTCGCCGAAACCCTGCTGTGCGGATCGCCCCATGTACTGTACGTGGTGACCTGAAGGGAGATTTCATCCCCGGGATCGCACGCCTTCTACCCGCGGAAGAGACTGAAAAGGTTAAGAAATCCTATGCCAAAAAATATGGCTTAATGGGATTGATTTTTGAATTAATGGGACGTTCGCGAAAAACAGAACGGATATTCCTGGCTATCAAACCGGAAAGCACAAATCCTTAATGCAATTTTTGCCCCCTGGCATAAAGGCAATATTTGCACCCTGCCCTGCAGGCAAATTATACCCCTTGGCGGGCGTGCAAAATCCACCCGTTGGCCAGAGTTAAAAAGATGCACCCCGGCCTGTTTGAATTAATTGCATCAAGGCGCCCGGAGTGCAGAAAAAGCCTTTCAGATGAGTGCAGGATTTGCATACATTAAGGGTGCAGAATCTGCCCATCATTCAATGACTACTTAAGTACTACTTTAACAACGACTTAATTAATCACTCCCCTTAACTTTTCTTTTCTTTGGATACATACTTTCAGGAAAAACCAAGTTCCAGTCGTAACGTGGACTCCGCGACGGCTGTTTGTATTTTCCCAGCTCAATGATCCCATTGGTGTAATCGGAAAGGAAGCGGGCTAATGCCAGTGTCACCAACTGGCTGGCAGGCAGGCGCAGATCCTCCGCCAGGTCGCGGATGGATTCACGGATGGACGGCGGAAGATCATAGGTGGCGCGCTGGTCACGGCGTGATTGGATCTTGGCGCGCTCACGGCTGATGCGTTCACGTTCTTTGCGTGGCATCTGGGCTTCGGTTTGGCGCTGCTCCATACCGATTAATAGGTCAGCCACCGCCGGGTCGAGAATCGTCTTGCGTTCGAATTTACGCTCTGCCATTGATCACCTCCAACATACGGCCAAGTACCTGACGGTAACCCCCCAGGCGTTGATGTCCATCGGAATATCCTTCGATTGAAGTTGAGTGAGGTGCATACTCCCACAACGTCTTGCCATAAGCTGCTGTTTCACGCACGCGCGTGTCCTGTGGAATGGGCGGCCAGACGTGCTCACCGAATGTCTTCGCCAGATCCTGGAACTGTAAAAAGGTCTCGCGCGTGGTGCGGTCAAAAAAGGTCGGAAGAATACTGTAACCGCGGTAACGATGTCCGCTGCGGGCGATCTCTGCCATGGTGGTGAGGATCTCTTTGACACCATCCACCGCCAGCGCATCCGGGCGTGTGGGGATCACCACCCAATCGGAGGCGATGAGCCCGTTGAGGTGCAGCACGTCCAACGATGGCGCCAGGTCGAGCAGCACCACGTCGTAATCGGTTTCATGGATCAAGTCAGCCAGGATGGTCTCGCGGAAATCAGCAAGCGTGATCTGGCGCTTGACCTTCTCGGTTTGTTTGTCCCCCGGAACCAGGTGAAGGTTGGGACGGATCTCTACTTTTACCGCATCAATGGACTCCCCCAGGCAAACCCAGCGATATAACCCCGGGGATTTTTCCAGGCCAAAGGAAAGCGCCAGGTGTCCCTGGGGATCGAGGTCCACCAGCAGAGTGCGATGTTTCAATCGCGCCAGGCCGTCTGCCAAGGTTACCGCGGTGGTGGTTTTACCGACGCCGCCCTTCTGATTGGCGAATGCGAAGATGATCATCAGCGATTAGCTCCAGTGTTGAGGTGTGGTTTAGAAAATGGACAACATTACTTCCGTAAGGGTCGCCCCTCAATATTATACAGGGTCGCCCCTAATTTATCAAGGGTCGCCCCTATATCTACACGGCATCCAATTACAGGGTCGCCCCTAGAATGCGTAAACGCCCGATTTCATCCCTTTTGAGTTCAAAAGGAGTATTTATATTCTGTCGCCAAAAAGTGGCTGAAAATCAAAAAAGTGTAACCGTGGTTACGAATTTAAATGGAACGCTATTAACATATACAGCACAGCACTGAAAATCGCACAACCGTATAATTAAAGGTAGAGAATAATCACAATGGAAGTCAAGCATAGACTTCAACGGGGTGATATCCTCTGGTTACAAGGTGAGACCATGGATCGTTTGGAAAACATAAATGCTGTGCAACGCATGCAAGCCTTCATCGACGCGAATATTAACCGGTCGATCACACTGCATATGCTGGCGAATGCGGCGGGATACTCGCCATGGCATGCCGCAAAGCTATTCAAAGAATTGACCGGTAAAAGCCCATTCGAATATATTCGTACGCTGCGGTTGTCTCGAGCAGCCGTCAGGTTACGCGATGAAGACGTCAAAATTGTGGATGTAGCTTTCGATTTTGTTTTTGATTCCCACGAGGGGTTTACGCGCGCCTTTTCAAAACAGTTTGGCTTGACCCCGCAGAAGTTTTCAAAAGACAAACCGAAAATCAATTTGTTCATTCCAAATTTGATCCATGAAAATATCCTCACCAGTTTAAAGGGAGAATACGAAATGAAAGAAAATCAAAAAGCTAATTCAATATTCGTCCAGGTAGTTGACCGGCCGGCGCGGAAGTTGATCCTCAAGCGCGGCATCAAAGCCGAAGATTACTACGCTTATTGCGAAGAGGTGGGCTGCGAAATATGGGATGTTCTTTCGGGAATCAAACAAGCGCTATATGAGCCAATGGGAATGTGGCTTCCGGAGAATATGCGAAAACCCGGCACTTCGGTGTATGCCCAGGGTGTTGAAGTCCCCGCTGATTACGCAGACCCGCTGCCAGAAGGATTGGATCTGGTCGAACTGCCCCCCTGCAAAATGATGATCTTCCAGGGGCAGCCCTACGATGATGCGGAGTTTGAACAAGTCATTGGAAGTTTTTGGGAAATCATTAAGAGTTACAACCCGGAGATCTACGGATTCAAATGGGCAGATGCGGACGCGCCAAGATTCCAGCTTGAACCCCAGGGGTACCGCGGATACATCGAGGGGCGGCCGGTTCGGGTAATGTAATTTTTTTTGGATAAAACAATTAACACGAACCCTTTTCGCTACGAGCGCTCAAGGGTGCACACTTGCCCTGGCTGGCAGTGCAGGGAAAACCGCAAAACGCGAAAAGCACGAAATTAATAAAAAGGTCAAAAAAGTAACAAAGGTTTATTGGATCAAAATAAAAAAAGTGTAACCACGGTTACACTTTTTTTGTTGCCATATTTCAACGTTTTCTGTTGTTATCGTTTGTTCAGGCGGATGCGGATCAGTTTTACCAATTCCTCGAACAACTCCAGTGAAGACGCGCCGCTGCCTTTGACCACAAGGGTATCGGCGATCTCATCCAGTGCCTGGTCGCGGCCGATACGGTCGAGCTCGTTCATGGTCAGCACGAAACGCCGCATGGATTTGGCAGCCTGGCGTCCAGGTTCAGGCAGGATGGGAGGCGCTGGGTGGCGCGGGGTGGTTTCGGTGGGAAGTGGTGGCACGGTGTATTCAGCCACTTCATCAGAGGTGAGCTGGTTCTGGATGCTCAATTTGATCATGCGTTCCCACTGTTCGCGCGGGGCGGAAAGGATCTCACGCAACACGCGCTCCGAAATGCGGTAGCGGTCAGCCAGGTCAAGCTGCGGAGTGGAGAACTGCAGGATGTTGAGCAGTTGCACCATGCGCGGACGGGTAAGCTGCATGATGGGAATGATGCGCTCCCATAGGCCGGCCGGCATACGCTGGGTGCGCGCCAGGCGGAAGAAATCATAATCATCCGCAATATCTGCGTCGGGGGTCAGGTTCAACTCGGCTAAAATGAGCGACGCCACCTCGCATGCCTGTTCCACCGCAGAGGGCGGTTCAGCGTGGCGATTCTCCAGCACCTGGCGCTGGCGGGTGGGATGCTCCACCACCTCAACGCGCAACAGGGGTTCCTCTTTATCGTCACCTGAAACATGCTGCAGGCAGGCTGCCCAGAAACGGCGCTCTCCGGTCTCGATTTGAAAAACAAAATCACCTTTAGCATTGGTCACCCATTTACCGGTAATGGATTTGATCTGACCATGTTCATTAAATGAGAAACCCATGGCAATGAGCTTTTCCACCTCTGTTGCGGTGCCGGGGTCGGCGCGCGCCATTGAGAGCCACTCCAGCGCGGATTGGTAGCAGGAGCTGCGACCAGTGTAGAAATCCTCTCTCAATGCGGCAGGGAGGAGCCGGCGCGGCTGGAAGCGGTCGGGCATCATCTGGCTGGGAACCAGGCGCTCGATGCGTTCCACAGTCGGAGCTTTTTCCTCATCACCATTCAACAGGGAGGGTTTGATCTTGCCGGGACCCGGCTTTTCGCTGCCGAGGTCATCGAACGCATTGAACCGTTTTCTTGGGGGCATAGGTGCGTTCCTTTAATCTTTCTTTGCAGTCTTCTTATGGGTCTTGTGAAGTACCAGGTCAACCAACTCGGCATATTCATGCGTGGCACGTGAGCTGGACACAATTGACGCGCTATTGCGGACTCGCGGCGGACGGTAGGTGAAAATATCCATGTGGCTGGAGTGAGCATACGCCAGGTCCGAGGCTTTGTGGATAGGTACGAGGCTTTTGGATTTGTGGCGCCGCTGCAGTTCTGCCAGGATCTCCTGGGCTTCAACGCGCTGTTCCTCGCACATGGTGGGCAGGTAGCCGAGGATCTCAAGATCCGGGCGGAAGTGGGTTTGCACCTGCTCGATGGTGCGCTGCAGTTCGATGAGGCCGGAGACACCCAGGTAGCTGGTCTCCACAGGGATGATGACGTAGTCAGCCGCCACCAGCGAGTTGATCAACAGGTCGCCGGTATTTGGCGGTGTATCCACGATGATATAGGCAAACTCGGATTGCACCTGCTGCAAGGCGCGCTGCAGGCGGGTTTCGTTGGCCATCAGGGAAGGCAGCTCGCGGGCGGCGTGGATCATGCGCGCACGGTCGGAGGGAATGTAGAACAGGTTGGGGTGGTGATCGCTCTTCTGGATCAGGCGCTGGGTGGAAGGGGGCGGGGTTTCAGTGAGCAATGCCGCCAGGGTCACAGGGACATCGTTCTGCTGGGCGTGCTCGAAGGCAGCTGCCATCAAGGCGTGCCCCTGGGGATCCATATCCACCAGCAGCACGCGCCCGGCAGAGCCGGCATGGTCGGAGAGGCGCAGCGCCAGACCGGCCGCCAGATTTACAGCTGTGGTGGTCTTGCCGACGCCGCCTTTTTCATTTGCGATGGTAATTGTTACTGCCATTTCGGGTTGCCTCTCCTGATTCGCGGGAATTACCCCGGATTTCCACGATTTACTCGTTATTAACGACTTTCCTTGTTATATTAGCATAAAACGCAGAGAACTTCAATAAGATAAAACAAGTATTGATATAAAAGGTATAATTAGCTTAACTTACTTGATTTTCTTCTGATTTCGTGCGATAATTTAGCAGTGGAGGACCATAGCCATGGGTGATTTGATTAATGATAATGATTGGCGCTTGGTACGTCTCGACCGGTTGGGTCTGAAAGAAGACCCGTTCAAACTGGCGGCTGACCCGCGCTATTTGTACCTCGGACCTGAACACCTGGCGGTGTACCGGCAGGCGCAGGGCGTCATTTCGCGTCGACGCGGACTGGCGCTGATCTCCGGCGACATGGGCATGGGCAAGAGTTCGCTGGCGCGGCGCCTGTATGACGTCTACGCTTCGGAAGAAATGATCGACATTGCCTATATCCATACAGCCGCCTTTAAGTCAACAATGGATGCTGCCCGTCAGATCTCACAGGCGCTCAATGTTCCTTTACAGCGTTCCTTGCAGCTCCAGATGGAAAGCCTGGAAAAATTTATGGCGAATGCCTACAAGGCTGGCCATAATGTGATCGTGCTGCTGGACGATGCACAACTGATGGAACCCTCCGCACTGGAAGTCCTGCATCGATTATACAACTTTGATTACGATGCCAAGGTAGCGCAGGTGCTGGCTTTTGGCCAGTCTGAAATGTCCTCTGTGTTTGAACAGAATAAATCGGTTAATGCCCGCGTTTTTGTACGCCTGGCGCTTCCTCCTCTGACACTCTCCAGTGCGCTGCAGATGGTAGTCTTTCGGTTGCGCGTAGCCGGCAGGTCAGAACCGCTGATCGATGACGACGCTTTTGAAGTCCTGTATGAAAAATCGCAGGGTGTTCCGCGCGAGATCATCCGCATATGCAACCTCTCACTGGATATCCTGCTGCAAAGTGAAGAATCCACCATAACCGTCGATATTGTTCGAAAGGTGAAATAACCATGGCTACCGTCCAGAACCCCAACCGGAATGCCTGGGTACAGTTGTATGAAGCCCGAAGTGTTCCAACAGAAACTGAAACGCGTGCCCCGGGGCGCCCACCCGGCATGATTCCGCGCCACAAAGTGGGACTCACGTTATCTCAGGGAGAGATCACCGAGATCGAGCACTGGCGTGAACGCCTTTCGCAATTGGCTGGCCGAAAGGTGTCTGCGGGTGAGACCATTGGTATTCTCACGCGCATCTGCTCCAGCCGTTTTTCCCAGTTGGATGATGCGAAAACCCACAAGGCGCTGGCTGACCTGGTGGAGGAGTTGATCGGGAAGGAGTGAATTATTTCTACCAATAATGAGCCTAATTACAGGTAGAAAAAATTCAGGAATTAGAAATCTTAAAAAATGGATCAAAATTGAATAAAGCCTTGACAATCGTAGAAATAATGTTCTGCAATTATACTGCAAGGGTGGGCATTTCTCCGGAAACGTCAGGACAATTTATTCAAAGGAATTAAGACTGACCATGGATCGATCGGTGCAAAATCAATCGCTGGGAGTTGACCAGCCGGACTTCAGAGAAGCCTGGCAAATGGTTATTGGGGAACTGCAGGCGGAGATGTCGCGGGCACAGTACGAAACGTGGGTGCAACCGCTACGTCCGATCGGATTTGAAGACAATGTTTATACAGTAGGCGCTTATAACACCTATGGGCGCGCCTGGGTGGAAGAACGCCTGGGGTCACGCATCACCCGCCTGCTCGAAGGATTGTACGGGCAGGATCTCACCTTCAAGGTGGTAGTCTCCAATGGCTTTTACAAGGGAAATCAGCCGGCGGTTAAAAAAGCACCAGTGTTGGAGCCAAGCACTTCTGTGGAAACGTTTGTAGAGCAAGAGGTCAATACACCTGCCAGCGCGGAACCTGAAATTGCCGGGGATCCACGCTCGCGCAAGGTGATGCTACAGCGTGCCTACGGCAGTGAACGCGCCGGGCTGATCCAACCGGAACGCGGGCTATTTCTCACCAATTACCTTTTTAACAACTGGCTGAACCAGCTGGGGCATTCCGCTTTCGCGGTCATCCTGGCAGCGCGTGCCATGTGTTACTGGAACCCGATGACCGGGGAACTTCGCAACGTGGTCGAAACTGAAATGGGTGAACTTGCTGAAAAAGCTTCCGTTTCGGTGCGCACAGTCAAAGATGTGCTCAACAGCGACCTGGTAAAGCGCTACTTTTTGCGCTACCGCGTACGCCGGGTGATGACTTCCAACGGGGTACGCACCGCCGGTATTAGTCTGCAGGTGCGCATGGACGACCCGCTAACGCAGTTAGACCAGGTCAAGTCCGGCATCCTCGAGGAAGAGGAGTGGTACCTGCCTGAGTTCTCAATGGAAAAAGAATAATAGTTGAAGACCTTAGGAATTTCGTCTATCCTCTTATTTAGATCAACCTAAAAAACTCCCTATTGACAAAACGAAAAATATATTGTATTCTACAAATAACTTTGTAGTGCAAAGTATATTGTAAGAGTGAATATGGAGGTTGTTATGAATTCATTACTTAACTTGAAAGAGATCGAGAAACGGGCTATCCAGTCCACTTACCAGGATGGACTTATGGATATTCAATATGGACTTATTGTGGCTTGCATGGCCATTTTCATTTACCGACCTGAATCAGGTTATAGCCCATTGAATATTATCCTTGCCATAGTGGGAATTGTACTTACCAATTTATTATTCATGGTGGGAAAACGCATGATCACCTTGCCTCGTATGGGAATGGTGAAATTCGGCGAGATGAGGCATAAAAAAAACCGGCGCATGGCAATCGTCCTCGGGGTTTTCATCCTGGCTCAAGTGGTACTCGTCATTTTTACTTCCCTTGGGTTATTTAATTCGCAAATTGGGTCCTGGATTGACAAAGTTCTTGGAAACCACAGCGGATCATTACTGGTCGTTTCAGCCATAGGCTCGCTAATGGTTGGCGTCAGCATCATCGTGATGTCTTATTTCACAGATTTTGACCGGGGATTTTATATCTCAATTCTCATGGCTCTGGCGGTTTTTTTAATGATCTTCCTGAACCGTCCATTGTGGCCTATTCTAATCGGTCTTGTGATCATCATACCCGGGGTCGTGTTACTCGTCCGTTTCCTTAAACGATATCCAATAATTAAAGAGGGGGGAGAGCATGACTGAATCTCCGCTGCCGGGAGCTGTGAATATCGATACAATTGACCGCGTACTCCATGAGCCGGCGCGGTTGCAGATCGCCGCTTTATTGTATGTCGTTGAAAAAGCAGAGTTCCTGTTCGTTATGAATCAGACCGGACTGACCTGGGGAAACCTCTCCTCCCATCTGGCTAAACTTGAGCAGGGCGGGTATGTGATGATCGAAAAGAGTTTCAAAGGCAAACGCCCCAGTACTTCAATCTCAATGACCCCTAAAGGAAGAGGTGCGTTCAAGGAATATGCTACCCAAATGCGGCAACTGTTTCAGGACTTGCCCGCCTGAGCTATAGATCCACCCGGGAATAGAGAATGACATCCCGGGTGGATTGGATCAACAATTGTTAAATTGAATTCAATTCTGCTGTCTTCGGCGCTGCATAGATATGCTGAAGTTTTCTGAATGACCAGAATCCAACTCCAAATGACAACCACACAGTCAGCGCTCTGTAGATGAGGGTGATCAACAAACCCGCCGCTAGCGGCACCGTGAGCATATTTAGAATTACTGGGAAAAGTGTTTCAACGACACCTATTCCCGCCGGGGTGGGGGACACATAAAAGAATAACTGGCAAAAGCCGTATCCAGCCACGACTGTACCTGCAGAGAATGGCACGTTAAGTGCCATGAAAATAGAAATAAGCAGACCGATCAGGATAAGCTTGTTCGCCAGGGCAAAAACCATCGGACGGATCAACCGGATCTTGCTATCGCGAATCGTGGAAACCCCTTCGCCAATTTCCATCGCCAGGCTGCGCGCATTTTCAGGGTTCCAAAGTTCTTTATGGACAAAACGGAAAAGAATGCGGTTTACCCATCCGGCGAGGCGGGCAAGCAAGTTGCCCAGCCGTTCGGAAGAGCGGTATCCAATATATAGAATCAACCCGAAACCAATGGTGGCAGCCAACAGCAAGACTGCAGCCGTGATCTCCCCGCCGGTCATGCCATCCGTAATCACCTTGCGGCGAAACAGCGTTACGAAGCCAAGGAAAACAATAAAGAGCAGCGAAATATATTCATAAATAGCATAGAGGATACCCACGACCATGGCACGGGCGGGTGATTGACCGCGCTGTTTGGCTGAATCCACAAAGACCGCCACGCCGCCCACACCGCCGCTGGGGGCGATCAGGTTGACAAAGGTATAAGCTGTGCTTACCAGTAAAAGATGTCGCCAGGATTCCTTGATGCCTACCAGGTGGAATAACGAGCGGTAGGTTTCGGCATTGTTAAACAACACCAGCACCTGTAAAGCCAGTGCCAGGATCAGGAAAAGCCAGTTGCCGCTGCGCAGGGCATTGGCGATATTCTGCAGTTCTTTGATACTGATGAAAATGAAGACCCCCGCCATCAGCAACGCTATCCATACCAGGGCTTTTCTAACCGATAGTTTTGGGGAGGGCCGGGGTTCCATCGCCATAGAATTATATCCTTTACTCGAGGGACGCATCCAGTAATCGTAAAAGTACGTTCCTATATGGCTGAAAGCCGGGGAAAACAAGGTTCGATCAATCTGTATCCATTCCATAAATGCACTATCTCCAAATAAGGGTTAATGACCTTAATCAGTTGCAATAATCATTCCGTTTTAATCGCCAGAAAAAAGGTTGCCGAATTTCCGCCCCCAAGGGATTTATGAAAAACACCAAGTTTGATGAGATGGATGTATAATAGCCAACGCGGCGATGGAGTCCGCCCTTAACCGCCTTGCGCTGATGACTCCTGGATCTTGAATTAGGAGCATCAACTTGAAAGAAATCCTCATCATAGGAGCCGGCGGCTTCCTGGGCGCAGTGCTGCGTTATATCGCGATTGTTTCCATGCAGGTATTCAAAACCAAACATGCCATCCCTTTGGGCACATTGCTGGTCAATGTGGTCGGCTGCCTGCTCATCGGGTTCCTGGCAGTGCTGGCAGAAAACAGCCGCATCCTCACGCCGGACACGCGCAACTTCCTGATCGTCGGCATTTTGGGAGCTTTCACCACGTTCTCGACCTTCGGGTATGAATCCATGACCATGCTCAAGAACGGTGCCACTACAGCTTTTGTGCTCAATATCGGGCTGCAGGTTGTATTAGGGTTTATGGCCGTCTGGTTGGGGATGAACGCCGGGCGTTTTGTGCAAAAGATATTCTAGGGAGAGTATCTTCAATTAAAAAAAGACGGGAGTTCACAATTGAACTCCCGTTTCGTTATTCAATTTATAGCTGGTTCTTTCCACCATCTGCGTTTGAACCAGAAAGCTAAGTTGACCAACCCGATCATCACCGGTACCTCAACCAGCGGTCCAATGACGGCGGCAAATGCCTGCCCGGAGTTGATTCCGAACACTGCCACCGCCACGGCAATGGCCAGCTCGAAGTTATTGCTGGCAGCAGTGAAGGAGAGGGTGGTGGACTTGCCATAATCTGCACCAGCTTTTTTGCTCAACCAGAAGCTGACGACGAACATGACGATGAAGTAGATGAGCAGGGGGATGGCAATGCGTACCACGTCCAGCGGGATCTGTACGATCAGGTCACCCTTGAGGCTGAACATGACGATGATGGTGAAGAGCAACGCAATCAATGTGATGGGGCTTATGACCGGCAGGTACTTGTGATCGAACCAGTCGCGCCCTTTCCACTTGATGAGCAGGAAGCGGCTGAGGATGCCAGCGATGAAGGGGACCCCAAGGTAGATGAATACACTTTTGGCGATTGCGCCGATGGTGATGTGCACCGTTGCCCCTTGCACGCCAAAAAGCGGCGGTAATACTGTAATGAAGAGATAAGCATACACGCTGTAAAAGAGCACCTGGAAGATGGAGTTGAATGCCACCAGCCCGGCAGCATACTCACGGTCCCCTTTGGCGAGATCGTTCCACACGATGACCATGGCGATGCAGCGTGCCAACCCGATCATGATGAGACCGGTCATGTACTCCGGTTTGTCATGCAGCAGGAGCAGAGCCAGCGCAAACATCAGAATGGGACCGATAACCCAATTTTGCAGCAGCGACAGCCCGAGTACCTTGAAATTACGAAAGACATCTCCCAACTCCTCGTAGTGCACTTTGGCAAGAGGCGGGTACATCATCAGGATCAGGCCGATGGCAATGGGAATGTTGGTTGTTCCCACCGATACCAGGGTGTTAAAACGTGCCACCTGGTAGGTGAAGAAATAGCCGATGCCAACCCCGATTGCCATGGCTAAAAAGATCCACAGTGTTAGAAATCGATCAAGGAATTTGAGACGTTTTGGGGCGGAGGGAATTGTCATGATGTTGCTCCTTGGGTCAGGATTGTGCTGGTAAAGGGAGAATGGCGCAGCCGGGAACGTCACCAGAATAGGGGATAGACAGGGAGATACCGAGTTGGCAGGCGGCTAATTCGATAACCTTGATCAGGATTGGATCAGCCAGGGAGTAATAGATGCTGCGTCCCTGGCGGCGGGTTTTCACATAGCCAGATTGGCGCAGTCCCATCAGTTGTTGAGAGATATACGCCTGCCGGTAGCCCAATGAAGCCATCAGGTGGCAAACGCAAATTTCACGATTGCCGATGAGTTGTAGAATCTGAAGGCGTGAAGGTTGAGCCAACAGAGAAAACACATCTGCCAGTTTTTCGTAATTGGCGTTATAATCGGATATATTCATAATATTGAATGTATTATACACTATGCTGCAAGGAGAGTCAAAATGTTGAATATCAAGATCCTGGGTTCCGGATGTGCCAATTGCAAGCGCCTGGAGCAAATTGCCCGCAAGGTGGTAACCGATAACAACATGGAAGCTGAATTTGAAAAAGTGATGGATTTTCCCGAAATCATGAAATACGGTGTGATGAGCACCCCGGGACTGGTGGTCAATGGCAAGGTGGTTTCCTCCGGGCGTATCCCCAGCGAAGGGGAAGTATCGGCCTGGATTAAGGCAGCCTGAACGAATGACGCAATTAATACCCCCGTCGGCACAAGCCAGGAAAATCAACTGGAAGTTATTTCTCCTCCTGGTTGGGATCATTGCGGTCTGGGTGTTAGCCTATAATTACATCCAACCGTTAGCCAACTGGATCACCTATGGCCTTCTCAAATTAGGAGAAGGCTCTCAATTAGGCGAATCATTAGCCTTCTTCCTTTACGATGTGCCCAAGATCCTGCTGCTTCTCTCAGGGATGATATTTCTCATCTCCATTTTGCGTACATTCTTCAGCCCGGAACGAACCCGGGCACTCCTCGGGGGCAAGCGCGAGGGAGTGGGGAATGTGTTGGCGGCGCTATTAGGAATCGTCACCCCATTCTGTTCCTGTTCTGCAGTTCCTCTTTTTATTGGTTTTGTCGAAAGCGGTATTCCGCTGGGGGTTACTTTCTCGTTCCTGGTGGCAGCCCCAACCATCAACGAAGTGGCGGTGGTCCTGCTATTCGGATTGTTTGGATGGAAGATCGCCGGTCTCTATGTTGTCACTGGATTGATCATTGCCATCCTGGCGGGAATTTTCATTGGCAGGCTGCATCTCGAGTCTTCGGTCGAAGATTTTGTCTGGCAGATCCACTCGGGCACAGTAGCAGAATCCGAACACCTCACTTGGGCAAACCGGTTAATGCGCGCCTGGCAATCGGTTAAGGAGATTGTGGGCAAGGTTTGGCTGTACGTACTTGTTGGAATCGCGGTGGGGGCGGCTATCCACGGCTACGTGCCTGAATCGGCATTGGCGGGTATCATGGGCAAACAAGCCTGGTGGAGCGTACCGGCTGCCGTATTACTGGGGGTTCCGCTCTATTTCAATGCTGCCGGGGTCATCCCCATTGTCAGTGCCTTAATGGAAAAAGGCGCATCGCTTGGTACCGTTTTGGCGTTCATGATGTCGGTGGTGGGGCTGAGCCTGCCGGAGATGATCATCCTGCGACGGGTACTTAAACCAAAACTTCTGGGTATCTTTATCGGAATCCTGACAGTTGCATTCATTATTACTGGATATCTCTTTAATCTGATACTGGTCTGAAATTAGGAGGTGGCATGCAAAAACCACGCGTTTTATTCTTGTGTACCGGCAACTCGTGCCGCAGCCAAATAGCAGAAGCCTTTTTACGCCGTCACGGCGGTGACCAGTTTGAGGTCTTCAGCGCGGGCATTGATCCCAAACCGATCAACCCCTTGACCTACCGCGTGATGGCAGATGCTGGGTATGACCTGGCAGGTCATACTTCCAAGAAGCTCGATAAATTACCAGGCAAGATGATATTTGACACCCTCATCACGGTGTGCGATGATGCGGATAAGAATTGCCCGGTGGGGCTGGTGAAGGCTGATCACCGCCTGCACTGGTCTTTTGAAGACCCTGCCGCGTTTGCGGGGAGTGAAGAGGAACGCCTGGCAAAATTCCGCGAGGTACGCGATCTGATCGAAAAAAGAATTGTTACCTGGTTGAAGCAACAAAGGGCTTAACGAAATCGTTATTACCTGAATTGATCTTACAAATCCTCTCTTTGCAAACGTTTTACGTGTTGATAAACCTTTTGAGCGTCATCAATCATTTCAAAACTGGGGGCGATGTTGTACCTGCCCATATTCGAAAAGCCACTTCCTGAATACGCCCAAGCCATCGGAGATGATGCCCCGAAAGTAATTGTTCCCCTGCCATTTCCTTTTGTACTGATGTTTATTTCCGGTATTTTCTTTAAATCTAAAGTTTTCGTGCTTTGATTGAACACTCCAGAGATAATAATGACTCTTTCATTCGTCAGTGCATAATAGGTCTTTTTGCGCTGCATACTATCAAAAAAGAATCTACCAAAAATCATGTAAAGACCCACTAATACAAACGGGATGCCCCAAAGCATAAAAAAGGATGGTGCGCCACCAGATGTGGCGCTGAATTCCCAAAATATTGCGAAGCCGCCCCACATGATACTGAAAGGAATCATAAATATATCTGATGGTCTTAACAATAGACCTTGTTGGGGTTGTCCACTCCAAACCATTCTTTCTCCAGGGTTTAATTCACCACGAAATTTGTCCAATAGATTTTCAAACATGTTTTTATCAACCTTTTCTTATCAATAATTATTGTTTTGCTTCCGGACAATCTGCCCAATGATTTGGTTTTTCTATTTCCGATTTTTGAGAGACCAGGCTCTGAAAAACCTCCCTCATCAACCTAGTCTATTCTCATCCCCGCGATGGCCCCGCTGCTGAAGGCGAACTGCAGGTTGTAACCGCCGCATGGACCGATCACATCAATAGTTTCGCCGGCCAGGGAAAGCCCGGGTACCTTGAGCGAGTGCATGGTTTGCGGGTCCACCTCGGAGGTGGGCACACCGCCACTGCTCACCTGGCAGTAATCAAAGCCGCGCACGCCTGTGATGGTGAAGGGCATGGCTTTGAGTAGCCGCAGCACTTTCTCCACCTGTTCATCATTGAGCCGGTCGAGAGTGCTCTCCGGCTGGATTTTGCACATGGGCAGGATCACGGCGGCCAGCTTCGGTGGCACCACGGAAGAAAGTAAGGTTGCCAGCGGGGTGGGGGTGCGGCGGAATTCCCGCAGTAAATCACGCAGCCGTTCCTCACGGTCAAAGAGCGGGTTAAGGTGCAGTTCCAGTTTTGCGCTCTGCCGGGCAGAGACAAGATGGCTGAGGTCCATCACGGCAGGTCCGTTCATACCCCAATCGGTGAAGATAAGGTTGCCGGTGGTTTCTGCCAGCAGGCTGCCGTTCTCGTAAAGGCTGGTGCGAGCATCCAGGCGCAGACCGCGCAGTTTCTGCCAGGGTTTCATCTCAGCTGTGACGGGTGCCAGCGCGGGGCGCAGCGGCACAATGCAGTGACCCATGCCGTGCAACGCAGCGAACAGGTCCCCGGTGGTGCCGAGGGCAGGGGACGCTTTGCCGCCAGCAGCGACTATCAGGTGTTCAGCTGGGAAGTCGACCTTATCGGCACTGGTAAGCAGGAATCCCTTTTCAATTTTGCGTATAGCCGTAATGTGCTGGTTGAGCAGCAATTTGACCCCCGCAAGGTGAAGGGCATTCTCGAAGATGTCCACTACACTCTGCGCGGATTCTGAGAGCGGATAGCACCAGCCGTCGGAGGTGGAGTAGGTGAGGATACCGATTGATTTGAAGAAT
>Ga0209450_10000645_pt1 | contig 17546 bp, 22 predicted proteins | sample FrelakmetLWP11LW_FD_187149 | JGI IMG/M metagenome (GOLD analysis project Ga0209450, IMG submission 187149) | Freshwater lake sediment microbial communities from the University of Notre Dame, USA, for methane emissions studies - LWP11 LW (SPAdes)... | ecosystem: Environmental > Aquatic >...
TAATGGTATGAAGATGTCCTACATTAAAGACCAGTTCGGGATTGCAAAAAGCACATATTACTATTATTTTAATTTGATTGCTAAATACCAAATACTAGAACAACTGTATAGCGAATTGATTGTTGAACCTACTACCTTAGGTATGATGATCGTGTTGCACCGATTGATAGGGTCAATATATCATCAGTGAAGGGCATTGACGATTGTATCGAATTGACGTTGTGTTATGAGAATATGGGGGGCAACAGTACCGCCATATAAAAGCAGATCCGAGTACGAGAATGTATTTGCTTCAGCAATATAAAAATTGAATATGGTCGGTAATTACAGACACTGGTAAATTAGCTGCCCAATATAGGCAAATCATGGAGAACAAACTTGTTCCAAGGAAACGGTGTTGTGAGGTTGATGAGATCGTGCCCAGAAAGCGGCAAGCTGTGACTCAAGTTAAGAAGTTACAGGAACTGATAGACCTCAGACAGAATGTCCGAGGTCGGTCAGCAGGTGACCAGCCAAGTAGTCAACAACTAATTATTGATGTCTTGGGTCAACTGGTCGAGCACACAGATAAGCTTATAGGTTCTTCAATTGGGGAAGAAAAAAGGAAACACCAATTTCGGTCAGCGCAGTTCAAGAAAGCAATTACTTCGATTAGGGCCTATCGCGGTGTCATTAGGTCAGGTCAACAAGCTCGTGAATTGCCTGGAATTGGTAAGGGGATTGGTGATCGGATAGATGAAATATTGGAAACATGCACACTTACTGAATTGGCTGAAGCATCCATTATTGATGAAACGACCCGAGTTGTCAACGAATTGACAACAGTCACAGGCATTGGTGAAGCCAATGCTAAAAAGTTTATTGAGATGGGTGTCACTGGTTTAGATGACCTTCGGAGAAAATATGCTGAAAGGAAAATTATGTTGACACACCATATGCAAATTGGTCTCAAGTATTATCAAGATTTCCAACAGAGGATACCTCACCAAGAAATCAGTGAATTAGAAGCATATATCCGGTCGTGTGTTCAGAAGATATATCCAGATGTACTTGTTGAAGTATGTGGCTCATATCGCCGGCAGAGACCAACGTCTGGTGACCTTGATGTCTTGTTGACTTCACAGTCAATTATGAATGAAGAGGATTTGATCAGTTCTCGTGTCCATCATCTGAAAGATATCGTGCAATCCTTGAAACGTTCTGGTATGTTAGTGGATGATTTGTCATCTCAAGGTGACACAAAGTATATGGGTGTATGCATCCATCCAGAGGTCAAAATAGGTAGGAGAATTGATATTCGTTTTATGCCGTATGACAGTTACTATCCAGCAATCCTCTATTTTACAGGATCTGGACCACTCAATCGTTTAATGAGAACTTATGCACTTAAGAAGCAATACACACTTAATGAGTACGGATTGTATCATAACACTGAAAAAATGGTGGTTAATTCAGAAAAGCAGATCTTCGATCTATTGGGATTACTCTACCTGGAACCTAAAGATAGGGAAATTGTTTAATACATCGATGTGATGTAATATAATACTTTGTTCGGATGATAATAAAAAGTTTGATCACATCAAACACAGTACATAGTTTTATGATCTCAAGGAGCTAATGGCTGAAAAACGTGTACATATACTGACTGTACTGCAGTAGTATCAGGTTCCCAGAACTACTGCCCACCTCATCTCACTTGGCTGGGACAGCAGAAACTCTGTCTCGGTTGTGGTCAGGCAACCGAGGGGGGAACACGTGAGGTATTGTCAGAAGTGCTATCTGCTTCATAAGTTGCAGTTCCGCAACCAGATGAGGCAAGTGGCAGTCGACGCCGGAAAGTGCACCAACTACTGGCGTTGTGACAACCAAGCGTCGGTGCACGGTGGGCTATACCCACAGTGTTTCAAGAAACTCAACAGGGTGAGGAAAATGACGGATAAGTCTCCAAAGAAGACACCGACTGCCCCTGAGAAGACACCAACTGCCCTGAGAAGCCGACACCCCAAGTCAAGCGGCCAGAGAGTGCATCAAAGCACAAGAAGCCCAACGTGTGGCGGCGCCAGTGGTGTCTGTTGCCGACCAGCGTTTCCGCCAAGTCGGCAAGATTTGGGACGCGTTGCCTGACAACAATTAAAGGTTGAATTGAGCTCATTTTGATTATAAATAGACTCTTATTTTCCTTTGTAAACAAGATGGAAGACCTACTCCAAAAACTTTGAATTTTTCGAAAGCTTAATGTGGTGAGACTCTTAGTTGAGTGACTCAGACAAGTAGAGGAAATTAAAATGGCAAGTAATAAGCCTGATGAACGTTTTGGAGAATTTTGGGATATGCTCACTGATCAAGTGGATGGACTTAAACCTTCAGCCAAGAAAATCTTCTGGAGTTGTTTTCAGGAGGTTTACGGTGAGCTTCTAACATCCAAGAAAACTAAGGGTGGTAAAGCTAAAGGTAAAACGGTTTCCGGCTGGAACGGGTTTATGGCTGAGAAGATCCAGGAGGTCAAGGCGGATGAGTCGATCGAGCCTGGCGACCGTCTGAGGGTCATTGCAGATATGTGGAATGAGTTGGGTGAGGATGGAAAGGCATCCTGGTGCGAAGAGAACGGCTATCCTGCACCAAGTCACCCGACAAGAAGTCCCCTGATGAGGAAGAAGGTAGTGAGGATGAAGCACCCAAGAAGAAACTGACCAGGAAGAAAGTCTCAACTGAAGAGGACGATGCACCTAAGAAGAAATCTCTCACCAAGAAGAAGGTAACTCCTGATGAGGAAGAGGTTGAGGTGCCCAAGAAAAAGCCTGTCAACAAGAAGAAAATCCTGTAAAGAAGACACCGACTCCTCCTCCTCAGGAGGGTGAGGATGAGGATACAGAAGAGGATCATGATGCAGTACCTGTACCAGCTCCTGTTGAGAACAAAGAGCCACTCCCGGTGGGAGCCGGTGAGGAAAAGGTTGTTTAGATGACGATATAAACATATATATATATATATATATATATATTGGTGTATATATTGGTGTATATATATATTGGTGTATATATTGGTGTATATATTACTATTCTTTGTTTGGCATTTGAATTCTTTGATCAAATGTCAAACATGTCCGTTAATTGTGATATGTTGCAACATATCCGTTTGCTGACATGAACATGTGAGATCAATCGATCACTTAATTCTACATCTGACAATTCATCCAGTGGTACTTCCTCTGGGCCATTTCGGAAGGTCCATAGATCGTAAACAAGATCTTCATTCGTCATATAATCATATGGTAAGTAAAAGTAACCTTTGTCTCCCCATACATCACCCCAACTGTTTCTCGCGATAAAAACTTGTTTATCATCATCAAATCTGACCACGCAAACAGCATGTCCACCTTTCAAAATATCACCTTCTTGAGGTAAGTTCACAATCCCTCCATTGACTCGTGTTTCCCGCTCAAATTTGTCATACACTGACATTCCAAAGGCAAACAGATACCCGTCCACTAAACATTGTTTCAATTGTGGTAAAACTTGAGGTATGCGGAAATATGTAATAGACTTATGTTTTCTACCAAATTTATATGCATGACACGGTGGTCTGGTCTTGAATGAAGCTATTTGATAAGGACATAATTCTTCAGCACACATACCGTAAGCATTCATTACTTTTAAGGCTTCTCGTAATGACCCACCGTCATCTACTTCAACTGTATTTTCATTAATCGTGTATTGTAATATAGAAATAATCTGGATGGACTGAAAATTTCATGATATCCAAATTTGAGTAAATTATGATAATATATACAGGACAATGTATTGGCAGTACAACTACCGAGACCAAGTTGTTTGTACACTGGTGGACACGTATCACGATGATCCACATAGTGGATGTCATCTGGTGTCTCATTAAGTTTGAGATTAATTGTAATACATATATCATTGGGATCAGGATCATCCCGTCTTAGAGTATATATTGGTTTAGTCATCTATAAATTAGGCATATAATTTATGTCTTAATGGTTGAAATTTTTGGGATATATTCCACATCAACCACCAGACTATATGTGCGAGTTTGATAATTTAATTGTTTGGGTGGCGGTAGTTGAGCATATGATCGTCTCTTTGATAGCATTGTATGTGTATCAAGGAAGGAGACAGTTATATCTCTTGAATCTGGTTTATCTCGTGCAAGATTGTATTGACATTTCTGACATGATTCCATCATAGTATATTTATATTATATAGTGAGACCAAAATAAATTTTGGCAAGATTGATCAACAAAGTAACGTTTTGGTTTTTTATGACAAGATTTTAAAATATTTTAAGATATAAAAATTTCATCTCCTTTTTGCCATGGAATATCTTTGGGTATACTGGCATTTGTCTGAAGATGAAGTAATGTCCCAAAACTATCTCCCTGATTGCTCTGGTAACGTGAATTCTTGTCGTATCCGGGAACATCATAGAACAATGGGACAGTGATTACACCATTTTTGATAATGGCGAGACCATCCCAGTTGCTCAATGTACGGCGAACGATCCTATTGATATATAGAGAATCTTCTGTTTCGCTGGTCATATGATCAGCAGGTTGAGCATTATAAAAAGGGCCAATACCACGATAAACTTGGTTACAGTACTCAACTGCTAACAAGATCCAGCCGGCGACACCAAAAGTGGCATAGCGATACCGCTTGATGTGAATGACTTCACTATCCATCGTGTAATTCTCATCAATGGATAAATGAGTGACAAATATCAATTTTTCAACAAACTAAACTTTGTTCCGGTTCAAAGCAAATTTGCTTTGAACCGGAACAAAGTTTGAAGTGGATCAGATCATGACTGGTAAATGCAGTTGAGTCAACAGTTTTCGTTGATGTTGATGATCTGATAATTGGTAAATGTGTTGATTCCACGACATCAGGTCATAATCTGCTAAAAATTGGTTCGGATCACGTCGTTGTGTTAAATTATTATTAATCAGATAATTGACCCCTTTGAGATAACTATTCTGTAAATTATTGGCTAATTTACGCCCAAATAAGTCTCGGGATTCCGTCACGGGTTCATTAGCTTCATTGTGATAGGTAATATGTGAATGTTTAGCATTAGTGGTAAAACATAATTCATGGTTGTGATCAGCATAAATTTTCTCAATCAGTTTACAATCACCAGCTACATCAGACAACGCACAATCTTTGATGTATTCAATCGCTTGACTAAAATCACCCGAACGATCAGTTAACATATCCAAATAATTATCATGTCCCGTCACACAAATCACATTGAGTGTCTGAGTGACTGGTTTACTTTTTAAATCATTGATTTGTTCACTGAACTCAACTTTGAGTTGCTTATTATTTTTTCTAATTTCAATTCAAGCTGTTCATTTTTAATCTTTAATTCATCAATTTGAACGATTAAATCAGACACATTGTCCAGTTTATGTACAGTTTCCTGGTGTTTTTTCACATAAGATGAACGTGCAAATGTTTTCTGACATATTGGACAACGATTTTTATGTGTAATTTCATCTGAATTGTTATGAATATTTTGTTGATGTCTCTTCATATCATGTAAACGGGTAAATGTCTTTTGGCACAAGTGACACACAACATTTTTATCACAAGACATGTTATATGTATATGTTCAGTTATATTTATATATTTTCAGCGGAATTTTCAGCTAATTTCTGTGACACATAGTTATGATATAATCACAATTATTATGCTATATATAATGATAAAATTTTAAATTTTATCATTTATGCGGGCGTTTATGCACAAAATTTTGGTCGACAACACACCGCATCATAATTTAACACATATGTAATTGTTAAATTATTCATAAAATTCAACAATTTAACAATTTTTATCAATAAAATTTAACAATTTATGGTTATTTCGAAAAGACATATGAGTTGTTTCTGATCACATATATGTGTATATTGTATTAAGTTAGGTTTCAATTGTGATCATTTAATCTCATATTATTATCAAATCAAACTATGACTCACAATTCATCATCAACAAATAAAATTATCACAATTATGACTCACTTATAAAATCATCAATGATTAAAATATTTATTGTTAAACTATTATGGTCATCAAATGTAATCATTGATGATATTTTATTATTGAACAATTTCTAATTATTTAAGTTATGATCATCAGAAGTATCATACACACATTCACCAATTCACAATTCTGAACACCTACAAAATCACATCCGATTCATTACCAAAATCCATATTAGTATGTGAATCACAAAAGTCAAAGTAATTGGCACATGATATCCCAATTTTCGGAAGTAAAATGAATCATAACCAAAATTGTAATTTATCATTATTAGGTTAAGACCATCCACTGGGTCAAATTAGCCCATTTTTAAAATTCATTCAATCAGTCTTTTTTTTAAAATTTTAAAAGTTTTTTTAAAATTTTAAAAAATTTTCTACAAAAAAAAATTCCATTTTTAAATTTTACAAAATCTGACTTTTAGTTTTGATCCCAACATTTCAAAGTAAAATTATTCACAAAGCAAATTTTGTGAATCCAATTTCGTTTTTGCGAAAATCATTTTCCTTCTTGAAGATTTTATAAAATTTAAAATCTGTCACAAATTTCAAACAATGTGACCGCAAAGTGCTGCATACACAAAGGTTTTTCTCCCCTTTTTCCCCTTTTTCCCTTCCCTTCCTATAGAGTCATAAGGTGCTCGAAGAGGCACTCGAATCCCTCGCCCTTAGAGAGGTTGAGGTGAAAGATCCCATCCTCCACGTGGAAAGAGGAAAGTGCTCCTTCGAAGGAGTTCACACAAATACAATGGGTATTGTAGGACACACACTCCTCACGAGTGACCCACTTCACGTGGGAGTTCAAGCGAGTGTTGTCGTACATTACGATCGCAATTTGAGCTTGGACATAGTACCCTCCCTCAACCCACCAAAACGTGGGTTTCCCGCGCAATCCTACACATTGAAACGACGAGATTTCCACACAATGGGATGGACTTCGACGCCCAATGTAGGGATGTAGCGATCCTCAAGTTCGTTCGTAAGCGCAAAACGAACGAGTGTCGTTTGCCCACGTGCGCATCTCCCACTAAGACAACCTTCTTAGTCTCCATCTTATTGCTTTCCCTATAGCAAGAGAGAACTTTCGTCGTATCAATTTTCCACCACTCCACCCCTATTTGTTCCACACCAAAGTATTTCTTACACCACACACAAGGTCTCGATCTCCCCTTGGGACCTCTCCGCGAGAACTTAGATCAAGTTTTCGAGCCCTTTGCCCCTATTTCGATGGATCAATTTTTCGAGGCATCCTTCCGTGTGGAAAGAACGTGATAGATTCACACTTTGTTCCGGTTCAAAGCAAATTTGCTTTGAACCGGAACAAAGTGTGAATTTGACTAAAATTGATTGAGTTGAAATCAGTGTATGATCTGACCATATCAGCAACATGTTCAAATATTACTTGTGCATACAACTGGATAATACCCAGCAGAATGTCACATCCGTCACCTTCTGTACTGGTCGTTATGGGACGCTCATTCAGACCATTAAGTTCACTACACCAGTGACTGAGCGGCAAGCGGTCACCAAAGTGGAACAGTGGATGAACCAACCCATGACTGAAGAGCATTTCGACGCTCTCAAAGAAACCGAAGATTTATTTTGTGGTGGTGACCATCTCAAATTCGATGATCTCCATTATAATTGGGAAGCACTCGGAGATTGTCATTTTGGAATTAATCGAGAGAAATGGACAGGAAATAACCATCGTGTGCGGCAGTTAAAATAACAGGTGAGATTATGGTATTCAATCATTCTTTGTTGCATTTATGAGACACGTAAAGACAAAGTAATTATATAGATCTATAAATGTTTAACGGGCATACATTGCCGTCCACTCTTTAGCGGTAGCTAAAGCACCCTCCTTATTGTCTGTCCAGTGTTTAGCGACTTTGTTGTTCAGTGGATCCGCCAGATTTGGCTCTGCCATTAGAGACTGGATCGATAGCAGAACTTTGACAATTTGCAGCGCTGGTGACCAGGAATTCTTGAGAATATCCAAACAAATTCGCCCAACCCAATCAATATTGGGATGGTATATCTTTGTCGTAAACCTAACATTTGGTGGTTCCATCGGGTAACCTTCTGAGAGGAACATTTCGAGTCCGAATACACCCCCTTGATATGGAGTACCTTCCGGACCCACGATGGTTATTTTCAAATAACGGACATCACCCTTAATTGGCTCAATGGTGATGCCGCCGCAGGGATCCTTGGCGAAATTTGCCAACTCACGATTTATCCTGACTGACATATTGCTATGTTAATCATAACATAATTGTCAACACCACATTCAATTTTTTTACACAAAGATTAATAGTGGATAGATATTGAGCATCATTACTCATAACGAACCAGGATATAACGCGTCCCATTGTGACGGAGAGCTTTCGGCAGACATCTGGCATGTTTGTTGGCCTCTCGCCATTCTGAGATCAATCTCTCTTGTTTCAGATCTCTCTGTATCTGAATGACTGCGTGAATTGTTTTGTCACAGTGTGTACAGTTACCGATGTAGATGTAGCCTCCCGGATACTCAGGCAACTCGCCACCAGGGGAAAATCCCTGGAGTATGGGTAGGAAAAGATTTTGGTTTGAATGTCGCCCCATAGATGACCATTCTCGTCACAATCGAAACGCTTGTGACAGTGAGGACAGATTCCACGCCAATAGTCAACAGCCGGCATTTGCTGAATATTTCAGCTTACTTAGACGAAGACCACAATCATTTTTATCAAAGTTACTTATAACAATAACAGCCCACAATTATTACATATATGCCCAATGTCCCTTAATAAAACAAGTTTCATCCCGACAAATCGGGCAATAATACTCGATATGTTTGTCCCCTTCACTCCAGTAAAATTCGTGACTCCCACACACAGTGCAACCACCAGTTATCCATCGATACAACAGTTGATAGTTGTCAATTGATATCAACTCATCAACTGATTTGTGTTCACCCCTTGGAAAAGCATCATCAAGGTAACGTCTATAAAAAGACCATTCCGCAGGTAGCGGATAAATTGGTCGATAAATGGCAAAATGGTGTCCATTACACCAGCAATGGTTTTGTGTGCAGTTAGTAACTGTAAACCGCGATAACTGTTTGAGTTTACCAAACAGTTCGATTTGTTCACTGTGTGACAACCTCCCAAACTGTGATGGAGTCGGCACCAGTGATGTGATCCAGTTGAAGAATGATCGAATGTCCCCACATTCGATCAGTGACTGACCAATTAGTTCGATTGCTTGATTCGGCACAATCATTGCCATATGTGTTATTACACATAATACCGTATGTGTAATATCTGAATCAAATTTTATAATATACCCGCTACACAGTGAACATTAGAGTATGTGAGGGGATGGAAAATTGATTCCGGAAATAAGAATTCTCCTAAGCTTATCTCAAGATGTCCGGATTGCAAATTTTGAGAGCTATTGATCCTATTAGTTTTGCTCACCCTTATCCTCGGTTAGTTCAAGTTCACATGCAACCGATCATGCTTGACTCACCAACCCAAGTCTTAATTGAGACAGGTCGTGCGCTGTTTCATCGCGGTCACTGGTATGGGTCAGGTAGCATAACCTACCCGTACGTTCGCCTGGTGATGCTTGGAAAACAGGAGTGTTAGCGCCTGCCTGTTTTAAAAACTCAATGAACTTACCTTCACACAAAGTAGAAGTTTAATTTAAGCTTAACCGTCAAGGCAGCTCGAGAAGAGCACAGGAACAGGATTTTGATCTTCAACCTGACTTTGAGGACGAAGTCCTCAAAATCCTTTGAGTCGACCCAATTATCAGTATCAACACAATACCGAATCCTGTCCCCATTCTCCACTATATCCTTGACAGATTGTGCGTAGCACCCTTGGAACTCGTGGTAACCGCCAGCTTCAACAACTGTTGCCAAGAGGCGCCGCCTGGCATCCTGCTCAGTGCGAGCTAAAACAACAAATTGGAATGGGTTATACCCACACACACCTTCAAAATGTACATGTGGTCACGACGTCCGTTAGTTGCCATCACGTGTATTCTAATGTAAGACAAAGTAATTATTGATGTAAAATCATTTTTAGTATATCCCATATTGAACCAATGGTCGTCCACTGTCAACCCAAGAAACTGGGATACCCAGCCCATTCAAACACACTGTTGTTTCCCGACCATAAACACCACGAGTAGTCGGATATATGATGAAATTTGTGTTCACAAATGCAAATGAGCCTGGATACGGCATGAACCAACCCAAAAAGTGTGCATAACTTTTGGCACGCTGATCAAACACTGATGATGTTGTGGAGCATCTCAGTTGACAAATCTGACACAAGTGGTGTTTGTCATCACTGATGACAAACCGATTACATAACTGACACATAGACATAGTTGAGAATTAGATCTCACTCTCAACTATTTGTGAACAAAGTATCAAATTTTCCTGCAATGTGATTTATCTATTGAAAGAAATGTGTTTTGATAATTGAGTAATGTTCCTCCGAACATAAGTCGTCAATTGAATCAATCACTTGTGGATCATCCCAATTCAGTGGCTCATTCAATTCGTAACAAGATAGTGCATTATCCAACATTTGAGGCTCACGATCCCTTATATAGGAGATATATCCTTTGAGGGCGCCAACATGTGTGGCGTAAACACCAATCGGATCATGATCTGCATCAAGAACAACCCAGACACAAATATCAGCCATTGAAGTTTATTGATTTCCAGTTAATCTACAAAATGTAGATTTCAAATTTTTGAATATTAGTTGTTATTTCGACGTTTCCCCATAGAAACGATTCTGTGGATGTGGAAACATCTCATGAAGGAATGATCCAGTCATCCTTGTCGACTATCGTGATCCCAGATGTATTTCTGAGACTAATGGTCTCAGAAATACATCTGGCGCAGAATTTGTTACCCTGTTGATGGTCTGGATAAAGAATCATATACGTCTCCACATCACGATTGCAAATGTCACACGCAGTCCTACTGCTTTTCGTGAATGATGGGCGACATCTCGGATAATTATAACAACAGGGCCGCACGGTTTGATGTCCCTCAAAATAATTACAAGCGATATAGACTGGTTTGCCACCGCAATGCCAACACGGTTGATCAAAAGCTGACATTTGATTTATTCAAAGTAATAAAAAATTTTGTCATATTAATCAATTTTCTTAATATTCTGCACTCTTTTTGAACAGGTAAAGTTTGTAGTGAAACTCACACATCCTTCGAGGCTGTTTAACCACGAAAGGACGAGTACATTGATGAATGTCTTCACAACAGACACCACACCCTGTGTCATCTTCTTCCCAGAAGCAATCACAACTGTTCTGGTGTTTGTGACAGTACTTTTCTCCTTCGACTATTTTGTCAGTACAGTGAAGTTCACCCCTGAACGTCATCGACCCGTGTGCACAACGATGGACCTTGCAGTATTTATCATACGTTCGATTAGAACAGCGACCAGATTCAGAGATAAACGTGCATTGCTCAGGACCATCATCAACTGGTGCCACTTTAGGAACCGGCCGCTCGTGAACGTGTTGTGCGCAATAACCGTCGCATACTGTTACAGCGCCGCAAATTTGGCAGGAATGATGGAAACAAGTGGTACCGTTATACGGTACTCTGGGACACCGAACACCCACTGTGTTAACAAATGAACAAGAAGTATCCATTTTATAATACTCAACCAAAGTGAATTCTATAAGTAATTCAAATTTTAACATACAATGGGCATTGAAAAACTGTATGTCTCATTGTCTGGATCAGCATCAAATATAGGTTTGTCATTAAGTTTGAACGGGGTGTAGCCACCAGATCCAGACCTCTGGACAATCAGAACCAGTTGTAAAAATGCTGTTTTCAGACGGGACGCCTCTGTTTCACGCGGGATTGTTGTATTAACAATGATGAAATATTGTTGATCATCGAAGTCATATGTGTCCTTATCGATCATGATCTCTTTGATCAAACCATCAGATATGATGGCGTGAAGGTATGGATCACTCCAGATAGAACGGAATATTTGTCCTTTTCGCACTTCAATGAGTCTTGGCACCTGTTCACACAACACGTCATTGAACAACTTCTTGTAGATATTCTGAAGCAGATTCTCATCCAGGAGATGAAGATAGCTGTTGTGAGTGGTCATCTCTTTCATAATTGAGAATATGAAAATTATGATGACACAAATCAAATTTGCCAAAGTTTTTGTTTTTGCTTTTGCTTTTGCTTTTTTGGCTTTTGCTTTTGGGTTTAGGCCGCCAGAAGATGCATCTGCGCATCTATGCAATCTTCTGCAGCCTCAGAAGAGGCTGAGGGAGCGTCTTGGCGTAACGGTAAAAGGCCTCGTACCTTGGATCGGTGTGTACCACCTTCTCAAACGCCCACCTCCAGTCCCTAACCACTTGTCCACGATAGTGCTCTCCGAACAGCATCTTCGTGTCTGACTCAGCGACAAATAGGAGTCCCTGCTCCGGCAACTCCGTAGAAGATGTCTCCAACAGGGACCTGTTGGAGATTCCCTGATAAATGAGAAAAACCCTTATTTCGGACATTTCGGGGGGGGGTGTAGTTGGCTGAGATAATTGACGATAGATTATCACACAATAAGTGGGTCCGTGATTCAATTTTATATTGAATCACAGTACAAAGCAGTTTTATCGTGATGGACGACATACCAAAGTTAATTATGAAAATCGATTGAATGGTAGTTTCAACCGTATCTTACGATACCTTTTTTGGTTACAATTCCACCCATTAACCAACCAAAACTATCACGGCTTAATGGGACCACAGCATAACCAGCACGCTCTAACTCGTCCATATTCACATAGTTACTGCAACCGTCACTGATTAACTCTTGACTGGCGAGAATTTCTACCTGACAAACTATTTCATCATCAGGTAAATACTGACTATATTGGCGGTCAGATGCATCTAATTCTCTGAGTAATTTGAGCAAATTATCCATGGATAATTCGCCACTTGTTATGTATCAAAATCCAGATTCAAATTTATTTGCTTATATTTAAGACCAAAGTAACTCGTATCTCCAGGTTATAGCGGTGAAGATCCATTGTACCTTCAAAGTGGTGTTTATAAACACCGTTGTGCTTTGCTTTTTGATTTTTATTTCCACACACGCTCTCCAGGATAGGGATGCCACAAGGGCCCACCACAGTCAAATGCTTCCTGAGAAGTTGCCCTTCTATTTCGCATCGAACACATATGACTCTGTTGGCACCTCTCTGATTGGGACAACCAGCCACAAGACACCGACCAGTTGTCTCTGTTTCCGCAAGCTCTTGACACTCTATGCAAGTCGTTTGAAACCCCGTTAGATCATCTGTGTAAGGGCACCTGTAGAGAAAAACAACTCAGACAGATACCTGGTGAGATTGCATATCCAATAGGCTTCTTCTCTTTGGGGAAGAAGCTTGGTGCTTCTGGGTTGAGACTCATTTTGAACTCTGAGTCTATGTAAAGACCAACTTGTATCTCACATTCAATTTTTAACCACGTAACTTGGTCAAAGTTAGAGCGATGTATCTCAGTTATAGAGTAACACATAATACCTTCAAAGTGGTGCTTATAAACACTTTTCTGCTTTTTGTTTTTGCTTTTTGCTTTTGGCTTATTACTCATCATCTGAGATGAGATATCCTTCTCCGTCGCTCTTCTTTCCCTCGTCCTCCTCTTCCTCCTCATCCTCAGAGGATGCCTTCTTGGCTGGAGACTTCCTGGCTGGGACTTCTTCTTCTTGCCTGGGGACTTCGGGGCAGGGAACCCGTGCTCCTCACACCACTCGGCCTTCCCTGTGTCGCCCAGTTCGTTCCACATATCAGCGATCGCTGGCATCGATACTCTCGTCCTCCTTGACCTCCTGCATCTTCTCAGCCATAAACCCGTTCCAGCCATTGATCGGCTTCTTGCCGCCAGCACCTCCGGCCTTGCCACGGGTCTTGTTGAGCAGCTCAGGAAACACCTCGTAGAGGCACTCCTTGATGATGGGATTGGCCACGGACTTAAGCCCGTTCAGCTCATCAGTGAGCCGCTCCCAGAACTCCTCAAAACGTGCGTCAGTCTTCTTAACAATTTTGCCTGCCATTGCTCGAATGGATAACTGATATTGTGGGTATAAGTAATCCACAGAATAAGGGAGATAAGATTATCGTTACGATTTAAGATGAACAACTAATCACCCAAACATCTATATTATAGCGAATATCCACTCACATACACGAACATCAAGGTGAATCAAGGTGAATCAAGGTGAATCAAGGTGAATCAAGGTGAATCAAGGTGAATCAAGGTGAATCAAAAATTCATTAATAGAGAGTTCGATTACAAATAAACTTTATCTTCTATTATATATATACAATGGTTGATCAATTCGACGTACAATTAGTCCCATTCCATCAAATACCAGAAAAACAAAGAACAATCAAAGAGTGGCAAGACACTGATTTACAACTTTTCATTCAATATAGTTCCTTAAAATTCGATCAACTAACTGACCACTTTTGTTGGGCTATTTTAAAACAAAAACAACTTGTTGGTGTTCTGATCTTACAACCCACTCAACAAAAAAACATACCTGGTTCGTTAATTCAAATACAATTACTACCTCCATATAGAGATCAAGGTATACAACTTCATTTATTAGCTTTAATCGAACAACGATTCGAATTATGGAACAGACCCATCTGGATCTTCACTAAAGAAGACAATGTTTATGAAAAAATTCTTTTCGCACAACGCTGGACACAAGGACCTAATATTACACAAAAAGACACCATCTATGCCACATTTTTTTTCTGGATTTTCCACCGATGCAATGGTTGTTTTAAACAACTCTGTTACATCGACACTTTCAATTCGTTACCTGAAAAATTACAACGAATTATTCATCAATTAGCACAAATTCAAAATGTTGAAAAAAAGGCACTCAAAACTACACGATTCAACACTCCGCCCATCTCTTTCGCTATACAAGGCACTTCCGGCTTCGAACAACAAACTATCAACACTTTCCTCATACAACGTGGATATACACCACAAAAAATTTTCACACTGGTTGAGTCGCGTGGTAAAAAGATTCGTGCAGCTTTACCTGAATATACTCAAAATGTTCCAATATTAGATCTACTATTACTTGAAATATTGAAAGAAGGTACAACAAATCCTCCCACTTGGACACAAAAAGTCACAGCCATTTTAACGAACCAAATTGACTCAATTAAAGAAACTCAACGAGAAAAACTCTTCATGAATTTATATGAACTATGTCCACACAAGACGATCCCTCAACTCATTGATCTTAAAACACTTGATGAGGATGATTTTCCTATTGTGATTCAACCTGGTGATCATTTGGTTACGTCTGTTGAACAATTAAGTACCGTTATCAATCAAACATCGATTGGTTACAAATATCCAGATCACTTGATGACCATACCAATTAAAAATGATCAACGCGGATATAAGTTTATTTTGCGGACTTTTCTATCCATTTTCCCACGAGTTGAGGAATCTGGGATGGCTCGACACTTCTTTAATTTGGGGCAAAAAAATATTGGAGGTCAGAAAAAACCTTCGGTTATTGAATGGGATTTATGGAATGATGCTATTATTTTAACCGCTTCAATACCACTCGTTGAAAATCAATTTGATCAAATTGACCAACATATCACTCATCCTTCAAATTTATTATTCTCTAAAGATGCTTACTTAATTGCTCAATATGATGACAACCACACCAAATCACTCGAAAAATTCGCCAAATCTGTTTTCCAACAAATGTGTCAAATTGCACAAAAAATCACTGAAACACTCGCAGATAATATTTCCCTGAATAAACAAACCATCGATTCTTTCCATATTTTAACACTCGATTTCACTGTCAATAAACAAACCGACGAGGCAGGGGAACCAATGGTCACATTGTATGATATCAATCATCATTATGATTATTTCCCGACAAATAGTGATAACATCACCGACATTTCACTACGATTTTATCATTGGATTGATCGAATTGTCATACATCCTTATTTTACTGGACAAAGACCACCCACTTCTGTCAATATTATTCATATAGGAAAAACACGACCCATTTCTCCACCCACCGAAGCCGCACCCATAGATCCTATGTTACAAGTCATCCTTCACGACAATGCCCCATCGTTTATCAAACGATTACATAGAGATCACTCAGAATTGTATCATCAGGTTGGGGACGATTTACAACAGGCTGTCATCGATTACAAGAAAAATTCAGGTCAATTACGTTTACAAGCCGTTCCTCAACAACAAATTGAAACATTAATTGGAAATTTGACACAATTGATTACTATGACACAACCTCTGGAACAATGGCTTCACGTCTGTCACGGATTTGGGATGGCTGAATTAATTAAAGGGAAAAAGATTCAACAATTACAACCTGGTGATATTATTACTTCTCTGAAAGACTCTTTTGTTTCCACTACACTCTCTTGTCAACTCAGTTGTTTATTTACGGCCATTCGTTTGGGACCACCAACCAATCAAAGAATTGTTTTGAGAATTTTATTACCACCTAAAACACAAGGTTTTTATATTGGGGCTATTGAACAAAAATTACCCATTCAAAAGGAAAATGAGTTTTTATTGCCGCCTAATATGACATTTAAAATTATTCAGGTTCCTGGACAACCTCTGGTTATTAATGACACTAAATTATGTAAAGAACTAAACTTTAAGGAACCGGTCTATGTGATTTATGTACAAGCGATATTACCAGACGATGGATATCAACATAAACCTCATCCTAAACAATACATCCCTCAATCTCCCCTACCTCCCCTACCTCAACCCAAAAAACTTGATATTAAAAGACGATTACCACAACAAACCATCGACATTGCTGGTATGTTCCAACAACCCTTCGACATCGAAAATTTACCTCCTGTCCCGCAAGCACTACAATTACAACAACCACAACAGCTTGAACTTGACATTGCTGGTATGTTACAACAGCCACCCCTTCAACCCCCTCAACCACATCAACCACCTCAACCACCCCTTCAACCACTTCAACCACTTCAACAACCTCCCCTTCACCCCCATCAACAACCACCACTTCACCCCCTTCAACAACCTCAACCACCCCTTCAACCCCTTCAACAACCTCCTCTTCAACAACCTCCTCTTCACCCCCTTCAACAACCTCCACATCAACAACCACATCAAGCCAAAGAAAAAAAACAAACCCCAGAGACTGAATATCCATATTACAATAAATTTCATCTGACACCTACCGAACCTTTTGATAAAGAGAATGCAATGTATTTGATATATATTGATGATATGACTCCAGAACAAGCGGATCAATTACTATCTATTGCCAGCAATCCTGAACTAATGGAAGTAATTGGTGTAGGAAAACCTTGGACTAAAAAAGATATTGAAGAACTTGTAG
>Ga0209450_10000646_pt1 | contig 17538 bp, 10 predicted proteins | sample FrelakmetLWP11LW_FD_187149 | JGI IMG/M metagenome (GOLD analysis project Ga0209450, IMG submission 187149) | Freshwater lake sediment microbial communities from the University of Notre Dame, USA, for methane emissions studies - LWP11 LW (SPAdes)... | ecosystem: Environmental > Aquatic >...
CGATCTGGACTACGCGGCGGCGGTGCCGCTCACCCTGCTGTTGTTGGGGGCACTCTGGGCCTGGGGCTGGTCACAGGCGCGTCGGGCGGCGCCGACGCCGGCTGCTCACGGTGCCGCGTGGGATTGGCGGGCCGACCTGCTGCTGCTCGGCGTCTACGCCGTGCTGCTCGGCCTGCTGGTGTTGCTGCGCGCCGGCTGGCCATCCATTTTCTGGGAGCACGATTACGCGCACGTCGGCTCCGAGAAGCTGTTCAATTTTTCGCTGATCCAGGCCTACCTGTTCGGACAGGGCTACCCGCCCGAGAACCTCTGGCTGGCCGGGCAACCGATCGACTACTACGTGCTGCTGCACGCACTGCCCGGGCTGGTCGCGTGGGCGTGGCGCATCCTCACCGGCGATCCTGCCGCTGGCGACGTGCTGTTCGTTTTCTCGGACGCCAGCCTGCTCCTGCTGGGCAGCCTCGCGCTCAGTGCCTGGTCGGTGGCGCTGCTGTCGTCCGGCGATAACGGCCTGTCCCGCCGCCAGTCGCTGGGGATCGGGCTCGGGCTCGGCGTCGGCGTGCTGCTCTCGGTCCACGCCAAGGCGGTGGGCATGGTGCTCGGGGCGCTGCTGGGAGGCGCGGACGTCGGCTGGTGGGCGCTCGAACGCGAAGCGGTGCCCTACACGCGTCCGCCGCGCGCCAGTGGCCGAAGCAAGTGGAATTACGCGAAGCTCATGAACCTGGCGGTGGAGGGCATCACCAGCTTCGCCACGGCGCCGCTGCGCGCGTCCACGGTGCTCGGAGCGATGTTTGCGCTGGTGTCCATGCTGTACGGCGTCTTCATCATGGTGCGAACCATGGTCTTCGGCGCGGACCTGCCCGGCTACGCGTCCGTATTCGTCGCCGTCGCGTTCATGGGCGGGGTGCAGCTGCTCAGCCTCGGCGTCCCCGGTGAATACGTCGGCCGCATCTGCATGGAGTCGAAGCAGCGGCCCGTGTACGTCGTCCGTGCCGTCGTCGAACGCGCTGCGGGCTCCGAGGCGCCTCCCGGCGCCTGAGCGGGGCCGGTAAGGCGACTCGGCGCCGAGGCGCGGTCCGCCTCACGCCACGTCGGCACGCGGTTCGTCGGCGCGAATGCCGAGGTTGCCGTAACGGTGGTAATCCGTGCTGACGCTCTGCTCGCGCACGTACCAGAGCAGTTCGAGGCGACCCTCGGCCGACACCGGCACGCTGACGACGCAGCCGTTCGCCGCGTTGCCTGCCTGCAGCACCTCGAGTGAGGCGCGCTCCGGCGCGGCGCAGCGCACCCGGTCCACCTGCCCGTCGCGGATCGCCTGCGCCAGCTGCGCGTCCGTCTCCTCGACGAACTCGATCGCGCCCGCCCAGGGTTCCGTCACCTCCTCGAGCCGCTGCACCGCAGGTACGGCGAGCCCGGGCGGCGTGCTGATCACGACGCGGCAACCCGCGACGTGCGCGGCGCAGGCACGGCCGAACAGGTCGAAGGGCGTGTCGTCCGCGTGGACGCGCACCCGCACGTCGCCCACGGGCAGGTAGCGGCGCACGTTGTCCTGCCCGACCAGCCGGAAGTGGTCGTGCTCGGCGCCGAATTCCTCGCGCTGGTTGCGTTCGTAGCTCAGCGCGGCAGCGATGATTCGCGCATTGTCCTCATGTGGGCGTGCCTGCAAACCCGCGCACAGGGCTGCCAGCGAGGGTGTCTGCGGCAAGCCGCCCGGCTGCGACGGGCCGGCATCCTCGAAATCCATGAACTGTGCGACGTAGTTCGGGCCGCCGGCCTTCATGCCCGGTCCGAAACCCGACTTGCCCATGCCGCCGAACGGCTGGCGCAGCACGATGGCGCCGGTCGTGACGCGATTGATGTAGAGGTTGCCGGCGCGGATGTGCCGCTTCCAGTAATCCCACTCCCGCTCGTCGAGGCTCTCGAGGCCGCTGGTCAGCCCGTAGCCGGTCTGGTTCACGAGCGCGACAGCTTCGGCCAGCTGCTCGAAGCGCATGACCGCCAGTACCGGCCCGAAGAACTCGGTCATGTGCGTGTAGCTGCCCGGACGCACGCCGTACTTCACGCCCGGCGTCCACAGGCACGGATTTCCTTCGATCGGCTGCGGCATGACGGCCCATTCCTCGCCCGGCTCGAGCACCTTGAGCGCCGTCTCGAGGTCGCCCGAGGGCGGCTTGATCATCGGTCCCATCTTGGTGTCGAGTTCCCACGCGGAACCGACCTTGAGGCTCTGCACGGCCTCGCACAGCGAGCGACGGAATGCCGGGTCCTCGTACACCTCGGCCTGCAGCAGCAACAGGGACGTCGCCGAGCACTTCTGGCCGCTGTGGCTGAAGGCCGAGTGCAGGATGTGCTTGATGGCGAGGTCGCGGTCCGAGACGGCGGTGACGATCGTGGCGTCCTTGCCGCCGGTCTCGGCGAACAGGTCGAGCCGCGGATTGTCCGAGAGCATGGTGAGCGCAGTCTCGGTGCCGCCGGTCAGGATCACGGCGTTCACCTTCGGGTGGTTGACCAGCTTGCGGCCCTCCTTGCCGCCGGAGCAGGGCAGGAACTGCAGCGCCTTCTTCGACACGCCGGCGCGCCAGAAGCACTGGCACATCTCCCAGGCGACCAGCACGGTGTCCGAGGCGGGCTTGATGATGACCGTGTTGCCGGCCGCCAGCGCAGCCGCGACGCCGCCGCACGGAATGGCTACGGGGAAATTCCACGGCGGAACCACGACCACGACGCCCTTCGGGCGCGCCCTGAGCGTCGGCATCTGCTGCCACCAGCGCGCCGTGTCGCGGTAGAACTCCAGGAAGTCGATCGCCTCGGACACCTCCGGGTCGGACTCCATCAGCGTCTTGCCGCCGTCGGCGAGCGCCGCGCCCATCAGGTCACCGCGCGCGACCCGCAGTTCCTGCGCGACCTTGCCGAGCAACTCGAAGCGTTCCGCGACGGGCATCGTCCGCCAGCCGTCGGGGTCGTCGGCCGCACATTCCACTGCGCGTGCGACATCGGCGTCGGTCGCCTGACGGTAGCGTCCCACGACCACGTCGGGCCGGGACGGATCCAGGCAATCGCGGACGGCGCGGCCCTCGAACACTTCCTCCCCGGCGACGACCAGCGGCACCTGGACCGCCGCGTCGCCGCAGCGAGGCAGCCACCTGGCGACGACCCGTTCGCCCCACGTGCCGTTCTGCGGCAGCGCGAAGTCCGTGTCCGGCTCGCACTCGAGGTGCTGCCAGCCGCGTACGAGGGCGGGTGGGACCACCGGCGGCAGGTTGCGGTCCTGGTCGCGGCGCGGTGCATCGCTGGTGCGCCCGATCGCGTCGAACGCAGCGAGGAAGCCCTGCTCGAGCCTGCTCCATTCGGGGCTGTCCACCTCGATCTTGAACGCGTGGCGCAGGAAGTTCTCCGGCCCGGTGTTCTCGTCGAGCCGGCGGATCAGGTAGCCGATCGCGTTGATGAAGTTCTCCTTGCGACAGGCCGGCGCATACAGCAGCAGGTTGCGCGACAGCTCGAACAGCGCGCGGCGCTGCGCATTCGCCATGCCCTCGAGCATCTCGAACTGCACCCTGTCCAGCGCGGTGCGATCGTGCGCGAGTACCAGCCCGTAGGCGAGGTCGAACAGGTTGTGCGACGCCACGCCGACGTCCATCGCGGCGAGGTTCTCGGGCTTCATGACCTCGTGGACCATGCGCTTGTAGTTGGCGTCGGTCTCGAGCTTGGTCCGGTAGGGCGCCTGCGGCCAGCCGCGCATGGACGATTCGGCGCGCTCGCTCTCCATGTTCGCGCCTTTCACCAGGCGGATGGTGATGCGACCGCCGCCCGCAGCGACACGCCGGCGCGCCCAGTCCTGCAGCACGAGCAGCGTGCGATACGAGTCGGGGATGTAGCTCTGCAGCGCGATGCCCGCCCGGACGTGCCGCAGGCCGTCCCGGTCCAGCGTGCGCATGAACGCTTCCGCCGTGAGTTCCTTGTCGCGGTACTCCTCCATGTCCAGGTAGACGAATTTCGAGACCACGGTGCCATCCGGGCGCGTGAAGCGCGCGCGGTCGGCCGTGCGGAACAGGCGCTCTAGCCGGTCGCAGAGCACGGTCACCGTGTGCTCGCGTGCCAGCGGCGAGATCTGCGAGTACACCGTCGAGATCTTGATCGAGACGACCTCGACCTCGTCCCACTGCAGGCCCTGGAGGTACTGCTGCAGGCGGCGCTCGGCCTCGGGCTCGCTCAGGATCGCCTCGCCGAGGAAGTTGACGTTCATCCGCACGCCCTCGGCCCGGCGTTCGCCCAGGTGGCGCGTGAGCACTTCCATCTCGCCGGGCAGGATGACGTTGGCAGTCTCCTTGTGCATCTGCTCCTTGACCAGCGGCAGCGCGACCCCGGGCACGAAGCCGCCGAACGACTGGAAGCCCTTCATCAGCGTGCGGTCGATCGGCCCGAAGAAGCGTGGCACGCCCTGCACGTCGAGGATGTGCGTGAGGTGTTCCACGGCACGGGCCGGGTCGCTGGTGCGGAAGGCCTGGTCGGTCATGAGCGCGAGCGTCGCCTTGTCCGACGGCGTCTGCAGCATGCGGTCGAGCTCGGCCTGCTGGCGTCGTTCCGACGGCGTCTGCAGGGCGCGCGCGCGCTCCTGCAGGCGGCGTGCCACCAGCAGTGCTTTCTGCACGGCTGCGGGATGGGGTGAAGCCGGGTCGGCCACGAATTCGCCGAGCAGGCAGTCGAGCACGATGGAGTCAGGCATGTTGGATGACCTGTTGTCGGGCGGCGCCAGAAGGGCTGCATCTTGATCGGCACCGGGTTGGCGCCGAATCGCCGAAAACCGAGGGGTGCGGTGTCCCCGCTCCCGCCGGCGGGGCCTCGCTGGTGCCGTGGATCATCGGTTCAGCCACACGGCACCGAGCACAGCCAGCACCGCCACGATCAGTCCGATCCGCGCGACCGCTGCCATCGACAAGCCCGCGATGCGCGGCCCGCACTCGCTGCTTGCGGCCCTCGCGGCTGCTTCATCAGCGGCTTCGGCGACCTGACGCGCGGTCAGGGCCTGCATGCGCGCCTCGATGGGGAGGATGGACTCGACCGCCCGATGGACCTGCTTGTATTCCTCTGGAGTGATCATGCCGTCGGCGAGCACCTTCTCGACGATGGAACGCAGGTAGCGCGTCGCCGGCATCCCGGCGGAGCCGGCATCGGCAAGCCATTGCCTGAGGGCCGTGAGCTCCGCCGGCGAGAAACGACCGTCCGCCGTGGCCGACCGGCAGAGGCTGAGGAGCGCGGCACCCGGCGCCGACGACTGCTCGGCCTGCGACAGTGAATGACCCCGAAGGTAGGTCGGCAGGTCCTGATCGCTCATGCAGGGCACCTCGTGCGGGGCGGGGGCTGCGCCGCGGCTAGATTAGCTGCACGCCGCAAGGCCTGCCTAGTGCGTTGCTGCGCGTGCCGACGAGGTCGGCGCGCATGAGTGCGTGGCCGAGTCCCATCAAGTGCGCGTGCGCATGGGTCCGGGATTGTAGGGGTTTGCGCCCTGGGTGAAGGACGAATTGCGCGGCGATCCCAGCCTGTACAATGCCGGCGGACCGGGCTACGAGGCAACATGGTGTCCTGATGCGTTACCCTGACCCTCTGCAGCGATTGCTGGTGGCGCTGGTCGCGTGCAGCATGCTCCTGTCGGGGTGCGCGATCACCAACCGGCTGTTCCGCGATACCGCCGCCGAGGAGCGTGCCGCCGAGCTGCTGCAGCTGCAGCTCGCGGTCATGCGCTTCGCCGACGAGTACGCCGCGCGGATCAACGAGCGGGTGATCGCTTTCCAGCAGGCGACCGACGATCCTGCCGAGCGACTGGAGTCGCAGTCCTGGCTCGTCTCCCAGGCCACCGGAGCGTTCACCATTGCGGCCGGTCCCAACCCAGAGCTGAACGCCATCGACATGCTGGTGTTCACGACCCTGAGTCGGATGGTGGTCGAGGACCGCTGGGTCGGGGATCGCTACGGTTCGCGTGCCGAGAGCCTGCTCGCCGTGCACAAGGCGCTGGAGAGCCGAGTCTGGGATTATGCGGACGTGTTCCTGACCGAGGCGCAGATTGGCGAACTCCGCGGCAGCATCGCCGCCTGGCACCGGGACAATCCGCTTGGGCGTGCAGTGCCCTTCATCCATCTCGAGGATTTCGCCTTTGCCACCGTTGCCACCCGTGCCGCGAGCGCTGGCTCCAGCTCGTCGACCAGCATCTTTTCCTTCATCGGCATCGATCCGCTGAGTAATCTCGATCCTGCAGTCCGCGAGCTCGCCCAGACGCGCCAGCTTGCCGAGCGGGCGGTCTATTACGGCCAGCGTCTGCCCAAGCTCGTGAGCCTGGAGACGCAGCGGCTGGCCTTCGAGATGGCCGTGACCCCGGAAACCGTGCGCCTGCTCGACAGCGTGGGGCAGATCGGCGGCGCGGCGCAGACGACCAGCGAGCTGGCGGCCGACCTGCCGCGACTGGTGGCCGAGGAGCGTGCCGCCGCCATCGAGCAGCTGACCGGGATCCTCGACGAGCGCCAGGGCCAGCTGAAGGCCCTGGTCGTCGAGCTGCGCTCGACGCTCGAAGCCGGTGGCGCCACGTCCGACTCGGTCCGGGAGACCGTCGCGGCCCTGGATGCGCTGATGGGTCGCTTCGACCGCCCCGCATCGCCGGCGGGCCGGCCACCCGGGCGGCCCTTCGACATCACGGAGTACACCGAGGCGCTGCGCCAGCTTGGCGACACGGCGCAGCAGCTCCAGGTATTGCTCAGCCAGGCCGACAGCAACGCACCGGCGCTGCAACAGGCGTCGGAGAACGCGGCCAGCCGCCTGTCTTCGTTGGTGGACCAGTTGTACTGGCGCCTGGTGCAGCTGGTCCTGGTTGCGGTCGCCGCATGCGTGGCAGGCGCACTCATCTACCGCGCCGTCGCACGCCGCGCGTGATGGCCGGCAACCTCCTCCTGCTGGCGGTGATGCTGCTGCTCGGCGGATGCAGTTCGCCCGTGCGGCTGATGCCGACTCCGACACTTTTCGCGAGCGGCGATCCCGAGGCGTTCGAGACCGGCGCGGACGTGAGCTGGGACCCGACCATCGAGATCTTCTACGCCACCAATCGCCTGGCGATGGGGCCGCCGGATGCGCGCCACTATTCGCGCATGCAGAGCAACCAGCTGCGCCTCGGCGTGGCGACCCTCAAGGTCGGCGACGGGACCAAGACCGCGGACGAGTTGCGGGCGATGTCCACCAGTGTCGTGGAGGATGAGCGCCCGAAGATCACGCTGCAGTCCACCCGGGAAATGGCCGTGCTGGAAGATGGTGCCCAGCCGCCCGGGCCGGACGTCGCGGAGTTCTTCGCCCGTGTCGATGCGCTGGTGCGACGCGGCAGCGACCGGGACCTGCTGATTTACGTGCACGGTGCCAATACCAACTTCGAACGCGCGGCTGCCCAGGCCGCGCAGTTCAAGCACTTCCTGGGGCGCGACGCCGTGGTGATGGTGTTTGCCTGGCCATCGGCCGGTTCCCTGCTGCGCTACGGGCGCGACGTGGCGACAACACGTCGCACCGAGCCCGTGTTCGCGCGCCTGATCGCGCAGTTGTCGAGCGGTACCCAGGCCGCGCACCTGAACGTGCTGGCCTACAGCGCCGGCTCGATGATCGCGAGCCCGGGACTCGCGCGCGCGTCCGACGGCGCAGCTGCCGCCGCCAATTCCGCCCCCCTGCGCCTGGGCGAGATCTATTACGCCGCGCCGGACATCGACTTCCCGGTGTTCGTGGACAACCTGCCGCGATATCAGGGCCAGGTGCGGCGGGTCACGGTGGCGGTGAATCTGAGCGACCGAGTCCTGTCGTTCACCGAGTGGATCCACCGCGTGTCACGGGCCGGGCGGCCCAACCTGGCCGAGATCGGCCCCGAGGAGACGCGCTGGCTGGTCGAGGCGTCGGGGCGCAACGAACTCGACGTGCTCTCCATCAGGGCGGAGGACCTGCCCGGCCTGCCCGTGGACTCGCACGCGTTCTGGTATGACCACCCGTGGGTCAGCAGCGACGTGCTGCTCAAGCTGCGCTTCCACGCTCCGCCGCTGGCGCGAGGCCTGGACCCCAACAGCAACCAGATCGAGCTGGCATTCTGGACGTTTCCCTCCGACTACGCGGAACGCCTGCCTGCCGTGGTGCGGCAGCTGACCGCGAGCGAGAAGCCATGACGACGCGCATGAAGAAGATACTCGGTCGCCTGCTGGTCGCGGTCCTGCTCGTGGGTACGGTGGCGCTCGGCGTCCGTTCCTACCGCGCGCTGCAGGGTCCGCCGCTCGAGCCATGGCACACCTTCGTGCCCGTCGAGCTGCGGGCCGACGAGCTCGATGCCGCCGACTGGCCGGGTTATGTCGCGCAGGAGCAGGCGGTCTTCGACAGCGTGCGGACCAATGTCACGCAGAGGCTCGAGCCGGATGCGCGGGTGCCGTACAACCGATATTTCGAGGGCAGCCCCGTCTTCCCGGCGCGCTTCGCGCAGGACTGGAACCGCTCATACGTGATTGAGCCAGCGTCGGCGCCGCGGGGCGCCGTGGTGCTGCTGCACGGGCTCACGGATTCGCCCTACAGCCTGCGCCACATCGCCCGGCGCTACGCGGAGCACGGGTTCGTCGCCATCGGCATCCGCATGCCCGGCCATGGCACGGTCCCCGCCGGACTGACCGACGTGCGCTGGGAAGACTGGGCGGCGGCAACGCGGCTCGCCGTGCGTGAAGCGCGCCGGCGGGTGCCGGCGCCGGCGCCGCTGCACGTGGTCGGATTCTCGAACGGCGGCGCACTGGCGGTGAAGTATTCGCTCGACGCGATCGAGGACCCGCAGCTGCCGTCCGCCGATCGACTGGTGCTGCTCACGCCGATGATCGGCATCACGCGCTTTGCCCGTTTTGCCGGGCTGGCCGGGTTGCCTGCGCTGCTGCCGCCGTTCGCCAAGGCGGCCTGGCTGAGCAACCTGCCGGAGTTCAATCCGTTCAAGTACAACTCGTTTCCGGTCAACGGCGCGCGCCAGTCCTACCGGCTGACCGATGCGCTGCAGGCGCAGATCCAGCGGCTGGCGCCAACCGGACGACTGGCGACGATGCCGCCGGTGCTGACCTTCCAGTCGGTGATCGACTTCACGGTGAGCACGCCCGCGATCCTGAGCGCGCTGTATGCCTTCCTGCCGGACAACGGCAGCGAGATCGTGCTGTTCGACGTGAACCGCACCGTCAAGTTCGGCCCCCTGTTGCGCCCGTCGTCGTACGTGGCGCTCGAACAGCTGACGCCCGCCACGCCGCAGGCCTACCGTTTCACCGCCATCGTCAATGCCGGCGACGCCACCGACGCCACCGTGGAGAGGACCTTCGCGCCCGGCGAGCTGCAGTCGATCGAGCGTCCGCTCGGCCTGCCGTATCCGGCGGGCATCTTCTCGCTGTCCCACCTGGCGATCCCGATTCCGCCGGACGACCCGTTGTACGGCACGCAGCCCGACCCGGCGAACCGACTGGAGTTCGGCCTGAACCTCGGTGCGCTGGATGCGCGCGGCGAGCGCGGCGCGCTGATCGTCGACCAGGACTTCCTGACGCGCTTGCCGTCGAACCCGTTCTTCCCGTACCTGCTCGCGCGCATCGAGGAGAGCATCGAATTGCCGCCGGCCGCGAGCGGACGCGACATCGTGACGACGCCGCCGGCCGGTCTTCCGGTCAGGCTCGAGGCGCTGCTGTCGACGTTCGCGCCCGCCGACGCCGACGCGCAGCCCTTCGCCGGCCCGTGATGCCATTGCGCGGTCCACCGTCGCAGTCACCGCGAGAGGCCGCGCCTTGAGCAGGAGCACGGCGTTCGTCATCGCGTTCACGCTGCTGACCGCCGCCGCGGCCTTCCTGCTGCCGGCGGTGCCGCAGCCGCTCGATTACCATCAGTTCGCCGACCAGCGCGACGCGCTCGGGATCGACAACTTCGTCGACGTCGTCTCGAACGGCGCCTTCCTGCTGGCCGGGCTCGCCGGCCTGTTCGTCGTGTTCTCGGGTCGGGCACGCTTCGAGTTCCCGGGCGAGCGCTGGCCGTACGCGGTGTTCTTCCTCGGCATCCTGCTGACGGCGGCGGGCTCTGCCTGGTATCACCTGGCGCCGGACAACGAGACGCTGTTCTGGGACCGGCTGCCGATGACCATCGCCTTCATGGGGCTGGTGTCGAGCCAGGTCGTCGACCGGATCAGCGTCCGGGCGGGATTGATCCTGCTCGGACCGCTGCTGCTCGTGGGGCTGGCGTCGGTCGTCTACTGGATCGTCACCGAACGCCAGGGCGCGGGCAACGTGCTGCCCTATGCCCTGCTGCAGGGCTACGCCGTCATCGTCCTGCTGATGATGGCCGCCCTGCACCGTTCGCGCTACACGCGTGCGAAGGACCTGTACTTCATCTTCGGCTGGTACGTGCTCGCCAAGCTGCTCGAGTTTCTCGATGCGCAGGTCCTCGCGTACAGCCACCTCGTCAGTGGCCACTCGCTGAAGCACGTCGCCGCGGCCGCGGCGGGTTTCGTCGCCTGTCGCATGCTGATGCTGCGGACGCCGGCGGAGCCGGATCGCACCGCATAGGACCATGGACAGACTTCGCGCGCTGGTATTCGGGACCGTGCTGCTGCTCTGCATCGGCTGGGTGCTGCACGTCGGCAAGGCGATCTTCGTGCCTGCGGTGCTCGGCGCGGTCATCGTCTACATCATCGTCGGCCTCGCCGATGCGCTGGGCCGGCTGCCCGGCCTGGGAACCGCGCTGCCGTCACGGCTGCGGTACCTGTTCTCCATCCTCGCCATCGGGGTGACCTGCGTCCTGTTCGCGTACCTCGTGATGGCCAACAAGGACCGTGCGCTGGCACTGGCGCCGCAATACCAGCAATCGCTGCTCGCGACCATCCAGCAGGTGGCGGTGCACTTCGGCTTCGAGACCGAGCCCACCTGGGCGACGCTGCGGCAGGAACTGCTCGCGCGCATCAGCCTGCAGCGGCTGGCCGGCTCGCTGCTCGCCTCTGTCGGATCGATCCTCGTGACCTTCGTCGTGGTCTGCCTGTATGCCACCTTCCTCATGCTCGAGCGCGGCAGCTTCGAGGCCAAGCTGGCCAACCTCTCCGACGACCCCGCACGCGTGGCACGCATCCGCCAGGTGATCGCGGCGATCAATAAGCGCATCGGTTCTTACCTGGCGCTGAAGACGCTGCTCAGCTTGCTGCTGGCGGTGTCGAGCTATGTCGTGATGCGCCTGTTCGGGCTCGAGTTCGCCGCGCTGTGGGCGGTGCTGATCTTCTTCCTGAACTTCATCCCTTACGTCGGCTCGGTGCTGGGCGTGGTGTTCCCGGTGCTGATGACGGTCGTGCAGTTCCAGGACGCCGGCACGGTCCTGACGATGCTCGTTGCGCTCACGGCCCTGCAGTTCGGCATCGGCAATTTCCTCGACCCTCTCCTGATGGGCAACTCGCTCAACCTCAGCCCGTTCGCCATCCTCATCAGCCTGGCGGTCTGGTCCGAGTTGTGGGGCGTGCCCGGGGCGTTTCTCGCGGTGCCGATCACCGCGATCCTGACGATCGTGTTCTCGCAGTTCCCGGGCACGCGGCCGATTGCAGTGCTGCTGTCGAGGGACGGGCGTCTGTGACGCGGATCGCGACCCTCGTGGCGCTGCTGCTGCCGGCGATCGGCCTTGCGGCAGACGGCACGCGGCGGTTCACGGAACTGGGTGCGAGTCGCGGCCTCGATGCCCGGGTGGCGGTCGCCATGCTCGTGGACCGTGACGGCCTGCTGTGGGTCGGATCGCGCGAAGGACTGTTTCGTTACGATGGCTACCAGGCTGGCGTCTTCCTGCCCGACCCCGAGCGTCCGGGGCAGGTCAGCGACATCGACGTCCGTGCGCTGTACGAAGCCGGCGACGGCGCGCTGTGGGTCTCGACCAACACCGGTGGGCTCAACCGGCGGGATCCCCGATTGGGCACGTTCACCCAGTTCCACCACGATTCCGCCGATGGCCGCTCGCTGAGCGACGAGAGCGTCTACGGCATCGCCGAGGACGCCGAGGGACGGCTGTGGGTCGGGACGCAGCACGGGCTGAACCGGCTCGACGCAGACGGCCGCAGGTTCGAAAGGCACTTTCACGAGCCGGGCCGCGCAGACAGTCTTGCGAGCGACTGGACCTACTCGTTGCATCGCGGACCGACGGGGACGCTGTGGGTCGGGGCGGTGGGCGGCGGGCTCGGCCGCTGGACTGGGGCTGCGAGCCGGTTCGAGAACTTCCCGCTCGTGTCCCTCACCGGCGGACCGCGCGGCCTCGACGACGTGTTCGCAGTGCACGAGGCGCCTGACGGGCGGGTCTGGGCGGGTACCCGCGCCGGCCTCGTGGTGCTCGATCCGCGGCAGCGCACGGCCGAACGCATCGACCTGACCGGCGTGGCGGACGACCAGCCGCTCGTCACCACGATGCATGCGGATTTCTCGGGGCGTCTCTGGGTCGGGTCGCTCGGGCACGGGGTGTTCGCGGTCGACACCGCCACCGGCCGCTGGGAGCGCGCGCACCCGGGGCCGCCCGGTGCCGCCGGCAACCTGCCGCAGCGCTCCATCCTCAGCATCGCGAGCACCGAGCACCTGTTGCTCGTCGGAACCTGGGGCGAAGGTGTGTTTCGTGCGCCGCTCGAGACGCCTCCGTTCCGACTGCTCACGACCGGCGCGGAGGGAGGGGGGCTGCGCCACGAGAACGTGACTGCCGTTCGCGCCGGCGATGAACCCGGCCGGCCCTGGATCGGGAGCTTCGGCGGCGGCCCGCAACGCGTCGATGTCGAGGCGGGCACTGTCGGCCCAAGCGGCGGGGATCCTGGCGAGTCGATTCGGGCGTCCGGCGTCGTGAGCCTTGCCGCATCCCGCAATGGCACCGGCTTCGCCGGTACGACTGCGGGACTTTACCGGCACTCGGCGGATGGCAGCGAACTCGGACTCGATGCGCACGTAGAGGGGGACGCGGGCAGCATCGGGCCGGGATACGTCTCGGCGCTGTTGCCGGCCGGCGAGGATCTGTGGGTCGGGGTCGGCGGCAGCGGACTATTCCGCCGCGACGCGGCGACCGGACGGTTCGCGGCCTTCCGGCACGACCCGGCCGTGCCGGGTTCGCTGAGCGGCGACTATGTCACGGCGCTGCTCGCGGCGCCGGATGGCCGCCTCTGGGTCGGTACGCGCTCGAACGGCTTGAACCGTTGCGCAATCGCGCCGTTCACCTGCGAGCGTTTCGACGGTCGTCAGCCCGGCCGGCCCGGTCTTGGCCACCACAACGTGACGGCGCTGCGCGAGGATGGCCGCGGCGGGCTGTGGGTTGCGACCAGCGGCGGCGGCCTGCGACGTGCGCAGCTGGGTGATGACGGCCGGGTGCTCGGCTTCACGCAATGGGGCATGGACCAGGGACTCCTGAGCGACGGGGTGATGTCGGTCGAGCCCGATGCCGACGGTTCGCTCTGGCTCGCGACCCGGCAGGGCCTGTCACGGCTCGACCCGGCCTCCGGCCGCGTCGTCAACCACGTGCCCCAGTCGGGACTGCCCGTGTCGCACTTCAACACGGGCGCCTCAGCGGCGGACGAGCGCTACCTGTACTTCGGTTCGGTCGGCGGTCTGGTGATCGTGCCGAAGGGCCTGCCGCTGCGCCTGCGTCCGCCGAGCCCGGTGCGGATCACCGGCATCGAGCGCCTGGTGGGCGGCCGGTCGGTGGCGCTTGCCCCGGGCGAGATTGAGGCGCGGTTCGAGATCGGCATCGATCAGGTGCTGGCCGCCGAGTTCGCGGTGCTCGACTTCACCGAGACCGCCCACGAGTACGCCTATCGCCTGCACGCCGAGGACGCCTGGCTCCCGCTCGGCCGCCGACGCCAGCTGACCTTCGTCGGCCTGGCGCCGGGTCGTTATGCCCTCGAAGTCCGGGGCCGGGACGCCTTTGGCCGCTGGAGCGCCAGCCAGCCCCTCGATTTCGAGGTCGTGCCGCCGCTCTGGATGACGACCTGGTTCCGCGGCCTGGCGCTCGCCGCCGCCGTGCTGCTGGCGCTCGGCGTCCACCTCGTCCGGTTGCGGTCCCTGCGCGCGCGCAATGCCGTGCTGGAGCGGCTGCAGTCGCAGCGCGAGCAGGCGCTCGCCGACGCGCGCCGCAGCCAGGGCGAGCTCGAGGAGGCCTACGCGGGGCTGCGGCAGCTCACCGTCCGGCTCGAGTCGGCCAAGGAGGAAGAGCGCAGCCGGATCTCCCGCGAGCTGCACGATGAGTTCGGCCAGACCCTCACCGCCGCGAAACTCAACCTGCAGATGCTGCGCACGACGGTGACCGATGCCGGGGCCGTGCGGCGGCTCGAGGACGCGGTGAGCATGATGGACGGCATGATCCGCCAGGCGCGTGACATCGCCCGGGCGCTGCGCCCACCGCTGCTCGACGAGGCGGGGCTGGTGCCCGCGATCGACCAGTACCTCAAGTCGATGGCCGCTCGTTCCGGCATGCGGATCGATCTCGACGTCGCACCCGGCGTCGCCGATACGCCGCGAGGACTCAACACGACGGTGTTTCGCCTCGTGCAGGAGGCGGTCGGCAATGCGCTGCGGCACGCGCGAGCGGGCGCCGTGCGGGTAACGCTTCGCGACGAGACCGATGCGCTGCGACTGGTGGTGGAGGACGATGGCATCGGCTTCGATCCCGCTGCCGTGTCGCGCGGCACGCACCTCGGTCTGCTCGGCATGGCCGAGCGCGTGCGCAGCGCCGGCGGCACGATCGAGCTCGAGTCGCGACCGGGCGCAGGCAGCCGCATCGCCGCGCGCATTCCCCATGCCCGCCCCGGTCCCGAACCGCCGGCCCGCCGGAGCGCCGCCCCGTGACCGTGTGCCGCGTGCTGCTCGTCGACGACCACGCCCTGGTGCGGGCCGGGATCCGGGCCCTGCTCGAGTCACTGCCAAGGGTCGAGGTCGTGGGCGAGACCGGGGACGGTCTGGAGGCGGTGCAGCTCGCAAGGGAGCTCGCGCCGGACGCCATGCTGCTCGACATCACGCTGCCGGGCCTCAACGGGCTCGAGGTCGCCGCGCGCGTCGCCCGGCTCGGCGCCGGCACGCGCGTGCTGATGCTGTCGATGCACGCATCGCCCGAGTACGCAGCGCGGGCGTTCGCCGCCGGGGCCGCCGGCTACCTGAACAAGGATTCGGCCTTCGACGAGCTCGCGGCCGCGCTCGAGGTGATCGGTGCGGGGCGTCGTTACCTGTGCCGCGCCATCGATGCGGCACAGGTGGCCGAGCTCGAGCGCCTCGCGGCCACCGGCAGCTCCGGGCTCGACCGCCTGACGCCCCGGCAGCGCCAGATCCTGCAGCTGGTGGCCGAGGGGCTCGGCACGCGCCAGATTGCCGAGCGGCTGTTCCTCAGCGTCAAGACCGTCGAGACGCACCGCGGACAGATCATGCAGCGACTCGACATCTACGACGTTCCGGGCCTCGTACGCTTCGCGATCCGCCACGGACTGCTGCCGCCGGAGGCCACCTGAGGCGGGGGCGTTCAGCCAATATCAGGCGTTCCCCGATAGCCAGCCAGCCGGTATCCCGTCACATTTTCGCCTCCTGCGGGGGCCTGCGGTCCTCGCGCCCCGACTCCGTCGCCTGGAGGCCGCATCGTGTCCAGAACCTCGTTCCATTCCCGTCTCTGCCTCGCCGCCGTCGCGGCGGCAGTGCTGCTCGGGGCGCCGGCCGCGCATGCCGTCAAGCTCAAGCAGCAGAACCTCACCCGGCTGATCGCCGATGCCGAGAAAATCGTCGCCGGCAAGGTCACACGCGTGACCGACGGCGTGAGCGACCGCGGCTTGCCGTACACCGAGATCACAATTGCCGTCGCCACCAGCGCCAGGGGCGAACTGCGCGGCGGCAAGCCCTACACGTTCCGGCAGTTCGGCCTGCTCGAGCCGCGCAAGATGCCGAACGGCCGCGTCCTGGTGGCCGTGACGCCGGAAGGCTTCCCGCGCTGGCAGGAGGGTGAGCAGGTCGTCGCGTTCCTGTACCGGTCGGCGGCCCGCACCGGGCTGCAGACCACGGCCGGGCTCGCGCAGGGCAAGCTCACCGTGCTCAACGGGCGCATCGCCAACGAGTTCAACAATCGCGGCCTGTTCGAGGGCGTGAAGATCAGCGACGACCTGCTGACCGAGAAGGAGCGGGCGATGCTCAAGAGCCAGGGTCCGGTGGACGCCGCGACCTTCGTCGGCCTGGTGGGCCGGGCAGTCAACGAGAACTGGATCGCCAGAGGGGAGATGCGCTGATGAAGACCGCTTTCAGGACGCTGCTCCTCGCGCTGGCCGCGACGGGTCCGCTCGCCCAGGCCGCAGGACCCCTCTACCTGGATGATTCCAGTCCCCCGCGGCCGCTGGCATGGGACACGAGCAAGGGCCGGATCCCGGTCTGGACCGACGGCGGTGGCGCCTTCACGTACGACTTCGACGGCGTGACGCCCTTCATCACGATCGAGCGCGCGAACGAGATCACGCAGTTCGCATTCGACCAGTGGGGCAACGTGCCGACCGCGACCTTCGAGGCGGGGATCGCCGGTACTATCGAGAGCAAGATCGGCATTGCCGACGTCACCGGCGCGAACGCCGCGCAGCTCTACGAAAAGCAGAACGGCTACGGCTTCTGGGTGCTCTACGACACCGACGGGTCGATCCTCGAGGACTACTTCGGCGTCCCGATGTGGGCCGTGCTCGGCATTGCCTTCCCGGAGTGGGCCGATGAGAACGGCCGCATCCTCGAGGCGACCGCGCTGCTGAATGGCTGGTACGTCGATGCGGCCGACACCGAGGGCAACAACGTGGCCGGCGTGTTCACGCACGAGTTCGGCCACGCGATCAACCTCTCGCACGCTCAGGTCAACGGTCCGCTGGTGTACTCGAGCTATCCCTTCGACGGTTACCGCCGCTATCCCGGCGTGCCCGGCTGCGTGGACCCGGTGTACGCGTCGACCTGGTACGACGACAGCGTCAACCGCGCCGACCCGGCGATCATCGAGACCATGTACCCGTTCATCGACACCTTCAGCAACGTCGGGCAGGAGCAGAGCACCATCACGCATCCCGATGACGTTGCGGCGATCTCGAACCTCTACCCGACGCCGGCGTACCTGACGGGTCGCGGTTCCATCAGCGGGGTGCTGCGCCTCAAGGACGGGCGCACGCAGTTCAGCGGCATCAACGTCATCGCGCGCAACGTCGCCAACCCGCTGTTCGATGCAGTCTCCGCGATGACCGGTGACCAGACCCAGGGCCGTGTGGGACCGGATGGCCGCTTCACGATCCGCAACCTCACGCCCGGGCAGGACTATCACGTGTACATCGAGGAGATCTACGCGGGCGGCTACCCGACGACGCCGCAGATGCTGGTCTCCCAGAGCGAATACTGGAACACCGGGGAAAGCAGCAACCCGGCGACCGACCGGCCGTGCGACGCGACACCGATCCGCGCGCAGGCCGGAGTCACCAGGACGGCCGACATCACCTTCAACGGATACATGCAGGGCGTGCAGTTCACCCCGATCGTGAGCGCC
>Ga0209450_10000647_pt1 | contig 17515 bp, 9 predicted proteins | sample FrelakmetLWP11LW_FD_187149 | JGI IMG/M metagenome (GOLD analysis project Ga0209450, IMG submission 187149) | Freshwater lake sediment microbial communities from the University of Notre Dame, USA, for methane emissions studies - LWP11 LW (SPAdes)... | ecosystem: Environmental > Aquatic >...
AGTGTGGCCATCGTTACGCCATTCGTGCGGGTCGGAACTTACCCGACAAGGAATTTCGCTACCTTAGGACCGTTATAGTTACGGCCGCCGTTTACCGGGGCTTCGATCAAGAGCTTGCACCCCATCAATTAACCTTCCGGCACCGGGCAGGCGTCACACCCTATACGTCCACTTTCGTGTTTGCAGAGTGCTGTGTTTTTATTAAACAGTCGCAGCCACCATTTCACTGCAACCCCATCGGCCTTCGCAAGTAAATCGCTACAACCTACCGGGGCGCACCTTCTCCCGAAGTTACGGTGCTAATTTGCCGAGTTCCTTCACCCGAGTTCTCTCAAGCGCCTTAGAATTCTCATCCTACCCACCTGTGTCGGTTTGCGGTACGGTTCTCGTTTACCTGAAGCTTAGTGGCTTTTCTTGGAAGCTTGGTATCAGTGACTTCGCTCTCAATGAGAGACCGTCATCATGCCTCGACATTAACCCCCCGGATTTGCCTAAGGGATCTGCCTACACACTTAAACCGGGACATCCAACACCCGGCTCACCTAACCTTCTCCGTCCCCACATCGCAGTAAACGAAAGTACGGGAATTTTGACCCGTTTCCCATCAGCTACGCATCTCTGCCTCACCTTAGGGGCCGACTCACCCTGCGCCGATGAACGTTGCGCAGGAAACCTTGGGTTTTCGGCGAGGGGGCCTTTCACCCCCTTTATCGCTACTCATGTCAGCATTCGCACTTCTGATATCTCCAGCACCCCTTACAGGACACCTTCACAGACCTACAGAACGCTCCTCTACCATGTGCGCCTGATTCAAACGACCTCATCACCTTCTCATCCTTCCTCATCCAGCAAACGCTCTCGACCGTCGAGAGAACGCTTTGGTCTCGGCCGCGCACAGCGCTTAACCTGCTTCGCAGGTTAGCCTCGCCCAGCTTTGAGGGGATTTGAAGGTCGCTTGAATCAGGCGCACATCCGCAGCTTCGGTTACGTGCTTAGCCCCGTTACATCTTCCGCGCAGGACGACTCGACTAGTGAGCTATTACGCTTTCTTTAAAGGATGGCTGCTTCTAAGCCAACTTCCTAGCTGTCTATGCCTTCCCACATCGTTTTCCACTTAGCACGTCATTTGGGACCTTAGCTGGCGGTCTGGGTTGTTTCCCTCTTGACACCGGACGTTAGCACCCGATGTCTGTCTCCCATGCTCGCACTTCACGGTATTCGGAGTTTGCTATGCCGCAGTAAGCCGCAATGGCCCCCACTAACATTACAGTGCTCTACCCCCGTGAGTGATACATGAGGCGCTACCTAAATAGCTTTCGAGGAGAACCAGCTATCTCCGGATTTGTTTAGCCTTTCACCCCTATCCACAGCTCATCCCCTAATTTTTCAACATTAGTGGGTTCGGACCTCCAGTGCGTGTTACCGCACCTTCATCCTGGCCATGGATAGATCATCCGGTTTCGGGTCTACGCCCCGCTACTAATCGCCCTATTAAGACTCGCTTTCGCTTCGCCTCCCCTATTCGGTTAAGCTCGCAACGGAACGTAAGTCGCTGACCCATTATACAAAAGGTACGCAGTCACCCCTTGCGAGGCTCCCACTGTTTGTATGCATGCGGTTTCAGGATCTATTTCACTCCCCTCCCGGGGTTCTTTTCGCCTTTCCCTCACGGTACTGGTTCACTATCGGTCGACTACGAGTATTTAGCCTTGGAGGATGGTCCCCCCATGTTCAGACAGGATTTCACGTGTCCCGCCCTACTTGTCTCATGCTTAGTTCCACACCCTTGTTTTCGCGTACGGGGCTATCACCCACTATGGCCAGACTTTCCAGACTGTTCCACTAACAAAAATGCTAAATCATGAAGGCTCTTCCCAATTCGCTCGCCACTACTATGGGAATCTCGGTTGATTTCTTTTCCTCGAGCTACTTAGATGTTTCAGTTCACTCGGTTCGCTCTACCTGCCCTATGTATTCAGGCAGGAGTACCCTCGCGGGTGGGTTCCCCCATTCAGAGATCTCCGGATCAAAGCTCTATTGCCAGCTCCCCGAAGCTTATCGCAGGCTTACGCGTCTTTCATCGCCTGTAGTCGCCAAGGCATCCACCACATGCACTTAGTCGCTTGACCCTATAATTTTGAGCACCGCCACACTCAAACCAAATCGGCTTGCGCGCTGCGATGTCCAGCATTACAGGTGTGTTTGCTTTCCGTACAACCAGGCTCGGCGCCCAATTGCACGGTCGATACAATTTCAACCCATGTTGGGATGCTCATCACAAACATCCCACCTTCTTCCAAATTTTTAAAGATCAGCCGTTACGCATAAAGCGTAAGCACTAAAGCCAAAGGCCTCACTGCTTACGATTCACTGTGATAGGTACTACGTTAATCCCCAGCCCCTGGATCCTATTTCCTAGTCCCCGGTTATCTGGTGGAGGATGACGGGATCGAACCGACGACCCCCTGCTTGCAAAGCAGGTGCTCTCCCAGCTGAGCTAATCCCCCTCTGAACTTCGATAGCCTTCGCATCGCGGCGTTGCTCAACGCCTTGTGTGCACTAGCACACGGCGGCATCTCGCGCCTTGCTCTGCTCGACTCCCGAACTTCAGAGCCGAATCTGGCAAACCGCCAGGCCACCTTGTGTGGTGGGCCTGGCTGGATTTGAACCAGCGACCCCACGCTTATCAAGCGTGTGCTCTAACCAACTGAGCTACAAGCCCGGTCTTGAAACAACCGATAGGTGTGAGTGTTGCAGCAGCTTTCTCTAGAAAGGAGGTGATCCAGCCGCAGGTTCCCCTACGGCTACCTTGTTACGACTTCACCCCAGTCATGAAACCCACCGTGGTAAGCGCCCTCCTTGCGGTTAGGCTACCTACTTCTGGCAGATTCCACTCCCATGGTGTGACGGGCGGTGTGTACAAGACCCGGGAACGTATTCACCGCGACATGCTGATCCGCGATTACTAGCGATTCCGACTTCATGCTCTCGAGTTGCAGAGAACAATCCGGACTACGATCGGCTTTCTGGGATTGGCTCCACCTCGCGGCTTGGCAACCCTCTGTACCGACCATTGTATGACGTGTGAAGCCCTACCCATAAGGGCCATGAGGACTTGACGTCATCCCCACCTTCCTCCGGTTTGTCACCGGCAGTCTCATTAGAGTGCCCTTGCGTAGCAACTAATGATAAGGGTTGCGCTCGTTGCGGGACTTAACCCAACATCTCACGACACGAGCTGACGACAGCCATGCAGCACCTGTGTTCCGGCTCTCTTTCGAGCACTCCCGCATCTCTGCAGGATTCCGGACATGTCAAGGGTAGGTAAGGTTTTTCGCGTTGCATCGAATTAATCCACATCATCCACCGCTTGTGCGGGTCCCCGTCAATTCCTTTGAGTTTTAATCTTGCGACCGTACTCCCCAGGCGGTCAACTTCACGCGTTAGCTTCGTTACTAAGGGATTTCACTCCCCCAACAACCAGTTGACATCGTTTAGGGCGTGGACTACCAGGGTATCTAATCCTGTTTGCTACCCACGCTTTCGTACATGAGCGTCAGTGTTATCCCAGGGGGCTGCCTTCGCCATCGGTGTTCCTCCACATCTCTACGCATTTCACTGCTACACGTGGAATTCCACCCCCCTCTGACACACTCTAGACTGCCAGTTCAAAACGCCATTCCCAGGTTAAGCCCGGGGATTTCACGTCTTGCTTAACAATCCGCCTGCGCACGCTTTACGCCCAGTAATTCCGATTAACGCTCGCACCCTACGTATTACCGCGGCTGCTGGCACGTAGTTAGCCGGTGCTTCTTCTGCCGGTACCGTCATTAACACACTATGTTAGAGCGTGCCGTTTCGTTCCGGCTGAAAGAGCTTTACAACCCGAAGGCCTTCTTCACTCACGCGGAATGGCTGGATCAGGGTTGCCCCCATTGTCCAAAATTCCCCACTGCTGCCTCCCGTAGGAGTCTGGGCCGTGTCTCAGTCCCAGTGTGGCGGATCATCCTCTCAGACCCGCTACTGATCGTCGCCTTGGTGAGCCATTACCTCACCAACTAGCTAATCAGACGTCGGCCGCTCGAATAACGCAAGGTCTTGCGATCCCCTGCTTTCCCCCTAAGGGCGTATGCGGTATTAGCACAACTTTCGCTGCGTTATCCCCCATTACTCGGTACGTTCCGACGCATTACTCACCCGTTCGCCACTCGCCACCAGGTGCAAGCACCCGTGCTGCCGTTCGACTTGCATGTGTAAAGCATTCCGCCAGCGTTCAATCTGAGCCAGGATCAAACTCTTCAGTTCAATTCCTGCAATTACTTCAATACTTCAATCGCTCAACTCAAACGAATTACTTCATTCAAGTGTGAGCATCTATGCTAGTCGTCATCCCAGCCAAAGCCAGAACAACTACCACCACAACACCCACACCTATCGGCTGTAAATTGTTAAAGAACGTTCGACTGATCACCTGTCGTGAAATGGTTGCGGGGGCAGGATTTGAACCTACGACCTTCGGGTTATGAGCCCGACGAGCTGCCAGACTGCTCCACCCCGCGCCTGTCGCAACACAACTGCGTCAATCGAGAAGCGAGACTATAACAAAGTCCGTTTCACCACGTCAACAGCCATACCGGTATTTCTCTCCTGACTGCCCCGGCGATCAGGCGCACCATTCCCCCATCACGCAGATTAATTTTTGTTTTCAATCAGTTATGAATTTAACAGCAGGGCATGATCGGCATGAATGGCGATCGCGCTCGCGGCCGGCGCCGAAGCTGTCGCGCCAGAATCGCTCAAACAATAGGCAGACTGGTTGGTTGTAAACTCCAGGCCATGCCATCCACCTGCTGAGGACATCATTTTGCTAATTACCGATTTCTCGATTTCGCGGATACCCCGCATCGAATTCGGCGCAGGTGTGCTGAACAAACTGCCCGGGATCGCACGCCGCTATGGGACGAACGCGCTGCTTGTGACTGGCTCACACTCCTTCCAGCAAAGCTCGCACTGGCAAGCCCTTGCGGCGGGCCTGAGGTCCGGGGGGATTTCATGGCAGATATTTACTGTCAGGGACGAGCCTTCGCCGCAGTTGATCGACGAGGCTGTATGGGCGATGCGCTCGCAGCATTATGACCTGGTAATCGGGATCGGGGGCGGTAGCGCACTGGATGCCGCCAAGGCCATCGCGGGCTTGCTCAAACCCGGCAATTCGGTCATGGATCACCTGGAGGGGGTCGGCCCGGAATTGCCATACCTCGGCCCAAGCACGCCGTTCATCGCTGTGCCCACTACCGCTGGAACCGGATCCGAAGCCACCAGGAACGCGGTGCTGAGTGTGCGCGGAGCGGAAGGCTTCAAGAAATCCTTTCGCGATGAAAAGCTGGTGGCGGAATATGCCCTCGTCGATCCCGACCTTCTGGCCAGTTGTCCGCCCACGGTGATCGCGGCGAACGGCATGGATGCGATGACGCAACTGCTGGAATCCTATGTCTCCGCCCGGGCGACACCGCTGACCGATTCGCTTGCCTGGGGTGGGATGAAGGCCGCTCGAGATGGCCTGCTGAGCTTTCACGCCAATGCGGACGACCCTGAAGCGCGCAGCCGCATGGCGTATGCGGCGCTGATTTCCGGAATCACGCTGGCGCAGGTAGGTCTGGGATCGGTGCACGGACTGGCTGCCCCACTGGGTGCATTTTTCCCCATTCCGCACGGTGCCGCGTGCGGCACCCTGCTTGCCGAGGCCACGCGCGTCAATATTGACGCCATGTTAAAACGCGATCCTGCCAACCCGGCGCTGGAAAAATACGCACAGGTTGGACGGCTGCTGAGTAAAAGGCCTTGCCCGCTGCAGGCTGAGGCCCACGCGGCCCTGCTTGAAACGCTGGACGCCTGGACCCAGGCCTTGCGACTGCCCGGACTTGGAAATTTTGGCGTGACCCGCGAGGCCATTCCCCGCATCGTCGCCCATTGCAGGGGGAGCAGCATGAAGACCAATCCCATCGTGCTGGATGACGGTGAAATTGCCGTTCTTCTGTTGGCGCGCCTGTAGCGCGGCGAAACTCAAGTTCGACACGCCCGGACCGCTAACAGTCTGGTCAAAAACAGGAGCGCGCGATGTCCGCAAGTCTGGTTCTTCTCATCGTTGTAGTGCTGGCCGTGATTTACGGCATCTTCATCTATAACCAACTGGTCACGCTGAAGCACAATGTCGGCAAGGCCTGGTCAAATATCGATGTGCTGCTGAAGCAGCGCCATGACGAACTGCCGAAACTGGTCGAGACCTGCAGGCAGTACATGAAATTCGAGCAGGAAACACTTGAAAAGGTGATGCAGGCGCGGACCCAGGTCGCCAGCGCTCGGGAAACCCAGAATATTCCGGCACTGGGCCAGGCCGAGGGCGCGCTGCGCCTGGGCCTGGGCAACCTGTTTGCCGTTGCCGAGGCCTATCCCGACCTGAAAACCAACGAGACATTCCAGCACCTTCAGGCCCGAATCACCGGGCTCGAAAACGCGATAGCCGATCGCCGCGAGTTCTATAACGACTCGGTCAACATCAACAATGTGCGGGTCGAGCAGTTTCCCGATACGGTCGTGGCGCAACTGTTTGCGTTCAGGCAGTTCCCCTTGCTGCGCTTCGCGACCGAAGAGAAAAAAGACGTCGACATGCGGCAACTGTTTGCCAGCTGATGTCGCTGCTGCGTTCCTACGCGGAATGGCAGCATGATTTTGCCAATTTCGCGCTGGGCGGCGGCAATCTCGCCATACTGCTGCTCGGCTTTCAACTGCAGTCGCGCACCGGTTGGCTGATCACGCTCACCCTGATCGGTTTCACCAGCTTCCTGGCCTGGCTGGCCAATCTCAAGCGCTACCGCACGGTTGCCGACACGCCGACTTCCCGCATCGCTTCAGCACCCCAGGGCTATGTCGAAATCGTCGGTCGCGGCAAGCAACCCCCGGGCGACACCCTTGTCAGTTTTCTTACCGGCATGCCTTGCCTGTGGTACCGCTACCGCATCGAACGCAAGCAGGGTGACCGCTGGGAATACGTTGATTCGGGCGTCTCGCACGACACGTTTGGTGTCGATGATGGCAGCGGCAGCGTGCTGGTCGATCCGGAGGGTGCGGAAATCAAGACCTCGCGCAAAAGCGTGACGACCGAAGGCGGTTACCGAAAAACCGAGTGGACGCTGCTTGAAGGCGAAACGATCTACGTTCTGGGCGAACACGCCACGTTGGGCGGTCCGAACGCGCCCCTGGACAAAAAATCCGATCTGGCGTCCTTGCTGGCCGAGTGGAAAAAGGACAAGGTCGCGCTGCTGACCAGGTTTGACGCCAATCGTGACGGCGAAGTCGATCTCGAGGAATGGGAGCGGGCACGTGAAGCGGCTTCCAATGAGGTCGATCGCCTGCATCTGGATATCCGCCTCAAGGACGGCATTCACCTCATGCGCAAGCCCGCGCATGGCCGTCCTTTCCTGATTGCCAACCGCGAAGTGACTGCTCTAGTGCGGCATTATCGAATTTGGAGCTGGATGCATCTGATCGTGCTGGGCACATCGCTGTCCGGACTGATCATTCTGCAACAGGCTGGGAATTGACGAAGCTTGTCGCTTTCCCGCTGAGTCTCTATAGTTAGTTTTAAGGAGGACACGGACCATGAAACAGGCCATTCCCGAAACACCCCCGGAGTTCGATCACACACGCATTATTGAGCGTCCGGATGGTTTTTACTGGCTCGACAGTGAATCGGGCGAAGAGTACGGACCCTTCCCCACGTTGTTGGATGCTGTTCAGGACATGGAATACAGCGTCGACAGCGACTACGAACCGGGCGAGACACTGGAACAGGCTGAAGAGGAAATCGGCATTGCCGACTGGATCGATCCGGAGACCGGGGTGCCCGGAGAAGAAACCCATCATCTTCCGGATTAAGGACCGTCAGGTTTTACTAACTGGGCTCGAGCTTTCCTGCGCTCGCGCCTGAATCTCAAAGAGGTTATCGTGGTAGGGATGGAGTCCCCGCATCCCCGCCCATATACCCGCGAGCGGATACAAAACCAGCATCAACGCCCCCCAGCGTTCGAACTGCCTGACATGGGCGCGTTCATGTGCTCGGGTTCTCGTCAGGGCCATGTCAGATACGCCGACCACCACATGCCCCAGCGTCATCGCAGCCACCGCGCCACTGAAGGGGAATCCGTGCATCAATGCGCGCGCTGGCCAGCCGCCTGATACTTCAAGAACGCCCTCGACGCACTTCACGTTGCCGCCACTGGCGCGGGCAATCAGCGCAATAGCCAATCCCAACACCGTCACCGGTAAAGCCCACAACAGAACCCACCCCCGAATCACGTCTTCAAGCGTCGATTGCGCCGGCAAACCAACGCACTTCAGGCAGTCCCTGCGCCAGGAAAACCGCGCGTGCGGCATCGAGCTGAGCCTGGGTGCCGGCCGCATAGACATCAAAGCGATGGAGGTCAGGGTAATCAGCCGAAATGGCTTTGAGGACATCAGTTGTTTGCTCGTCACGGGCATGAGGCGAGTAGGTAAAGTTGTCCAGCGCATCGCTCCAGGCGCGACACAGGTTGTCCTGGTAATGGCCCGCCTCGTCGGCCAGCCAGTGCAGTTCCAACGATTCAGCCTGTTCCAGTGACATGGCGTGCTGGATCAGGCTCTTGATCGGGGCAAAGCCGGTGCCGAAAGCGAGAAAAATCACCGGCCGAGGGGAGTCCTCGTCGAGCACGAATTCACCGACAGGGCCCACCACCTCAACGCTGTCGTTTGCCTTCAGCGCGCTGAAAAGGTGTTCGGAAAACGCATCGCCAGCACGGCGCGGAACCTGCACCTCGATATGTCTGTCCTCGCACGGGCAACTGGCGAGTGCATAGCGTCCCGCCACCCCGTTGGCGGACAGCTGTACGGACTGTCCGCCCAGATAGCGCAGGCGCTGACTGCGCGGCGCCAGGAGATGGAGGGCGGCGACCTGTGGATTGAATACCTCGACCGACTTCACCTTGGCGGTCATATGCTGGACCGGAATATCGCGTGCGCCGGCGACATCGGCCTCAATCACCACATCGTTCACCGGCGCATAGGAGCAGAGCAGGATCACGCCCGCATCCTTTTCGGTCTGCTTCAGGACATAGTCGTGCGCATGGACTTTCTTGACCTCACCGGAAATCAGACGTGCGCGGCAATCCCCGCAGTTGCCGTTGTTGCAGCCATAGTTGAGTGAAACGCCGTTGCGCAGCGCGGCTTCCAGCAGGGTATCGTTGCCTTCGACAAAAAATTCATGGCCACTTGGCAGGATCGTGACATGGGCTGACATGATTTTGAGTATCCTTTCCTGGGCGATCACTGCCTGCGCCCTGGCCGCATCGGGTGGAGTCTCGTCCAGGTGACGAACCAGAAATGCCCGCAAGGTGTGCAGGGCATGGCGGGTCTCCGCGCTCTGGTCCTCCTCGATCTCGTCGATCTTTTCGTCCAGCCAGTTCATGACATTGCTGTAATGCATCAGCAGGGCCTTAGTCGCCGCATAGTCGTTACCGAGTTCATACAGGCGCGCGGCCAATACTTCCTTGTCGGGAAGCGCACGCTCCAGCACCCGCTTGGCAAAGGCCTTTTCCTTGATTTCGGTGACGCGGCGAAACTCCGCGTCGTCGTCCCATTTGACTTCAGGAAACGCCCGCAGCAACTCGTCCAGTTCGACCATGCCATCGAACGTCGCCAGCGTGCCGCCACGGATCATTTCCTGCAGGGCGTGGCGAGGCTGGCCGACCAGCTTGGCCACGCGGGACAAAGGCAATAAATGGCTCATGGCGGAATCTTACTCTGCCGCTGCGCGAGACAAAACCGGCAATTCACAACATTCTGAATACCGGTTTCCGCCGCGACACGACACCTGCCGATACAATCCTGCCATGCCAAGAATCGACATCCGGGCCTGCCCGGTGGACAGAGTCCGTGCCCTTGAAGAAAGTGGAATTGCACCCGCTTGGGCGCGCCTGCTTGCCGCGCGCGGGGTAAGCGATGCGAGCGAGGTGGCGCACCGGCTGCCGCAGCTGTTGCCGCCGGAAGGTTTGCTGAACAACCAGCGCGCCGCCTGCCTGCTCGCTGACGCCATCGAGAAAAACCGGCGTCTGCTGATCGTCGCCGACTACGATGCCGATGGTGCCACCGCCTGTGCCGTCGGGGTGCGCGGTTTGCGCATGCTGGGCGCAACTGTTGATTACCTGGTTCCCAACCGTCGGGAGCATGGCTATGGCCTGACCCCCGAAATCGTCCACCTGGCTGCGGCGCGCCAGCCCGACATGCTGATCACGGTGGACAATGGCATCGCCGCCATCGAGGGGGTCGCCGAGGCCGACCGGATGGGCATTCCGGTGCTGGTTACCGACCACCATCTGCCGGGCGAGTCACTGCCCGACGCGCTTTGCATCGTCAACCCGAATCAGCCTGGCTGTTCATTTGCATCGAAAAATCTGGCCGGCGTCGGCGTGATGTTCTACGTGCTGCTGGCGTTGCGCGCCGAGTTGCGCTCGCGCGGCCGTTTTTCCAGCACGCCGGAGCCCGACCTGCGCGAACTGCTCGACCTCGTCGCCCTCGGCACGGTCGCCGACGTGGTCAGGCTCGACCCCAACAACCGCACCCTGGTCGCCCAGGGCCTGGCACGGATGCGCACGGGCAAGGCCTCGGCAGGCATCCAGGCACTGTTTCGCGCCGCCGGCGCCGACCCGCGCAGCGCCACCGTATTCGATCTCGGTTTCAAGCTCGGGCCGCGCCTCAACGCCGCCGGCCGTATCGACGACATGGCGCTCGGCATCGAATGCCTGCTGGCAGACGATGCCGCCAACGCCCAACAGATGGCGCAGAGACTGGACGCGCTCAATCACGCACGGCGCGACGTCGAAGCCGACATGCTGGACGAGGCACTGGCCATTCTTGCCAGCTTCAGCCCCAAGGACAGCACCAGCCTGACGGCCTACCAGCCCGGCTGGCATGTCGGCGTGATCGGCATTCTGGCCTCGCGCCTGAAGGACAGATTCCACCGCCCCACCGTGGTTTTCGCCCGCGGCGACAAGGGCGAACTGAAGGGTTCGGGCCGCTCGATTCCCGGCCTGCACCTGCGCGACGCACTGGACCTGATCGACCGGCGCCATCCCGGACTGATCCGCAAGTTCGGCGGCCACGCCATGGCCGCCGGGCTCACGCTCGCGGCAGACGAGCCCGGCCTTTTCGAACAGGCCTTCGAGGAGGTGGCCCGCGAACTGCTCTCGCCCGCCGACCTCGAAGGCGTCATCGAAACCGACGGCGAACTGATTGTAGAGGCGCATACCTATGAATTCGCCCATGAAATCGAGCGCGCCATCTGGGGACAGGGATTTCCGCCGCCGCTGTTCGTGGGGGAATTCGGCACGGGCGCGCAGCGCATCCTCAAGGAAAAGCATCTAAAGTTGAAGCTGCTGCGGGACGGCGTGGCGTTCGAGGCGATGCACTTCTTTCATACCGAGCTGCTGCCCTCGCGGATCCGCGCCGTGTATGCGCTGATGTCCAACGAATACAACGGCAACCGCAGCGTGCAGCTGAAGCTACATTACTGGGAACCGGCCCTTAGCTGAATTCCCTCACAACCTGCCCATGCCCGACTTTTTTTCCTGGCTTCCTGCTGAGTTGGATACCCTGCCGCGCTATCTGGTGGCGGCCGCCCTGGGCCTGCTGATCGGGCTGGAGCGCGAACGCAATCCTTCGGCCAAGGCGGGCCTGCGCACCTTCGCGCTGACCGGCCTGTTCGGCGTGCTGGCCGCGCATCTTGCCGAACGCACCGGTTCCCCCTGGCTCATCGCGGTCGGCCTGCTGCTGACCGGCGTCATGATCATCGCCGCCTATCTGCGCCAGCCCGCCGAGACAGGCGACCCAGGTACAACCACCATCGCCGCACTGGTGCTGTGCTACGGGCTGGGCGTGCTGACCTGGCTGGGTGAAATACGGCTCGCCGTCATGCTGGGAATTTCCGCCACCATCCTGCTCTATTTCAAGCCCGAACTGCGCGGCATGAGCGAGCGGCTGACCCGCCAGGACCTGTTGTCGGTGCTGCAGTTCGCCGTACTTTCGCTCATCATCCTGCCGCTCCTGCCGAATCGTGACTACGGCCCGCACGGCGCCCTCAACCCTTATCAGATCTGGTGGATGGTGGTGCTGATTTCCGGCGTCAGTCTGGCAGGCTATGCCGCGCTGCGTCTGGTCGGACAACAGCGCGGCGCGGTGATGCTGGGCCTGCTCGGCGGCCTGGTATCGTCCACCGCCACCACGCTGGCATTCAGTCGTCACGCCCGCGCCAGCGAGACGATGATGCCGATAGCGGTGATCGTCATCGTTCTAGCCAACCTGGTGGTGCTGGTGAGACTAGGTGTTCTGGCCACCGTTCTGGCGCCGGGGCTTCTTGCACAACTGGCGCCGGTGCTGGCCGGCGGACTGATCGCCGGCGGCCTCGGCGCCGCGTATGGGGTGCGCCGGTTGCGGCCTCAGGGCGAGCTACCCGCACTGGCGATGGACAACCCAACCGAATTGCGTCCGGCACTGGGCTTCGGCCTGCTGTATGCCGTGGTCCTGCTCGCCGCGGCCTGGCTATCCGACTGGCTGGGCTCGCGCGGGCTGTACGCGGTGGCGCTGGTGTCGGGCTTGACTGATGTCGACGCCATTACCCTGTCCAGCCTGCGGCTGCACAATCTGGACAAGCTGTCGGCGGGCGTGGCAGTCAATGTCATCACGCTCGCGATCCTGGCCAATCTGGTCTTCAAATCGCTGCTCACGCTGGCCATCGGGGGCTGGCACATGGCGCGCCATGCGATGGCGGGCATGGGCGCATTGGGACTGGGACTGGTAGCGGCCTGGGCTATAATTCACGGCTTTTCCGCTTAGTCATCGAACCCATCATGGAAGCCGAAAGCCTCAATCAGATCGAATCCAAACTCGCCGACCTGGGCGAGCGCGCCACCCAACTCAGGGGGTTTCTTTAACTACGCAGTCAAGAAAGACCGACTGGAGGAAGTCGTTCGCCTGTCGGAAGCGCCCGACTTCTGGAACGACGCCGCCCGCGCCCAGGAACTGGGGCGCGAGCGCAAGTCGCTGGAAGACGTAGTGGTGGTGCTCGACCGCGTGGCGTCGGGCCTGAAGGACGCCTCCGAACTCTTCGAGATGGCGCGCGAGGAGAACGACGACGATACGCTCGCCGCCGTGCAGGCCGACATCGCGGACCTCGAAAAGGATGTCTCGACGCTGGAATTCCGCCGCATGTTCAACAATCCGGCCGACCCCAACAATTGCTTCCTCGACATCCAGGCCGGCGCCGGCGGCACCGAGGCCTGCGACTGGGCGTCGATGCTGCTGCGGCAATACCTGAAATACGCCGAGCGCAAGGGCTTCAAGGCCGAACTGCTGGAAGAATCCGAAGGAGATGTGGCGGGCATCAAGTCCGCATCGATCAAGATCGAGGGCGACTACGCCTACGGCACCCTGCGCACCGAAACCGGCGTCCACCGTCTGGTGAGGAAATCGCCGTTCGACTCGTCCGGCGGCCGCCATACCTCGTTCGCCAGCGTGTTCGTCTACCCGGAGGTCGACGATTCGATCGAGGTGGACATCAATCCCGCCGATCTGCGCATCGACACGTACCGTGCTTCGGGAGCGGGCGGCCAGCACATCAACAAGACCGACTCCGCGGTGCGCATCACCCACCTGCCAACCAACATCGTGGTGCAGTGTCAGAACGACCGTTCGCAGCACAAGAACAAGGCCGAGGCGATGTCGATGCTGAAGTCGAAGCTCTACGAAGCCGAGTTACGCAAGCGCCAGGCCGAACAGGACAAACTCGAAGCGGGCAAGTCCGACGTCGGCTGGGGCCACCAGATCCGCAGCTACGTGCTCGACCAGTCGCGCATCAAGGACCTGCGCACCAACGTCGAAGCCTCGAACACGCAGAAGGTGCTCGATGGCGACCTCGACCAATTCATCGAGGCGAGCCTGAAACAGGGCGTTTAATCGGCGGACGGGGCGTTTCAGCCCTCCGCGACCACGGCCAGCACGGCCTCGCCGTAGGCTTCCAGCTTCTTCGTCCCCAGTCCCGATATCTCGCCCAGTTCCCCCAGGGTGGCGGGGCGGCGCGCGGCAATCTCGCGCAGCGTCGCGTCGTGCAGGATGACGTAGGCCGGAACGCCTTTTTCGTTCGCGGTTTCGCGGCGCCAGGCGCGCAGGGACAGGAACAGCGGATCCTCATCGTTGTGATCGACCGCCAAGCGCGATTTTTTGCTGCGTGAGGGACGCACTTCGATCGCGCGGAGCATCACGGTTTCCTCGCCCTTCAGCACCGGGCGCGCCGCTTCGGTGAGCTTCAGCGTGCCGTAGGCGGCGTGGTCAACTTCCAGCAGTCCGCGCACAACCAACTGCCGCAGGACGGCGCGCCAGACCTTGTCGGTCTGCGTGGCACCGATGCCGAACACGCTCAACTGGCTGTGGCCAAACCGGTCGATTTTCTCGGTGGTCTTGCCGAGCAACACGTCGATGACGTGGCCGGCACCGAATCGCTGTCCGGTGCGGTAGACGGCGGAAAGCAGCTTTTGCGCCGCCTCGGTGCCATCCCACAGCGTGGGCGGGTTGAGGCAAACGTCGCAGTTGCCGCAGGGCCGGCTGGCTTCGCCGAAGTAGCTCAACAGCGCGACGCGGCGGCAGCTTGCCGCCTCGCACAGCCCGACCAAGGCATCGAGCTTGGCGTGGCCGATGCGCTTGTGCGCGTCTTCGGCCTCGCCCTCGTCGATGAGGCGGCGCTGGGTGACGACATCCTGCAGGCCCCAGGCCATCCACGCCTCGGCGGACTCGCCGTCGCGACCGGCACGGCCGGTTTCCTGGTAATACCCCTCGACCGAGCGCGGCAAATCCAGGTGGGCGACGAAACGCACGTCGGGCTTGTCGATGCCCATGCCGAACGCGAGGGTGGCGACCATGACGACGCCGTCCTCGCGCAGGAATTTTTCCTGGTGACGCCGCCGGGTGTCGTTGTCCATGCCGCCGTGGTAGGGCAAGGCGGTGAAGCCGGCCTGCTTGAGCGCATCCGCGGTCTCTTCGACCTTCTTGCGCGTGCTGCAATAGACGATGCCGGCTTCGCCTTTGTGCTCGCCGAGAAAATCGAGCAGCTGCCGCCGCGGCTCGGATTTTTCGCTGATGCGGTAGCGGATGTTGGGGCGGTCGAAGCTGGCGACGAACACCCGCGCGGCGCCGAGATCGAGCCGGGCGAGGATTTCGGCACGCGTCGCGGTATCCGCCGTCGCGGTGAGCGCGATGCGTGGTACGCGAGGGAAGCGCTCGTGCAGGGTAGACAGTCCGAGGTATTCCGGACGGAAGTCGTGCCCCCATTGCGATACGCAGTGCGCTTCATCGATGGCAAACAGCGCGATACGGGCCTGCTCGAGCAGGCTCTGGAAGCGAGGCGTGAGCAAGCGTTCCGGGGCAACATAGAGCAGCTTCAGACTCCCGGAAACGAAGTCACGCTCGACCTGCATCGCCGCAGCAGCTTCGAGGCTGGAATTGAGGAACGCCGCCGCGATGCCCAGTTCCTGCAAGGCCGCGACCTGGTCCTGCATCAGCGCGATGAGCGGCGACACCACCACCGCGCAACCTTCGCGCAGCAGCGCGGGAATTTGGAAACACAGCGATTTGCCGCCGCCGGTCGGCATCAGCACCAGCGCGTCACCCCCCGCCGCGACCACGTCGACGATGGCCGCCTGCTCGCCGCGGAACGCGGGGTAGCCGAAGACGCGATTGAGCAGGCTTAAGGGAGTGTCTGGCATGGTAAACAGGTCGGTGGACGGGGTGATTCGGGCCCCAAGGGCCCGGAAATCGAGGGATCACATCGGATATAATTTTGTCACGTTTTGCGCGGTTCTTAGATCCAACCCCATGGTTTTGTCCTGAAGGTCCCGACCTTACGCGAACCTGCGAGGGTCTGCCGCGCCTTGATTGAATATTTGCCGATGCCCCCGGCCTTTGCGCCCTACCCTTTTTTTGGTCCTGACAATGAATACCGAAACCAACGCCCCCGCTCTCGACGAAAACCAGATCATCGCCGAGCGCCGCGCCAAGCTGGCCGCGATTCGCGAGGCGGGTGTCGCCTTCCCCAACGACTTCCAGCGCCACGATTACGCCGGCAAGCTGGCAGCGGCCCACGGCGACAAAAGCAAGGAAGCGCTGGAAGCCGAAGGCGTGAAGGTTCAGCTCGCCGGACGCATGATGCTGAAGCGGGTGATGGGCAAGGCCAGCTTCGCCACCCTGCAGGACATGAGCGGGCGCATCCAGGTGTATGTCTCCAACGACCTTACCGGGCTTGACGCCCACGACGCGTTCAAGCACTGGGACCTCGGTGATTTTCTCGGCGTGACTGGCACCCTGTTCAAGACCAACAAGGGCGAGTTGACCATCCAGGCGAAGTCGATCCGCCTGCTCTCCAAGGCGCTGCGCCCCCTGCCGGAAAAATTCCACGGCCTCGCCGATCAGGAGCAGAAGTACCGCCAGCGCTACCTCGACCTCATTACCAATGACACCGCGCGCGAAACCTTCATGCGGCGTTCGAAGATCATCCAGTCGATTCGCGAGTTCATGACCGGCCACGGCTTCCTCGAAGTGGAAACGCCGATGATGCACCCCATCCCGGGCGGCGCCGCAGCGAAACCTTTTGCCACGCATCACAACGCGCTCGACATGGAACTGTTCCTGCGCATCGCGCCCGAGCTGTATCTCAAGCGCCTGGTCGTAGGCGGTTTTGAAAAGGTGTTCGAGATCAACCGCAACTTCCGCAACGAGGGGCTTTCCACCCGGCACAACCCCGAGTTCACCATGATGGAGTTCTACGAAGCCTACCGCGACTACCGCTACCTGATGGACTTCACCGAGGCACTGATCCGTCACACCGCCGTCGCTGCCACCGGCTCGACCACCGTCACCTATCAGGGCCACAGCATAGAGCTCGGTACGCCGTTCGACCGTCTCACCATCGTCGAGGCGATCCGCAAATACAACCCACAGTACACGGTCGAACAATTGAATGACCGCGACTGGCTGATCGGTCAATTCGTTGCGATGAAGGCCAAGTACCGCGAACAGGACGGCATCGGCGGCATGCAGCTTTCCTTCTTCGAGGAAACCACCGAGGCGCTGCTGATCCAGCCCACCTTCATCATCGACTACCCGGCCGAAGTCTCGCCGCTGGCCCGCCGTTCCGACACGCAGCCCGACATCACCGAACGCTTCGAGCTGTTCATCACCGGGCGCGAAATGGCAAATGGTTTCTCGGAACTGAACGACGCCGAGGACCAGGCCGAGCGCTTCATGGAACAGGTGCGGCAGAAGGAAGCCGGCGATGAGGAGGCGATGCACTACGACGCCGACTTCATCCGCGCGCTCGAGCACGGCCTGCCGCCCACCGGCGGTTGCGGTATCGGTATCGACCGCCTGGTGATGCTGCTGA
>Ga0209450_10000648_pt1 | contig 17514 bp, 18 predicted proteins | sample FrelakmetLWP11LW_FD_187149 | JGI IMG/M metagenome (GOLD analysis project Ga0209450, IMG submission 187149) | Freshwater lake sediment microbial communities from the University of Notre Dame, USA, for methane emissions studies - LWP11 LW (SPAdes)... | ecosystem: Environmental > Aquatic >...
AAACAGATTCAAGGGCAGGGCGATGACCAACACGAGCCCGGCCAGAATGAGGAAAGTGGGCCTCCAGCCATAGGCGGAGATGAGGCTCTGTGACAGGGGAACCAAAAGAAAGGTGCCGAGCCCCATGCCGGAAACAGCGATTCCGCTGGCAAGACCTCTTTTCCTCTCAAACCAGTGAGCAAGGATGGCGGAAAAGGCAACAATGGCGATACAGGTGCTTCCCGCAGCCACCAGCACACCGTAAAAAAGATAGAATTGAAACAGGGTTTTCATTGCGGAGCAGAGAACCAGGCCTGCAATGAGGAGAATTATCCCGGGCACAATGACCCGGCGCGGGCCAAGGCGATCGATGAGACCTCCCACGAGCGGCGCAATAAAAGTGTAGGTGAGCATGGCCATGGCTTGGACGCCGGCTGACTCGCCGCGGCTCCAATGGAATTCCTCCAGGAGTGCGACGTAGAAGACCGAAAAACTGGAGCGCACTCCGAACCAGAAGGACATGGAGACCAGGCCGAGGCCTACGATGATCCATCCGTAATAGAACTTGCGGGTTTGGGGATTCATTTAAAAAGCTGTAACCTCTTCGCAAACTGCTAAGAAATTAAAAAGCGAACAGCAGAATGTCGAATAACGAATAGTGAATGTCGAAGGGAGGAACGAAGTTCTTAAACTTCATCATTCGAAATTCCCTGGTCGCCTCTGGCGCCGCCGAAGGCGGGTAAACCTTGTTCGACATTCGATATTCGGGGTTGGCGGTTCGAATGCTTATGCAGGCGATAAGCCTGCACGGGCATTGATACACCAAAACATCCGGCTTGACAAATGATTCCCATTTGGTACCATCGGTTCAAATACCGCATTATTTCATTGTGTTATCTTCCCCCTCCCCTAGCCCCTCCCGCAAGGGGAGGGGAAATGTTTGGTGAGGCTCCCGCAAGGGGAGGGGAAATGTTTGGTGAGGCTCCCGCAAGGGGAGGGGAAGTGTTCAGCGAGGTGTTCTATGATGAAGGTTTTGGTGAGTGATTCCCTGTCTGAAAAAGGGGTGGCCATACTCGAAGAAGCCGATGGGATCGAAGCCGAGGTCAACACCGGTCTGACGCCGGAAGAACTCAAGGGGATCATCGGCCAGTATCAGGGTCTCATCATCCGCAGCGCGACCAAGGTGACGGCGGACATTATCGAAGCCGCTAACCAGTTGAAGGTCATCGGCCGGGCCGGGATCGGCCTGGACAACGTGGACATTCCTGCGGCGAGCAAAAGGGGCATCGTCGTCATGAACACTCCGGAGGGGAACACCATCACCACGGCCGAGCACACCATGGCTCTCATGATGTCCCTCTCCCGCAATATCCCTCAGGCGACCGCTTCCCTCAAGGCCGGGAAATGGGAGAAGAAAAAACTGGAAGGCCGGGAGCTGTTCAACAAGACTCTCGGGCTCATCGGGGCCGGCCATATCGGACGCATTGTGGCGGAAAGAGCCAAGGGCCTGAGAATGAAGGTCATCGTCTATGATCCCTACCTTAAGCCGGAGGTCATCGAGAAGCTGGACCTCGAACCGGTCTCCCTTGACGAATTGCTCCAGCGCTCCGACTACATCACCATCCACACGCCCAGAACCGAAGAAACCAAAAACATGATGAACAGGAATGCCTTGGGGAAGATGAAAAAAGGGGCGATGTTGATCAACTGCGCAAGGGGAGGCATCGTGAATGAGGAGGATCTCTGCGAGGCTCTGTCGTCGGGTCAGCTGGGAGGAGCGGCCCTGGATGTTTTCAGCAAGGAACCTCCCGGGGAGATCAAACTGATGGGTCTTCCCAACTTTATCTGTACCCCGCACCTGGGCGCGTCGACGGTGGAGGCCCAGGAGAATGTGGCCGTGGACATCGCGGAGCAGGTTGTGGCTTATCTCCTGCACGGGACCGTCAAGAATGCCGTCAATGTGCCGAGCCTCAGCGTTGAACTCATGACGATCTTGCGGCCCTATGCGTTGCTGGCCGAGAAGCTCGGCGCCCTGCAGAGCCAGCTCATCGACAGCGGCATCGAAGAAGTTCGGATCAACTACACGGGCAAGGTATCAGAATACGACGTGAAACCGCTGACCGCAGCGTTGCTCAAAGGGCTGCTCACGCCCATTCTCAAGGATGACGTGAACTTCGTCAATGCGCCTTACATCGCATCAGCCAGAGGGATCAAGATCGTGGAGTCCAAGACAAGCACCTCCGAAGACTTCTCGAGCCTGATCATGTGCAGGGTCAAGTCCATGGAGGGGGAAAACATCATATCCGGCACCATTTTCGGTAAGACTATGCCCAGGATTCTGCGGATTAACAATTTCTATCTGGAAGCCATCCCCGAGGGGCATATTCTTCTGATCCGCAACCAGGATGTGCCGGGCGTCATCGGGGCCATTACTTCCAGGCTTGGGGCTCACAAAGTCAATATCAGCCGAATGCAAGTCGGGCAGGAAAAGGAAAAAAAGCAGAACGTGATCCTCCTCACCACGGACGGAGCCGTACCCGACGCGGTTCTGGAGGAGATACGCTCTTTGGACAATGTTCACATGGCCAGAAGGATTTATCTGTAGAAGGAGAGGATCATGGCGGAAGAAGAAAAAGGTTTTGTGATTAAGGATCGAAGGACTTTCGACGACAAAGGGGAGGCGAAGGATCAGGAGCGAAAGGAAGAACCCCGCAAGGAAGAGACAAGGAAGAAGGCCTCCACGGAAAAAGAAGAAGGGATGCCGCTTCCGGAGGTGAACTTCAATTCGCTCATATTCAGCCTCAGCTCCTCTGCGTTGATCAATCTGGGGGAAATCGCCGATCCGAACACCGGGCAGAAGCAAAGAGACCTTCCCCTTGCGAAGCACACCATCGACACGATTGCCATGCTCCAGGACAAGACCAAAGGGAACTTGAACCCCGAGGAGAAGAGGTTCCTGGACACGATTCTGGCGGATCTGAGGTGGAGATACGTGAAGACGGCGGAGTGAAAAGCCAGTAATCAGTTTTCAGTAATCAGTGATCAGTCATCAGACCAATAATCAGTGAACAGTCGTCAGTTATCAGTAACGGGGTCCCTTTGCTTCGTTTGTTCGGTTTTGGTTTTACTGATTACTGGTCACTGATTACTGATCACTTGCTTTTCAGGGTCGGCTTCCATTGAAAGATCAGGTTTTCAAGACCAAGACTCCCGCGAAATTGAACCTCCGACTCAAGGTCATCGGCCGGCGGCCGGATGGGTACCATGAGCTGGTGTCCCTCATGGTGCCTGTCGACATCTGCGACATCCTGGAGTTCAGGATGGTCCCTGAAGAAATCGAGCTTGCCTGGGAGGGCCTGCCTGTTCCCGTGGATGAGCACAATCTCGTGAGGAGGGCAGCTGCGGCCTTTTTTGACAGAACCAGTGTCAGGGGAGGGATCTCCGTCAAGGTGACCAAGAACATCCCTGTAGCCGCGGGCATGGGAGGGGGGAGCAGCGACGCTGCGGCGACCCTTCTCTCTCTCAATCATCTGTGGTCCGGAGCCTTGTCTCCTGGAGCGCTGAAGGATCTGGCCTTGCAACTTGGAGCGGATGTGCCCTTTTTCTTGGATCCGAGACCCAGCATCGCCAGAGGGGTAGGGGAAATCTTAGAACCGGTGGAGCGATGGCCTGAACTCTGGTATTTGATCGTCACCCCGCGCTTTCAGGTGTCCACGGCATGGGTGTATGGAAATCTCAGATTGGGATTGACAACGAACGAATATGACCGTATAAAATACAGGTTAGGCAAAGAGAGCCTGGTCATCTCCCAGTTCCTCGAGAACGACTTGGAATCTGTCACGTCGGCCAAATTCCCCATTCTAGATAGGATTAAGAAGACTCTGCTGGATGCCGGTGCAGAGGGCGCTCTCATGACCGGGAGCGGGCCAAGTGTTTTTGGGGTTTTCGGTTCGAGAAAGCGGGCTGAGCAGGCGAGAGAAAAAATTGTTCTCTGTGATTTCGGGATGGTGTTGCTGGCTACTGACTGGAAGCAGAAACCATTGATCATTGAACATTGATCATTGAAAAGCCTTCTCGACTACTGGGTCGATGTCCAATGATCCTTGTTCGATGCTAAATGCTCAATGACCATTTATCCTGCTGGGGCGTCGTCAAGCGGTAAGACACGGGCCTTTGGAGCCCGCATTCGGAGGTTCGAATCCTCCCGCCCCAGCCAGAGGCTAAGCCTATGAAGCTTTTTGGTGGCACGTCCAATCAGAATCTGACTCAGGAAGTGTGTCAATACCTTGGGATTCCGCCGGGTAAGATGATGGCGAAAACCTTCAGTGACGGGGAGACGCAGATCGAAATCCATGAAAACACCCGGGGCATGGACGTCTTTGTTCTCCAGTCCACCTGCACACCCGTCAATGACAACCTGATGCAGCTTCTCATTATCATGGATGCGCTCAGGAGGGCTTCTGCCAAGAGAATAACGGCGATCATTCCTTATTATGGATACGGAAGGCAGGATCGAAAGGTCAAACCGAGGGTTCCCATCACCGCAAAACTGGTGGCTGACCTCATCACCACAGCCGGTGCAGACCGGGTCGTTTCCATGGACCTCCATGCCGGACAGATTCAGGGCTATTTCAATATTCCTGTGGACAATATTTTTGCCGCGCCTGTTCTTCTCAAGTACATGCGGTCCAACTACCAGAATAACCTGGTGGTCGTTTCCCCGGATGCGGGCGGGGTGGAGCGAGCAAGAGCCTTTGCCAAGCGCCTTGAGGCTACCCTGGCGATTATAGACAAACGAAGAGATGTGCCTAATGTTGCGCAAGCCATGAATATCATAGGAGAAGTTGAGGGCAAGACCGCCTTGATCCTTGATGACATGGTGGACACGGCAGGCACTCTAGCTCAGGCCGCCCGGGCCCTTCTCGACAGGGGGGCCACGAGGATTTATGCGTGCTGCACTCATCCGGTTCTTTCAGGGCCCGCGATAGAGAGGATCGAAAAATCTCCCATTGAACAACTGGTGGTGACGAATACGATTCCTTTAGGGGAAGAAGCTAAAAAATGTAATAAAATCAAGGTACTTTCCGTGGCCGAGTTGCTCGGAGAAACGATCAAGCGGATCTACAACTCGGACTCTGTAAGCACCCTGTTTGTCTGAAATAAGGGAAGAAGCCCCCGATCACGGGGCGCCTCTGTTTTTTTGTTTTGTGAAAAGGCCTCTTCTGTGTTATAGAAGAGGCTGATTCTTCTTGAGCGGTCTCTCACGGCGCTCGAAGAGATCCCAATTTAGGAGGAACAGAATGCCTCAGTTGAGTTTAGCCGCCCAGGTTCGAACCGATACCGGAAAGGGTGCGGCAAGAAGACTTAGAAGAAACGCTCAGGTCCCTGCCATTTTTTATGGCCCGAACTCTCAGCCGGTGATGCTGGCTGTCAAGTATCTGGATTTGAAAACCCTCCTCAGGGGCGCGAGCTCTGAGAACGTTATTTTTCAGCTCCAAATCGAATCAGGCCAGGGCAGCTCGAGCAAAACGGTCATGCTCAAGGAGCTTCAGACCGACCCGATCAAGCCGGTTTATTACCATGCCGACTTCTACGAAATATCCATGGACAAGGAAATCACGCTGAATGTGCCTGTCCATCTTGTGGGCACTCCGGCGGGCGCCGCAAAGGGCGGCATCCTCCAGCACGTCAAAAGGGATCTTGCGGTCTCCTGCCTCCCCGGAAACCTGGTGGAATTCCTGGAGGTGGATGTTGCGGCCCTCGACATTGGGGATGCGGTTCATGTGAAGGACATGGTGCTCCCTGCAGGATTGAAGACGGCCGAGGATGGGGATACCACCGTCGCCGTCGTCACGGCTCCGCATGTGGTTGCTGAGAAGGTCGAAGAGGTGGTCGAAGGCGAGGAAAAGCCTGAAGAAGCGGTGGCCGAAGAACCGAAAGAGGAGCCCGCTGAGTAGCCGGTCCCCTTTGCGGCTGGTTATCGGTCTTGGGAACCCCGGGCCAAAGTACCGCTACACGCGGCACAATGTCGGGTTCATGGTGATCCACCGATGGGCCAGGGCGTTGGGAGTCCGGCTTCTGAGCCGTCGCTTTGAAGGGAGGAGCTGCTCCGCCGGATTTCAGGGCAATGAAGTGTTTCTTCTTTGCCCCCAGTCGTTCATGAACCTGAGCGGGAAATCCGTCAAAGCCTGTGCGGAAACCATGGGCGTCAAGACCGAGAACCTCCTGGTTGTCCACGATGACCTGGATCTGCCCCTCGGGAGAGTGAAGGCGGCCAAGAAGGGCGGTGCCGGGGGCCACAAGGGGATCCAATCCCTCCTTGATCATTTGGGGACTCGCGAGTTCAGCCGGGTCAGGATTGGGATCGGCCGTCCGAAGCTGGGAGAACCGATCCACGAGTTTGTGCTCAGCCCTTTCTACAGAGAGGACAGGGCGGCCGTGGAGGCGATGCTCCAAAAGGCTGTTCGCGCTTGTGAGCTTTTCGTCGCGGAGGGAATCGAAACGGCCATGAATCAGATTAACGGGCAGTGAGAAGATGACGATGGTTCAACCCAAAAAGCGAATGTCCCAAGGATGAGGTGTGCAGCGACGGCGGGCCATCGCGTTTGTTGCACGGAGTTGGATCTTAATTTAATGGGAGCTAGAAGCTGATGTTCAAGGTTGGTGATTTAGCCGTTTATCCGGCCCATGGTGTGGGCGTTATTGAGCGAGTCGAAAGCCGGGAAGTCTCCGGCTCTTCTCAGGACTTCTACGTGATGCGCATTCTCGAAAACGATATGATTATCATGATCCCCATCAAGAACGTCAACAACGTGGGGCTCAGAGAAATCATCGGCCGCAAGGAGGTCCCCAAGCTCTACAGCATCCTCAGGAAACGAGATGTCATGATCGAAAACCAAACCTGGAACAGGCGATACCGAGAATACATGGAAAAGATCAAGACAGGCTCTGTATATGAAGTGGCGGAAGTCTACCGCGACCTGCTGATGTTGAAGAGCGAAAAAGATCTCTCCTTCGGGGAAAGGAAAATGCTGGATACGGCCAGGACGTTGCTCGTCAAGGAGATCTCCCTGGCCAAGAAGGTAGCGGAAGCGAAGATCGAAAGAGACCTGGAGAAGATCTTCTCCTGATCGTTTTCATCGTGTTTTGAGGTGAAGCAGGAAGAAGACATCAGGCACTGTTTTTCCGTCAGCGAGGCGGACAAAGCCCACCGTCTGGATGCTTTTGTGGTTCTGCAGAAGCAGGACCTGACGCGGTCCCGAGTCCAGGAGTTGATCAAGTCCGGCTTTGTCCGGGTCAATCACCGCCTCTCGAAGCCCGGTTACCGCCTGAAACCCGGCGACCACGTCGAGGTCACGCTTCCACCCCCCAAACCTCTTCGTCTCGACCCCGAGCCGGTTCCCTTCGAAATCCTCTATGAAGACCCGTGGCTGATCGTGGTGAACAAGCCGCCGGGGGTTGTGGTCCACCCGGCGCCCGGGCATTTCACCGGCACCCTGGTTCACGGTCTTCTCCGGCACTGCAAGGATCTGTCGGGAATCGGGGGAGTGATGAGACCGGGCATTGTCCACCGGCTGGACAAAGACACCTCCGGGCTCATGGTGGTGGCCAAGAATGACGCAGCCCATGCCTTTTTGTCCCGGCAGTTCAAGGAGGGGGAAGTCACCAAAAGGTATGTGGCTCTGGTTCACGGGATCGTCAAGGAGCAGAAGGGGGAGATCCATCTGCCCATAGGCCGCCATCCGGTGAGAAGGAAGGAAATGTCCGTCCAGCCTTCAAAGGGCAGGGTGGCGAAGACGTTATGGGAGAAAAAGGAGGACCTGGCGGGTCTCTTCTCGCTCCTCTCTGTTTCGCCGAAAACAGGAAGAACCCATCAGATCCGGGTTCATCTTTCCCACATCGGGTATCCCATTGTGGGAGACCCGGTTTACGGCCATCGGCGAAGCTGGTGGAAAAAGCGGTTTCCAGAGGAACCCGAAGTGTTCAGCCGGATTGAACGGCAGATGCTTCATGCCGGGACCCTGGGTTTTGCGCACCCTCAAGGGGGGGAATATCGAGAATTCCAGGCACCGCTGCCTGGAGATATGCAAGGCGTCCTGGAGTTGTTAAAAAGCATTGACACGTGAAATAAAAAGCTTAATAATAGGGGCAATGATTGTAAGGTTGCATCCACCTTCCAGGACTATAATCAACACCAATAAGGACTTCTGCTAGACTGCTGGATCATCTTCATTCACTCGCATAAAAGGTTTCCAACGTATTGCACGGCATTAGCCCTGTAATCGAAAAGGCATTTTATCTTTATATCTCTCAGGCAGGACAACGGCCATTCGTAAGAGCACCCCAAAAAAGACGTCCAATCCCGTGAGCCCGGAAGCCCCGGCACCCACACCGCCGAATTCGAAAGACGGAGAATTCAGTATGAATCTTGTCGAACTCAAGAAAATGAAGATCAATGAGCTGACCACCATGGCCCGGGACTTCGCCATCGAGGGCGCCACGGGCATGCACAAGCAGGATCTCATCTTTTCCCTGCTTCAGGCCCACTCCGAAAGAAACGGGCTGATCTACGGGGAAGGGGTTCTGGAGATCCTTCCGGACGGCTTTGGTTTTCTGAGAGCTCCTGACTCGAACTACCTTCCCGGGCCCGACGACATCTATGTTTCACCTTCCCAGATCCGGCGTTTCAATCTGAGGACCGGCGACACGGTTTCCGGCCAGATCCGGCCCCCGAAGGATACGGAGCGCTACTTCGCCCTCCTGAAGGTGGAGCTGGTGAACCATGAGGACCCGGAGATCTCCCGGGAGAAGATCCTCTTCGACAACCTGACCCCGCTTTACCCTCTGAGCCGCATCAAGCTCGAAACGACTCATGACAACTACTCCTCCAGGGTCATGGACCTCATGACGCCTCTGGGCATGGGCCAGCGCGGGCTCATCGTGGCCCCTCCGAGGACGGGCAAGACCATGCTCCTCCAGAACATCGCCAACAGCGTCTCCGCAAACGACAAGGAGATCCACAAGATCGTCCTGCTCATTGACGAGCGGCCCGAAGAAGTGACGGACATGCAGAGAAACGTGGATGCGGAGGTCATCAGCTCGACCTTTGACGAACCCCAGCAGCGCCACGTGCAGGTGGCGGAAATGGTGATCGAGAAAGCCAAAAGGCTTGTGGAGCACAAGAGGCACGTGCTGATTCTGCTGGACAGCATCACCCGGCTGGCGAGGGCCTACAACGCGACCGTGCCGCCGAGCGGCAAGATTCTCTCCGGGGGGCTCGACTCCAACGCGCTCCACAAACCCAAACGTTTCTTCGGGGCCGCAAGAAACGTGGAGGAGGGAGGCAGCCTGACGATCATCGCCACAGCGCTCATCGACACCGGCAGCCGCATGGACGAAGTCATTTTCGAGGAGTTCAAGGGAACGGGAAACATGGAGATCCACCTGGACCGCAAGCTCACGGACCGGCGCGTGTTCCCGTCCGTGGACATCAACCGCTCCGGGACACGGAAGGAAGAGCTTCTGCTCGAACCGGCGGATTTGAACCGGATCTGGATTCTGCGCAAACTCCTGGCGCCGTTGACCCCGGTGGACAGCATGGAATTTTTACTGGACAAAATCAAAGGAACGAAAAATAATAAAGAGTTTTTGGCTTCCATGAGTGAGTAGGGAAAGAAAGGAGAAACGATGAAGAAGGATATTCATCCGGCCTATCACAAGGCCACGGTTCATTGTGCATGCGGGAACGAGTTTGAAACCGGATCGACCGTGAAAGAGATCAAGGTGGAGATTTGCTCCAACTGCCATCCTCTGTTTACAGGCAAGCAGAAGCTTAGGGATTCCACGGGAAGGGTGGAGCGATTCAAGAACAAGTACGCCCAGTTCAACAAGGGTGAGGCGAAAGCGGACAAATCCCAGTAAGACGGCCCACCCTCCGGCGCTTCCCTGAATCCCACCATCGTAAGCCTTTGGACAACCAAGCTCCAGTTCCAGCCATGGGAGGCCGATTGAATATCGAATGTCGAACACCGAATTTCGAATGACGAAGTTCGATGGCTCTCTGGTTTTAATTCGGCATTCGTTATTCAGTGTTCGATATTCTGCGGTTCGGGTTACACTTAAGGACAGTGTCAACCTCTTCTTGCTTGACCGAGGGAATTTCGAAGCCGGCAATACGAAGTGACGGGTAAAGACAGCATGTTCTCCAAAGTAAAGGAAATCGAAGAGCGGTTCAATGAGATCGAGCAGGAACTCGCCCGCCCTGAAGTGATCCGGGATCAGAAAACCTACCAGAAGTATCTCAAGGAGCACAGCAATCTCTCGCCGATCATCCATTCCTACCGGAAATACGAAGCCATCCGGCAGAACATAGAAGACAACCGTTCCCTGCTGGAGGATCCGGATGCGGAAATCCGGAAGCTCGCCAAGGAAGAGATCGAGGTTTTCAAGGCGGATCTGGACCGGACGGAAGGCGAGCTGAAAGTGCTCCTGCTTCCTGAGGACCCTATCGATCATAAGAATATCATCCTGGAGATCAGGGCCGGCACAGGAGGGGAAGAGGCTGCGCTCTTTGCCGCCGACCTGTTCCGGATGTACGCGAAGTACGCGGAGCTCAAAGGGTGGAAGACCGAGATCATGAGTGAGCACGCCACAGGGATCGGGGGGTTGAAGGAGATCATCGTGCTCATTTCCGGCGAGAAGGTTTACAGCCGCCTCAAGCGGGAAAGCGGGGTCCATCGCGTGCAGAGGGTGCCGGAGACCGAGGCCCAAGGGAGAATTCACACCTCCGCGGTGACCGTGGCGGTTCTTCCCGAGGCCGAGGAAGTGGATGTCGTGATCAACACTGAAGAACTCCGGATCGATGTGTTCCGTTCCTCCGGCCCCGGAGGCCAGCACGTCAACAAGACGGAATCGGCCGTGCGCATCACCCATTTGCCCACAGGCCTTGTGGTGACCTGCCAGGATGAGAAATCCCAGCACAAAAACAAGGCCAAGGCGATGAAGGTGCTGAGATCGCGGCTGTTGGACTTCCAGATCAAAGAACAGCAGGACAAGGTCACGGAAGAAAGAAGAAGCATGGTCGGCTCAGGGGATCGGAGCGAAAAAATAAGAACCTACAATTTTCCGCAGAGCAGGGTCACGGATCACCGGATCGGGCTCACCTTGTATCGTCTGGATACCATCCTGCAGGGAAACCTGGACTTGCTTCTTGATCCCCTCATCACCCATTTTCAATCTGAGGCTTTAAAGGCAGCGTGAAGGCCTGGACCATCGGCGAGCTTTTGAAGGTCAGTGCGGACTATCTGAAACAAAAAGGGATCGATGCTCCGCGCCTGAGCGCGGAAATCCTCCTCGCCCACCAACTCCACCTCACTCGCGTCAAACTCTATCTGCAGCATGACCAGCCTCTGACCGAGCAAGAGGTCGAAGGGTACCGTGCGCTCGTCCGGAGACGTCTGAGCAGAGAACCCGTCCAGTATATCACGGGCACTCAGGAGTTCTGGTCCATGGAGTTCATGGTCAACCCCTCGGTGCTGATTCCGAGACCGGAGACGGAGGTGCTCCTCGAACAGGCGATCTCGCTGCGAAAGGAGTATCCGAATCTCCAGTCGGAAGGGGTGAATCTCCTGGATCTGGGCACCGGGTGCGGGGCCTTGGCGGTTGCCTTGGCCCGCGAGTTTGAAAAGGCCTCGATCTGCGCCACCGACCTCTCGGAAGAGGCTCTCCGGGTCGCCCGTCGCAATGCAGAGAGACTTGGCGTGAAGGATCGAATCGAGTTCAGGTGCGGCGATTGGTTCACGCCCTTTGCCGGGAAAGCAGCCCGGTTCGATATGATCCTTTCTAACCCGCCCTACATCCCTACGGAAGCGATGGAGACCCTTTCCCCTGAGGTGAGGAACCATGAGCCAAGGTCGGCTCTGGACGGTCGTGAGCAGGGGATGGTTCACATCCACCGGATCCTACGGGAAGCGGCAGGCTACCTCGTTCCAGGAGGCTGGATCCTGATGGAGATGGACCCTGACCAGACCCCTAAGGCCGGCCGGATCATCGAAGAGACAGGACAATTCACAGAGCACAGGCGAATCCAGGACTACACCCACCGGTACCGAATGGTGATGGCCAGGAAGAAGTAAGCAGTAAGAAGTAGGAAGTAAGCAGTGATCAGTAAACAGTGATTAGCGAGGGTCTCGCGGAGTTTAGTCATAGACGTATTTCGAACCGCAGAATAACGAATGAAGAACGACGAATGTCGAAGGAGATTTCGCAAACCCTCTTACTTCATGATTCGACATTCCGTGTTCGACATTCGATATTCGATTTCTAAAAGCTGGATGCTATGACTGGTCCTCTGAAACGATACCGCGATTACAACTCCTATCTTCGTGAAATTTTCGGGGAAAGGGTTCAGAAAATCCCTCTGGATGCCGGATTCACCTGTCCGAACCGGGACGGGGCGATTTCCAGGGGCGGGTGCATCTACTGCGACCGCCGGGGGTCGGGGAGCGGGGCCATGACCCAGAGAGGGGAATCCCTTGACGAACAGATCATCAGGGGGATGAATTGGGCCAGGAAGAAATACGGAGCCTCCAGGTTCATCGCGTACTTCCAGTCTTTCACGAACACCTACGGCCCTGTTCCCCGTCTCCGAGATCTCTACGACCGTGCTCTGAAGCACGAGGGGATGGTGGGCCTCTCGGTCGGCACGCGACCGGACTGTGTGGATGAAGCGGTCTTGGGGCTGTTGGCGACTTACCGCGAGAACTTTCTCGTGTGGCTGGAGCTCGGCCTCCAATCCGCCCACGACTCAACTCTCCTCCAAATCAACCGCGGCCACGACGTGGCTTGCTTCGACCGCGCAGTGGCTGAAGCGCATGCGAGGGGTCTGAACATCTGCGCCCATGTGATCCTTGGCCTTCCGGGGGAGACGCGGGAGATGATGATGGAGACGGCGCGGCACTTAGCGGTGCTGGCGGTAGAAGGGGTGAAGATCCATGCCCTTTACGTGGTGGAGGGCACTCCTTTGGCCGAGATCTACAATCGCGGGGGGTACAGGTGCCTTGAGCGGGAGGAGTATGTCGACTTGGTCCTCGATTTCCTAGAACGGCTGCCTCCCTCCCTGGTGGTTCATCGGCTCACCGGCGACCCGATGCCGGATGAACTTGTGGCACCTCTCTGGATGAGAGAAAAAAGCAGGACCCTGAATCACATGAGGAAACGATTCGAGGAAAGAGACACATGGCAAGGAAAATGGTTCGTCAAGGGGCAGCAGAGTGATGCCAGGGATCCGCTCTGAACGACGTTACGTGGCTCAAAAGCGAACCGCAGAATATCGAATAACGAATAATGAATGTCGAAGGAAGTAAAGAGCAGAGGTCTGAAACTTCATCATTCGAAATTCCCTGGTCGCCTCTGGCGCCGCCGAAGGCGGGTAAACCTTGATCGACATTCGATATTCAATCCGGCGACCGCTGTCGCTCGGTCAAACCCGAACGCGGCACTAGGATTGGCCTCGAAGCACGTGAGGAATTATTTTTCGAGGGGGTCGCCCATTTTTTTCCGGAAGGCTTGGTCCAGGGCGATGTCATACTCTCTCGAGCCCGGGGACACGGACTTGCTTCGAGAGAGCTGCTGAACAATTTCCTCTTCGGCTCTTTCGAACTTCACGTTGATCTTGGTGATCACGTCGTTGACGACCTTGTAGATGTCAAGGTCCGTGCCATAGACCTCGACCACGGAAGGATCGTTCTGGATATCTTCGAGGATGTACTGCGTAATGTACAGGGAAACGGGGTTCGGGTTGGGCAAGAGATTCCTGATGGGAGCGATGAAATACTTGAAGTCGAATTCGTTGGCCCTGAGGACCTGCTTGAGACCCTTCAACAGAAGGTCAGAAACAGCCGCCGGGGTGTTCGTTTCTATGATCTTCTCAGTGAGCAAAGCCTGAGAGAGCGTGTTGTGAATTTCCGAGAGTTTGAACTTGAAAAACCTGTCTCTGTGAAAGGCTTCTCTCTTCTCCTTTCGCTCAAGACCCCTCAGCACCTTATCCTGTTCTTTTCCGCTGTCGAATCGTCTCATTCGTCAAATGTCACCTTATTTAATCCTCTGACTTGGCCGGGCTTGGAGTGGAGTCCTTCTTTGCCGTGTCTTCAGGCGCTTTGGACTCGGTCTTTTTCGATTTCTTGGCTTCCGTTCCCTTCTTGGAAGCGTAGTCGGTCACATACCAGCCTGTCCCTTTGAGATGAAAGCTGCTTTGGGAGATGAGTCTCCTCATCTTTCCTTTGCAGTGCTCGCATTTCGTAACACTTTGATTGGTAATTCTCTGCCAGACCTCGGTCTGATGGCCGCATTTTGTGCATTCGTACTCGTAAATCGGCATAGGACGTCACCTCTGTGTTCAGCACTCCACCATGTCGCAGACCCGATGGGTCTCGTAGGAGTTAAGAATATAGTCCAACCTGGGCAGGGAGAGCTCCTTGAGAATTTCAAAAGTCATGGCATGCACGATGCGCTCTTCTTTCCCCCGGTCTTTGGTTGAGACTTCAAACCTCTGTGAAAAGTTGCAGAACCGCACGATATGAACCAGCTCATGAGTAAACACATAAACCAGGAGGGGCAAGAGCCCGAGGTCCGTGTCCCGCTTCAAAGCATTTAGAATCCGGTGATCCTGAAGACAGATGAAATAGAAATCGCGATGCCGGGAACTCGGTTCGACCGCCTCTTTTCTTTTTTTGCTCTTCTTGAGAAGCGCAAAGACATCAGGGACCACCTCGTGATCTGCGAGGTGAGAAAGCGTTTTGACATCGTACCGGTGCCTTCTCCATTGCCCTGACGAGAACTTAAAATAGTCGCCCGTCCGGTCCTCTGCGATATCCAGAGCTTCACTCACGGTGAAAAGGTCTTCATTATTAAAGGGCGCATGGATCATGGCCGGATTCGGTGTCAGGCGATTTTGTCCAGAAAATAAAACCGGTTGTGGAAATGTCAATGCCGGACCAGACCTTTTGTGGTGGCGGTGCAGGGACTTGAACCCCGGACACTGCGGATATGAGCCGCATGCTCTAACCAGCTGAGCTACACCGCCTTAAACAAATTAGTTTAGTGAAAACCGGGACTTTGTCAACGAAATAGTGATCTCCTGCAAAGTTTGTTCAGCCCTCTCGCTACCCCTCGCAAACTTCCTTGCACCGGCCTTTGAGCAAAGACAGGTCGCCTCCGCACCATGCGAGGATGGGCAATTCGTTTCCCGTTGCAGGGTCATAGCAGTAGCGGTAGCTGAAATTCCTGTCATAGTCTTTGCAGACTTTGCTTCTCCCCTTCACGAAATAGGAGCACTCGTTGTTTTCACAAACCATTAGGTCATGGTCCCATCCCGCTTCGTCGGGAGGTTCCCATGAGACCAGATCTTTATGACAATAGGGACAAGTATGTTCACTCGCCATTTGTAGCTTCCTCCGAGTTGTTTTGCTAGTAAGAAGTTAAGGAGAGAGACAGGGATGTCAACGAAGCTCTATCCTGTCTTGGAGGGGAAGCAGAAGAGCTAGGTCGCCGGTAGTCCTTGACACAGTGGTGTTTCGCCTGCTAGGGGGTATCTCAACATGCTCGATCTTTGACCGATGTGTCGTTTTGGCCGCAAGCAAATTCGAACCCCGAATGTCGAATGTCGAACAAGAAATTTCGAATGACGAAGTCTAGAAGCTTCGTTCTTTCCTTCGACGTTCAGTATTCTTTATTCGACATTCTGCGGTTCTCTTTTGACCTTCTTTCCAGAGGGGAGAGGGTCACAGCCGACAAATTTCAAGCAACGGGGTTTGCAGTGAAGTCAGAGGCAAAGGATCCAACAATAGGCAGGGTGACATCGAGGGAATGCCCTCTTTGCGGGCACCATGAGATCGGATTCGTCACGCAGGACGGCGAGTTTCATTCTCTCAGCCCGGGTACCGTCATCCGGATCGTTGAACCGCCCTCCCCGGTTGGACCCGTGCGGGGCAAATCAGAGACTCCGATCCCAACAGAAAGGAAGGAACAGGGAAGAGATCGACTCTGGGTGCCGGAGCCCCTTCGGGGAGACAAAGTGCTTCGTCTCAAGTACAGCGTCCTGGTCAAGGAGCATCTGTTCAAGGGCGAGATGTTGGGAGAGATTTACGAGCTCGCCTATTTGGAGAAGATCGAGAAACTCATTGAGAAAGTGCTCGACGTCCCGCTCGCCGTGATCCTTGACCGGTTTTTCAGTGCCCCTCACCTCGCTTCCGGAGACTCCCGGCAGATTGCAGAAGCCATGTATCGCGAGCTGGACGAAATCAAACGCCCGGTGGAACTCATGCGGGGCTGGCTCGAAAGAAGAGAGGATCGGAGTCTCGCGGAACTGATCGCGCCCAAGCCCGTAGAGGCTCTCGGTCAGGAGCCGGCAGAGGATGATCAAGTGGAGAAGGAACTGGAGGGGCTGACCTTGGAACAATTTCTTGAAATGCTGTAGTGTCGTGTCTCAAGGGCTCCTAAAGAAAAACCACACCGCCACCCCCACCTCGCCTCCCCCGTCGAGGGGGAGGAAGCTATCGGTCATCGCACAAAATCCCCCTCCCTTGAGGGGAGGGGCTAGGGGAGGGTGAGAGAACAGAAAAGCCGGGGAGCCTGTTCGCCCCCGGCTTTCACATTCCAAAAAGACCATATTACCCGAGCTTTTTGATTTCTGCGGCCAAGAGGGGGACGAACGCGAAAAGGTCATCCACGATCCCGTAGTCCGCTTTCTGGAAGATGGGAGCTTCGGGGTCTTTGTTGATGGCCACCACGACCTTCGAGGTGCTCATGCCGGCGAGGTGCTGGATGGCGCCTGAAATCCCGCATGCAATGTAAAGGTTGGGAGAGACCACTTTGCCGGTCTGACCCACCTGATCCGTGTGGGATCTCCAGCCTGCGTCTACGGCGGAGCGGGAAGCTCCTACAGAGGCGCCCATGACGGCGGCCAGGTCTTCAAGGACCTTGAAGCCTTCAGGACCCTTCATGCCTCTTCCACCTGAGACGATCTTGTCCGCCTCGGTGAGATCCACTTTCCCTGCAGCCTCCCTGATCACATTCGCCACCTTGACTTTGAGAGCGCCGTCATCGAGGGCAACCCCTGCGTCAGCGATCTCGACGGCTTTGGAAGCATCCGGCGGGTTCATGGGCATGACATTGGGCCTTGCCGTGGCGATGTGAGGATAATTGTCGCTGAAAGTCACCTTGGCGTAGACCTTGCCCGCATAAATAGGCCGTATAGCGTGCAATCGGCCGTTATCAATAGAAAAGGCTGTGCAGTCCTGCGCCATGCCTACCCCGAAACGGGCAGAGAGGCGGGCTGCCAGGTCTTTTCCCTGCACAGAAGCGCCCAAAATCAGAACGGCCGGGTCATTCGCCTTCACGACCTGACCGATCGCTGCGGCGTAAGCATCGGGGCTGTAGTTCGCGAGCTTGGCGTCGTCGGCCACAATGATTTTGTCGGCCCCGTAATGGCCCAGGCTCGCCGCCTTGGCTTTGATGTTCTGGCCCAGCAGCACGGCA
>Ga0209450_10000649_pt1 | contig 17508 bp, 18 predicted proteins | sample FrelakmetLWP11LW_FD_187149 | JGI IMG/M metagenome (GOLD analysis project Ga0209450, IMG submission 187149) | Freshwater lake sediment microbial communities from the University of Notre Dame, USA, for methane emissions studies - LWP11 LW (SPAdes)... | ecosystem: Environmental > Aquatic >...
CTGGTTGTCCACGCCCGGACCGCGCTGCGTCACGCGGATCGTGATGCCGTTCGCGCCGATCGCGGTGACCTCGCGGACCTCCTCCCACACGACCGGGGCGAGGAACCCGTCCTGTGCCTTGTAGACCCAACGATCGCCGACCCGGTAGGTCGGCGCCGCGACGGCGGGCCCGTCGCGAGTGACGGCGGGACCGAGTGCGCAGCCCGTCAGCAGCGGCAACCCCAGGACGACACAGAGGGTTCGGGCAAGGCGCGAACAGCGGGTCATGGCAGTCTCCCTGGTGGCAAGCGCGAGCGAGCAATGCTGCGGTGCGGGCGGTCCTCGTCGCTGCCCACGCGCTCACTGCCGCTCGCGACGGGCTCGACGCCCCTTTAGCGCATGCGCCACGCGTCGACGTTGAGGCCGACGACGCCGACCACGATCAAGAATATACTCAAAACCTTCAACGCGGTCACAGGTTCCTTGAACCAGCCGAATCCGATCAGCGCGATCAGCGCGGTGCCCACGCCCGACCAGATCGCGTACGACACGCTCATGTCGATCTTCTTGACCGCGACGGTCATCAGCGCGAACGACGCCGCGTAGAAGACGAAGAGCAGCACGGAAGGCAACGGGCGGCTGAATCCCTGCGCCAGCTTCATCGACGTGGTTCCGGCGACTTCGAGCACGATCGCGCCCGCGAGACAGAGCCAGTGCAGCATGCGAACCCCCGGGTTGGCGGCGAATCGGTGCCACGGGCAGCGCGACCCGCACGGCAGCGCCGCCGCCGCGCACGTGTGCTGCCGGAGAGCGACGGCGCGGGCTATTCGCCGCCGTCGGTAATCGCGCCCTTGCTCGCCGTCGACACGAGTCGCGTGTACTTGGCAAGCAGGCCGCGCGAGTAGCGGGGCGCGGGAGCTCGCCACGCCGCGCGCCGGCGCGCGAGCTCCGCGTCATCGACGTTGAGCTGGATCAGCTGCCGGTGCGCGTCGATCGTGATCGAGTCGCCTTCATGCACCAGCGCGATCGTGCCGCCGATGTAGGCCTCCGGCGCGACGTGGCCGACGACCATGCCCCAGGTGCCGCCCGAGAAGCGGCCGTCGGTGACGAGCCCGACGGTCTCGCCCAGGCCCTGGCCGATGATCGCCGACGTCGGCGCCAGCATCTCCTGCATCCCCGGCCCGCCCTTCGGCCCCTCGTAGCGGATCACGACGACGTCGCCGTGGTTGATCTTCTTGCCGAGTATCGCCTCCATCACCGCGGGCTCGGAGTCGAACACGCGGGCCGGACCGGTGATCGACGGGTTCTTGAGGCCGGTGATCTTGGCCACGCAGCCTTCGGGGGCGAGGTTGCCCTTGAGGATCGCGAGGTGGCCTTCGGCGTACATCGGGTCCGCCCAGGGGCGGATGACCTCCTGGTCGGCGCGCGGCTCGGCCGGGGTCGCCGCGAGCTCCTCGGCGATCGTCCGTCCGGTGATCGTCATGCAGTCGCCGTGCAGCAGGCCGTGCACCAGCAGCATCTTCAGCACCTGCGGCACGCCGCCTGCCCGGTGCAAGTCGACGGCGACGAAGCGGCCGGAGGGCTTCAAGTCGCAGAGCACGGGCACGCGCCGCCGGATGCGCTCGAAGTCGTCGATCGTCCACTCGACCTCGGCCGCCGCCGCGATGGCGAGGTAGTGCAGCACCGCGTTGGTCGAGCCGCCGGTCGCCATCACCAGCGAGATCGCGTTCTCGATCGACTTCCGGGTGATGATGTCGCGCGGCTTGAGGTCGCGCTTGATTGCCTCGACCAGCACCCGCGCCGACTCGGCCGCGGAGTCGGCCTTCTCGGGGTCGGGAGAGGCCATCTGCGAGCTGCCCATGAGCGAGACGCCGAGCGCCTCGAACGACGACGACATGGTGTTCGCCGTGTACATGCCGCCGCAGGCGCCAACCGTCGGGCAGGCGTTGCGCTCGATGCCGTCGTAGTCCTCCTGCGACATCTTGCCTGCGGTGTACGCGCCCACGGCTTCGAACGGCGAGACGATGGTCAGCGTCTGGCCCTTCCAGTGGCCGGGCTTGATCGTGCCGGCGTAGACGAAGATCCCGGGGACGTTCATCCGCGCCATCGCGATCACGCCCGCGGGCATGTTCTTGTCGCAGCCGCCGGCGACCAGCACGCCGTCCATGCACTGGCCATTGACGCTGGTCTCGATCGCGTCGGCGATCACCTCGCGGGAGACGAGCGAGTACTTCATGCCTTCGGTGCCCATGCCGATGCCGTCGGTGACCGTCGGAATGCCGAACACCTGCGGCATCGCGCCGGCGTCCTTCAGCGCCGCCATCGCGCGGTCGACCAGCGGCTGGATGCCCGCGTTGCACGGGTTCATCGTGCTGTGGCCGTTGGCCACGCCGACGATCGGCTTCTCGAAATCGCCGTCGTTGAAGCCGACCGCGCGCAGCATGGCGCGGTTCGGAGAGCGGGCAACACCCTGGGTGATCAGCCGGGAACGGCGGTTGTACGACATGCGAAAGGGCTCCTGGGTCGGCGCAAACGCGAACAGCTCCGCGGTCTTCGCGGTCGGGCTGCGTATAATCGGTCTGCCATTCTAGCGCAGGCGCAAGCTTGCCCGCCCCGCATGCTCGTCCACCCGCAGTTCGATCCCGTCGCGCTCCAGATCGGTCCGCTGGCCGTCCGCTGGTACGGCCTCATGTACCTCGTCGCCTTCGTGCTCTTCGTGCTGCTGGGCAAGGTCCGCGCGCGGCAGAACCTGCTCACCGGCTGGCACCCGCGCGACGTCGACGACATGCTGTTCTACAACATCTTCGGCGTGATCATCGGGGGGCGGCTCGGCTACGTTCTGTTCTACAAGCCGCTGTACTACCTCGCGCATCCGCTGGAGATCTTCGCCGTGTGGCAGGGGGGGATGAGCTTTCACGGCGGGTTTCTCGGCGTGCTGTTCGCGATGTGGCTGTTTGCGCGCAACGGGAACAGGCGGTGGCTGGACGTCACCGACTTCATTGCGCCGCTGGTGCCGCTGGGGCTTGCCGCCGGACGGCTCGGCAACTTCATCAACGGCGAGCTCTGGGGGCGCGTCACCGAGGCACCCTGGGGAATGGTCTTCCCGGAGGCCGGCGCCCAGCCCCGGCACCCGTCGCAGCTCTACCAGTTCGCGCTCGAGGGCCTGCTCCTGTTCGCGCTGTTATGGCTGTTCACGCGGCGCCGGCGGCCGATGGGCGCTGCCTCGGCGCTCTTCCTGATCGGTTACGGCACCTGTCGGTTCGTCGCCGAGTTTGCCCGCGAGCCCGACGGCTTCCTCGGCTTGCTCGCCCTCGGGCTGTCGATGGGTCAATGGCTCTCGTTGCCGATGATCGCCGTGGGGGTCGTGATGATGGCGTGGGCGTACCGGCGGGCGGCGAAGGACGAGCCCACGCTGGTGGACAGGATGCATTGACGCGGGTCGACCCCTGCGGATGGGTGCGGGCGCGCCCGCAATCAGTCGAGTCGCCGGTACTCGCCGTCGATGGCGCCGCGGGGCCCTGGCCCGGCGGTGCCCGCGGTTCCGGCCGCCGCCCGCCCGAACCCGCGTCCGGTGTTGATCGGCAACGCGAGCAACAACAGCGCGAAGAGATCGCTGATCACGCCGGGGAGCAGCAGCAGGAAACCGGCGAGAACCTTGCGCCCGCTGTCGATGAGACCGCGCAGCAACGGCTGCCCCCCGTGCATGCTGGCGACGATGTTGTTGCGGAACGCCGCACGCTCGTTGCGCAGCAGCAGGAATCCGCCGATCATCGAGGTGCCGAGCCAGACCCAGATCGGCACGCCGCTCCACCGTGCGAACCGGACCGTGACCAGAAGGTCGAGAAACGGGAAAGCCAGTACAATCGCCAGGAACAGAAAACGCATGGAGGCTCCTTGCCGGATGAGGTCGTCCTCGTTCTGACGCAGCTGCCGGATCGGGCGGTCGCCGAAACGCTCGCACGCGCCCTGATCGAATCCCGCCTGGCCGCCTGCGTGAGTATCGCTGCCCCGGTTCAGTCACTCTATCACTGGCGCGGGCAAATCGAAACAGCCGAGGAAGTTCCTCTGGTAATCAAGACCCGTGCAGCCCGCTACGCCGAGGTCGAGGCAGCGATCCGGTCACACCACCCCTACGAACTTCCCGAGATCCTCGCGGTCCCTGTGAGTCATGGCTCTGCTCCCTATGTGCGCTGGCTCGTCGACGAGTCGAGCGGCGCCCCACCGTTCGTCTGAGCGCTGCAGTCCCTGGCGGTGGCTCGGTGCTGGGGTGCTGCTGTTCGCGCCGGTCGCGGCCTTGGGGGTCGGGCAGGCGGAGCTCCTGCCGGCGGAACGGGCGTTCGAACTCAGTGCCGCCGCCCGCGATGGCCGGACCGTCGCGGCGCGGTTCGCGATCGCCGACGGCTACTATCTTTACCGCGATCGCATGGAGTTCGCGCTCGCCGACGCGACGCTGGCCGCAGCGCCCGAGCTGCCGCGCGGCAAGGTCAAGGATGATCCCTTCTTTGGCCGGGTCGAGGTGCTTCGCGGCGAGGTGATCGTCGAACTGAGGCTCGCGCAAGACCGCGGGGGCGAAACCGTCAGGGTGGTCGTCACCTCGCAGGGTTGCGCGGACGCTGGAGTCTGCTACCCCGCCCAGCGGCAGACCGTGGCGCTGTCGTTGCCCAAGCCCGGCGAGCGCCCAGGCCCGCCGGTCGAGGCCGCGCCCCGGCGGAAATCCTGGTTCAACTGAACGCGCATGCGAGATCGCGCACGAGACATTGCAGGCGCCGTGGTAGCGAGTGCTTACAAATGAACGCCGGGCCGCCAACCTCGAAACGGGTGCTGCGCATCGGCGTCGTCGTTCTGGCGGCGGCGCTCGCGCTTGTCCTCGGGCTGTACCTCGGCCAGCGCCACTCCGGCGTCGGTGGTGGGCAGGATTCCCGGGAGCGCGCGTCGGCGTTGCTGGCGATCGCGCTGCCGGATGTCGATGGCCGCGAGCAGGCGCTCGGCCAATGGCGTGGCAAGGTTCTGGTCGTGAACTTCTGGGCGACCTGGTGCGCCCCGTGCCGGGAGGAGATGCCGGAGTTCGTGCGGGTGCAGACGGAGTTCGGTGGCGCCGGGTTGCAGTTCGTGGGCATCGCCATCGACGAGGTCGACAAGGTGCGGCCGTTCGCGGCGCAGATCGGAGTCAACTACCCGCTGCTGATCGGGGGCTACGGCGCCATGGAATTGTCGAAGTCGTTGGGCAACAGGCTGCTGGCATTGCCGTTCACGATCATCGTCAACCGCGCGGGAGAGGTCGCGCACACGCAGCTCGGCCCCCTGCGCGACGCGCAACTGCGGTCCATCGTCGGGCGGCTGCTCTGAACGAACGCGAACCCCTTCGGGTTATCCGGCTTGATCGACGGTCGCGCGTCCCGCCGTTTCCGCCGGTACGCTCGCTTCGAGGCCGCGCGGCGTGACGGGATGTGAGCACCTCTCGAACGTCGGGGAGCCAAGATCAATTCGCCGGACCCGGAAGCTAAAAGCGGCGATCGCTGGACAATTGCGGCGAACTGCGGGAAACTCCCCGATCATGCAACGTCCTCTGGAGGTCCCGCGGACGTCAGCGGGGCCAGACTTTGCGTCCCCAGCGCTCGGCTGGCGCGGCGTGGCAGGCTCCGGACGAGCGAGGTGAGGGCATGGATCTGCGCAAGCTGAAGACGCTCATCGAGCTGGTCGAGAACTCGGGGATCGCGGAGTTGGAGATCGAGGAGGGCGAGGAGCGGGTCCGCATCACGCGCGCAGTCGGTTCCGGGGCGCAGCAGATGCTGATGGCCGCGCCCGTTTCGGTGCCGGTCCAGCCGGGCATCGCCGCGTCCGCGGCGCCTGCCGGGCCGGCGACGGCGACGACGCCCGCACCGCCGCCCGAGCCGGAGGGTCACGTCGTCAAGAGCCCGATGGTCGGGACCTTCTATCGCGCCACCTCGCCGGGGGGCAAGCCCTTTGTCGAGGTCGGCGATGCCGTGGAGGTCGGCGATCCGCTGTGCATCATCGAAGCGATGAAGCTGATGAACGAGATCGAATGCGACCAGGCCGGCGTGGTCAAGGAGATCCTGGCCGACAACGGCCAGCCGGTGGAGTTCGGCCAGCCGCTGGTTCTCATCGGCTGACGCCTGCGAACGAGGTCAGGCCTTGGCTCTGCGCGCACCCTCATCGGCGATCGTCCCCAAGAATCCGAATCAGCTCTTCGGCAAGGTCCTGATCGCGAACCGGGGCGAAATCGCATTGCGCGTGCAGCGCGCCTGCCGCGAACTCGGGATCAGGACCGTCGTGGTGCACTCGGAAGCCGACCGCGACGCGAAGTACGTGCGCCTCGCCGACGAATCGGTGTGCATCGGGCCCGCGGCCTCGGCCGGCAGCTATCTCAACATCCCGGCGATCATCGCCGCGGCGGAGGTCACCGACGCGCAGGCGATCCACCCCGGCTACGGGTTCCTGTCGGAGAACGCCGACTTCGCCGAAAAGGCCGAGCGCTCGGGCTTTGTCTTCATCGGGCCGCGGCCCGACACGATCCGCCTGATGGGCGACAAGGTGAGCGCCAAGGCCGCGATGCTCAAGGCGGGCGTGCCTTGCGTTCCGGGACCCGAAGGCGTGCTCCCCGAGGAGCCGAAGGAGATCGTGCGCATCGCCCGTGCCGTCGGATATCCGGTGATCATCAAGGCGGCAGGCGGTGGTGGAGGGCGCGGCATGCGGGTGGTGCACACCGAGGCGGCGCTGATCTCGGCCGTTGCGCTCACCCGTAATGAAGCGGGCGCCGCGTTCGGCAACCCGGAGGTCTACCTGGAGAAATTCCTCGGCAACCCGCGGCATGTCGAGATCCAGGTCCTTGCCGATGAGCACCGTAACGCCGTGTACCTGTTCGAGCGCGACTGCTCGATGCAGCGCCGCCACCAGAAGATCATCGAGGAAGCGCCGGCGCCGGGCCTCTCGGTGCGAGCGCTGACGCGCATCGGTGAACGCTGCGCCGACGCGTGCCGCAAGATCTCGTATCGCGGGGCCGGCACGTTCGAGTTCCTGTACCAGGACGAGGAATTCTTCTTCATCGAGATGAACACCCGGATCCAGGTCGAGCACCCGGTGACCGAGCTCATCACCGGCATCGACATCGTGCAGGAGCAGATCCGCGTCGCGGCCGGACAGAAGCTGCGTTTTCGCCAGCGCGACATCGTCAAGCGCGGACACGCGATCGAATGCCGGATCAACGCCGAGGACCCGTTCACCTTCGTGCCCTCGCCCGGGCGCATCACCGCGTGGCACCCGCCCGGCGGGCCCGGGATCCGCGTCGATTCGCACGTGTACACCAATTACTTCGTGCCGCCGTACTACGATTCGATGATCGGCAAGGTGATCGCCTACGGCGACACCCGCGAACAGGCGATTGCGCGGATGCGCATCGCGCTCTCCGAAATGGTGGTCGAGGGCATCAAGACGAATATCCCGCTGCATCAGGAACTCCTGCTCGACGACAAGTTCCTGCGCGGCGGCGCGTCGATCCACTACCTCGAAGAGCGCCTCGCCAAGCGCGCCGCGGCGGCCTGAATCCGCGCTCCGCCCCCGCGACCGGACGGCGGACCGCTGCCCTGCCCACGTGCCGTATCTCGCGATCGTTTTCGAAACCCAGGGTGCCGACGCCGATGCCTGGGCTGACGCGCTGCTCGACGCCGGCGCGCTTTGCGTCGACCTCACCGACCCGCGGGCGGACACCAAGACCGAACAGCCGCTGTACGGCGAACCCGGCGACCCCCCCGGGGAGCGCTGGCCGGCATGCTCCCTGACGGCGTTGTTCGAGCGCGACGCCGACGTGCCGGCAGCGCTGGCCGCGGCGGCCGCGGCGATCGGCCGGACATCGCCACCTTGCCTTCGGCGGGAGGTGGCCGAGCAGGACTGGGTGCGGCTTGCGCAGGCGCAGTTCGCACCGATCCGCATCACCGACGGGCTGTGGATCGTCCCGTCGTGGTGTGAACCCGTCGACGCCGCGGCGCTGAATCTGGTCGTCGACCCCGGGCTTGCGTTTGGAACGGGTTCGCACCCGACGACGCGGCTGTGCCTCGCGTGGCTCGCGAGCGAACTCGCCGCAGGGGAATCGGTGCTGGACTACGGCTGCGGCTCCGGCATTCTGGCCGTGGCGGCGGCGCGGCTGGGCGCGCGTTCGGTCGTCGGCACCGACGTCGATCCGCAGGCGATCTTGGCGAGCGAGGCGAACGCCGCCGTCAATCGCGCGGCCGCGCGCTTCGTGCCGCCCGACGCGCTGGACGCGGCGGGGTGCGACCGCTTCGACGTCGTCGTCGCGAACATCCTGACCAATCCGTTGCGGCTGCTCGCGCCGGCGCTCGCGGCGCGCGTGCGCCCCGGTGGGCGCATCGTGCTCTCCGGCATCCTCGACACCCAGGTGGACGACGTCGTCGCCGCGTATCGGGATTGGTTTAAGATCGCGCTCTGGAAGGCCGACGAAGGATGGGTCGCCCTGGTCGGGACGCGTTTCGGTGACGCGGGGGGCTGACGCGCGGTCCCGCCTCAGCGCCGCCTCCGCCACCCCGATGCCCGAAGAACAGTACACCCGCTGCCCTGGATGCAGGACGATCTTCCACGTGACCGAAGAGCAGCTCGCGCTGCGTGACGGTCGGGTCCGTTGCGGGCGCTGCAAGAACGTCTTCGACGGGAACGCCGAGCGCATCTCGCTCGCGCCGCCGCCCGCCGCCGCGGGCCGGCATCCGGCCGCACGGGGTGCGGTATCGCCCACGGCGATGCGCCGCGACGCGGCGGCGGGCGAGTCCTCGCCGGACGCAGCGCCGGCGCAGGAGGCCTTGCCCGCCCATGTCCCGCCGCCCGCGACCGATCCCGCACCGACGTCCGAGGCCGATGGGGAGGGTCTAGGCGCGCAGGCCGCGGGCGGCGCCAGTTCCGGCGCGTCGCCCGGGATGCATCCTTCGGTCGCCGACGACCTCGACCTTGCGGCCGAGTCCCGTTCGGAGGTCGACTACGTCGATCGCTTCACGCGCTCGCGTCGCGGCCGATGGTCGCGCGTGGCGGAAAAGCTCACCGTGCTCGGGCTGCCCGTGCTGCTGCTGGCGTTGATCGGCCAGGCGGTGTTCCATTTCCGCGACGCGCTCGCCGCGCACGCGCCTGCGCTCAAGCCCGTGCTGGTGCAGGCCTGCGCGTTGATCGGCTGCACCGTCGGTCCGCTGCACGAGAGCAGCGGCCTGTCGATCGACGCGTCGGATCTGCAGGCAGACCCCGCTCACCGCGGCCTGCTGATGCTCACGGCCACGCTGCGCAACCGCGCCGGTTTGCCGCTCGCGTACCCGCACCTCGAACTCACCCTGACGGACGCGCAGGACCAGGTTGTCGTTCGCCGCGTCCTGCTGCCTTCGGAGTACGTCGGAACCGGTGCCGACCTCGCGGCCGGCATTCCCGCGAACGTGGAGGTTCCCGTCAAGCTTTTCATCGACGCGAGCGCAACGAGCCAGGCCGGTTATCGGATCTATGCGTTTTACCCCTGAACCCGAGGGCCATGCGCAATCTTGGTGCGCTGGTCCGGATTGCGCAAGTCATCAAGGAAGTGTTTCTTTTCATGAAGTTGCGCCGCTCGGCCCCGACTGTCCTTGCGCGTCCCCATCGCTGCCGAACTGGCGAGAGCTCGGGCAGTCGCGGCGGAACGTCTGGCGCACCAGTGCGAGGCGCCGCTCCGCTTTTCTGCACCACTGAGGTGCGTTCGGGCGAGACGACACCCCTTTCCGAATCAGGGCCGTACTGACGAGCAAGCGCTTCGGGGCCGCGCTACTGTGGCATAGTTCTCGCTAAGGCTCACCCGCCCTTTTGCAGTGCAGCGACCTTCCCGATTTCATTCCCCAGGAGAAAGCCATGACCACCCCCGCCGACGTGCTGAAGATGCTCAAAGAACACGAGGTCAAGTTCGTCGATCTGCGCTTTGCCGATACCCGTGGCAAGGAGCAGCACGTGACCGTTCCCGTCAAGCAGTTTGACATGAGCAAGTTCGAGCACGGACACGCGTTTGATGGTTCTTCGATTGCCGGCTGGAAAGGCATTCAGGCTTCCGACATGCTGCTGATGCCCGATGCTGCGTCCGTCTACATCGACCCCTTCATGGACGAGACGACGCTCAACATCAGCTGCGACGTGGTCGAGCCCACGGACGGCAAGGGCTACGAACGGGATCCGCGATCGCTCGCCAAGCGGGCCGAGGCGTATCTCAAGGCGACGGGAATCGGCGACGTCGCCTATTTCGGGCCCGAGCCCGAGTTCTTCATCTTCGACGCGGTCGAGTGGTCGGTCGACATGTCGGGGAGCTACTGCAAGGTCTTCTCGCAGGAAGCGGCCTGGTCGACGGCCGAGAAGTTCGAGGGTGGCAACATGGGGCATCGGCCTTCGGTCAAGGGTGGCTATTTCCCGGTCCCGCCGGTCGATCAGCTGCAGGATATCCGTTCCGCGATGTGCCTCGCGCTGGAGCAGATGGGCGTCGAGGTCGAGGTTCACCACCACGAGGTCGCCAACGCCGGGCAGTGCGAGATCGGCACCAAGTTCGCCCCGCTGGTCCAGCGCGCCGACTGGCTGCTGCGCCTCAAGTACGCGGTGCACAACACGGCGCAGGCGTACGGCAAGACGGCGACGTTCATGCCGAAGCCCATCGTCGGCGACAACGGCTCGGGCATGCACGTCCATCAGTCGATATGGAAAGACGGCAAGAACCTCTTTGCCGGAGACGGCTACGCTGGCCTGTCCGAGCTGGCGCTCTATTACATCGGCGGCGTCATCAAGCACGCCAAGGCGCTGAACGCGATCACCAACCCGGGGACCAACTCGTACAAACGGCTGGTACCCGGCTTCGAGGCGCCGATCAACCTCGCCTACTCCGCACGCAATCGTTCGGCGGCGATCCGTATCCCCTACGTGTCGAGCCCGAAGGGCCGTCGCATCGAGGTGCGCTTCCCGGACCCGACGGCGAACCCGTACCTTGCGTTCGCCGCGATGCTGATGGCTGGCATCGACGGAATCCAGAACCGGATCCACCCCGGCGACCCCATGGACAAGAACCTGTACGACCTCGCGCCGGAGGAGGCCGCCAAGGTACCGCATCCGTGCGCGTCGCTCGACGAGGCGCTTGCCCACCTCACCAAGGATCGCGAGTTCCTCACCCGCGGCGGGGTGTTCACGGACGACATGATCGACGCGTACGTCGAGCTCAAGATGGACGAGGTGACGCGCTTCCGGATGACGACCCATCCGGTCGAGTACGACATGTACTACAGCCTGTAGGACGCCCGCGCGCCACACGCGCTGGACCCAGCCACGCGAGGGGCGGGCCGCAAGCCCGCCCCTTTTGTCTGGCTCCCCTTTCCCCTACACTCGACGCGTATGGGACCTCGAACTTGCCGCACGGCCATCCACCGGCGCATGGCCGCTCGGCGGCGACGGCCCTGCGTCGGCGTCGCCGCGCTCCTGGCGATCGCGGCGGCGGGCTCGTTGGCGGCGGCCACGCTGGAGCAGAAGGCGCGCGAGTCCGGATGTGTCGGCAGGCCGGAAGTGGCGAACGGGATGTACCGCTGCCAGACCGAGTCGGGTACCGCCTTCTTCAATGTTCCGGGACTCGTCCCGACGCCGTCCGTGCCGCGCTCGACGGCCAAGGGCGTCGCGAGCACGTCCACGCCGGCGGATTTTCCGCGGGTTGACCCGGCAACGCAGAAGGGTCGTGACGACGTGCGCCGCAAGGTGTTGAGCGAGGAACTCGCCTCCGAGGAAAAACTTCTGGTGGACGCGCGCGCCGCCTATGCCGACGGCGCGCCCTCGCCGCTGCCCGAGGAACGCGCGGATGCCGAGAAGTACCGGCAGCGCATCGCCCGCCTGCGCCAGGCGGTCGGGCTGCACGAGAAGAACGTCGAAGCGCTGAAGAAGGAGATCGCGTCCATCAAGTGACGTGCTCTGCCGGCGGCGTGATACGCCGGTCGGCCGGTGCCGCCGCCATGTGCGGCTTGGAATTTGCTAGGAGTCTTTCGGGCCCGGACCGTCGCAGCGTGCCGGGCGCCAGTCAATGCGAGGACGCTGGGTCACGATCCCGCAGGGCGGGACGATGTCGTGCGACACCCGGACCCTCGGGACCGCGCTCCCGCCGGTGCAGTGGACGAACCTTGAATTGCACAGGCGAGCAGGCGCTTGCGACGAACCGACTTCGACCCTTCCGCCGACACCGACGCGCCCCATGTTGAGTTTCCGCTTCTCGTCTTCGTCCGGCCGCGGCGACGCCCGCGGCGCCTATCCGGGCCTCGAGCTGCTCGCCACGGCGGTGCTCCTGCTCAACCCCGCCTTATGCGTGGTCTACGCGAATCCTGCCGCCGAGAACCTGTTCGAGCTGTCGAAGCGGCAGCTCGCCGGCCAGGCGATCGCGGCGCTGTTCGCCGATCCCATGGGCCTCATCGGCGCGATCGGCAAGGCGGTTCGCAGCGGCACGTCGTACACCGAGCAGGAGCTCGAGCTCGCGATCAACGGCAAGTGCCGGCTCCATCTCACCTGCACGGTCTCCCCGGTCGACGTCGACGAAGCGACGCTGCTGCTCGAGTTCCGGCACATCGACCAGCAACTCAAGATCGCGCGCGAGGAGCGGCTGCTGGAGCAGCAGCAGGCGAACCGTGACCTGATCCGCAGCCTTGCGCACGAGATCAAGAATCCGCTCGGCGGCATCCGCGGCGCCGCGCAGCTGCTCGAGCGCGAACTCGACCGCCCGCAGCTCATCGAGTACACGCAGGTGATCATCGGCGAGGCGGACCGGCTGCAGTCGCTGGTCAACCGGCTGCTGACGCCGCACCGCTCCCCGGCGCATCGCCTGACGAACATCCACGAGATCCTGGTGCGCGTGAAGGGTGTCGTGCAGGCCGAGTTTCCGCAGGTGGCAATGGTTCCCGACTTCGATATCAGCCTGCCGGAGTTCGACGCCGATCCGGAGCAGCTTATGCAGGCGGTGCTCAACATCGTGCGCAACGCCGCGCAGGCGCTGGCCGGCACGACCGCAGGGCCGCAGATTCGGCTGACGACGCGCGTTGCCCGATACGTCACGCTTGCCCGCAAACGCCATCGGCTGGCGTTGTCCGTGGCCATCGCCGACAACGGCCCGGGCATTCCCGAAGCCCTGCGCGAGCGGATCTTCTACCCGTTGGTTTCCGGGCGCGAGGGTGGCAGCGGACTCGGCCTCACCATCGCGCAGACCTTCGTCGCCCAGCACAACGGCACGATCGAGTGCGAGAGCGTGCCGGGTCGGACCGTGTTCACGATCCTCCTCCCGCTGCCGCTGCCGCCGGGCCGCAGCGCCGCGTAGCTGCGTGGCACACGTGACCGCGCCGGCAGCCGCCAACCCCCAGGAGCGCCCATGAAGCCCGTCTGGATCGTCGACGACGACCGCTCGATACGCTGGGTCCTGGAGAAGGCACTCGCGCGCGAGGGCATTCCGTACAAGGCCTTCTCGTCGGCCTACGAAGTGCTACAGGCGCTGGCGGTGAGCCAGCCGCAGGTGCTGGTGTCGGACATCCGCATGCCTGGCGAGTCCGGCCTCGTTCTGCTCAACAAGGTGAAGGAGAGCTACCCGCAGATCCCGGTGATCATCATGACGGCGTACTCGGACCTCGACAGCGCCGTCGCCGCCTTCCAGGGAGGGGCGTTCGAGTATCTGCCGAAACCCTTCGATGTCGATCACGCCCTGGCGCTGATCAGGCGCGCGTCCGCCGAGAGTCCCGTTGCCGCGGCGATACCGGCACCTGGGGCCGCCGAGACGCCGGAGATCCTGGGCCAGGCGCCCGCGATGCAGGAGGTCTTCCGGGCGATCGGCAGGCTGTCGCAGTCGAACGCGACCGTCTTGATAACCGGTGAGAGCGGAACCGGCAAGGAGCTCGTCGCGCGCGCGCTGCACCGCCACTCACCCCGCGCCGCGGGCCCCTTCGTCGCCATCAACACCGCCGCGATCCCGAAGGACCTGCTCGAGTCCGAGCTCTTCGGACACGAGCGCGGCGCGTTCACCGGTGCGCAGGCGGCGCGCCGGGGCCGCTTCGAGCAGGCCGAGGGCGGCACGCTGTTCCTCGACGAGATCGGCGACATGCCCCCGGACCTCCAAGTGCGTCTGCTGCGCGTGCTCGCCGATGGCGAGTACTACCGCGTCGGCGGTCACTCGCCGATGAAGGCGAGCGTGCGGGTGATCGCTGCCACGCACCAGAATCTCGAGGAGCGGGTGCGCGAGGGCCTGTTCCGCGAAGACCTGATGCATCGCCTCAACGTCGTTCGCCTGCGCCTACCCCCGCTGCGCGAGCGGCAGGAGGATATCGCGCCGCTCACCCGGCATTTCCTCCAGAAGAGCGCGCGCGAACTCGCCGTCGACACCAAGATCCTTTCCGACGAGGCGCTCAAGGCCATCGCGTCGTTTCCGTTCCCTGGCAACGTGCGCCAGCTTGAGAACATGTGCCACTGGCTCACCGTGATGGCCCCCGGGCAGCGCGTCGAGGTCGCGGACCTCCCCCCCGAGATCCGCGCGGCCCCGTCGCCTGGTGCGGGTCCGGGCGGCGAGGGCGACTGGCAGCACGCGCTCGACCGCGAGCTCGCGGCAGCGCTGGCGCGCGGGGAACGCGCGGTCGGTGACCGGCTGGAGAGGGAGTTCGAGCGTACGCTCATCCTGCGCGCGCTCACGCACACGGGCGGGCACCGGATGGAGGCTGCCCTGTGGCTGGGCTGGGGGCGCAACACGCTGACACGCAAGATCCAGGAGCTGGGTCTCGAGCCCGAACTGCGCAAGGGCGGTGCGGTCTGAGCGCGCCCGAAACAACGGCACCGGTCAGGGGCCGCAGGGCGCAATCGTGCCGGAAGACCGGCACGGAGGGTGTCTCATGCCTCCGCGATTTCGGCGACGACCGGCGCGTGGTCGGAGGGCTTTTCGCCCTTGCGCGCGTTGCGGTCGATCCGGCAGGCGCGGCAGCGCGCTGCGAGTGGCGCGGAGAGCAACACGTGATCGATGCGCAGGCCGCGGTTCTTCGGGAAGGCGAGCTGGCGGTAATCCCACCAACTGAATGTCGCGGGCGGCTGCTCGAACAGGCGAAAGCTGTCGGCAAGTCCCAGCGCCAGCCACGCCCGGTACACCGCGCGCTCGGCCTCGCTGCAGAGCACCTGTCCAGCCCAGGCGGCGGGATCGTGCACGTCGCGGTCCTCCGGCGCGATGTTGAAGTCGCCCACCACCGCGAGCGCAGGGTGGCGGGCGAGTTCGTCGCGGAGAAACGCCGTCGCGGCGGCGCACCAGTCGAGCTTGTACCGGTACTTGTCGCTGTCGACCGCCTGGCCGTTGGGGACGTAGAACCCGACGATCCGCGTCGTGCCGACGGTGGCGGCGATGACGCGTTTTTGCGCATCGGCGAATCCGGGCAACGCGACCACGACGTCGTTGACGGCGCCGCGGCTCGCGTGCACCAGCATCGCGACGCCGTTGTAGGTCTTCTGTCCGGCGTAACGGACCGTGTAACCGGCGTCCTCGATCTCCCGCCGCGGGAATCTCGAATCCTCGATCTTGGTTTCCTGCAGGCACAGCACGTCGGGCTGTGCCTGCTGCAGCCACTGCAGCAGGCGGGGCAACCGCACGCCGAGCGAGTTGACGTTCCATGTGGCAAGCTTCATTATAGCACTTTGCTGTTGATTTTATTGTACTTTTTATTTGTCGCTCAGAGACTTACCCTTATTCATACCCCCGCGCTGTTCCGCTGCGAACCTGCCCGATCGCGATGGACCAAGACCTGTCTTCGCCATCCTACAAGGGCCTGTCGGTACGCGCCTTCCGACGCGAGGGCAAGGCGTCATACTGGTCCCCGCACCGCGGCGTTCACCTTGTCGGCGAGAGCCTGGCAACGCCGCAGCAAGGCGTCGAAGGGCTCGGCGTCATCCAGCAACAGGCCGTCTTCGACCATGCGCTGGTAGTCCTCGGCAAGCACGCGCCGTGCGTCGCCGCCGGGTGCCAGGACGAGCGCGCCTGTGACCGCTGCGCGGTAGTCGATGGGCGCGCCGTCAAGCGTCGCTTCAGCGAAGAAGATGCTCTTGTGCGCCGCCACGGCCAGAGCCAGCGCGCGGTCTGCGGCTGCGCTGTCGGCGAAGCCGGCGGCATCGAGGCGCGTCACATCGTGCCAGTGGCGCGCAAAGCGCGCGCCGCCACGGAAGCTGCCTTGCGCACAGAAGACATGAATGGCAGTGGCCTTCTCCCAGAAGGTTCGCTCGGGGCGCATGACCTGCGGCGTTGACTCGGGAAATCCCACGTCCGGCAGGTGCGGCGCCGCGTCGCACAGGATCGGCCGCGGCTCGCTGGGCTCGCCTGTCGATCGCGCGCCGAACTCCAGCAGAACCGGGGGCCCGACATAGCCCGTGCCCTGGCCCAGGGCCTCGCAGTCGATGAAGAGCTGCTCGCCTTCCACGCGCGCCGTCGCTGGCAGCTCCTGCTCGGCCAGCGCCAATGTCAGCGCAGGCGCCAGTTCGTCGCTGACGAGGTCGGCCAGCCGCTGCCGGATCGCCTTGCTCCACTTCTTCTCCTGGCTGCGCGACGTGGGCCAGGGTGACTCCGCCTTCTCGATGAGGTCCGGCGCGATGGCGCGGATGTCGTAGGTGAGGTCCACGTCTTCCGAGAAGCGCCTGATCACGCCATAAGCCTTGGAGAGCGATGTCCCGCCCTTGAAGACCAGATGCTGCGCGTGCGGCCCGGCGAACAGGTGCCGCAAGGCCCACACGACCCACACGTCCTTCTCGAGCAGGTGCAGTGGACGTCCCGACCGTTCTGCCGCCGCGAGCAGCGCTTCGCGCTGATCCTCGCGCGACAGTGGGAAGAACTCAGGCACGTGCCACCAGAGTGCTGACCTGGCTGGCGAGCCAAGTGGGCAAACGCGCGCGCGCGTTCGCGACGGCCTGCAGATCCGACGCCGGCAGCTTCATCTTGAGCTTGCGGAGCGTGGCCTCGGAGCCCGAGGGCCCCGCCCAGGCCAGCGACCGGATGACTTCGCCGGCGGCTTGCCCTGGGTAGAGCAACTGCCACGGCGGGGCATGGCGCAGCTCGACCGTCTGCGAGCCGAGCTTGAGCTTGCGGCTGCGACCGGAGGTCAGGAAGACCTGGCGCACCGGAACCTGCGTCGTCAGACCGAGTGCATTAGCCGCTGCGGCGCCGTTGCCGACGACAGTCTCACCGCGCTGGCTGGCCCACTCCTGGACCACCTTGGCAACCTCCGGTGCCCGCGCTCCGAACTTGCCCTTCACGGGCAAGACGTAGACGCCACGCCCGGCGCGCAGCAGTTCGCCGCTGCGGGCCAGGCGCGACAGCGCCTGATCTACCGCGGCCCGGCTGCCGAGATGCAGCAGGGCCTTGGCGGACAGGGTCGCGCCCTCTGGCAGCGATGCGGCATGCGTCAGGACTTGCTGGGTCAGGTTGGACACGGTGATTCCTCAGTTGTCAGAAGTATGACTCATTTTCTGACACCGTTCAAGCCTGTCGGTCCA
>Ga0209450_10000650_pt1 | contig 17487 bp, 17 predicted proteins | sample FrelakmetLWP11LW_FD_187149 | JGI IMG/M metagenome (GOLD analysis project Ga0209450, IMG submission 187149) | Freshwater lake sediment microbial communities from the University of Notre Dame, USA, for methane emissions studies - LWP11 LW (SPAdes)... | ecosystem: Environmental > Aquatic >...
CTTCAAAACAAGCAAGACAAGGATGAGAAATGCCAAAAGCAAAAGCTTTCGCAAATTCTTTTTGAAAAACTTTCTAAAAAAATCCCTCATCCGGGTGTCAATTCTTAAAAAATAGTTCTTTCTTTTCTGTGCGAACGATGCGACTGATTTTTTTACCTGGGAAAAGTTGAACAAAAGGATCACAACGGCCCCAGCATAGAAAAAAGCAATCAGTACAGCAAAAATTCCTGGCAATATTTTTTGATACCATGGCATCGAAAAAAACCCGACAAGAAATATCGCCACGATCATCAGACTCATCTTTCCGGCTTTTTTGACGGCTTCGTTCACCTTCATCTGAAGTTGTTTCTGTCGGGCCTCAAAACCCCTTTCCCCCAATGCGATCAATGCATTGATGGTTTGCAATTCGTAATAATACGATTCGGAATTCTGGAAGCGGACAGCCTGCTCGCGTAAAAGCTCGATTCTTTTATTCTTTTTATCTTCCGCTTCCAGCCGCATTTTTTTTTCATTTTCTTCCTGTTGCTGCTGCTGCCTCTTTGCCTCCGCCTTGTTCCTTTCCAATATCGTTCGGTTGCAGGCCAGGTATTTATTGGACAGCTCGGGACCGGCGTAGTTCACGGCCCGCTTGAAATTGCCGCTGTTTTCCAAGGGGTTTGTCTCATCGGCCAGCTTCTCGTCGTAGCGGACCTGGCGCTCCACCATTAGCTTGCCCCAATACGCGCGTGCCTCTTCCGGGTTCTGGTCCAGCACCTTCTCGAAGTATTCGTCCGCCGAATTGAAATTCCCGTCTTCCAGAAAGATATGCGCCCGCTTCAACAGCGCTTCGCTCGATTGGGCCGGCATGGCCGCGCCTTGGATGCCGGCGGCGTTTGCCTTTGGCTGCCCCTCCGCATGGTCCACGATCTTCTTTATCCCCCGCACCAGGTCCTGGATGAACCCCAGCTTGGCCATGTCCAAAGCCTGCAAGTGCGAAAACTCCGCCGGCAGATCATATGGGTCCATGTCGCGGTAAGCCGGGATCAATACCTTCCGCTCGCCCTTGTTGATCAAGGCCAGGTACCGGCTCCATTCGTTCTTGGTCCAGACCGAGTTGACATACTCCCCCTTCGTGGCGACGACCACCATCACTTTCGCGCTGTTCAGCGCGGCGAAAATGTACGGCTCATACGCGCTCCCCAGCTTGTCTTCCAGCGTGATCCGCGAAAAGAAAACCCGGTGCCCCTGGTCTTTCAAACTAAAATATATCTCCTGAGCCAAAACGCTGTCCTTCGTCCGACTTCCCGTCTCGCTCGTCTCCTTGTAGCACAGGAAAATGTCGTACGGCTCCTCCTTTGCGGAGATCGCCAGGATCTGGCGGTGGATGGCGTCGATGCGCCGGGCCTCGTTCTCATACACGCTTCGGGCCGCACTGTCCGCGAACTCCACTGCCTGCTTGTAGTCCACGTCCAGCAATATGGACGTCTTCTGGGCGCGATGGCAGGTGGGCACCATCGCCTGATCTTTCGGGTCCCGGACATACTCGATACCGTACTTGCACAGCACCAACCCCCAGTGCGCTTCGGCGCTGGCGTTGTTCTCGTTCAGGATCTCTTCATAGACGGCCAGCGCCCGGTCGAACTCGTTGCCCCGCCGGTACTGGTCCGCCCGGTTGAACAGGTTGGCTATCTTCTCGTCAACCGCGGTCGGCAGCGTCATCGTGGAGCCGCAGCACTGGCAAATGGCCACGGATACCTGGCTGTCTAGCTGCAAATCCCCGCCGCACATCTTGCATTTGAAAATGATCATAGGTCAGCCTTATTTTACTATTTCAAGAGTTTGCACTTCTTGTTGCGCTCCAAAAAAAGCTGCTTGATCTCTGTACAGATCAGGACAGCCTCATCCAGGTGAAAGTTGGCCACCAAGGCTTTCAAGGCCTGAACCTTGGCTTCGATCGTTTTTTCGATCTCCGCAAGCCCCGGGCTGCTCATGGGGTCGCTATACCTGATGACATCCGCCAAATCCTTTAAGATGGACTTGAACTTGCCGTCCTTCGTTTTGTCCTTCAGCACATCCATATCCACGACAAGGTTACCGATAAAAAATCTTTTTTCGGCGACCTTTTCTTCCGTGGCGCTGATGACTTCCCTTGCCGCCGATGTGGACATGAGCCCGATAAGGGCAAACCCCAAAAGAACCACGCTGACGATAATACTGAACTGAACCGGAATTATGAAGACAAGAATGGCCAAAAACCCGAAGATCAATTGCAACACAAGATAAACAATGCCGATATTAAAGATCGGGTAACCAAGAAAAACTTTTTTTAAGGTGGTTGCTTTGTCAAAGGAAACAGTAAAAAATACAACTTGCAACAGCAGGGCCAGTGTCGAGAAAGCATAGGCAACCCAGAAATTTCCACTGTATGGGACAGGTAAAATGAACATGACCACATTGAACATCAGTAGCAGAACGATCAGTCCGACGAGAAATGAGACTTTGCTTATGTTTTTCACTATTTGCCCTCCCGTTTGGCTCCGCACTTGGGACAGAATTTTCCCTTGGTTTCAAATTGGAACCCGCATGATTTGCATTTTGGTTTTACTTTGAGCGGTTTCCCGCATTCATCACAGAAGGAGGCTCCAGCCGTGATGGCACTTCCACATTGCTCGCAAAACATATCGGTTGGAACCGCATTGGTCGCAGTAGCAGGCGCCGGTTGTCCAGAAACTGGGTTGACGGCATTGGCCATGACCCCTCCGACCGCCGTGCCGACGGCGCCGCCGACCCCGGCTATCATACCCAGGCCGATACCCGCGCTGCTGAAGTTTCCCGCCCCCTCGTTGCCGGCCACCTTTTCCGCAACGTCGAATCCACGCTCCTGCTGATAGGTGTATCCTTCAAGGTTCCTTTTTTGGGCAATGCCTTGCGCTTCGATCACCGCCCGTTGCGCCTGAGTGGTCTGCTCGATAACCCCGACTTCCTGCCTGATCTTGGCGTCAGTTACATCGGCGTATTTGCGAAAATGAAGTTCCTTGAATTTTTCGTAACTAGGTTCTCCATCCGGCTTCACGATCGTGGTCACGAAAAAACTCTGCAATGAAAGTCCGTATTCGCTGTAATCGGCAGCGATTCTTGTCTTGAGGTCATCGGAAATCACATTCAGGTTCTCGTCGATTTCAAATATGTTGATCTGTTTTTCCTTGATGGTCTGGGCAAGATACGATTTCACCCTGGTCATCAAAAAAGACCGCAGATACCGCGTGATCTTCTCCTGATTCAAAACAGGTTCGGTTCCAACAATGTTCACCAGAAGCCGCCTGGAATCCTCAACTTTCAGGCTCATTTCGCCGCTGGCACCGATTTGCATCGGGAATTTGTACGTGGGTTCAAGGAACTGCACCTTGCTGTCTGTTCCCCACTTGATCGACATTTGCTCGGTTTTATTTACAAAATAAACCTCGGCATGAAACGGGGTCGAGCCTCCAGTAGGCAAGTTGATCAATTGCCTGATCAGTGGAATGTTCTGCGTTTCCAGGGTGTATCTGCCTGGACCAAAAAGATCCAATGCCTGCCCGTTCATGAAAAAAATCGCTTCCTGCGACTCATGAACGATCAGTTGTGAGGCCGTATTAAAATCTTCGGTTGGATGCTTCCAGACAAAAGTCGTGTTATCCCCTTCATATTTAATGATTTGGATCAATGACATGAATAACCTCCCTTGTTTGAATTGAAATTACTGAACATTTCGCAATTTCAGTTGCCTTCCAGTTTACGGATCAAGGCCATGATCTCATCCTTTTGCGCCGGATTCTGGGCGCAGCCCATGGCCACTTCCAGGTTGTTCAGGGCTTTGGCCTTGTCTTTCATTTTTACCGCCACCCGGGCGCTATTGATCAAAAAGGAGGCGTCGGGGCGAACGGACAGGGCCAGCGCCTTGTCATAATTTTCCTGCGCCTGGGCGAACTCGTTCAGGTTTTCCAGCGCCACACCCTTCAGGTTGAACAGGGGGGCGAAGCGACGGTTCAGCAACAGGCCTTTTTCCGCATAACGCAGGGCGGCCGAATATTTTTCAAACTTGATTTCCAACATGGCCAGGTTGGCAAACGCGTTTTCCGGGGTCAGGTATTCCGCGGCATTGGCGGCCAGCAGCAGCTTTTCCTTGGCCAATTGATAATTGCCCTGCTCGGTGTAGATCATGCCCAGCAGGTTGTAGGCGTCATAGAAGGCCGGGCTTTCCAGCAGCAGCCGGTTCAACGTGTCAATGGCCTTGGGGAAGTCGCGGCGATAGACGTAGACCAGGCTTAAGGCATGCAGGGCGGAGACCAGTTGCGGTTTTTTCTGCAGCGCCCGGAGCAGGGTGCTTTCGGCCAGATCCAGCCGGCCGGCATTCAGGTAGCCGACTCCTTCATTGGCCAGATATTCGGCCGAATCCGGATCCAACTGGCCGGGGGCGGTCCGCGCCTTGCCGCCGCCGCAGGCCGAAAACAACAAAATCAATACCAGGCAAATGCAATTTTTTTTCATTTATCCCCCTTTTTCCCAAGGACCCGGTACACGCTGACCGGCGTGGATATGCCCAGCAATTTTTTTTCTCCCAGCGGCTCAAAGTCAAATTTCTGGCTGGCAGCCTGATAGGTGGTCTCGGCCACGACGATCTGGTCGCTTTTGGCCACTGCCGATTCCAGCCGCGAAGCGATATTGACGGTATTGCCCAGGACCGTGTAGTCCAGCCTTCTGGGAGAGCCGAAATCCCCGGAGATCAACTTGCCCGAGTGAATGCCGATGCGGACATGGATTTGGTTGTCCGCCGTCAACTGGCTGTTGAGGTCCTCCAGTTTTTTCATCATTTCCAACGCCGTGGCCAGGGCCAGCTCGGCATGGTTGGGATATTCCAGCGGGATGCCGAATACGGCCATGATGGCGTCGCCGATGAATTTGTCCAGGGTGCCGTTATTTTTAAAAATGATCTCGGTCATTTCGGAAAAAAAGTTGTTCAGGAAAATGCCCACTTCAATGGGGGTCATCTTTTCAGCCCGGGAGGTGAAGTGGACGATATCCATGAACAGGACCGTCGCCTCCGACTCCCGGTAGGGCATGACTTCCCCGGTGTTGCTGTCCTGGAACTCCATCAGCCGGGAAACCACCGCCGGGGAATGGTACCGTTCCAGCCGCGCCCGCAGCCGGCGCTCGCGGTTCAGTTTTTCCAGGCTGTTGATGCCCTCGATGGAAAAACCGGCGAAATTGGCGATGATCGACATGATCTCCAGGTCCTTCTCGCTGAAAACTTGCGTAATATTGGACGTATCGACGTAAATCAGGCCGTAAATGGAATCCCGGGCCCAGATGGGCACCGAGATCGCCGAGGTGATGCCGTAGATCAGGATGCTTTTGGAGCTGTCAAAGCGGGAATCATTGCGGGTATTGGAGGATAGGATGGCCACTTTTTCGTGAATGGCCTTGAGGGCGATGGTCTTGGAAATATTGACGATGTCCTCTTTCCGGCCCGGCAGGGAATAGGTGTATTTCAGGTGGATGTCATTCTGCTTGCCGTCATAGTAAAAAATGAATATTTTCTCGGGATGGACGAACTTGAAGATCAGGTCGCCGAGCTTCTGAAAACTGTCATCAATGGTCTGGGAGGCGATCAGGCTCTTGCCCAACTCGGTCAATGACGCCAGGAAATTCGGCTCAGCCCGTTTCTGCTTCGGCTTCATGTCGGACGTAACCAGCTCGGAGATGGGAACGACCAGGGAGATCTTCTGGTCATCGGTATCGCGGTAGCTTTCTTGCTTGCTGACGGCTAAAAAATTGATCGTGGTCCTGCCCACGGTGATCTTGTCGCCAACGGCGAGAACCTTGCTCTGCACCCGCTGGCCGTTGACGTAACAGCCGTTGGTGCTTTTCATGTCGGTCAGCTTGATGTTCTTGCCCAACCGCTGCAGCTGGCAGTGCTGGCGCGAGACGGTGTTGTCCTTCAATTCGATGTCGTTTTCCGGAAGCTTGCCGATGACCACCCGGTCCTTGGTCAGAAAAAAGACCTTGCGCTCATCTTCAACCAGGTATTCTAATTTATATTCCATTCGTTCTTCAGGCTCCTCTGCATCAGATCAATGAGCGCTATTCTGACATCCTGGCCGGCGAATAGCACCTGATAAACGCTGCGCGCAATAGGCATGTCGATGTCCAGCTCCTGGGCGAGTTGGTTGACCGCCTTGGTGGTTTCCACGCCCTCCGCCACCATGGGCGTTGATTTTTCCGCCATAGCCAGCGATAAACCCATGGCGATTTTCCGCCCCAGCTGAAAATTGCGCGACAAACTGCCAAAGCATGTCAGTATCAGGTCGCCAATTCCTGCCAAGCCCCAGAAGGTTTCGGCCCGGGCGCCCAGGCGGATGCCCAGCCGGGATATTTCCATGTTGGCCCGGGTGACCAGCGCCGCCGTGGTATTGAAGCCCAGATCCAGGCCATTGATCATTCCGGACGCGATGGCCATGACGTTCTTTACCGAGCCCGCCACTTCCAGGCCCTGCAGGTCATCGGTACGGTACACGCGCAGGACCTTGGAGGAAAAACCATTCTGGATCTCCTTGAGCAGCGCCTCGTTGGCGGAAGCGGCGACCACGGCCGTCGGGTGTTGGCTGGCGAGTTCGCGCGCAAAGGAGGGGCCCGATAACGTGACCCAGCAAGGCGCGACGTCCGGACCGAAAATCTCGGCGGCCACTTGCGATATTGTTTTCAGTGAATCCGCTTCGAAGCCCTTGGATAAATTGACCATGGTCTGCCCGGGGGGCCGCACTTTTTCAAGGCGCCGCATCACGGCGCGGATGAATTTGGAAGGCACGGCCATGATCAGGATATCGGCCGTGGCGGCTTCCCCTTCCAGGTCCGCCACCGCCTGCAAATCGTCAGCCAGACGGATGCCGGGGAGAAAAACCGTGTTCTCATGCTCGGTCTGGATGGAGCGGATGACGTCTTTCTCCATTACCCAGAGTTTCACATTCTTGCCGAGCCGCGCGAGATAATCGGCAAAAGCCGTTCCCCAGGAGCCGCCGCCAACAACCAGGATATTATCCATTTTTCTTCCAGCTGAATTTGTTTTCACTGCCCGCCAACAAGCGCCGGATATTGGCGCGGTGCCTGAAAACGATCAACAGCATCATCCCAAACACCACGATGGCCGACTCCGCCACCTGGGTGAGCAGAATGCAAAAAAACAACGCCACCGTCGCCAGCAGCGACGCCAGCGAAACATAACGGGTGATGAATAATGAGAGCCAAAAAACAATCGCGAAAACGACCAGGGCCGGCAAATAAAAAACCAGGAAGACGCCGACGATGGAGGCGACTGCCTTGCCGCCGCGGAATTTCAGAAACACCGGGAAGGCATGGCCCAGGAGCACGGCCAAAGCTCCCAGCAGCACCAGCCAAGGCTGGTCGAAATGAGCGCGGCCGTACAGGATGGGCACGACCCCTTTCAGCACATCCAGGGCCAGGGTCAGCAGTCCGGCCAGCTTACCCTTGCTGCGCAGCACATTGGTCGCCCCGATATTGCCGCTGCCCAGAGTGCGGATGTCCTTGCCCTCGGCGATGAAATAAACAAGAAACCCGAAAGGGACCGACCCCAGCAGGTAGGACAAAACAATAAAAGTAATTTCATGACTGGTCAACGGGGATCTCCTTGACCACCTTGTACAGCGGACCCTTAGGGGTCAGTTGGCTGCTGAAAAGCTGAAAAGCCGTCACCGGGAATTCAGCCAAAACACGATCCTGCTGAATGGCCAGCAGTTCAAAAATGGGCTTGAAATTAAAACGGGCCTTGTTGCGCCCCAACGTGATGTGCGGACTGAACGGGTGGATTTCCCTGGCTACGCCCAGCGGCGCCAGGGCAGCCTCGATGCCGGCGAACAACTCCTGCAGCGGCGGACTGTCCTGCACCCCGGCCCAGAAGATATGCAGGTCGTCGCCGGCGGGAAATTTGCCGAAACCGCGGACCGTCAGCGTGAACGGCGCGGCGGGAATTATTGCGGTTTGCAGCGCAGCCTGGATCGATTCTGTTCTGGCTGCGGAAGCTTCACCGATGAATTTCAGGGTCAGGTGGATGTTGCGGCTTTCGGTCCAACGGATGGAATTGGCGATGGCCTTGAAGGGCGCCAGCTGGGCGGCGATGCCGTCGCGGACCGCTTCAGCCAACTGGATTCCGACAAAAATTCTCATCGTTGCAATTATAATGGAACTGTGGATATTAGTAAATAGCTATAGAAACCAAATATTGTCTCATTTTGTGTTTTTCCCCACTGAGCGGATGCATTATAAAAAATGTAGCTCTTTAACTGCTTGAAAAAGCCCTTAGGCCTCTGCAAGTGGAAATTTAAGCTTAAATCAATTCAATGTTGGGCAAATAGGAATGATCACTTGAAACGCAGCAAGAGCTTCGCCAAGTCCTTCCCTATGGCCTTTGTGTTGTTCTTCAGCAGCCTGTCATAACTAAGACCCCCGATCCCACCGCCGCCGGTCTTGTAGCTGGCTTGGGTCATCGTCAACAGCACTTGCCCCGTCTGCGCATCGGCAACCTCGCAGCGGATTTCCACCCGAGATCCACCCGGGCCCCCAAGCATACCCCCAGCCCACAGACGCGCTGCCGCAGAGCCAGGGTTCATCTTCATGACTTGGCCGCGAATAATCAGCGCCTTGGGACTAGACGCCGCAGGGGCTTCCGAAGACTGGGTCACCGCTTCCGCCATCTCGATGCCGATTGTCTCCAGGTTTTCCTTCATGGCGCTCAACAGCACCTCGTCTACCGCCGCCAGCGCATTGACGACTGGCTCGTACGTGTTGTCATCCTTCTCCGGGAGCTCTACCGCCTTGATATCTAACGCAACCAGCTTGATCGCGCTGTAATCGTTCAACAGGAAAAGCTGCTTGATCTCGATGGTATCAATACCGTTCCACTTTGTATAGGTTCCTATCTTGGGCGTTGCCGCAGATAGGACCATGCTGTTAATGAAGGCAAATCCGCAGATAAAGAAAAAAACGAAACGCCGCATCTTGAGCATGTGATTACGAACACGACAACAATTCATAAATGACCTCCAGAAATAGTTTATAAATCCCATCAATGCTGTCCAGAATAGCACAAAATAAAAATTCAAGTCAAGGAGAGGGAAGAAACAGGGATCTTTATTGACTACAAGCGCCTTCTATATTACTATACGATTCCATGAAGATCTTTTCCATCGCCGGTTGGTCGGGCAGCGGCAAAACTTTGCTCATCACCCGTTTGATCGAACATTTCAAGGCAAAAAAACGCCGGGTCATCGCCGTTAAAAACGCTCCGGACATCTACGAGCTGCAGCCCGAAGCTAAGGACAGCGCAAAATTCCTACACGCCGGCGCCGACGAAGTGTTCTTGATCGCCCAAAATGAACTGCTGCGCATGAGCCGGATCAACGCCCCCCAGGACCTGCTGGAAGAACTGAAAGCGCGGCTGTTCGAAGATGACATCGTGCTGATGGAAGGCCTTTACCAACCCGGAATACCCGTGATCGAAGTCGATGATGCCAGCCGGCCGCAAGCGCAGAAATTTCCGCTGGAGAAGCTCGCGGCCATGGTAAGCACGGGGAAATGCCCTCCCGGTCTGCCCTGCTTCCATCCAAATCAAATCGTTGAGATCTGCGCATTTTTGGAGGCATACCATGAAAAACAACATTAAACTCAAGGTGAACGACCGCGTGATCGCCCTGAACCCATTCGTACAGAAGATTATCCGCAATGTGATCTTGGGGGCGGTACAGGCGCTGGACAAGATCCCCCAGCCGGTGGAAAAGATCGAGATCACCCTGCAAAGCGAAAAAAAGTAAGGAGGTCGCCGCGACACCATGAAGTACCTGAAAACCCTAGCCGAGGCATGCATCGGCTGCAACACCTGCATGAGCGTCTGCTCCAAGCTTTACTTCAAGGAGGACAATCCGGAAAAATCAGCGATCCGGGTCGGCCAGGCCGCCGACGGCTCCTATACTCTGGCTGCCTGCGACCAATGCCAGGCGTGCGTCGCCGAATGCCCGACTCTGGCCATCACCGTCAACAAGCAGGGAGTGGTGCTGATCAATAAAGGCCTGTGCATCAATTGCCTGGCCTGCGTGGCCGTCTGTCCGACCCGCACCATGATGACCTATCATGGCGGGCTGGTACCATTCAAGTGCATCGCCTGTGACGCCTGCGTGAAGGAATGCCCGACCAACGCTTTGAAGATCGAAGTCAAGGAGAAATGAACCATGAGCGCCAATGAAACAAAGCACGATATCGAAAAGATCAGGAAAGCCCATAAGGTCCTGAAAGAGTTCAGCTACGAGATGAAACCGGTGGTCAAGGGCTACAACGACCGCACCCTGTACATCAACCTGGACACCCTGGAGATAAAAGAAAAACCGGTCCCGGCCGAGATGAAAAAAAAGTTCATCGGCGGCAAGGGCTATGACCTGAAACTGCTGTGGGACGCGGTCAAAGGCGACACGAAATGGGACAGCCCGGAGAACGAGATCTGCATCGCCATGGGCCCGATCGCCGGCAACACCAACTATCCCGGATCAGGGAAATCGATCGTCACCACCATTTCACCCCAGACGGGCATTCCCGTTGACTGCAATGTCGGCGGCCATTTTGGACCCTATTTGAAATTTTCGGGTTTTGACGCCATGGAAATCCAGGGCAAGTCGAAGAGCGAGATCATTATCTACATCGACGGCAACCAGAACAAGATCCAGATCATGGAAGCCCCGGAAGAAGCCGTGGACTCCCACGTCCTGGCCGAGCAGCTGCACGAAATGTTCGCCGCCAACGAGCGCGAGAAGCAGCACGTGTCGGTGGTCTCGGCCGGGCACGGCGCAGAGCACGCCTGGATCGGCTGCCTGAACTTCTCCTACTGGGACAAGCGCCGCAAACTTCCACGCTTGAAACAAGCGGGACGGGGCGGCACCGGCACCGTGTTCCGCAACAAGAAGCTCAAGGCCCTGGTGGTCAAGTACTCGGGCCTGACCGGCAAATCGAACAACCCGGTGGACATGAACACGCTGCAGAAAACCGGACTGAAGCTGCACAAGGAGATCCTGACCCTGGACGACAAGCAGTGCCAGATGCGCACCATCGGCACCGCCCACCTGGTGGAGATCATGAACGACTACGACCTGCTGCCGACGAAAAATTTCCGTTTTGGCAGCCATCCCGAAGCGGTCAAGCTGGCTTCCTGGGTGTGGAAGGCTCATTTCACCCAGAACGTGCCGGACGGCTGCTGGTTCGGCTGCACCATGTCCTGCGCCCACGGTGTCGACAACTTCGAACTGAAGACCGGGCCCTACAAGGGGCACAAGGTGCTGGTCGACGGCCCCGAATACGAGACCGTGGGCGGTTGCGGTTCCAACCCGGCCATCTTCGATCCCGAAGCCGTGATCGAGATCAACTTCTACTGCGACACCTACGGCCTGGACACCATCTCCTTCGGCACCATCACCGGCTTCGTCATGGACTGCTACGAGAACGGCATCTTGAACAAGGAGCGCACCGGCGGCCTGGAAATGACCTGGGGCAACTGGGAAGCGACGCTGGAGATGATGCACCGCATCGCCCGCGGCGAAGGCTTCGGCCTGATCGCCGGCAAGGGCGTTAAATACATGCAGAAATACTTTGTCGAGCAGTACGGGGCCGACGCCCAGTTCCTCAAAGACATCGGCATGCACGGCAAGGGACTGGAGCAGTCCGAATACATGTCCAAGGAGTCGCTGGCCCAGCAGGGCGGCTATTACCTGACCAACAAGGGGCCGCAGCACGACGAGGCCTGGCTGATCTTCATGGACATGGTCAACAACCATATCCCCACTTTCGAAAAGAAGGCCGAGGCCCTGCACTATTTCCCGGTATTCCGCACCTGGTTCAGCTTGCAGGGCCTGTGCAAGCTGCCCTGGAACGACGTCGAGCCGGCCGACAACGCCCAGCAACCTGAACCAAACAAGGTCCCCGAGCATGTGCAGAATTACGTCGACATCTTCAACGCCATCACCGGCGAGCACATCGACAAGCAGGGGCTCATGCTGCAGTCGGAGCGCGTCTACAATTTCCAGCGCGTCTTCAACCTCAAGATGGGCCACGGCAAGCGCCCCGACGACTACCCGCCCTACCGCGCCATGGGACCGGTGACAGTCGAGGAATACGAATCGCGCGCCGAGCGCTACGACAAGCTGCTGCAGGAAAAGCAGAACATCGACCCCGCCGGCAAGAGCAGCGCGGAAAAAGTCAAGCTATTGCGCCAGTACCGCGAGCAGCAGTACGAAAGCCTGATCGACGCCGTCTTCAAGCGCCGCGGCTGGAGCCCCCAGGGCGTGCCCACGGTCGAGCACCTGAAAGAGATCGGCATGGATCTGCCCGACGTCCTCGCCCTGGTCAAGAAGCACCTGTAAGCCTAAAGCGCTTTCGTTGGGGCAGGCCCCCGTGCCTGCCCTATTAGTCGGTTCACAACCCAGAAAATTAAATACGGGAGGGTCACAGACCCTCCCCTACATCAGAATTTCACCCGGGCAATTCCTCGTAATCTTTCAGATTGACATTTTTTTTATATGTATTTATAATGCAGATCGGAGATGCAGATGCGAACCACGCTTAATATTTCAGAAAATGTTTTGGGAGAGATTGCCAGGCTTTCGGGGGTCAAGTGCAAAACAGAGATCATTGACCGGGCATTGCGCGAAATGCTGGACCGGCTGCGGCGCCAGAAACTGAAGGGCGCCTGGGGGAAGATCGCCATCGACCTGGACGTGCGCGAACTCCGGCAAAGAGAACTCGATGAGTAAATACCTGGTCGACACATCGGTCTGGGTTGAATTTTTGCGCGGCAAGAAAATCTCCATAAAAAAGCGGCTGGAAAATCTCCTCGATGAGAATCGGGCCGCTATCACGGGCATCATATTGGCTGAATTGCTGACCGGAATAAGTAATGAAAAAGATCAGCGCTTTTTGGAAGAATGTTTCCTCGGTTTGCCTTATCTGGAAGCAACCCGTGAGATATTTGCGGTTGCCGGGAAAATGGGGGCGACCTTGCGTAAAAAAGGCGTCACCCTGCCCATCACCGATCTGCTGATCGCCGCCCTGGCCAAGGCCCATACCTTGACCGTGCTCACCCTGGACAATCACTTTTTGACCCTGGCCCGCCCCCTGCATGTACAGATGGAACTGCTGAAAGGATTCTAGATATCTGAACCGATTGGGAGCTGCCGATGCAAGACATGCCATGCTTTTCGGCAATCACGATTCATTCAGGTAATTAATAAGCGCCGCGGCTGGTCCAGGGACGACGTGCCCACGGTAGAGCACCTCAAGGAAATCGACATGGACCTGCCCGAGGTGCTTGCGCTGGTGAAGAAGCACTTGTAGGCAGACGACAGATCGCAGCGCTTATGGTTCTTTCCGGGTGGCAATAATGATGCTTCTTCCTGATTCGCGGGCCGCGGCGTCATCTTGCAATATCCTGCCGCGCCAATCCGATATGTAATCGATTTTTCCGAATCGTTCGAACAGCGAAATATAATCATTTAGGGAATTATAATGGACGGCATCCTTGGTTTTGCTTCCTGAAAAATCCGTCTTTATCTGGAGAACGAACACTCCACCGGGCTTTAAAAACGTGAAGAATTCCCCTGTTGCTGCCGGAACATCGATGCCGTGTTTATTCACGCCCGTCAGCTCATAATGGTACCAGCTCATTCCCCGCACATAAATAATATCGAAACTTTCGCGTTCCAACTCTTTGCCGAGTTCCGCCGCATCGGCAGCGAGGTAACGCGGTCCCTTGAAATGTTCACGGGCATAAGCGATGCCGACTTCGGAGTTATCCACACCGACAACAGTGAACCCTAATTTGTGCAACAGGTGACTGTGATATCCCATGCCGCATCCGATCTCCAGCACCCGCCGTCCTTTCTCCAATAAGAGCGGTTTTATTATCCGGCGTTTTAAAAACATTTTTTCGCGCCAGGGTCGATACTTCCAGCCGCCCGTGGCGTAAAACCTATCATAATACTTAAAACTCTTCGTTTCAGTAACCACATACACCTCCCCAAAATGATTGAAAGATCAACTTGCTGACAGGAAAATCAATTTTCTCCATGAAAGATTTTATAGAACTTTTGCGGGCATTTCAATAGCGAAACTGGTTTAAAACCCACACGATTCTCAATATTTCCAATCCGCGCGGCGGCCGCCTTGAAAAGAGTCATTGGACGCCGGCAATAGAGTAATTCTCATCTGCCCAGAAGCAGAAAACTTCCTATCTGGCAAACGTCAGCTGGGTGATCCGTTTGTCGATCTCTTCCCGGCTGATCTTCTTGAAGCGGGCCGGCAGGAAACGCTCGTCGGTGCACTCGCGCACGGCCAGCATGTCCATCAATTCCAGTTCGCGCGTGTGCTGCGACGGCCGGAAACCGCGGATCACTTCGGCCAGAATGTCAACAAACGTTCTTTTATTGCTGGAATCCGCCTGCAATTCGAACGTGCGCAGCGCCCGGATCAGCAGGCCCTCGATCTCGTTGCCGCTCAGGGGCTGCCTGAAAGGCAGGGACGGGATCTTCTCCGCTTTCAAATCGATCTTCAGCTTGCGGGCCATGGCCATGAACAGGGCCTTCATCCCGGCCTCGTCTTCCGGCGGCAGCAGCGGGATATGGATGTCGAGGCGGCCCTGGCGCTTCAGGTCGACTTCGAGCAGGTCGGGGCGGCTGGTGGCGAAGATCCAGAGGATCTTGCCGCGATTGGAGGTGTCGGCCATTTTCTTGGCCAGCATGCCGTAGACCCTTCCCGAAAGGCCCGAATCGCCTTCGCCGCCGTCGCGCTTTCCCGTCATCTGGTCGGCTTCATCGATAAAAACGACGACCTGACCCAACGCATGCAGGATATGGAAGACCTTTTCCAGGTTGCCTTCAGTGGCGCCGACCCACTTTTCCCGGAAATTTTTCAGGGCCACGAACGGCACGCCGCACTCCCCGGCAAAACATTCCACCAGGTACGTCTTCCCGGTGCCGATGCGGCCGGTGATCAGATAACCCATGGGCAAAGCCCGTACAGCGCCCTTTTTCAGCAATTGCGCGTCCTCGCGCAGCCAGGCCTTGGCCTCGTCGTGCCCGGCGACGTCATCGAGAGTACGATCGAATTCAAGGAACTCCAGCCGGTCAAAGGCTTCTTTTTCGATGATCTCCTTTTTCATCCGGGCCAATTGTTTCATGGTGATCATCAGGTTGTTTTCCATGGCCTGCAGCAGAATATTCTTGATGTGGGTCCGGCTCAAGCCCTGCAGCTTGACGGCCAGGCTGTCGATATCGACTTCGCTGATCTTGGCAAAATCCTTCTGCTTGCCCACCAGGAAGCGGATCCACTCGGTGATCTCTCCGGCCTGGGGCAGGGGAATGGCGATCTTGCTGTTGAAGGGATTTTCCACGATGTATTCGCTCAGATCGTTGAGGTTCTCGGAAAGGAGAGCGGTCACCACGTTGGCGCCCAGGATGGCCGGATCCTGAGCCCAATTGAGGATTTTGATGATGTTGACCCCGATCTCGCCGCTGAGATACAGCGATTCGCCGCGGGGAACGATGAAACTGGCGTAATCGATCACCACCGCGGCCGAAAGCGCCTCCTGTCCCGGGGCGCCCGCGGTGACCGACTGCAGGAAGCGGTCGATCAGCTCCAGGGCCCGGACGGGATCGCGGGGCAACAGGCCGCCGGCCTCCAGCGACGCCGAAGCGTCGCCGGAACTTCCCGAATCCGAGGCGAAACGCGAACCGTGGAATTTATCGAAGACCTGCATGTACTTGAAAAAATGCTCCGCCCCCTTGGCCAATTGGATGCCCTTGCCGCGATTGTAAAAGAGGATGATGTCTTGGGAAGTAAAAAGGACCTCGGCCAGGAATTGCTTCAGCGGAAAAAAGCGGACATCCTTTTCCTCAAGAAAGGGAACGGAATCGTGGATATTGCCGCTGATGATGAACTGGCTGACGGTGCCGCCGCGGAAGGTGTCTTTCATCTGCTGCGCCCAGACGGGCAGGGGGGCGTTCATGGGTCACTCCTTCAATCGTTCTTTTTTCGGGGCCAAGAGCGGCGACGGGGCAGGGGGTTCGTTTTCTATGGCGGCAAACAATTCACTGCTGTCGCTGATCCATTTCTGCGTGTCCTCCAGCGAGCGGATCACGCCGTCCAGGCGGCTGGTAAGGATTTGCGGATCACCGGAAATGACCGACTCCTCGCTGATCAGCGTCACCTGCTTCTCGATGCGGTCCAATTCGGCATCGGTGACCTGCAAGCTCTCCTTGACCCGCAGCAGGTTATCCAGGCGGCGTTTCTGGATCTCCAGCGTTCCCTTCAGCGGCCGGGCCAAAGCCGACCCTGCCGTTTCCCCTGCCAGTTTCGCTTCGATCTGGCGGATCTCCTCGCGCAGGTTTTTTTCGGAAAGCTCTTCGATCATCTCCCGGGAAATCCGCCGCGAATGCAGCAGTTTCAGGAAAATGGCGGCCAGCTGAGTCAACTCCTCTGATTGCATGCTCTGCAATCCCGATGCCGGCGTCGGCAAGCCATACTTGTTGAGGATCTTTTCGCACTTGGACTCCAGGCTATTGTAGCGACTGCGGTCTTCCACGGACAAGACCATCAGCACGCCATGCTGCCTTTCCACCTGGAACTTTCTTTTTGCTTCCAGCTTCTCCCCCTGTACGATCTTCTGGAAACGGTCACTTCCGGAAAGGGAAAGCAGATAAGCGGATTCATATGCCAGTCCCAGAAAAAGGAATCCGGGATGCCCCAACGCCAGTATGGCAAAACCGCCCAATGCCAACTTGTTCAGCGGCAGATGCCCCAGGGCCTTGAAAGGGACCCGCAAATGAAAAGCGGCTTTGAGGTAATCCCAAAAACTCAATGAATCTTTGCTCATGGGCAAACCTTTTGATTTTCCAGAGTCGTGCGGAATTCAGCGGCCACCCGTTCCACCAGCTGCAAAAACTGGGGGGAACGCTGCATTTCCAGGGGCGAAATGCCGGGGACCGCCGGGGGAATGTCCCTGAATTCCTTCTGGATGCTTCCCGGATTGCGGCGGAACACCCAGACCCGGTCGCCGAAATAAACCGCCTCGACCAGGGAATGGGTGACGATGAAGACCGTGGCCTCGATCTCCTGCCAGAGGTCGACCAGCAAGCGCTGCATCTCCAGGCGCGTCGGTTCGTCAAGCGCTGAAAAAGGTTCATCCATCAGGATGATCTGCGGCTTGAGGATCAGGCTGCGGGCGATCGCCACCCGCTGCTGCTGGCCTCCAGACAACTGGTGGGGGTATTTATTTTCGTGCCCGCCGAGCCCGACCCGCTTGATCCACTGGCGTGCCTGACTGACGATCTCCTTGTGACTGACCCCCAACCGCTTGCGGTTGATCTCCAGGCCGAAGCACACATTTCTCAGGACCGTCAGTTGGGGAAAGGAGCTGTATTTTTGAAA
>Ga0209450_10000651_pt1 | contig 17471 bp, 13 predicted proteins | sample FrelakmetLWP11LW_FD_187149 | JGI IMG/M metagenome (GOLD analysis project Ga0209450, IMG submission 187149) | Freshwater lake sediment microbial communities from the University of Notre Dame, USA, for methane emissions studies - LWP11 LW (SPAdes)... | ecosystem: Environmental > Aquatic >...
CGCATTCGCCATTTCAGGGACCACCACTGCGTCCAAACGCCCTCGGGTGAGATTGGCGCTCTTGGAGAGGGGCGAGAAATCAGCGCCCTTGGGCGGCTCAAATTCTCCCAGCACCACAAATTTCCCGGACCTGATCTTCTCCTGTAACGTCATGTCATAACCTCCAGAAATTTGGGGAACCCAGACTACGTCTTTTACTTCAACCCCTGGCACTTTGGCAACCCCATTCCTCCATGGAGCCGCCTCTGGCCGAATTCTCGACACCCTCTTCCGCTCAAGAGGGGGAAGCGCCTGACTCTCCTTGAACCGCAGGGAGCAAGACGGTGAAAGTGGTTCCCTGGTCCTGAACGCTTTCCACGTGAATGGAGCCGCGATAGGTTTCCACAATGCCTTTGACGATGGAGAGCCCGAGTCCGGTGCCCGTGACCTGGCGGGTCTTGGGATGCTTCACCCGATAGAACTTGTCGAAGATCTTCGGCAACTCCTCGGCGGCGATCCCGACTCCTGTGTCGGAAACCTTGATCTCCACGAACTGGCCCTCTCCTCTGGCCGTCACCGTGACCTTTCCACCCTCGGGAGAGTAGTTGATCGCATTGGTCAAAAGGTTGTTCAGGACCTCTTCGATGTTCTTGGGATCCGCCACCACAGGCTTCATGTTTTCGCACGAGTGGGTGATCACAATGCCCTGCTCCCTGGCGCGCGGCTGCATGAGAAGCACTATGTCCTCGATCAACTCCGAGAGGTTAATGGCGGTTCGTTTTTGGGCCAGTCGTCCGGCTTCGAGTCTGGCCACATCCAGGAGATCGTTGATGAGCGCCAGAAGGGCATCGATCTTCTTCATTCCCCTCTTCACAAAATCTCCCTGCTTTTCCGAGAGAGGACCGGCCAATCCTTCCGCGAGCACGCTCTGGATCTGCCGAATGGAGACCAGCGGGCTCCGGAGCTCGTGAGCCACCATGTTGACGAAGTCCGACTTCATGCGGTCCAGTTGTTTGAAAAGGGTGATGTCTTCGAGCACGGTGACCGCGCCGGCCACGGTCCAGAACACATGGCGCTCCGGTTCCAGAGTCGGCGCGGAAATGGCCCTGAGAACCCGTTCCCCCACGCGGATCTCCTGGGCGACAAATTCCTTTTCAAGGGGTTCGCCGCTCTGAATTTTCTTGAGCGTTTCGATCAGGGAGTCGTCTTTGAGGATCGCATGGACCGGAACGGGATGGGATGGCGGCGCGGCCACGTCGAGCAGACGGAGAAGGGCAGGGTTGTGAAGAACAACTTCCAGGTTCTTGTTAGTCACCATGATTCCGTTGGCCATGCAGCTGATGATGGTCTCGAGCCTTTTTTTCTCGGTGCTCAGCTCCAGGAGATTCTGGACGGTTTCCTCTTGATAATTTTTTGCTTTCTGCTCCAGGTTTCGCTTCTCCAAGGCCCGTTCAATGCTATGGAGCAGCTGCGGGATGTCAAAGGGCTTGGTAATGAAATCATAGACGCCCTTCTTCATGCAGGTGACGGCAATGTCCAGAGAGCCATGACCCGTAATCACGATCACAGGGACGTCGGCGTGTTGAGGAGGCAGAGCTTGAAGGAACTCCTCTCCGCTCATGACCGGCATTTTGAGATCCAGGAGAATCAGGTCAACGGGGTTTTTGGAAAGAAAATCGAGAGCCCGCTGACCATGTTCCGCGGTGATCACCTCATACCCGCTTTCCTTCAAAAGCCGCTGGGAAGAGTCTCTAACCCACTTTTCGTCATCCACCAGAAGAATTGTCGATCCCATGATCCAACACTCGTTGCGTCCGTTTCGTCATCAGCGTGACGGAGAAGGCTGGGGCATTACCGGAAGCAGCACTCTGAAGGTCGTTCCCTTGTCTGGCACGCTCTCCACATCAATGGTGCCGTGGTGAGCCTCGATGGCGCCCTTGACAATGGCCAAGCCAAGCCCTGTGCCCGTGACCTTCCTTGTTTTCGGATGCTTGACCCGGTAAAACTTGTCAAAAATTTTCGGAAGCTCTTCCGAAGGAATTCCCACCCCCGTGTCTTCCACTTTGATCTCGAGATAATCCCCCAGTCCCCGAGCGGTGACTCGAACCTTTCCGCCCTCCGGTGAATAGTTGATCGCGTTGCTCACCAGGTTGCCGAAGATCTCCTCCATGCTTTTCGGATCCGCATGAATAAGCCGGAGATCGTCAAGAACGCAGGTGAGTTCAATTCCTTGACTCTTCGCGCGGGGCTCCATGAGGGTGATCAATTCCCTCAGGACATGGCTGAGGTCGGTGGGGATCCGATGCTGCACAAACTTTCCCGCCTCGATCTTGGCCACGTCCAGAAGATCCTTAATGAGATCGAGGAGGGTGTCAATCTTTTTTGTTCCCCGGCTCACAAAATCCCGATGCTTTTCTTCCATGGGTCCGGCAAGCCCGTCCAGAAGGACACTGTTCAATTGTCTCATGGCCACCAGGGGACTGCGGAGTTCGTGGGCCACCATGTTCACAAAGTCGGATTTCATCTGGTCCAGTTGCTTGAAGTCGGTGATATCCTCCAGAACCGTGACCGTCCCCTCCACCTTGGCTTCCGGTCCCACAAGGGGAGCGGATACGACGCGGAGCGCCGTTTTTCCGGCTGTGATCTCCTGGACCGTGGCTTCCTTTTCCGAAGCGTCTCCGGAGACGATTCTTTCCAGAGTCTTCAGAAGGGTCTCCTCCTTCAGGATTTCGCCGGCAGGGAAGGGGGGGTCCATCTTCCTGGAGATCTCCAGAAGGCGCATGAGCGCGGGGTTGTGAAGGACGACTTCCAGTTTCCGGTTGGTCACCATGACGCCGTTCCCCATGCAGTGGATGATGGTGGTGACCCTGGATTTCTCCAGGGCAAGATCGTAGAGATTCTTTCCACGCTCCTCCTCAAAAAGCCGCGCCTTTTCCTCCAGCCGCCGTTTGTCTGCCGCTCTTTTCACCACAATCAGGAAAGGGTCGAGCTGAAAAGGCTTGGTGATAAAATCATAGGCGCCTTTTTTCATGCACTGGACCGCCGTGTCCACAGTGCCGTGGCCCGTGATAATGATGACCGGGAGTTGGGGATAAAGGGTCTGCACGATCTCCAGAACCTCTTCGCCTCCAAGTACCGGCATCTTCAGATCCAAAAGAAGAATGTCCACCGGCTCTTTCTCGAGCAGCTCCAGGGCCATTTGACCGTTCTCCGCCAGGAGCACGGCGTAGCCTTTGCCCGTGAGCACGCGGTGACACCCTTCGCGGATCGGCCTCTCGTCGTCGGTCACCAGAACCCTAACCATGTCGTCCATAGTTCATCCTATTCAATAAAAACCGGTTCTTCCCCAATGAACACTCCTCCTTCAGAGGCCAGGCCGGGGTGGGAGAGAGGCAGCTCCACCGCGAACACCGTTCCTCCCTCCGGCGGACACTCAAAGGTGATGTGGCCTCCGTGGATCTTGAGAATGTTCTGGGAAACGCTCAGTCCCAACCCTGTGCCCCTTCCGGCGGGCTTTGTGGTAAAAAAAATGTCGAAGATCTTGTCCCGGCACTCTTGAGGAACTCCCGGACCCGTGTCCGCCACCTTGATGACAAAAAGAGAACGTCCCTGGTCAAAGGCTGCCCGGATGTTCAGTCTGCCTTTTCCATCCATAGCGTCTGCCGCATTGATAAAAAGGTTGGTGAACACCTGTTGGAGCTGGCTGATGTCCCCAGTCAGGTTGGGCATGTGCGCGTCTATGTTCGTGGTGACTTGAATGTTCTGAAAGCTTGCTTTGTTGACCAGCAAGGCCAGGCACTTGCTGATCAGGTCGTCCAGACTGAAGGAAGAGATCTTGCCCGCAGACTTCCTGCTGAATTCCAAAAGCTCGGAAGCAATGCTCTTGCAGCGCAGGGTCTGGTCGACGATCTCTTGGAGATCCTTCAGGACCTCGGGCCTGTCCTTGAGTGTCTCCTTCAGGAGTTCGGTATAGATCAGAATCCCGGAAAGGGGGTTGTTGATCTCGTGGGCAACCCCTGCGGCCATGCGGCCGATGGAGGCGATCTTCTGGGATTGGATGAGCTGAATGTTGGCATCCTCCAGTTCCTTTCTGATCTTGAGTATCCCCCGCATATCCGTGAACACTCCCACACTCCCAACTTCCTTCCCGTCGATCGTGATGAGCGAGGCGGACAGGGTGACCGGGATTTCTTCCCCGCTCTTGGTCCGGATCGTCATGCTGGTGGGATTGAGTTTTCCGTAGGGTCCGAACTGATCGCTCCGCATCTTCTTCATGTTTTCTTTGGCGATCTGGATATCGTAAAAGCTCGCGAGGTGGCCTTTTTTCATGATCTCGGACGCGGAGTAGCCGGTGAGCTGTTCCATGCCTTCGTTGAAGATGAGCACGTTCCCTTTGGTGTCGACCACCACAATGCCGTCCACAATGCTCTGGATCAGTTTTTCGAAAAAGGTCTTGGACCGCTGCGCTTCCCGTTCAAGGCCGATTCTTTCCGTGACGTCTCTAGAGGCTTCGAGGACCTGGACCACTTCCCCTTGATCGTCATAGATAGGCGCAACAGTGACCACGTCAAAACGGCTATCGCCGTGCTCGTCCTTGTATTCCTGGTAAGTGCTGATCAGGCCCTTTGCTTTGAGCTCTTCAAATCGCTCCTTAAGGGAGCAGGGCCTTCCATATTCCGAACAGGGCTTGTCCAGACCATGCCTCACGAAATAGCAAGCCTGGCCGACCGCCTCCTCATACGCGAGACAGTGCTCCTTCAAAAAGGTGCGGTTGACCTCATCGATGGTCATGTCCATGTTGACGACCATGATGCGATAGGGCAAGGAGTCCAGAATCACCCGGGTCTGCTCACGGCTTTTTTGAAGATAGGTCTGCCGCTCCTGTTCAAGGCGGGTTCTTTCGGCTTCGATCTGGAGGAAATCCCAGAGGAGTCTCGCCGCTTTGTGATCCATGACGGAAACGCCGGCCGGTCGTTTTGCATAAATCTCATCTTGGAGAGCTGCGACCCCCGTCAACTCGATGATGAGGTTCACGCCTTCCAGATGGAAAAGATCCTCCATGCGGTGGGTCACAAAGAGCTTCAACTCTTTGGCATAGCTGATGCCGGGGGCTTCGGGGCTCTTGTCAAAAACGCCGAGGATCTTCATCTTGAGGCGTGAGAGTCGCTCGGAGTCGAGGAGGCGCAGCAGATCGAAGCAGGCCTTTCCGCCGCCCACAATGGCCACGTGGAGCGGAATACCTGCCTGTGTTCCCCGCCGGATCTGCTGAGCTTCACTCGGGCCGTCGGTGCTCGTTTTCTGTCGGGCCTCTTCCAATGCGGTTCAACCCGGTCCTTTCTCCTCACGGAGCCTGAGAATCACCTTTTCTTCCAGATCCCCGACAATCGCTCGGAGGGCATCGCTTTCACGGATCGCGCCCGAAAGATTCCATCCCTGCTGCAAGGCCTCGTCTTTCTTTTTTCGGAATTCTTCTACGCTGGAGGCCATGGATTTCCAGAGAAAAAGCTTCTGAAGAACGTGCCGCTCCTGAGCGGTCAGGTCTGTTTCCGTGTCAAAGGACTGTCCGGTTCTCGTGGTCAGAATCATGCCATCTTCACACGCCGTGCAGAGCGAACAATATTATAAAGGTAGGAAAAATAAGCCCAGAAAAAGCTCAGAAAGACAGCGATAAAAGCATGCAAACCTGGTGATGGTCTTAGCCTGTGACCTCGCGAGAAGCCGTACAGAAGGTCAAAACCGAACCGCAGAATATCGAACAACGAATAACGAACGCCGAAGGAAGAAACAGAAGAGAATTGATTTCATCATTCGGAATTCGTTGTTCGACATTCGACATTCGATTTCGAATTGAGTTGCGGTCATAGACCCGGATCACACTTTCGGTCTTGGGAGAAGGCCCGCTCGTTCAGCGATTTCAGGGACCTTGTGCTCCCACTCAATCGCCATCAGGTGTATGCCGGCGATGCCTTTCATCTCTTTGAATTCCTGAATCTGCTCGATAGCAAACTGGATGCCTTCCTCGGCCACCTTTCCTTTTCCGGCGCCGCGCAGCCGCTTGATGAGGGATTCAGGCACGTCCATCCCTGGGACGGACTTGGCCATGTACTGCGCCATACCGACACTTTTCATTGGGGTGATTCCCGCGAGGATATATGCTTTTTCGTGGAGCCCCATATCCACCGCTATTTTCATGAAGGCTCTGAACTTGTCCATGTTGTAGATGCACTGGGTCTGGATGAAGTCTGCGCCGGCGGCGATCTTCATGCCCATGCGGTGAACCCGGAATTCAAAGGGATCGGCAAAGGGGTTGGCTGCGGCGCCGATGAACATCTTGGGGGGCCCGTCGATGTCTTCATCATTCAAGAACTTCCCCTCATCCCGCATTTTCTTCACCAGAGAGATGAGCTGCATGGAATCGATGTCATAGACGTTCTTTGCCTGAGGATGGTTGCCGAAGGTTTGATGGTCTCCTGAGAGGCAGAGCATGTTTCGAACGCCCATGGCATATGCTCCGAGGATGTCGCTTTGCATGGCCAGCCGGTTTCTGTCCCGGCAGACCATCTGGAAGTTGGGCTCCACCCCGTTCTGAATCATGAGGGCAGAAGCGGCCCAGCTGGACATGCGCACCACAGCGGTCTGGTTGTCCGTGACGTTGACGGCATCCACCACGCCTTTGAGGTGAGAGAATTTTTCCTTGAGATGCTCCACGTTGGCTCCTTTGGGAGGACCGCACTCGCCCGTCAACGCAAAGTGTCCGGCCATCAACACTTTCTCAAGATTGCTCCCGGATTTGAGATCGCTCATTGTACCAGTTCCTCCCTCACACTCTTTCGAGGCCCCCCGTCGCGAGCCGTGCGCCAGTCCTTGTTCGGTTTCATTTTCGTCAGGTCCTCCAGACGGCCTTTTTCCATCTTTTTCTTGACGATCATGTCCCAGATGCAATCCACTTCTTTGGAAATCTCGCACTTCCCTCTTGCAGAACCGCCGCAGGGGCCGTGAAGCAGGCTCTTGGAACACCGGGCAATGGGGCACATGCCGTCAAAGTGATGGATCAAGCAGGTGCCGCACCCGGCGCATCGTTCCGACCAAATTCCGTGCTGGAGCGCGCCGCCGAAGGAGGTAGTGTTCAAGGCCGGGAAGAAGCGTTGATCCGGGTAGGCCTCGCTCAGAAACTGAGGGCCCACTCCGCAGGCCATGGAAATCACGGCATCGTACTGGCCGACCAGGTCTTTGACCTGGGCGATGTATTCAGGGTCACACTGCCGCTCGATCGTTTTTTCATCCACCTGGAGAGGCCGTCCCTCTTTGTTGCGGGCGATCTTCAGGATCGAGGCCAGCACGCCGACCTCTTTGGTCCCACCCACGTTGCACACAGTCACGCAGCCCTTGCACCCCAGGATGAGAATCCGGTTGCAGTCCTTCACCATCTCCAGCAGTTCCCCAGCGGGTTTTCGGTCAGCTATAATCATGCCTCACCTCGTCACGCAGCTTTCTTCATTTTCACGGGGCTGGGGCCCAAGGCTTTCGCGCGATCAACCATCTCCCGCGCGATTTCAGCGAATCGGGGACCCTCGCCTGCAGACAGATTGAACATCTCCACGCGCTCCGGTTCGATGCCGAGCTCCTGGAGAACCTTTTTCACGTACTGCACCCGTTTCTTGGCCTTCAGATTTCCCACAAGGAAATGGCACTCCCCTTCCATGCAGCCGGCTACATACACGGCATCCGCGCCGTCTTCAACAGCTTTCAGAAGGTGAATGATGTCTACCCGTCCGGTGCAGGGCACCTGAATCACCTTGACGTTGCTCGGATAGGAAAGTCTCATGGAACCTGCCAGGTCCGCAGCGGAATACGCTCAGTACTGGCAGCAATAGGCAAGAACCTGGGGTTCATAGTCCGTCATCGCTTGTTACCTCACTTTGATTCTAAGTCTATCTTTGATGATCCGTTTCAGTTTCCATTCAAGCAGGTGCACGGTGCACGGAAACCCCTTCGATCTGGCTTTTTCCGTGACCCGTGCACCGCTTCACGCGCTCTCCGCCTGAAAGAGGGCGTCCGTCTTCGCAAGGATCTGTTCATCGGTGAAATGCTTCAGGGCAATGGCTTTTCCCGGACACTCGGCCACGCAGGCGCCGCACCCACGACAGGCTGCGGGGTCAATGATCGCGTAACCTTCTTCACCGATGCTGGGAGCGCCATAAGGGCAGGTCCTCACGCAGGTGAGGCAAGCCGCGCATTTATCCGAGTTCACAGAAGCGACTACGCCCCCCACAAAGATCCCTTCCTTGGACAGGATGGTCATGGCTCTTGCCACAGCGGCCTTGGCCTGGGTGATGCTCTCGTCGATAGGTTTGGGATAGTGGGCTAGGCCGGCCATGAAAATTCCTTCGGAAGCAAAGTCCACAGGCCTCAGTTTGGCGTGCGCTTCGATCAGGAACCCTTCCTTGTTCACGGGGACCTTGAACAGTTCGAAGAGTTTCTTGTTCTCCGTCGGCAGAATCGCAGTGGCCAGGATCACGAGATCGGGTGCGATCTGAATGGGCCTTCCGAGAACATGGTCGATGACCCTGAGCGAGAGCGAGCCTTCACCGCTGGAGCTCAGCTCGGGCAATCGATCCAGCTCGTAGCGCACAAAGAGCACGCCCTTTTTCCTCGCTTCCCGGTAGAGATCTTCCCGGAACCCGTAAGATCGGACATCCCGGTAGAGAATGAAAACGTTCATGTCCGGGTTCAGCTCCTTGAGTTTGAGAGCGCTCTCCAGACTGTGGGTGCAACAGATCTTGCTGCAATAGGGCCTCTCGGGAATGCGGGAGCCCACGCATTGGACAAAGACCGCAGTCTGCGCTTTCTTCACCCGCTCATCGCCCCGGAGCACGGCTTCATCGAGATCCAGGTGGGTCAACACGCCGGGGTGCTTGCCGTAGAGATATTCCGAAGGCCGGTATTCCTGGCCGCCCGTGGCAATGATCGTGGTCCCGTGATCCACGTTCACAGGAGACCCTTTCCCATTCTGGGGCACAAGGGTACTCGTGAAATTTCCGAGGATCCCCGAGGTCTCCTTCACCTCGGTTTCCATGAAGAGCTGGATCCCGGGATGGTGCTTCACTCTTTCCACTAGCCCCTGCACATACTCCGAGATCTTTTCTCCCCGCCACGTGCTCCTGAGTCTTCTCGCCACACCGCCGAGGGTGTCCGTCTTTTCAACGAGAAAAGCCCGGAAGCCCTGTTCGGCCACGCCGATCGCCGCCTCCATGCCCGCCACGCCGCCCCCGATCACCAGGGCGCTCTTGGTGACCTGGAGCCGCACCTGGTCGAGGGGTTCCACCAGGGCCGCCTTGGCCACGGCCATGCGCACGAGGTCTTTGGCCTTCTCCGTCGCCCTTCTGGGATCGTTCATGTGAACCCAAGTGTTCTGATCCCGAATGTTGGCCATTTCGAAAAGGTACTTGTTCAACCCTGCATCGCGGATGGTCTCCTGGAAAAGAGGTTCATGGGTTCTCGGAGAGCAGGAGGCGACCACCACGCGGTTGATCCCCTTGTCCTTGATCACCTGTTTCATCTTGTCCTGCGTGTCCTGAGAGCAGGTGAAGAGGTTGTCTTCCACGTGGACCACGTAGGGCAGGGTCCCTGCATATTCCCTCACCGCAGGCACGTCGGCGATGCCGCCGATGTTGATGCCGCAATTGCACACAAAAACGCCGATTCGCGGCAACTGGCCGGACACGTCGAGCTCCGGAGGGAGTTGCTTGGATCGGGCCAAGGTCCCCCTGGACGCAGCGAGGACCTCCGTGGAGGCGGCAGCCGAGGCAGAGGCCTCCATCACGGAGTGGGGGATGTCCTTCGGGGCCTGGAAAACGCCGCAAACGTAAACCCCGTCCCGAGAGGTTGTCACGGGCGCGAAACTGCTCGTCATGGCGTACTGGTGCTCATTGAGCGCAACCCCCAGTTTCTCCGCAAGCTCGATGACACCCTGCACAGGGGCCAGGCCGATGGAGAGCACGACCATGTCAAAGTCTTCCTCTTTCACCTCGCCGGACTCGCTGGCAAAGCGTATCCTCAGATTCTCGTTTTCGACAGGCTCGATGGAATGAACCCTGGAGCGGATAAAGCGAACGCCCCTTTCTTCCTCGGCACGGTTGTAATACTTTTCGAACTCCTTGCCGTAGGTCCGCATATCCATGAAGAAAATGGCCGCATCCAGCGGCTCCTTGCTGTGCTCCTTGGCGATGACCGCCTCTTTGATGGCATACATGCAGCACACGGCCGAGCAATAGTTATGGTCGCAGCGGTTGATGTCCCTGGACCCCACGCACTGGAGCCATGCGATTTTTTGAGGTTCCTTGTGATCCGAGGGCCGGACCAAGTGGCCTTCATAGGGCCCGGAGGCTGAAAGAATGCGCTCAAATTCCAGGCTCGTGACCACGTTGGGGTGGACCGAATAACTGTACGTGTCGTAGCGGTTTGGATCAAAAGGAGTAAACCCCGGGGCGAGAATGATGGCGCCCACGTCCAGGACCCGTTCCCTGGGTTTCATGGAGTGATCCACGGCACCGGCCAGGCAGGCGGGAACACACTGGTAGCATTCCGAGCAGATCCCGCATTTCAGACAGCGTTCTGCTTCTTTGCGAACCTCCTCTTCGGTGAAGCCCAGGGCGATTTCCTTGAAGTTGCCCTTTCGCTCCGAGGGAGAAATCTTTCTCATGGCGATTCTTTTGTCTTTCGCGACCCCGGTGAAGTCGGGTTTCTCATAGGACCAGTCCTGGGTCCGGTCGACCCGCAGGTCGCGGCCGTTGAGGTATCGATGGATGCTCTCTGCCGCATCCTTTCCGCAAGCGACCGCTTCCACCACGGACTTGGGACCGTACAGGGCGTCTCCTCCGGCAAAGACCCAGCCCAGCGGGGTCTGAAGCGTGACAGCGTCAGCATCCAGACCTCCTCTTCTGGTGACGGCCACGTTCTCGCTTTGGGCGAAAGAGAGGTCTCCGGCTTGACCGATCGCGACGATCGCTCCCTCGGTGTCCATCACGGTCAACACTTTTTCATCGTAGGTGGGATTGAACGCTCCCTTTTCATCAAAGACCGAAGTGCAGCGCTTGAACTCAATGCCCGCGATCTTTCCTCCCTTCTCAACAAAGCGTTTGGGGCCCCAGCTGTTCACGATCTTCACGCCTTCTTCCATGGCCTCGTCGATTTCGTATTTCCACGCGGGCATCTCTTCTCTTTTTTCGAGACACACCAGGGTCACGTCCTCGGCGCCTTTTCGGAGGGCGGTGAGAGCCACGTCAATAGCCACGTTGCCGCCGCCGATGACGATCACTTTCTTGGGGAGGCTCACGGGATTTCCAAGAGCCGCATCGCGGAGGAACTCCACGCCGCGGAGCACTCCGGCCATGTCTTCTCCGGGTACGTTCAGCTTGCGGCTCACGTGCAGCCCTGTGGCCAGGAAAACGGCTTTGTATCCGTCTTTCTTGAGACTGTCGAGTGTCACGTCTTGCCCGAAAGTGACTCCGGTCCTGATCTCGACGCCCATCTCGCGGATGACCTGAACTTCCGCCTCAATAATGTTTCGGGGCAGTCGGTATTCGGGAATGCCCACGGCCATCATGCCCCCGGTGACCGGGAGCTTTTCAAAGACCGTGACCGGGTAGCCCTCTTTGGCCAGGGTGGAGGCGGCTGTCAAGCCGGCAGGACCCGCGCCGATGATCCCGATCTTCTCCTCTCGTCTTTCCTTGACTTTAGGGATCGATCGGGCTTCGCCTGAGAGTTCATAGTCTGCGAGGAAACGGTGGAGGTATTCGATGGCAATGGGCTCATCGAGATCTCCCCGCGTGCAAATGCCTTCGCAGGGGTGGTGGCACACTCGGCCGCAGATGGCGGGGAAGGGGTGGGCCTCCTTGAAAAGCTCTAGGGCTTCACGGTACTTGCCCTGGTTGATCAACGCGATGTAGCCCTGGACGCTGACATGGGCCGGGCAAGTCGCCTTGCAGGGGGCCGTGCCCCGTTTTTCGATCGCGTAGGCGCTCGGCATGGCCTGGGGGTAGAGTTTGTACGCTGCCTTTCGATCGCGCAATTCTTCATCAAAGCGGTTGGCCACATCGATGGGGCAGGCCTTGGAGCACTCGCCGCAGGCCGTGCACTTGCTCATGTCGATGTAGCGGGGTTTCTGGAGGACCTTGACCTTGAAATTGCCCGGTTCGCCGCTTACATCGAGGATTTCGGTGAGAGGTAACAGGTCGATGTTGAGGTGCCTCCCGCACTCGACCAGTTTCGGCGAAATAATGCACATGGAACAATCGTTGGTGGGAAAGGTCTTGTCCAGCTGCGCCATAACTCCGCCGATGGCAGAGTTCTTTTCAACGAGATAGACAAGGTAACCTGAATCCGCGAGGTCCAGAGAAGCCTGGATGCCGGCAATACCGGCTCCAACCACCATTACCGATCCTACTGGAGTGTTTTTACTCATGGATCAAAGAATCTCCTCGTGAGCACGAACTGTCCCCTCAGGGAAAAGCCCGGAATTTTCGTTCTGCAAAGGCTGAGATAACCTTGAGGCGGGTGTTTCGACTTAACGTAGTCGATTTACAACCAATTTTGGATGCAGGAGAATGCCACAGCTCAAAGGAGTGTGTCAAGAAATAAACACACCCGAAATAAAATGCCCCAACAAAAGACTCGGCAAACCAGCCTTGAACTTGTAATGTAGAAGATAGAACGCGGAGGCCGAGGATTCAAGTGTTCTGAAGCAACTCGACTCAAGTCAGAGGAGATGAGGAGGGCAGCATTGATGGAATTCAGCAGAGGGGAGGGGATCCATTTGGATCTCGAGAAAACGGCGGACGATCCTGGTCCCTACACCATGAGTTACGGGTTCAACCTCGACGTTCTCTGTGAATCCATAAGAAAGGTAGGTCTGATCAATCCTCCTTTGGTGGCTCGTAATCAGGAAGGGTCCTTTGACGTTGTTTCAGGATTCCGCCGGATCTTGGCGCTGAAGGCACTTGGCGAACGCAACGCTTTCTGCCACGACGTGACCAGTGCTTTGGCATCGCCCCTCGAGAGGCTTCTCGCCGCGTTCTACGAAAACCTTGCCACAAGGAAGTTCAACGACATGGAGAAGGCTATCCTTCTTCATAAGCTCCAAGCGCATGTGGCGACGGAAGAGATCCTGGCTTCTTTTATGCCTCTCCTCTCTCTGCCTTCGCATGAAGGCACCTTGAAGTTCTACCTGAAGCTCCTGCATCTAGAAGAGAGCGTTCAGAGAGCCATAGGCCGGGAAGAGATTTCGATCAAAGTCGCTAAAGCGCTTGTTGAAATGGAAAAAGACTCTCAACAGGTTCTGTTCCAGTGGATCAACCTATTAAAATATAACTTTAATCAACAATTGAAATTTATTGAATACATAGAAGATATAAGAATACGAGAGACGTTGGCAGCTCCTGAATTGCTCACTGAGGAATCCTTCCTGAAAGTCATGGAAAACCCGAGATTGAACAATCCCCAAAAAGGTAAGGCAGTACTTGAAACTCTGAGGCTGAGGCGGTTCCCTCGGCTGGCGCAGGCACAGCATGCGGTGGAGAGCGCGGTTTCCGCAATTTCACTGCCCCGCGAAGCTTCTATTCATTACGATCCCTATCTGGAAAACCCGTATTATCGCCTGGAAATCAATTTCAAGCACGGGAAGGATCTCAAGAATGCGATAAGCAGGCTTCATGCTTTGCCTGAACTTGAAGCACTTCCTGAACTGTGGACAGGTCGATGAATTTTAAGATCAAAAAGGCTGTCCTGGAAAAGGATGCCGAGAACTATCCTTTTGCGCAGAGGGCTGTGGAACGGCTCCAGTGTTTCTCTTCGGTCCGAGCAACGGATGGGCTCCCGCCAAAGGGCGACGACGAGTTTGATCTGGACAAAGAGACCCTTCGGCTGCTCCCATTTCCCGGCCAGCTTCTTAAACCCTGCCCTGGAACACGGGAGTATCTTTGCTGCGGATATCAGATCCTCAATATCGGCACGAATTGTCCCCTGAACTGCAGCTATTGCATCCTCCAGGCTTACTTCAATCAACCTTCTCTCCGCGTATTTGTGAATGTGGAGCAGCAGCTTGAAGGGATAGGCAAAGCGCTTCACATCTCCGGCAGAAAGATTTTCAGAATCGGGACAGGAGAGTTCACGGACAGTCTTGCCCTTGACCCTATTGTGAAGTGGACGCAAGTCCTGCCTTCTTTTGTGGCAGAGCACGAGAATGTGGTTCTGGAATTCAAAACAAAGACCGTGTCCATCGAAGGTCTCCTTTCATCAACCTACCGCGATCGTATCGTGGTGTCCTGGTCCCTTAACAGCCCGTCCATCGCAGCCACAGAAGAGCACGGAGCGCCTTCGATCAGGAAAAGGTTGGAAGCGGCGAGAACCTGCCAGAGAGAAGGGTTCACCCTGGGGTTTCACTTTGACCCGTTGATCGAACACCCTTCCTGGAAAGACGAATATGCTCGCACCATAGACGTCCTCGACCACTTCGTCGACCCTTCCAAGGTCATATGGATCAGTCTGGGCTGCCTTCGTTACATGCCTTCCCTAAAAGGAGTGATCAGGAAACGCTTTCCGGAAAGCCACATCCTTGACGGCGAATTTGTCCCTGGGCTGGACGGGAAAATGCGCTACATTAAGCCTGTCCGAGCTGAAATGTACAGTTTTATGAAAGAAAAGCTTGGGCAGTGGGGCATGGAACGCGGCGTGTATCTGTGCATGGAAAGCAGGGACGTCTGGCAAAAAGCCCTGGGGTGGTCCCCGGAGAATTCCGAGGGGCTTTCTGATTATCTGGACCGCAGGGCTGCTTCGGCGTTCGCTCTGCCCTGAGATCCGTATTTTTCTTTTTTGCTAAACATTCACTTGAACTCGAAGCTCTGCGTGTGATATGAAAACCGACGAATGCAGAGTTTCAACAGGGAGGGATAACTCTAATGCTTAAAGAAAAAGTGGAAAGTGCTTTGAACAAAGTGAGACCTTCTTTGCAGGCCGACGGCGGCGATGTTCAACTGATCGACGTCGATGACCAGGGCGTCGTCAAAGTCAAGCTGACCGGGGCTTGCGGGGGTTGCCCGATGTCTCAGATGACCCTCAAAATGGGCATAGAGAAAATCTTGAAGCAGAATGTTCCTGAAGTGACGAGAGTTGAATCGGCATAGACTTCACAGACTAGGGAGGAATCAGAAATGGAAATTCGGAAAATCGGTGTGATCGGCGCCGGAACCATGGGTAACGGCATTGCACAGGTCGCGGCTCAGATCGGGTGCGACGTGATTATGCGGGATATCGAGGACTCGTTTGTGGACCGCGGTATCAAAGCGATCGACAAGTTCCTCGGCAAGAGCGTCGAAAAAGGGAAACTGGCGGCGGACGAAAAAACCAAGATCATGGGCAGGATCAAGGGGACCACAAAAATGACCGACCTCAAGGATGTCGACTTTGTCGTGGAGGCGGTGATCGAGGACATGGCCCTCAAGAAAAGCGTGTTCAAAGAACTGGATGCCTTGTGCCGGCCTGAAGTCATCCTCTCCACCAACACGTCATCCATGTCCATCACGGAGATCGCGGCATCCACAAAGCGGCCTGACAAGGTCTGTGGAATGCACTTCTTCAACCCTGTGCCGCTTATGAAGCTTGTTGAGATCATTCGGGGCTACAGCACCAGCGACCAAACCATGGCTGCGGCCACAGCACTGGCCAAGAAGATGGGAAAAATCACGGTGGAGGTGAAGAAGGACTCCCCGGGATTCATCGTCAACCGCTGCATGATCCCACACATGATCGAAGCCATCAAGATCGTGGAAGAAGGGATCGCGAGCATTCCGGACGTGGACACGGCCGTGAAAAACGGGCTCAATTACCCCATGGGACCTTTTGAGCTCATGGATCTGACCGGCATCGACATTGCGTATTTCGTGAGCGAGTATTTCTTCAAGGAGCTCAACAAAGAGCTTAAGTGGGCGTCTCCGAACCTGCTCAAGACCATGATACGGGCCAACCGGTTAGGCAGGAAAACGGGAGGAGGGTGGTACGAGGTGGGCAAGTAACCTGGGCCACACCCGTCGTCGCTGAAGAATTAAGAAGGCAGTCCGAGCCACCCCGGACTGCCTTCTTGTTTGAAGAGGGCTGGGCCTACTTGTTCTTATGCCGCATCAATTTCCTCTGCTTTCGATACTTGTGTTTCCGGATTTTCTTTCTTCGTTTCTTGACGACGCTACCCATTCGCAGAGGTCCTCCGATCCTTTAAGAAGTCAGACAGTGGTATGTACACGGATGAAACCACCATGTCAACAAAATATTTGGTTTTTTCGGTGCATGGGAAGGCGGAGGAGAGGATGCCCGGGCTTGGCCCGCGGAGGAAACAGGTTGCGGGATTAGTTTACATAATATATCTTATCAGAATAGACGCCAACGCTCAGCCTAATTCGCGCGGCCGTTCTTCACCTCTGTCTTGGACTTGTAGAGGTTGGTGTCAGCAAGCCTCACGAAGTCCGTGAGATTCATGTCTTCACTGTAAACGGCATAGCCCAGGCTCGCCCGCAATTCCCCGCTGTCTTTTATAGCAAACCGAACACGCTTTCCGATTTCCTCGGCAATCAGAATGTCCGAATCGATGAGAATGATGGCAAACTCATCGCCCCCATACCGGTAGCCCGAGTCAACGCCTTCCCGGATACTTCGCAGGATCGACTTTCCCACGTGCCTCAAGGCCTGATCTCCTGCAATGTGGCCGTGCCTGTCGTTGTATTCCTTGAAATTGTCCAGGTCGATGAGAATTAAGGCGAGTGGATGTTTCTGCCGCGTGGATCGCACAATCTCTTCCCTGAGGCGCATATAAAAATGCCGCTGATTGAACAAGCCGGTCAGGGAGTCTGTGACGGAGAGCCTGCTCAGTTCCTTCTTGAGATCGCGCTCGCTAATGCAGCGGACGATCTTGGCTTCGAGTTCTGCGATATCAATGGGTTTCTTAACGAAATCATTGGCACCGGCATTGATGATGTCGACGTACTTGAACTCTTCGGCGTAGCCCGTCATGGCGATCACGCCGACGGTCGGAAGGTTTTCCCTCGATCGGCGGATAAGTTCCATACCGTTCATTTCAGGCATTTTCATGTCCGCCAAAAGAAAGGTGTACGGTCGGTCTTTGAGCATTTTCAATGCCTCAGCACCGCTGGGCGCGCTTGCCGTGGGAAACTGCAGGGCTCCCAGGAGTTCCTTGAGCACCTCGCACACCCGTTGGTCATCGTCCACAACCAGGATCAATTCCTTTGCTTTATCAATGTCCATATCTTGCCAAGTTTCTATGATCGGAATATTTTTAGTTTTATCTCAGGTTTCAAGGGAAGTCAACTCCCCCCAGAGAGAATTAAATGAAGCACGCTTAATATTTACATTAATTAGGTTACTTATATATCTTTTACCATTAACAAAGTTAACGACTTTATTGGTAGCGGTCCTTCCGGTGAGCTCCT
>Ga0209450_10000652_pt1 | contig 17452 bp, 25 predicted proteins | sample FrelakmetLWP11LW_FD_187149 | JGI IMG/M metagenome (GOLD analysis project Ga0209450, IMG submission 187149) | Freshwater lake sediment microbial communities from the University of Notre Dame, USA, for methane emissions studies - LWP11 LW (SPAdes)... | ecosystem: Environmental > Aquatic >...
TCAGGTACTTTCTCAACCGGATCAGGTTTTAGCGATACTTCGTTACAGAGAGTTTCAGGTTCAGGTACTTTCTCAACCGGATCAGGTTTTAGCGATACTTCGTTACAGAGAGTTTCAGGTTCAGGTATTTTCTCAACCGGATCAGGTTTTAGCGATACTTCGTTACAGAGAGTTTCAGGTGTCTTATCAAGTGGATTACGATCTAATAATACTTCATTGGGAATAGGTTCTGATAGCTTCTCAATTAAATTGGAAATTAGTTGCTCTTCGTTAGGAATAGGTTTAATCAGTTCACGGTTAAGATGTGATTCAGCAGGGACATATTCGCTGGGTTTCCTGATTGGGTTTGGTTCAATTGGATTGGATTGAACTAATTTTTCCTTTGATAATGACCTACCTACCACATCTAATTTAGGTATTTTTCTTGTCAATATAAATTTCTTGTGTTCTTTTGAAACAGATGTCTCTTGTTGTGGAACTTGTGATTCAGTTACTGGGCGAGATGTATTTTTCGCTAACAACTCTTTTAGGTTCCGAATCTGTGTAAAATAGTTGTCGTTTTGTTGTTTAATAAATGTTATTTCTCTTGATAATGATTGAATTAATGTAAAATCCGGTTTAGGATAAGATAGGTCAGCAATTCCTTTTTGATATTTTTTCAAATCTTCTACCAAATGATCCGCATCTTGCTTATCCATTTTTGTTTGTAATTGGTTCACGTGATGTTCATATTTTTCAATCTTATCTAAATATATTTTTTCGTTGTTACTCATCATCACTAATTTACTTGACATATCATTCACTTGATCTTCATATTGACGCAATTGCACTCGATAGTCTGCACATACCGTGTCGAAATAATCAGCTAATTGAATTGTTAAATTTCTGAAATTTATTGACATTCATTATATGTGATATATGATTAATTCATATATAGGTTAATAACAAAAATTGATTTCAGATAAGGTTGAATATATTAATCATATATTAACCACAACAATAATGTCAAAAACATCTCAAATTCTTGAAGACGTTAAGTCAGGTAAATGCTCCATCGAAGATGCACAAGTTTTACTCGCAAAACTGAAAATGAGCGAAATAAAAAAAATCACTTATAAAGTGAGTCCGAAGGGTGCCATATCTTTTTATGGCATTCGACGGATGCCGATCACCTTGTATTCCGAGGAATTGGATCAAATTCTATCCATCACTAAAGGTGAAGAATTTGCGCAATTTTTGGCCGAAAATAAGGAAAATTTGTCCACTAAAGTGAAAGACAAATCAGATGTTGTATGAGATATCTGGCATATGTGACCACCAGTGTTCCACAAATGGAATTCGTTTAACATTCATGCCGCAATTGATGTCGCCATCCAATAAGAAATAACTATCCCAATTTCTGATAAAATAAGCTCTGACATCTATGGGCAACAATGTCATAATATATTGTTCAAAAATATCTATTTTATTGACAATTGGCCCAAAAGGCTTCGGTATTAACATAAATTGATCAGTATACATGTTATTGATCATATTTGGCAAAATAGATTTTGCTCTTTGTGATAATGATTTAGGCCAGTAATATATGGGTACTTCATAGAAATCATCTTTACTTAGTTTTAATTTGGACATTAAAATTTGCCGATTATTATCCATTATTTCCTGGTATTCAAGATTATCATGAACCATCTCCGTCCAATTTAAAATGTCTTTAACTTTTAGATGACTTTTGTACAAACATGTAAACTTATTTTTATCTTCATATTTCTGAGCAAATCTTTTTTTAATATCGTCTGATGGTTTGTGAAAGACATAATAATTGTCAATATTGTCGAAGATGAGTATATTTGGATCTACTTGACTAAGTAATTGATAAAATTTACGTGGACTTGCAAGTAGAACACGAAAACCCAATTTATGTCGAGCATCTGGAATAAATGATACAATTTCATCAATGTGTCCAACATTTAGCCAACTAGTATTCAAATGTATCGGTTTTTGGATCTGTTGGGACTCAAGCAAATCAACCAAATTATATGAGATATTTTCCAAAGGCGAGTCAAATGATACCCCATAAATAATCCTACCAAATGGATATTTCGGTTGGATTGGTGGTGTTACTTGAATATTACCAAATGCATCTAGATTCTTTTCCTTTTCGTAAAAAAAGTCATATTGTGGATAATCCTTAAAATATTCATATATATATGTCATATCACCATCTTTGGATGATGATTTAGAAAAATGAGGACCTTTTAAGATAATATATGATGTATCTTGACCATTCGTTACATAACAAAATTTAAGAATATCTTGCGTCCAACGGTGATACATTGACATCTGTTGATGTCGAAGAATTAAATACTGCTTACCTTCTGTATCTAAAATTTTTGTCACTTCCTTAATAAATGACTGATTATTTTGCGCACCATCTAGTTCCGCCATATAAATCTTTTCAGCCTTTAGATTATTTGGTGTTAAAATGATTGGTGCAATACGGAAAATCATTTGATCTGAAAATAAAAATCGCTCTTGACTATAGATGCCAACGGATACATGAATGAGTTGTTGTATTTTACGTGAAATCAGCTCATTACATGAAACATAATATGTTTGTGTAAGATCAAGGTTTCTTGACAAGTCAATGTAACCATTTTGGACAAGATTTTGTCCAAGAATAATTTGCCCATTTGAGTCATAAATAGTAATGGGAAAATGTGTGTCGACAAAGAATTTAAATGTAATGTTTGAATGAAGATATTGCCATTTTTTTTCGAGTTGCAAATCTTTGATTTCATTCGTTTTCACATAAACAAATGGTTTAAAATTCAATTTGAAATAATATTCTGGTTTATTCATAAGGTTTGGCAATAATATCCAATTTGGATGGTCTTTGTTTTGCCAAGTCCATCGATGATAATCAATATTTGTTTGCATTAAAAATTTGGGCAAACCAAAGAATACAATCATATATTGTTTCTTATTGGCTGATAAGATAACATATGATAAACTATTTCGAGTATGGGCAAAAACATCAAAATATGTCGTCGGGACTCGGAATTGATCCCCGACTGACAACGTCTTGTCAATGCGGCAAAAGGCATCGGAATAAGTAATAAATGACAACTCTAAATTACGAATTGATTCAATTTTAAATAATGTACCTATATCTGTCAAGCGACCATTAAGCTTGTAGATACGTGATTCCCATACATATATAATGACATAAATCATCTGATTATTATACATTATTGATAGATAATTATTTATGTCTTAATCCAATACAAAATAGGCTTAATCAGATTAAGACATCAATTTCAAGAATATTGTATTTATTACAAACCTAATTTGGTAAATTTCGCCGCCGAGTTATAATCCCACCTTTTTTACGATTTTGTATGTATATTTGATCATGTCTCTTTAACATACTTTTTGGATGGTTAGGCTGCGTTTGTCCCAAATGGTGCACTAATTTTACAATATCATCCCACCGGAGACAATGTATATAATCAACAGTCCCATCATCCATTAATACATGCGAATTATGACCACAAGCTGGATCTTCATTGTATTCATATTCCGGTTCAAAAAACAACAATGATCCAGATTGATGTCAATTACTTTCATCATATGATCAAACCAACCCATTTATGATATCGATTGACTTTATTTTAAAATAATATTTGATAAAAATTAGCACATGATGTTTCATTGAATTTTGCCTTAACCAACATCAAAGTCATATTGATATAATCGATTACACCAGATCAATTAATTTTTGTGCATTGTTTTCTGTCTTGACAACACAATATTTAACATATTGTAAAGCATCCTCTATCTGTTTCGGATTTCTAGCCACAAAATATGTGGGTGTCATCTTCATTCCTTTGTGTCTTAAATGAATATGAATGAGTCTCAGTTGATTATTCTTATCAAGTGCCATATAGTTGTTTTGGTCGATATTTTCAATTTGTGTCATATCAATGTCAGTGAAGAAAAGTTTGAGTGATTTATCAGACACATTAAATAAATTGTGTTGTTCTACTACCCAATAGTAAATTGGTTCCACTTTGATTTTGTTGATTTTCAATGTTTTTCTCTTTGATTGGACAAGTTGCCATTCGTTTGGATCAACCGGCTGCGGAGGTGTTTTAGTTGAAATAGGATCGGATAGTTGAACATTACTATGTTCATAGGGTATATACTGATTATTTTTGTGTAATTTAATCCAATATGACTTTTCACTGTCGGAACTCACCTTAATTGAGAACTCAACAATTTTTGCTGATTGTGACATTATATGAATAATAATTATTGTTATTGATGTAATTTTATATTATTTATTTGTAAATTCAAATTTTTAAAGTAAAATTTGAATTCATTCATTCAGATTGATATAATTTAGTCATATTACACGATTGAATGTCATTGTTACCATTCCATACAGAAGATGGTATCGAGATAGGTGTTGATGAAGCAGGCAGAGGGCCCTTATTTGGGCGAGTCTATGCTGGAGCCGTCATATGGCCAAGAAATCTAACGGCTCCTCTAGTTAGAGATTCGAAAAAATACACGAAAATTAGTGAACGTGAACGTGCATATGAATTTGTCATAGAAAACGCAATTGCATATGGTGTCGCTTATGTTGAACCTGAGGATATAGATGAATCAAATATTTATAAAGCAGTAATGAAAGCTATGCACGAAGCGATTAGGAATACATATATTAATCCACAACACATTTTGGTTGATGGTAACTCGTTTAAACCATTCATCGATCAATATAATGATAATCCACAATTCACCACAGTCATCGGTGGTGACAATAAGTATTATAGTATTGCTGCAGGGTCAATTTTAGCCAAAGTTGAACATGATCGGTACATTAATGACATGTGTGATCGATATCCAATTTTAGAGAGATATGATCTAAGAAGTAATAAAGGATATGGTACATCGAAGCATCTTGAAGCTATCCAAAAATATGGTATTACACAACATCATCGTCGAAGCTTTAAATGCTGTCAAAATATACCAATGATTTACATTTGATTCCACCCAGATATATAAAAATTGATCAGTGTCATGTTGGTTATTATGTCTTAATTGATGTATAATATGCATTTTGTTTGTTTTGTAATTATTCCTAAATCGGTTTATGTTAATGAGGTAAATAATGAACCGGAAGCTTGGATTCAAGGTCATAATGATGAAATGATTGAGAAAAATATGGATCGTTTAGCAGGATTTGATTGGTATGTGATCGGTGGTCGCTGGAATGGTATGTTAATCAGAAATTACAAATCACCGCAAGATGGTGTAGATTATTGCTATGTAGATCGAATCGAAGATAATTGGATCGCAATTAAGGATTTATCGAGCTTATATAAGGACCATTATTTGGAGGCACAACCGGACCTAATTACATCAGACGGTCAATTTTATGATGGACATCCGTCTTATAATAAAGCTATATCATTTGACGAGTACCTTGATATTCTAAAAAAAGAAACAGGTAATTATGTAGTTAATATTGATTACCATTGTTAAGTATCTATTGACTACTTACCATCAAGCCATATATCATAGCTGATATAGGATCAACAACATTTGTGTTTGATTTATTAAACTGTTTGATTGACCTACCATTATCTTTGTAATGTAGATGATGTTCCGAAAAATATTCTGATAAAAACCAGAAAAACATTGCATCCAACCTGCGTTACATTCAATATGTGTTCCTTTATCTATCCATTCCCCAAATGATTTCCAAGCAGGAAAATTGGAACAAATTTGTTTTAAATCTAAGTATCTTTTTCTTTATCAATAATAGTCGTGTGAACCTCCAGGAACATTTATGTATATGAGGAGCAAAATATATCTATATTCCTAAATTATACGAATAAGATCAACTTATTCAATAAGATCAACTTATTCAATAAGATCAACTTATTCAATAAGATCAACTTATTCAATAAGATCAACTTATTCAATAAGATCAACTTATTCAATAAGATCAACTTATTCAAATGTTAATACATATAATCGTTCTTCAATTACACCTATGTATATTCCCATCAACCTGATTTATAGGTTGGTTACTAATGTCTGTATAGGATGATATCATTTATAGAATATTCGATTCAATTAAAATCTTTGTTATTCATATAATAAAAACATCAATATGGAAATTGATCCATGGATTGTAGGTGGAATTGTTACGGTATTAGTTATTATTGGCATGTGTCTTTACGCTAGTCCTAAAGGATTAATGATTCTTGTACCTAAAAGCCCGAGACATCAACCACAAAAAATGAGACAATTAGTCAAAGAGAATGTGGTTCCCACACATCAAAAGTTCCCAACTACTTGTTTTGATTGTGAACGTGAAATGATACGTCAAGAATTACCAACATATTTATCTCATCCAACTCGTTGTTTCAGTTGCGAAGAAGAAGCTGTCCGTAAAGGATATGATCCACATTTTGAACAGCCAAATAAATGTTTCCAATGTGAGAATATGTGAATAATATACTCATATAAGATCCAAATAATTCAGGGTATATTGAGTTATGATTGAATTAGATGACTACAGTCGGAAAATTCACCACATAATCGATCCTGGGAACGCCGATACATCTAATTTTATTTTAAATGCTTGTAAATTGTTTCAAATTAGCCAAAAACCATTGGGGACTTGTCAACGAAATCGTCACATCTGAAATCTGTTTGGGTAATGTACCGATTTTATATATTTGGTATCTCCCTTTAATTACTCCTGCATTGTCATAAATTTGAGTCAACAGGTCAGCAGGCAGATCTGAGTTTTTCTCATACATTAAACTCAATCGGTCAACTAAAATATCATATGGTCCCAAAAAATTCATTTCTGTATATCTGATTTTCCCAATAATTTTAATATAGAGAAAATAACAACCGTGATCACTTAGGTCTTCGAAACATCCATTTAGGACATATGAAACCCCTTTATCCGAAGACACATCGTCTAAGGCATAACTAGGGTATTCATCATCATAGTCTTGATGTTCTTCATCACACCCTGAATGACAGATTTTTATCTCGACCTTTTCTTCACCGAATTTCACCATTGGTAACTGTTGATGAACTGGATAATTAATTCTGAGTAAACCATATTGTTCAAGAATCTCATCAGATAAGTATTTTGCCAAAAAATGATGCCTTTCGTTTAACAGTCGCAAAATCGTACCAATCACACCCCATTTTATTTTATTATGATAAATAAAATAAAATAGTCTCATCAATTTTTAAACAACTGAGACAAAGATATCTTTGTAGTAATTCATATGTCAGTTTAATAATATGACCACCATATTTAATCATCGATTGAAATCTTATTGCCCCCAATTGGGGGCAATTTTTGGGGTTATTACGATTATTACGGTTTCACGAATAATATTCATATTTATGAAATAAATATTGTTGATAATGTGATTCACAATAATCACCAGACGAATCTTTTATGCTCACATGATTCAGGCAACGTTTATCATTGCACATCAATGGGTTCCAATGACATTGATGTTCATCACAATATGTATTATCTGGTTGATTATCTTTCCAATAGAAGTGAATACACTGTTGTCCATCAGATTCAATATATTGACATGGTGTAGAATGTGTCACACACCATGGTGTTTTGTCGTTTCTGATACCAAAATGACATCCCTGTACTTGACATATATGTGTATTGCAAAATTTGGTTGAAAATTTCATTTTAAAAATAATTGCTGCCGTGATTCTATTGTTAAATACATTGTCTTCTTGTATCATTTGTGATGGAGAAAATATTTCTTCAAATGGATTATCAACAACATTCATACATTTTCTCTTTGGTCATTCACATATTCACAAAATGCAGTCGTGTGTAATGATCGGTACATAAATGACAATTATTAACATCAATTAATTGTCGGCATCCAGGAAACCAGCACTGATGCCGGTTACAATAATTACTGCCAGTTTTATGGGCATAATAATATACAGTATTTTGACACTGTATATTATCAATATATTGATAACGACAAATTTTTCCATGATCAATACAATACCATTGGTGTTGACAGGATACGACTTTTCTACATTGTTTTCCGTTGTGTATATAAGAACATCTATGTCTGGGACAACATTCGAAAGAATCCTGACAACTATTAGGACAACACATTCCAATTGTATTTATAAATTGACATTGAGAATCAATCAGAAAAGTACCAAACATTTCGTCTACATCTACATCTACATCATCTAACTCCTCATCTGATGGAGAGTCAAATGGAGTACATTCTGTCATCCTTATCTAATGGGAAAATTAGTGGGTAATTTATTATAAATTCATTTTTATCCAAAATTATCAAACAATCAGAAGATATCCACGGGTTTGTTAACGACCGTATAAAATGGAAACAAACGTTTAAAAATGTTTTCAAGGATTATTGTGAAATTTCTACGAGTATGACGGATTTCACAAATTAGAATCAATTTTGCTTTGAACATTTCTTTTCAAAAAATGGGATAGTTTCCATGACTTAAAAGTGACCTTTCATAAAGTCATTTTTTCAAAAACGGAATTGGAAAACATAAATTTACTTGCATGAATAATTTTACTTTGAAATTTTCAGGATGAAAACTCAAAGTAAAAAATTTGTAAAATTAAAATTTAAAAAAATTTTGGAAATTCCAAAATTTTAATTTTTAAAAAAAAGTCATGGAATTTTTAATTTTTGTGACAAAGGGATTTTGGAAGGGTCCTTCCAATTTTGAAAGGGAAAAACCGAAGCAATTTTTTTTTGCCTTTGTAGATTTATGATCGATATTATAATTTTTTCACAATATTTTTGACTATGATCGAGTGAATTACCTAATTTTATTTTGCCCCAAATTATTGACGTTATTTGTGAATCATTGTCTGAATCATAATAAATATACATTTTATCTGGTACGATAATTATGATTGGGTTAGATAATCGATCATTACGTAATCACACGAGAAATAGTAATTTATGATTGAATTAGGTGATCATAAATTTGAAAATTGTTCATATACAATGAATCGTGAAACGTGTGTGATAAACACAATTTAACAATTTTCAAATTTATCATTCCATAATACCTAATTAAATACATATGTGTACATTTTTAATCGTATTTAAAATTGTTAAATCCATATGTCACATATGGATTTAACATAGAAAATATGATAAAATCATAAAAATTGTTAAATTAATCATGAAAATGAATTTAAGACATATGTCTTAAATTTTTAAAGTCATCAATTGAAATCTTATTGCCCCAAATTGGGGCAATTTCGGGGTCATCAAAATTATCACAGTTTTGTGAAATTTAACATAATGATTCGCTAATTTGGTATGAAGACAATTTGGACTTAATATAGATAATTCTTATCTATACCATATATATGACATTATATCTCAAATTAGCCAACGAGTTTACGGAGAATATCAATTCATTACTCACGAAAATTAGTCCATATCACCTTGAGGTGATACGTCCTCGCGCAAAATATTGGAGTGCAGCCTATGAACATATAGGTGATCAATTTGCATCCATTGATGCAGATATCGACAAATTAGATGCGACCGAATTATTAAAAATCGGTCGCCTTTATGATTTGATTGAATCTGAAAATATAAGTACAATGTTAACTGATATATTTTCCATAAAAATATCATTGAGGGATCAAACTAACACATCGGTTGCCGATCTATTTTTCATGTTACATTTTGTATGCCTCATATATGTGCAACATTTAATACGGAAACGGTTCATCATCCCCATGCAGGTGGAGAAGATGAATTTTTAAGAATCTTCGGGGTTATCTATATGTATGTTTATGGTGTTGAATACCTTTTCTCCAATGCAGTTACAGCAAGGACACACAATCATTTGAGACAATTAAATTTTTCACATCTGCTATCTTCTGACGAACTGTATCCAAATTTGTATCCGGAAATAGAATCATTTACAGCTTACTCAAAAAATATGCTTTCATATCAGGAAGCAATAGATCGCAAATATTGCGGGAGAACCAATTTACCAATGATTTTTTCTAAAGATGAGTGTCAACAATTAGATCGGTTATTGAATGGTCAAAAAATGCATGATATACAGACGATTAGCAGACAAGTTGATCAATATTTGCACAAGTTAGTCAATAAATATTCCAAGAAAATTATTGAATTGGATGTGGACCGAAATATGCATACATACGACTATGGTCATTATCAAGTTGATTATATTACAAAAAATAATGTCAAAACAGATGGGTGTAATATTGATGAAACTTTTAATTTTTGGATGGATTTGAAACATTTGAAGATTGCTGATATGATCGGATATTTGGAAGTACTCAAACCACAAATGGAAAAACGTATCAGTTTTTTGGCCAAAGATGATCTTATTAAATATATTGATCAATTGGGTACATTATTATACTACATAAGTAATCAGTTTAAATATAGATGGATCCGACGTGAGCTTATTATTCATAGAGATCCGCGTCAACTAACTCGATTATCTGGTCCAATTAAATTTGATTATGTTAATGTTATGACTAAAAGCATTCTCTTCCTTGGAGAGGAACATACTATGACACATATATGTCATAGTAATGATGTAGATCATTACTATGACACATATATGTCATAGTAATGATGTAGATCATAGGGGTTACTTCAATGTTGACGATTGGATTGAGAAAATAATTGATTTGTTTGTTGAAGATCCATATATAGAAAAATTAAGCCAATATGAACCACATGAGGGTCTCCAAAAAGATTTTCCAAATATGAGTCACCCTTACATGCTATCCAAAATAAATTTACACAGTGTAAACGGAAACGCACATGTTATCAAGGAAAGATTAGATACCATTATATCGATGTACGACAATTATTTACTACGGGATCTACGATGACTTCTGAATTCCCGTTGGCCCAGATTGAACTAGATAGTGATCAGAAATTCAGTAATTTTAAACCATTTTTATATTGATGAAGATTACCGATTAATGTTACAATATTTAATTGGTATAAATAATAGTGATGAAGCAGAACTGTTATATGAACAAACTTGTCAATATTTTGCCAAACAATATAAAGTAACTTTAACACATCCAATGCCATATTATCGACAGTTGAGACAAAACGTCATTGATCACATTAATAAAGAGATGAGCAAAACGGGACATTTACTGTTCGAAAAAGAACAATTTCTCAACTATTTATGTGATGCAACGATAGAGTCATTTCAAGAAGATATTTTTAATAATAACACAGAAAACTCCTATGAGGGTTTATCAACGATCCAACAAGATGCATATTTTTGGCAAGGTTATTCGTGTTTTACGATAAAGCGAAAATGGATCGCGGACCCCTTTATTGTCGTAATGAAAGATCCCTTCAGGCAGATCATATTATTGTGTACACAGGTGCTCGTCATTCAGATATATACATTCGATTCATCAAGAAATTTTTAAAGTTGATCCAGAAATCAGTGTGTTATTGGGAAAGAATAAAAATGTTTGGAGTTACCACAACCTTTTGATTTCTTTAAGGATAAACACACAAATGTTGGAAAATTATAATTTATGTTGAAGAAAGGATTGTTAATTACCAATTTGGGGCAATTCTTCGATGAGTTGAAAATTGCCCCAAATCGGGGCAAGACGATGATTACGTCTATACATAAGAATTTATTTAAAACATTAAATTTATGATAATATAGAAATGTCATATTATTGTGAATATTGTAATCAACCATTTGTCAGAAAATATGGATTGACGCGTCATATTAATGAGAAAAGGTGTAAATTTCTCAAAATGAGTGGATGTGTAACTGTCGTCAACAAGAATATGTCTGATCATATAGAACAATTGGAAAAAAGATTGGAACAATTGAAAGAAAAAACTGATCGTGAAATTAAAGATCTCAAAGAAAAACCCACCAATACGGTAAATCAAGTATTACAAGTCATATGTATTACGAATGAAGATAATTATTTGGATATGTTGACAGATAGTTTAGGTAACTTTGATCAGGCAATCGAGTACATCAAGGATTGTGCACTATCAAATGTTTCGGGAGATTGTAAGCTAATTGAGAAAATATACTTATCAAGTGAAAATGATAACATTCATTTTTCAGATAAAATGAAAAGCAAGATCTCGTACTATAATGAAAATAGGCAAAAAGTGATCGAAAATAAGGACAATTTTGGGAAAAAAATAGCAAATAATCTTCAAAATAGCTACTTGAAAGGTATTAATTACTTGATTAATAAAAATTTGAGTAATCACCTATGTCCCAATAGATTTTTAGAGGATTATGATCTTCAAACATGGAATAATCACATATACAATTTATCAGATTTGTGCTACCAACGAAAAATAGTCAATCAGCTACACATTCCTGTGTCAAAATGAATTTTGACATATGTTTATATGTATGTCAAAATAACATTAAACGATGAACCTATACCTATACCTATACCTATACCTATACCTATACCTATACCTATACCTATACCTATACCTATACCTATACCTATACCTATACCTATACCTATACCTATACCTATACCTATACCTATACCTATACCTGTACCTATACATATAACATCTATCTTTGTTATGATAATTACAATAAATTTCACCTGGGTTAACAGGAAGCCCACATATTTCATCCAATTCATATAGACTTTTATAACAAGGACACGTATGTGTCTCACTCATATGCAATATAATAATAGTAGATATTTTCGGAAAATGACTATGATTGATATTTCCGGATAACCTCGTCTTAAATAGATAAAATCGAAATAAATTTATATTGAATGTTTTTTTCGAAAAAATGAAGATTATTGTATAATACATTATTGAATAAAATCAGTAATAGGTTCAGACACATATAGAGCAATCTTTTAATGATGATTTTCAACATTTATGTTGAAAATCCAAATAAGAGAGTATTGTTTCGATAATGTGACTGACCAAGAATCATACTACGTCTACCCGAGAGCAAGTATCCTTTATGGAGCTCGGATGGCCGTAAGAATTGTATTGGATCTTCTCCATAATTATCATATTGTAATATTAATATTACTTTGATCAATTATGAGACAGGTTAGCACTCTATTTGTTATTAAGGAGAGCTATATAAAACATTTTTCATATATTAATTATAGATGGCTGAATCAGATAAGGAATTAGTTGGATCAGTTAAACAAATGATTGTTCATACTGTCAGTATTTCCAGAATAAATCATCCAGAAATTGAATTTGATGTTGAAATGTTCGAGGATGAGTGGTTGATAGACCGGTTTTTACGGGCGCGTAAATATGATTTACAAGCAACACATGATATGTTAATTGTAGCCTCTAAATGGCGGGGAGAACATAAGATCAAATCCTATTCAAAGGATGGATGCTCAAGTGAAATTACCACAGGTAAATGTAGGTTTTATGGCGTTGATCGAAAAGGTCATCCAGTTTGTTACATTTTTCCCAAATTACATCATTATAATAAGCAAGATCCACAGGAATTTGAACGATTTTGATATGGTCCATGGAATATACCACATCCCTGCTTAGAGAGAATCAGTGTCAAGGGTTTGTCATCATTGATTTCAAGGGTGCGAGTCTAGTTAATTTAGACATCAAACATTTATCCTTTATCGTTACAATGTTACAAAATTATTATCCTGAACTGCTAGGTAATATTTTAATTATTAGTCTACCGGCGATCCTGCGGGGATCGTGGGAACTAGTAAGAAAATTTTTGGATGCACATGTTGCATCCAAAATTATCTTTGGTAAGAAAAAAGACATAATTAAATATATTGATCCGGAGCAAATTTTACCAGATCATCTCTGGGCTCAACCGATCGATATTACAGCAATTTAATCTATATCAAGAATTTCATAGATCCACGAACAAAATTAAATCTGATATTAGGTCAGCATGACTTGATGAAATATTTTGATATTCGGTAGTGTTTTCATCATCTAATCGTGTTATATTGATATTCGGAACTTGAATGCTATTTTCAACGATTTTAATCATTACAGATTTTCCTTCAGTAATATTCAACTGTTTCCCATTGTTCAATGTAATGTATAATTTTTTTACTATACCATATAATGGATCTTGTCCGGCAAATCGATTGGTAACTTCCAGATAAGAGCCATTATGTATCATTTCATTGAAACGATTCGTGACATCTATTACACGATCATTTAGACCATATGTGACTTTACTAATGGGACTATCAATGATAATGGTATCAATATGACAATTCATATATAATTATTATTTTATCCATACATAAATAATTATGTAAATAAAAGGAATTGTCATGGAATTTACCATATATTCGGATTATACACAGGATGTACATATTCATTTTGACATTATGATACTGACGGTAAATGACATATTTTTAATTTAGATGATGCATTTAAATTTAAATATGATCTATAATAATTTTAATTCTCCTAGTTTCAACATTTGACTCCAGACATGCGTTGATATTTTGAACATGTGCAACCGCAGCATGTAATGTATATCATAATGTTCCTCATTATAAATTTTTATCAAAATAATGCCATTGGACATAAGCAATGAATCTTCGTACAGATGCACCGAATGTGATTATTTGTTCCTAATTTATTTAAGATTGACTTTTATCACAAACATAAATAGTATCCGAACCAGATAACATTGAACAGCCCGGAAATTATTTTGTGTGGAAATAACATTCATGTTAAGACAATTGAATATATATATATATACATATATATATATAGATCACATATGTTTCACAGTTTATTACTATTCAATGCATCACATGAAAATGTGCTACTCAAATTACACCACCCAATTAAAGTCAAATTGCCATTATTGGCTGGCAAAATAAGGATCATCCCTTTACCTGTCATTGAGAATGGATTACTCAAATTTAAAGTAAAACATGATGATCATCTGGTTGCACATATATGGGTTGATCACGACGGAAGCGTTGCGGAAATCAAAAATTATCATGATCACCTATTTGCATCAACGAACAATCTTTCATTCGATATGGATAATCATCCAATTGGTGACGAGGTACAACCAACATTTGAGATTTTCTTGCCGTGTGTCTTCATCTGTGAAAAACATAGGACATGGGAACACAAATGTGGAGACAAACAGCTCGTTTAATGATTACATATTTTATATTGATAAAGTTATACTGAATAATAATCCAGTGGAACTTTAAGTATTATCAATTTCACCCAGATTCTGGCGACGTGTGAAAAGTGACCCACTCGGAAGATCATTGATATATTCTCCGCCTGTTTGATTTGTTTTGTTGGGTGGGAAAATTACAAGTAGCGAACAGATGAAAATGGTAAGTAAAAGAAGAAATATGCGATACATTGTCTTATATTAATAGTCGAGAAATTATGTTGGATTGTGTAATGATTTAACGATAAACTCAAGGTATTTGACATTAGATAGAGATACTGTTGTTAAATATATTCTATTTGTAACAAATGGATTGATAATAGCAATACCATATTGCTTCAACTTGCCATTGTTAATATGTTCAACACACTTAGCAATGTCATTTAATGATTTTCTCACAGTTAATGGAACAATTGCTCCAAAAGTACTACCAATCGCGACTCCAGCCGTAATAATACCAATTGAAATTGGTATGCCAAAACCTGTGGTCAGTACGGCAGATAATACAGCGAAGGGCGATGCCACTGCGGCACCAATTGTTGCACCAATTGTTGCTCCCTTTGCTCGCTCTTCAATCTCCTGTAGATTATTAATCGCTTTTCTAATTGGTTCTATTAATAATATGTATTCTTCTGTGGAAAATCTATGTGTAATAATTTCTGGCGGGTTATCATCATTAAGATCTACTTTGACTAGTGAACTTTCTGGTTCCAGGGAACAAATATAAGCAATAGCAACAATAAAATTTGTATACATACAAAAGGATTCATCTGATCGACTCTCTTTTGGTGTATACCAATATTCAATCCATTGACAATTGGATATCAGGTGCTCCGGTAATGCTTGGATGATTACATAGACTAACACAGAAATTAGATCATCTGCACCAAAATTACTTGATTTATATATATTACGAGCGACATATAAACTATTACAACACTCATGTATATGATACATAAGATGCATTGGAGAATCAGTTGTGGAACAGTCGATCATATGGACTTCATCGATCGCATTCTCAATTAATGATTGTCGATCTTTTGATATATTAAAACACATAAACTCTGGTGTGACTAATGATAACAAACTAATAACCTTGTCATGAAACGATAGGTCATCATTGATCATTTTCGGTGTAATCCACAACGGGTAGATTAATGATAAAATATATGATTCTAATCGTTCCTGTGCAATGGGAAATTTTATTTTGGATAAGGAGCACCAAGGTTCAATCTCATTTAATATGAGATTGATTTCTGTAATATGTGTCCATGTTTGAATGATCATTGATTCATCTTTATTTTTGATAATGGTAAGAATTTGGTCAATGTGATGTTGGATCATGGAATTATCTGGGCGTGTCAGGATTGATCGAACTTTCGCGTAATTGAAAGTTTCATCTATTTGGGGGAGATTGTTTGAACTCATTATATATAATGAGTTGATTAAAACTTAAAATTTATTTACATACAAGTATCTAAAATATTTAATAAATTTAGCAGATATGTAATTTAATCTGATTGATATCCACTCGTGAACAAAACAAATTGTTGGGTGAGAGTGTTACGTGTGCACCATACCAACAAAATTGATTTTCTATGAACTATTTTATTTTAGAGGGTGTCCAGAAATACAACATTGGTAAAAATTCAAAAGTGATTGACTATTCTTTCCAGTAAATCATTTTGAGTCATATCTATCAATTAGTATCTGATTATTTTAAAAATAAATATTTTATTATTATGATCCACAGGTATTTTTATATTTTCTATAAACTTGAATCACACAGAGTGACACCACATGAGATAATCTGTGGATGTTTACTTATGGACGAACAATTGATAACATGTGATACATAGTAATGCTAAATACAAATATGTCCGATATGAATCAACGGTCTATGTGTATTTGATCATCAGTCCTCTAAACCCTCTAATATTACCATTCAATCGCTCAATTCGATTACGATATTGATTGAGCATAGTCATTTCTTCGGTTGGTCGGTGATGACTCATCTATGAGGGAGATCGTGTTCTTTTTGGTTTTGAGATGAGATGTATCTTATGTTTGTGCTCTATCTGGTCAATAGATCTGCGGCCTGCAGATCCTGAATCAGCCAAACAATTCAAACCAGTCAGATCTGTCATGGATACATCAATGGTCTCTG
>Ga0209450_10000653_pt1 | contig 17449 bp, 16 predicted proteins | sample FrelakmetLWP11LW_FD_187149 | JGI IMG/M metagenome (GOLD analysis project Ga0209450, IMG submission 187149) | Freshwater lake sediment microbial communities from the University of Notre Dame, USA, for methane emissions studies - LWP11 LW (SPAdes)... | ecosystem: Environmental > Aquatic >...
TTTTTTATTGCTGATAATGGTATGAAGATGTCCTACATTAAAGACCAGTTCGGGATTGCAAAAAGCACATATTACTATTATTTTAATTTGATTGCTAAATACCAAATACTAGAACAACTGTATAGAGAATTGATTGTTGAAAATACTATCTTAGGTAAGAATGATTTCGTAATTACTGATACATTCACTGTGAAATCCATGGACGGATCACAAGGATTAGGAAGAAAAGGACTCAAAGTGTCTTTGATCTGTGACCAAAATTTAGTCACGCATGCAGTACATGTGGTTGGTGCTAACATTCATGATGCTAAAATCCGACCAGAGACCATTGATGTATCCATTGCAGATCTGACTGGTTTGAATTGTTTGGCTGATTCAGGATCAGCAGGCCGCATGTATATTGACCAGATAGAGCACAAACATAAGATACATCTCATCTCAAAACCGAAAAGAACAAGATCTCCATCAAAGATGAGTCATCACCGACCAACCGAAGAAATGACTATGCTCAATCAATATCGTAATCGAATTGAACGATTGAATGGTAATATTAGAGGGTTTAGAGGACTGATGATCAAAAATACACAAAGACCGTTGATTCATATCGGACATATTGGTATTTAGCATTACTATGTATCACGTGTTATCAATTGTTCGCCCATAAGTAAACATCCACAGATTATCTCATGTGGTGTCACTCTATGTGTTTCAAGTTTATAGAAAATATAAAAATACCTATGGATCATAATAAAATATTTATTTTTAAAATAATCAGATACTACATTGATAGATATGACTCAAAAATGATTTTCTGGAAAGAATAGTAAATCACTTTTGAATTTTTTTACCAATGTTGTATTTCTGGACACTCTCTAAGTCCTACGATAACTTTATCCAAATTATTTTGTTGTAATACAATATATAAATTATGATGGCAGATACAATATCTGTTCAACAAATCAGCAAGCAACTCTATAACTATACATATGGTCATCCAACCATCATGACTCCTTTTGGTAAAAAGTTTGTCATTAATGCTGATGTAACTGCTTCAGGTTATCCAAATAAGGTTATTGAAACATATATTAATAACCATATACTTCCATTCTACAATAATACACACAGTAACGCGTATTGTGGACGTTTAATGTCACATTATATACACTTATCTAAAGATATCATCAAAAAATCGGTCAATGCATGTCCTGATGACCGAGTCATTTTTACAGGTAATGGTTGTTCTGGTGCTATTAATCATCTGATTCACTGTTTGGATTTACGCAGTCAGTCACCAGAAGATACTGTTGTCTTTATTAGCAAAGCTGAACATCATAGCAATCACCTACCATGGAAACATCTTCCGATCACATTAGTTTATGTACCATTGTTACCGAATGGATTATTTGATTTTGAATTTTTGGAAAGGGAACTCAATAAACATCAAAGATATCCAAATATTATTGCGTCATTCATTGCTACATCGAATGTAACTGGTGTCCATCAAAATACGCACACTGTGAGCCAATTAGTTCACAGCTACGGTGGTCTGATTTTTTGGGATTTTGCTGCTTCTGCACCGTACATACCAATCAATGTTCATTTTAATGATCAAAATGGATCATATTATGATGCTGTGTTTATTTCCGCACATAAATTTTTTGGCGGTCCCGGATCACCTGGAATCTTGATTGCACACCGCAATCTGTTCAAAAATGATGTTCCATTTTGTCCGGCCGGTGGAACTGTGCGATTCGCATGTCCATTTTACCAAACATATAGCCAAGATATAGAAACAAAAGAAACTGGTGGTACACCTGATATTATTGGATCAATCAAAGCAGGTCTCGCATTCTTATTCAAGCAACAATATCAACAGTACATTGAATACTGGGATAAAAATATTGTTAGATATGTGCAAGCACGACTATCCCAAATCACGAACATCCACATCATTTATCCACCAAATAATCTGAATCGACAACCAATTTTCGCCTTTATGATCAATAAATTACATTATAACATGGTTGTTATTTTATTGAATGATTTATTCGGTATCCAATCTAGAGGAGGAATTTCATGTTGTAGTTTATTGGCACAGGATCTACTGGGTATTGATCCACTACAACAAAAGCAAATTCATGATCAAATCGTAAGTAATCATGGTAATCCTGCTAATTATGGATGGTGTCGTGTTAGTTTCCATTATTCCATGCCAAGATTTATTGTTGATTATGTTGTCGACGCGATCATATTTGTAGCCAGATATGGATCACAATTGCAAAAATTGTACAAATATTATCCAGAGAAAAATACTTGGCTACATTGTCCAAACGGTTGCCCATGGAATGATTTTAGCCATATAATCCTCTCTTTGAGAGACTATAATAACAAAACAGCCGTCACTTATTTGACGAAACAATTATTGGATAATCAATTCAATGATGCACTATCAGTTATCAAATAATTTTAATTTTATTATTTAGGACCATATTATATATTTATAATATATATCAGACTATAACATCAAATGTTAAAAACTGCTAAAATTCCATTAAAATTACACCATAATAATGAACATCAAAATTTACTGATCATCAGTGAAGAAATAAAAAAAGAAAATATCCAATTTTCTTGGATGGATCGATTCAGAAATCTCTCAAATGTCAATAAAACTCATGCACGATATTGGTTCTGGGATAATTTTGACTGGACGACACAATCTTTATGGATCGGAAAATTCAATAAAATGAATCACTTACCCACGAAAAATGAGCAAATAAATGAATTTTTAAAAAAATTAATTGATGATATGGATCGATATCAAAATCTCAAATCGAATGTCTATATCAAACTATATTTCTCAAGAAATACAACCACACGAGAACCAGACATTAATTACCTATTGATATGTAATATGCCCGCATTACCTGAAGAATTCTCAAACACATTAATTAATGTTGTTTTTGAACGCTACCAATTGACCGAGAAAATCATAAATACAGATGATAACTTCAAAAATCTAGTCAATCACTACATCAATTGGAATAACTTCTATACTTATTATGATTTAATGGGGGCATTACAATATTAAACAATCATATCAAACAATCAATGAAACTACAACGAACCACACGCAAACCCACATTTGACCATAATAATTATAATTGTGAATTTTCCTTCTATTTCTGTCAAATAGATTTACTCCAAGTGACAGAAATAGTATTTCCATATAATATACATGAAAAAAGGTTTATTGATTGGAATCAATTGTGTTGGTACATCAAATGAATTAAATGGATGCATTAATGATGTAACTAACTTAAAAATTACTTGTTAACAAGAGATATTTTACACAAAGTGAACTTAATATTATGACTGATAAAGAACCCATTTCGAGTCAATTGTATCCAACAAAACAAAATATTATCAAACAAATGAATGAATTACTCAATTTTGCGAATAGTATCCCCACAGATCAGACAGTCCAACTATTTTTGCTTATTCCGGACACGGATCTTATATTAGGGATACATCAGGTGATGAAACTGATGGTCAAGATGAGGTCTTTTGTCCTGTTGATTATTCCAAAATGGCTATATTGTTGACGATAATATTCGATCTGATCTAGTGAACAAATTAGGTGCCAATGTCACATTAATTGTTTTGATCGATGCTTGTCACAGTGGAACGATCCTTGATTTAAGATATAATTACCAATGTGACGGAAAATAAAGTTGCATATTACATAGTAATATGGGTGATACACGATGTAATGTAGTTATGATTAGTGGATGCCGTGATGATCACACATCTGCCGACGCATATGTTGCTCGCAGTTATCAAGGAGCTATGACTGCATCGTTTTTAACGAATTACTCAAATAATGTATCCACAGAAAATTTAATCATTAATATGAAAAATTGGCTTAAAAATGGTGGATACGACCAAATACCACAATTAGCCGCAGGGCATTCGATTAATATAACAAACCCATTTATTTTAACGTCATACAATACTCCAGACACAACTATTCCGGAACTAAATTTGATTCAATCCTCATTTTATGGGAGAGATGTAAAATCCATTATCAACAATTATTTCGCATCAGGACAAACATTGATGACTATATCGAACAAGTTATTTGGCGATCCTTGTTTCGGAAAAGTTAAAGAACTACGTATTGTATTAACGAATGGTTTGACCAGAATTTATCCTGAGAATTGGTGTATTTCACTTGATGATATCATCAATGGCACCCTCAATCAATCACTATTGACAATACAATCTGCATATTATGGGAAAAACAAAAATAATTGGTGTCACAAATATCGTGAAAATTTATTTCGCACAGGGTAAAACTGTGATGCTGATCGGAAATCAGTTGTTTACTGATCCATGTCCCCGAATAATTAAAGAATTGACAATTACATTGACGACTGGTAAAGTTAAGATTTTGAAGGAGAATATATCACTCACATTGAGTCAAATAATAAGTTAATCACCAGTAATGTATCATATCCTTGCATTTGGGAGTCATTGTTGTTCAACCTGAATTTCACTTATTTTAACACCACAACTTTTGTTATTCTCATAATGAATAACGATTAATCCACTATCGATCATAACATGTTTGAAGTACCGTCCGCTTCTCAAATTTTTTCTTGGAAAATCACACAATAAGATAACATCATACAAATGAATAATATAATCATTAATACATGAACTATCGATCACATGTGATGTAGTCCATCTGAACCATTGAGCTATAGCTTTTATCAAAGTAAGAATCAATGAGATAATAATGATGACAGTTCATCACACATTTATCCAATATAAGTATTTTATTTTCAAATATTTACTTGATAATTATAAGCCAACTTTACATCATATCTGGAATTATCAAAGAATTTATTTAGAATGATATGCGGTTATTATTATTAATAATTTATGGATAATTATGACACCATATTTAATGGTTGTCTAATCGGTTTTGTTGTTGGTGACGCATTAGGCAGCCCACTTGAATTTAGTGAAAGAGACACATTGAATCAAATCACTGAAATGGAAACTAACTATTTGTATGAATTACCTCGAGGCTGTTGGACCGATAAGACAAGTCAAATGTTATGTATGGCAAACAGTATAGTTGAACAAAATGCTTTCACATATGAAGAATTTTTGGGCAAATATCATCAATTCGTAACGAACGGTTACTTATTACCCCACAATAATAAACACATGGAGGTTAGTTACTATATGAAGACAACTGGAATTAAGATCGGACAATTTCTCAAATATAGACAGAAAATACCATTGATAATCAATCCTAACGATCATCATCAAGTTGATTGTGAATCAATCTTCCGAATAGCGCCCATAGTATTGAAATACTACTATCAACCAACTTTGTGTATGACTTATGTTGAAATCGCAGCAGCATTAACACATATTTCAAGAACGTGTGTGGATGCATGTAAATTTTATGCGAGTTTGATGATTGGTGCTTTAATGGGTGTCAAAAAGGATACATTATTGTCAGAGTCTTTTAATGTTATGGACATAACTACGTACGGGCGTCTTAAATATAACAAATTTTCGCGTACCTTTTTGGAGAATTGTAGTGATAGCATTATCACTATCGAGAATTCACAAGTTCGTTGCAAAAGTACGAAAGAAAATGCCTTTCTGCGAAATTTATTTCCAGCAGTGACTAAAGTACAAAAAGGTAGTTATAAACAGAAAAAACGAGAAGAGATTTTGTCAAACGATGACATCATTAATTGTATTGAAGCTGCATTGTGGGCATTCTATCTGGGGAATTCCTTCGAAGATGGATGCATTCTTGCAGTCAATTTAGGTCTTAGTGCCAATTCAATTGGAGCCATATACGGTCAATTAGCTGGAATTTATTATGATGTAACGAATATTCCTGATAGATGGGTATCCAAAATATATGACCTCAATCATATTAAAGAATTGAATGCCAAACTAAAATAGTGTAACTACTTGAAACAATTTCAAGATTCATTTGAAATTGTTTCATTAATATTGATTATTGTTTGTTACTTATTTGATCTTTTTGATTGGTCTTTCTCTTTCTTCTCTGTATCCTATTTGAACCGCCAGTCAATGGAAATTGTACTTGTGGATATATACCAGTTCTTTCGACAGACACATTAAAGAGAGTAGCGAACTGACTCATTCTACTGTTAGTCAAATCCATAATTCCGTTAAGGTATCCTATAGTCGTGGGAAAAGAATTGCCTATTTTTGCCATAAGTCTATAATGATGGTCAAATATTGGCAATATAAACGCCAATATAAATTCTGATCTATTATTGAGGAAATTTATTGGATAGTTATCCAATTCTGGTTGATAAACTCGCAATGGATAAGAATTTCCATTATCACGAACAATAGTTGACCAATGCCCAATGTTTTTCCCGACAAGCCTGGATGTTGCAAGAAACATAAGTGGATAATCTGGGACACCCTGTCGACTACCAAGCAATTGTAAATATAAATATAAACTTTCTGGATTTACATGTAACCTTGTTAAAATATAGAATTCCAGCCAAGTTTCCGTCATACACGAACCAACAATCGCTGCAGCACTTGCTTCCTGTTTAAATGCGGTACCTGGTGCGTAGAAGAAAGATGAAAACATCTCTGTCCCTTCAGCAACATATTGCATCGTGTGTTTTTGAAAAGAATGAATGGTTCCAACTAGTGTAGTCATAATGATGTGTTTTAATTCCGTTGGATTACGACCCTGGAGGTTTCCTTGCGAAACACACAGTTGGATTAGTTGTTCTTGCCAATTGACATAAATGTATTCATAGAGTCTTGTTGCTCTTATTTTATGGTGGATAGTTGGTACAAATACCGGTCCAATTTTTTCTCTACCTAATCCCGCCAGAGTCACGAAAGCTGCCACAACAGCTTCCATACAATCATAAAATAACTGATCCAATCTTGTCGTAAAATGGTTCAATATTTCTGGTATTGTCTTTGGAAGATTTCGATAACCGAGTATACCACTGCTCCATGAATGTTGTTCGTTTTTGTATTCAGATACAGTGGCTTGAATTCGGCTTCCTTGTGAAGTAATGGCATCAAAATATGGAGCTAATGAGTATAGAGACAAAAAAAATTCAAACTCAAGCATAAAAGTCAAAAATAGTAATGCTCCCAAACTGACATGAGATGCAATAACATCTCTCCTTTCAAAAAAATTTTGTGCAGCTGGATGTTCCTTAAAAACTTGATTATAGTGCACAATAGTTTTGGCTATTGTGGCCAATTGGGTGAGAGTACCTACGTAAGCAGGTGATACAAGTTTCTGTGACAAGCTACAAGCAAATCGTATATTTTGATGAGCTCTCTGTTGAAGAACGAAATCGGCTTCTGGGGACAACAGGGCAAATGCACTCCCAACAATTGATTTTAATTTACCGTCTTCATCATTATCCAACCTGAATCCACCTTTCTGTTGTCGATGCATTTATTATCTTATATTATAATGTTACATATTAAATTTAGAGAACGTCCAGAAATTCAATTCTCGATTTTTAATAAAATATAAAATCCTATACCTCAGCTTAGTAGGTTGACATTAGGTCCACGACTAATAATCATAGATCATAACCGCGTGTACATCTCTCCAGATGGTTACCTGAATTTCATCAAATTCAGATGATTACCCATATTCAAAGTATATCAGTAGGTTAGTTAGTTAAGTAAAAAATTTGATTACTAATTCCAGAAAAATTAATTGGTTTAATAGGTAATGAAACTACTCATTTGTATTTCTGGCGATGGGGGTGGCTCAATGGGGCCTGAGGGTGTATATTGGCAACTGGTTAAACAATTGGATTCAACAATATATCATGTTTTTCCATATGAGACAATACCTGGTTCAATTAAGAAGAACAGTGAGCCAATTTGTCAAGAACTACTGAGATGCCATATGATATATGATGATATTTTCCTAATCGGGTGGTCATTAGGTACGGCAACGTGTGTCGAAATTGCTAATAATGTTTCAAGTGTAGTTAAAATTAGTGGTATTATTATGCTTGCACCAGTGGTCCATTATATGACCAAATTTGGTCATCTGAATGTACCTATGGGATTCATTCATGGAAAAAACGATAAAGTCGCTCCATATATCAATAGTGCCATCTTGTATGGAATGAAAAATTCACCTAAATTGATCACATTATATGAACAATGTGATCATCTATTTACGAACAATGGGAATTCACTCATAATTGACATTATGAAAATGGTCGAAGCATTCAAGTCTCAACATCATGTGGTGTAATATTTATGTTAACCTTACTTTGTATCCATACACAATATTCATTCCAGGACAAATAATAAGATCTTCGGACATTGGGATCCTTGCGAGTTTATTGTACTCTGGGACTGCGTGTGAATCATCTGTATTGGCTATGAAATGACATAAACGTATTGGTTGTGGGATGCCAAAATTACCACCATTATTGATATCTAACAACCGGAAACGACCTGTTTGTGATTGTGTCACGATCACATCAAAAGTCGTCAATTGAGTAATTTGATTATTCATACCGCCATACTTCTCTCGGTACAGTGCTATGTAACCATTAATACAACCAAACATAAAAGGTTCAATGTCTTCTATAGTATTGAAAAAAGACTGATTACAAGCACATTGACCCTCTTGACCATCGTCAGATGTATCGTAGGATAATTCCACCATATCTGGATCTTCTGTTTGCTTATTTGCCACTAATCTCCGATCACTAATATTGTAACATTGGTTCTGACTAACATGTTGTGTAAACAATTGGTCCAACGTGAATGGAAACATCCATTCATTCGTTATGTATGGTGGCAAATACATAACCATATAGTGTTCCGCCTGGCTCCTGACGATTTTGAATACAGGGAACATTCGAGATTTGAAATGGAATTGTGACAAACAATAAGTTTTATCCACTACTTGTTGTTCGAAATATGGGGATAACATAGTATAATAATCAGATTTGGATAACATATTCCAACATTTATGTGGACGCTTATCAAGGTGATAAGCAATATCATCGTTGAGATTTTCCCAACACATTACAAGCGGGTTAATATTACAGTCTTTTGATATAGCGATTTCTAACCTGATTTGTTTTATTGATTGATCAATCAATAATTGTGGTGTAGGTACTAACTGCTGATCCAATGTGGCAATCATCTCATTCATATAATTCCACATTAACTTACCAGCGGAGGGAGCATGGTCCCTCTGTTGTAACATCATTGTTAAATCGGTAGTGATTCGTCTAGTCATATAGTTATAACGATCCATACCCAGTAGTAATTGATTGATGTCCCCATACAGTTGGCCACGTACTTCCTCTTGATCACGATACCAGATTAAGATCATGCATTCCGCTATTAAATTGGTAACATTATTTGTAAAAATCAAATATTTGATATATTTCTCTAATTTTTCTGGCAGTCGAAGTAATTTGATTGGATAATATTTGTATCCATTTTCCCCTTGGGGGTACAATAACGAATGTTGTACCCATACCCCATCGACCATCATAATATTTCAAAACACATGCCGCTTGTGTAGAACCATTAATGACACTGACGATTTGGTGACAAATACCAATTAAAATGTTTGCTGGATGAAGCCCCGATAAATTGAGTGAAACATATCTGGGTGTTACTCCTTGTGGTCCAAAATATTTAGATAATTCCGCTTTATCTGGTTCATACAAACCACCAATAAAGGAACATTTTCTTTGTATTTCGATTCTCGTGCCTGCCATCATTGATGGATATTGGATTTTGACAGATGTAGAATCCAAATTAACATAAGTTATCTTTTGATAATTGGACCAATTCAAGCGTGGATTTGAGGTGATAGTTATATTGTGATTAACACAATACTCGAATAGATAATAGAAAAAATGTTGGGATGGGGTATTGCTGCTTTCTATACCTACTTTATATTTACACGCTTCATTAACTAATGACATCGACATTAATCTGTCTAACAGAGTATCTGGAGCCTGACTGACTAATATATCATCGATAAACTGAATAATTTCTTCATATGTATAGTGTTCACTACCTCTTCTTCTCCTTATTGCACATGATAATTTGGTATCTCGTGTTAGAGCACTATCCTCTTTGATTTCAAATATACTATCTGCCAATCTAGAATGAGCAAGAACCGTCAAATTTTCTTCCAATTTTAATAAATATGGCAAGAAATAGATATTTGAAGCTGGTTGGTAATAAGTACCATCAACCATACGGCTAATCCATGCAAATACCAGTCTTGCTATGTCTTGGTCTTGTTGATCCATTACATTTTTATCATACGAAAAATTAATCCAATAGATAATAAATTATTGATATCAATCACACAACAATATTGTATCATATGACGTGCTTGGTTCAGTCTTATTTTTGTCTCACTCCATAAACCATGGATAAAGATGCTTAATTCTTGGGTGCGCGCTGATATTGACATATATATATATGTCAATATTTTATTATATTGCACATTTTCTGCAATGTTACAATAATCAAATATATTTACTTCTAATTTGATGTGTCTTCCTTTTTTTCTGTAACCTGTTTGAACATCCACACGCTTGTATAAGTGGATATACACCAGTTTTTGAATTGGGTAGATTAAGGATTAATGTGAAAAATTTCAATGACATCTATATCTTCCTCACATAAATTAGATTACTTAGATTTAATAGTTAATTTGTCTGGTAAATATATGGGTAGCTGTTCATTTGTAATATCATCTGTCATATATACACAATTCCTATCGACTGGTGACAATCGGTAGATATATCCTTGACCGTTGTCTGACATAATCATTGTTTTTTGTTCTTGGTGTATCACCAGATTAAATTGAAGATGCAAATCCCCACGAGTTTTCAATTCACGATTAGGTAATGCGATATTTTTGATCTTGTACAATTGCCTTAAATTACAATTTAAAGGGTTATTAAAACGTAACATTTTGTGGTTTAAATATGGAATAAGTAGCACTCTTTGGTTAATTAATTCATCAAGAGTAATATCGACATCCATTAATAAGTCATATTCACCAATCCGGATTACGTTCGTCTGCCGAACAGTTAGTACAGCTAATTTGATAAATATTTTTTGAGTATAACATAAATCATTACGGTTGTTAATGATATGTAAATCGGTCTCGATCTCGATCTCATTGTGTTCTAAAGGAATATTGATATGGATCTCTTGGTTAATAATTTTATAATCGTTTGATAAGTGCAAGTCCTCATTCGTGACAATAAACTGGTGTGGATACCGTTTTCCAACATAAATATCATCCAAGCTAACATAGACTTTCTTATCGATATTAATTGTTCCAGTGACTGGTTGGATTGGATGACAAGTGTCACGGAACCATTCAGCAGAAAAAAACCCAGTGGCCTTGAGTAATTCATCTGGTGTTACTTGTTGGTTATCATTGCCAATCAGCGAATCAATCAGTAATTTCATAGCTGGATTATCGTGATGATTGTTGAGTAAAGTAATTACATCCTGACAACTATCTTTGAAAATAAATTCAATTAAAGGATACTGTGAGAGCCAATGGTTAAAACATTCTGCAAAGACTCTTAATGGTGGGATTAACACAACTTCTGGAATGGGTAACGATTGATCATATTTGTCACGTAAATCCCGATTAGATAAAATTTGGTATGCATTTGACAGTCGTTTGAAAATTTCTGAATCACCTCCTTTATCTGGATGATTTATAAGAGCCAGTTTACGGTATGCGTATTTAATTTGTTCCGGAGAAGCATTTCGATTCACACCTAATACTTGATACATGTCATCTTCTATATTCATATTTTGTCTAACACAATAGTCATATACAAAATAATAGATATATAATTTTAAATTCTAACGAAAAACAAAGTAATATAATCTGGTTGATCTAATATCCATTGAGTAAGTTCGTAACACCGACAGCAAATCCCTCCAAATGATAAATAGGTTTGCTTCCTTGTTTTAGAGAATTTTCATATTTTGATAATAATTGTATCAGAAGATGTTTTTTCACATCACTTGACTCTATTTGATCCAAATAATCAAATATATAATGAAACATACTTTTGAGAATCTTGAGAGGATCGACACATTGAACCAACAAATCATGAATGACCGACCTTATTTCAAGCAAATTCTGTGGTGTTTTTGCGTTCATTAATTCATGAGACAATTCAAACAAATATTTATCATTAATATCAATATCTGTGAAGTCAATTTGTGCACTTGATGCAAGGACATCACTGCAATTGAGATTGATATATTGGAGCAAATTGATCGCTTTCGAGAGATTTCTTTTGGAAAATACAACTATTTGTCTCAATTGTTCTTTGTTATGTAATATGTTTTCTGATGAACAAATTTGTTCTAAAACAACCTCTATTTGTGGAGCAGTTGGCGAGGCTAAACGAATCTGTACACACCGACTCATAAGTGCTTCAATCAATGAAGACTCTTGACTAATTATAAAAATAAATCGGCAATTGTTGACATTTTTCTCTAATGTCCGGCGTAAAGATTGTTGAGCTTCATGTGTTAATCGATCAGCATTATTGATGATAATAATATGGTAAGGTATATGAGAAATTGGCCTTGTTTGCATAATATCTTTAATAAATCCTTGGATAATTAACCTATCATATACTCCATGTGTACTTGGGTCAATTTGATAGTGGTAATCACTATATAACAATTGTAATTCAATAGTTTTATTACCACTTTTTATTTCAACTGTGCGATATTTAATATGGTTTTTCCCAAGATTGTATTTGGCTTTGATATAAATATTCGCGAATGTTTTCCGACCTGACCCTCCACATCCTTTAATAATTAGATGGGGTACGTTAATCACAGACGCACAAGATCTTAGCTTCTCCGCAGCAATATGGTTAAACTTTATATCATTGAATGATTCTGGTGAATACTTATCCACGAATAGCCGGTAATCAGTCATTTATGACATATGATAAAAATTCTTATGAATGGGACATCAATTTTTATTCAAAATAACTTAAAAATATTGGAATCATATAATATATCACTTTATGACTAATCAATTGAAAGAATTATATGATAATTATGAAAAGTTATTGGCCAATTACGAGGAAATACCAGACAATTGTACAGCGAAGCACTCATTAGACCTAAAAATACAATTAATCGAGAGAATGATTACTGATGTTAATATTGTAGTAGAAGACCTTAATTTTGAAGTGTTACACCACAAAGTCTCCTTAAACGAGCAAGATAAAAAGGATTATGATGATATGATTATTGCTAACAATACACTCAAAGCATTCTCACCATATATTATGTGGTTCAATGTTTATCAAAAATTAATTAGGGAAAATCCTAAAAATTGAAATCATTTATTTAGTTGATGAACTAACTATTCATATATTATGAAACCATTCGTTATTGGCTTAACAGGAGCAGCTCATAGTGGTAAAGATACATCAGCTGATTATCTGTGTTCAATTTTAAAAACGAGACACACTGTTATTAAAGTTGCATTGGCTGATCAATTAAAAGTTATTTGTCAGGCAATGATTCGGTTATTTTATGGAGAAAACATCCCCTTATCTGATTTTTATGATATTGATAAAAAAGAAGAAATAAGCGACAATTTACTGATGTTTGCTGGACAACCGTTCAAATTACGGACGGTTTTGCAACTTATTGGTACTGAAATTTTTCGAGATCTTCTGTCAAAATCAATATGGTGTAAATATGTCAGGGAAAAATATATAGATAATAATGCATGTGACATATTGATCATTAGTGACATAAGAATGTCTGATGAAATTGATTATTTCCACAATTTAGCCATAGAGGGATGTATTACAGGATTTAATTGTTATCGGATTGTGCGATCAAATAGGTTAAAATTGTCAGAAAATAACCAAATTCACCAAACGGAAAAGTTTATTTCGACACTTACTGTGGACCATGAGATAATTAATGAATCGTCGTTGGATGATTTGTATAGACATATAGATGAGATTATTGTCCAAAATATTCCAATCTGATAATGATCTTTAGTATTGTGTATTTAGAGAGTTATTTTACCAATTTAACTCCCTAAATATAACCAATTGTATCACATTGATGAAATTTTTTCTGGTTATATTTATATAAGATCTATTATCTAAAATGTCGACACATGATATGTTTTGCGCACCTAGTACCGGTTCACATACTGGTGGTAGTTGTTTTGATCGAAATGGTCTAATACGTATCGTCAAAAATTATAACAAAAAATACCCTGAGAATATGTTAAAATATAATGCTCGAATGACGAATCAAATGTTATGGAGTCTGATTAGAGACGGAATGGCCAATGTTTGTGGAGATCAGGAATGGTGTTGGTTGGATCAAGAATTTCTTAGATATGATACTGCCGTTCAAAAATATTATAAACCACCGAAACCAGCAACTCCAACTAAATGGTTAGCTACTAGTGACATTGATGAAGTTCTCAAACAATATGAGAACAAATACAATGATTTCTTTTTTATGGGAACAGTACCGATTGATTTTGATGATGTGATTGATGAATACAAGAATATTGATTTATGTCAAATGTATCAGGGTGATGCAAAAATTAGTGGTGGACGTCCAATTCACCGATATGGTTTTGTTTTTAATTTAGATCCGCATGATCAGCGTGGATCACATTGGGTTTGCATGTTCATGAATCTGGTTGGTCTGGACAAATTTATCGGTTTCTTTGATTCATATGGTAACCCCCCGCCAAAACAAATCAAACAATTGATCGAAAAATTGAAAAAACAAGCGAAAACTTGTTTGGGTGTTGACCTTAAATATAAATGTAATACAGTACAACATCAACATAAAAACACAGAATGTGGTGTGTATTGTTTATATTTTATTTACCAATGTCTCCAAGGAATAAGTTTTGAGGAGATTACAGAACACATCATTTTAGATGATTCTGTGAACAAATTTAGACATTTTTTTTTCAGACCGACAATTAACTACCAATGGAAATAATTATTTGGACATTATTGGGAACAATTGGATTCATAATATTTATCGGTCAATATTTCTATATCTGAATAGTCAATTATGTCACCATTGACATAATTGACTATTAATTATCTCATAATGTGAATGAATAATATTTACTTAGTTTACAAGAATGGTGGATCCTTTGATACTGTACCGACACGACACGCTTGATAATGAATATCCAATGTAAAAATAAAATGACTTACACCGCCACTTAAATTATCACTATAACCTTGCAGTGTTCCGCCAATAGTCCGTGATAATTGGACAAGAATAACACTGTCAATATCAATATCATTCGTGTTAAGTTGATAAGTACCTCCACCAGGAGTTGCTAATAATACTTCGGTCACTATATGTCTGTATTGATCACTTACTGTGTATGGGTAAACGATTGCTGGTGCGACAACATCAGGGCCAAATATTTGACCCCGTTTACCCACACTAGCTGTGACCCCCCACACAACCTGTCCTGTGGTAATTGTATTGATTGCATGATGGAGATGGATGTACATATTACTACCAAGCAACCAATCATGATTGACATGATACAAGAAGTAGCATGTTGTGGTGCCATTATTGCGGCACGCAAATGCATATTGAGCTCCTTTGAATTGAGTTATTGTAGGATCATTTGCGGAATTTCTAAGTTCTACATTACCGATCAAATCTTTCCAGAAAGGAGCATTGCTACCATTAGTCCAAGCACCTGTGCCATAAACTAATGGTTCACCGTATATTGCACCACTTGCACCAAAAACGACATTCAACCCAGGTCCTGTCGGACCTGTTGGACCTGTTGATCCAGTAGATCCGAATATTCCGTTTGGTCCGGTCGGTCCGGTCGGTCCGGTCGGTCCTGTTGGTCCGAATAATCCATTTGGTCCAGTAGATCCTGTCAATCCGGTTGGTCCAATTAGTCCATTTGGTCCAGTTGGTCCTGTGGAACCCTGAGGTCCTATAGACCCTGTCATGCCTATGTCTCCCGTGGATCCTTGAAGCCCTTGTAGTCCCGTAGGTCCTGTAGAACCTTGAGGTCCCACAGCTCCAGTATCTCCTGTGGATCCTTGTGATCCAATTGAACCAGTGTCTCCAGTTGGGCCGTTATATACAACTTGTGTGACAGTTAATATAATTGATGGAATTGCAGGTTTGGGTGGTGATGTTTGCGCAGGTTCTGCACGTACATGAGCATAGGCAAGATCAGAGTAACAAATCAATTCGAAGTAGTCATTATCAGCAAAATCATAGACGAAATTCCAAGCAGCCGCATTATATTGATTATTTTTCAAATAAATATTCGTTGATGTTCTTGGAACATCCACACCATTTATACGTAACCATATCGCAACTGTTTCCTCACTATCTTGTGTAACAAGTAATTGAAGTGAGAATTGGATATTATATACACCTGAGTGTTCGACGATGATACGTGATGAAGGACTACCAATCGAAACACCATGTCCACCATTTTCAACTGTATCATATGTCAATGCTTTACCGCCACTATCTGTAACAATTGGTTGTGATGTTGAATCTGAAAACACCCCAAAATATCCGGTTGCACCACCAATGCCTACATCTCCTTTGGGCCCTATTGGACCAGTATCTCCGGTCGGTCCTAAATCTCCCAGGGGTCCTATTGGTCCGGTATCTCCGGTATATCCTTGTATACCAACTTCTCCTTGGGATCCTGTTGATCCTGTTGGTCCAGTTGGTCCAAAATAGAATTGAAACACCCATTGGCCCAATGAGTATATGTATACGCCTCTGCTAACCGTATCTATGAACATATCACCTCCATTTGCATACAATAACACGGCAGGAGAATTACATACATAAATCAATTTCGTCAAGATATCATAAAAATAAAATGGTTTATCTGGTTGCGGTGTAACTGGTATCCATTGCACACCGTCATAAATATAAAGCATACTGTTATCTAGTTCCAATGCATATAAACCTAACACTCCAAGCAAACCCATTATACCTGATAATGTCTCTGCAGTGTATCCTTGATATAATTGTCCGGATATAATTTGTGTTCCAGTGGCCCCATCTGGTCCTGTTGGTCCTGTTGGTCCTGTTGGTCCTGTTGGTCCTGTTGGTCCTGTTGGTCCTGTTGGTCCTGTTAGTCCTTGCATACCAGCTTCTCCTTGTGGTCCAGTAGGTCCTGTTTCACCAGTCGATCCTTGTATACCAGCTTCTCCTTGTGGTCCAGTAGGTCCTGTTTCACCAGTCGATCCTTGTATACCAGCTTCTCCTTGTGGTCCAGTAGGTCCTGTTTCACCAGTCGATCCTTGTATACCAGCTTCTCCTTGTG
>Ga0209450_10000654_pt1 | contig 17442 bp, 9 predicted proteins | sample FrelakmetLWP11LW_FD_187149 | JGI IMG/M metagenome (GOLD analysis project Ga0209450, IMG submission 187149) | Freshwater lake sediment microbial communities from the University of Notre Dame, USA, for methane emissions studies - LWP11 LW (SPAdes)... | ecosystem: Environmental > Aquatic >...
TCGGGGCCGCCGCCGATCCATGTCGCGCCGCCCCAGCCAGCGCCGGCGGGCGACGGATCCATGAGCCCCGTTTCGAACCAGGACTCGGCACGCAGGCTCCGTCCCGCCAGATCCCAGACCGTCACGGTCCACCAGTAGCGCGTCGCCGCCGAGAGCGGGCTGCCGCCGTACGTGATCGCGAGGGAGTCGGATGCGGCGATCCGCGCCGAGTCCCAGACGACGGTCCCCTTCGCGTCCCGCACCGCGATTCGATAAGCGGCCTGGGCCACGCCGCGTTCGCCGGTTTCGGCCTCCATCTGCCAGCCAAAGCGAGGATGCGGCACGTCGATGCCCAGCGGCGTGGCCCGGTATTCGACGTGCAGGTTCTTGATGACGGCCGCCTGCGCCGTACTGCACGCCAGGACGATCGCGGTTCCGAGCAGCCCCTTCGTCAGCACCTTCGCCACCTCTCTGGCCTCCCGCGCCGCCGGACGCGCCGTCATGATACCCGTGATTCCGCGGGCGGCGATCGATGCGGATGCGCTTTCATGCCGGGCGAGGGCGCCGGGAGGCAGATTGCATCATGCAACGCAATATGGTGTATTAAGCGCTTGCACGCACGCCGCCCGCGTGGGCGGCGATGGATGGATGGCCCGCGTGCATGGAGGCGGGGCACCGTCATGAAACTGGATCAGGTCGCGCGGCGCGCCGGCGTTTCGACGGCGACCGTTTCCCGCGTGCTCAACAACGCAGGACTCGTCAAGCACACCACCCGCGCGCGCGTCCTGAAAGCCATCGAGGAGCTCAAGTACAGCCCGAACCTCCACGCCCGCAGCCTCGCGGGAGGCAAGAGCCGCAGCATCGGCGTCATCGTCTCGAACATCGAGAATCCCTTCTTCCTCGACATCTACAAGGCCGTCGAAGAGGGCGCGCATCGCGCCGGGTACGAGCTCGTCATGGCCAACACCGATTACAGCTCGGAGCGTCTGGTCACCAGCGTCCGGCTGATGATCGGCCGGCGCGTCGCGGGGCTGGCGGCCATTGTCTCCGAGATGGACGCCGACCTGATCGAGGAGCTGAACGGCGCACGGATCCCGGTGGTGTTCTACGATGTCGGCACGCCGCGGCCGAACATCACGAACATCCGGGTCAACTACCGCCGCGGGATGGAGAAGTTGACGTCGTACCTCTACAGCCTCGGTCATCGCCGCGTGGGGTTCGCGGGGCACCATGCCACCCTCGGCCCGATCAACGAGCGCCTCAAGGTGCTGCTGGACGCCGCGACGCGCTACACGGGCCTCCGGGTCGAAACTGCCGCCGACACGGACACGCTGGAGGGCGGCCGCCGGGCCGCGCGCGCGCTGCTCGCCGGCCATCCGCGGCCCACGGCCATCGTCTGCGTCAACGACCTGATGGCGGTCGGGGCGTTACGGGAGCTGCGGGAGCGGGGCCTTCGGGTGCCGGAAGACGTCTCCGTCACGGGCTTCGACAACGTCACTCTGGCGCAGTACTGCCACCCGGCCCTGACAACCGTGCACATCCCGCGAGACCAGATCGGGCGGACCATCTGCGAATGCCTGATGAACCGGGAGAGCCCACTGCGCGAACGGGAATTCGTCGTCGATCCCGAGATCGTCCTGCGGGACTCGACCGGCCCTGCCGCAACCTAGCGCCAGGACGTGGTGCGGCGCCGACGCGGCCTCAGGTCCCGTCGTTCGGACGCGGGACCCGCTGCGTCGTCAACAGCAGCGAATCGAAATCCGCGTGGCCGCCCCGCGCACGGCCCCTCGCAGCGCGGGAGAAGGGCGAGCACCAGACGGCCTCGATGGCATCGGGACCGGCGAGCATGGGGCATGCCTCGCCGATGCCCGCATAGTGCCTTCCGTTGTCGCTGTAAGAGAAGCCGACCTCGTGTCTGACGAAATCGCACGCTGCGCGGAGCCACACGTGCCGGTCGCCGAGCGGGACCCGAACCGTCCGGCCGCCGCGCTCGACGTGCCGGACCAAGGAGAAGCCGTCGCTGCCCCGCGAAACGCCCAGCCACGCGAAGGGACTTGGAGCCGGGGCGGCGGCCATGACGCAGAGGAGCGCCAGGCCCGCGATGTCCCCGGACCGCAGACCTTCGGGGTTCAGCCTCACCGTGGCGGTGGAGCACGGCGCAACTGCGTACAGCCCGCCGCTGGGCAGGCCATGCCAGACATCCGGTGCGGGCATCGCACGGAGACGAGTCAGTCCAAACGACTTCCGCATCGTCACGTCACCTTCCAGCCGCGCGCCGCGCGGAGCGGCACCAGGGTGAACCGGCCCGCCAATACTACACGAAATGTAAGCGATTAACGCAATGTTCGTCTTCTGAATCAGCGATACAAGGCGGACACTTGACGGAGATGATGCAAGCGCATACACTCGCCGACTACGCGGACCTCTGGCGCCGCTCGAAGGGAGACCCTGTGAACAAGACGGTACTTGTCGCGGCCGTGGCGTGCGCGTGCATGTGCGGGCGTGCCTCGGCACAGCCCCCGGCCGACTGCGCGCCGAACGCGCTCAACATCCCGAACGCCCCGTACCCCTGCATCCATCCCGACAACCGGGTCACGTTCCGCGTCGTCGCACCGGATGCCCAGAAAGTGACGGTGCGGCTGGGTCCCGGCTTCGAGATGAGCAAGGCCCCGGACGGCTTCTGGTACGTCACGACCACGCCACAGGTCGTGGGCTTCCACTACTACACGCTTTCGATCGACGGCGCCGTGGTCGCGGATCCGGCGACGCGGTCGTTCTTCGGGTCCGGCTTCTACAACAGCGCGATCGAGGTACCGGATCCGGATGGGGACTACTACGCGCTCACGAACGTGCCGCGCGGGGAGATTCGCCAGCGCTGGTACTACTCGACGGTGACGGCGCAGTGGCGCCGTGCCTACGTCTATACTCCGCCGGACTATGACACCAATACCAAAGCGAAGTACCCCGTGCTGTACTTGCTGCACGGATGGGGAGAGAACGAGCAGGGCTGGCATGTCCAGGGGCACGTCGACGTGATCATGGACAATCTGATCGCGGAGAAGAAGGCCAGGCCCATGATCATCGTGATGGACAACCTCAATGCCGTGAAGCCGGGCGAGAGCGCCGCGCTGTATGGCGCCCGCGGGGCGCTCACGCAGGCGGTGCCCGAACCGCCGCCGGCCCCCGGGGCCGCAGCCGCGGGACGAGGGGCCGCCGCCGGCCGGGGCGGGATGCGCCCGCTGGGCCCGGCGTTCACCGAGATGATGCTGGCCGACCTCATCCCGATGGTCGAGCGCGCGTTCAGAGTGGCGCCTGGCCGCGAGAACCGGGCGATGGCAGGGCTCTCCATGGGCGGCATGCAGACGTTCACGACCGCCCTCGCGAACCTCGACAAGTTCGCGTACCTCGGCGGGTTCAGCGGCAGCAGCGGCGGCCGCGGCGGGTTCGATCCGAAGACGTCCAGTGGCGGCGTCTTCGCCGACGCCGCAGCGTTCAACAAGCAGGTCAAGGTGCTCTTCCTGGGGATCGGCTCCATGGAGGGTCCGGGCACGAAGACGTTCAGCGAACAGCTCACGCAGGCAGGCATCACGAACGTCTATTTCGAGTCGCCCGGCACGGCCCACGAGTGGCTGACCTGGCGCCGGTGCTTCAAGGACTTCGCACCGCGCCTGTTCCGCTGAGCGGTCACCAGGTACGTGGAGTTCGACCAATTGCCGCCAATCGCGAGCCGACTTGTGCGCCTGGCGCTGACTCTGGCCGCGCCGATGCTGGTGGCCGCGTCCGCGTCGCAGGTCGAGGCCGCCGCTCCCCCTCCCGCCTTCACCTTGACCTACGACCAGCCCGCCACACGCTGGACGGAGGCGTTGCCGATCGGCAACGGGCGCCTCGGCGCGATGGTGTTCGGCGGGACCGAAGATGAGCGCCTGCAGGTCAACGAGGGGACGCTATGGGGCGGCCAGCCGCACGGCTACGCCAATCCCGAGGCGTTCCCGCGTCTCGACGAGATCCGCCGGCTGATCTTCGCCGGACACGTCGCCGAGGCCGAGAAGCTCGCGGACGCCGTCATGGGCCGTCCGAAGCTGCTCATGCCTTACCAGCCGTTCTGCGACGTGCGCATGCACTTCCCCGGCCATGGCCAGGCAACAGCCTACCGGCGCGAGCTTCGTCTCGGCGACGCGACAGTCGAGACCAGGTACACAGTCGGCACCACCGAGTTCCGGCGCGAGGTCTTCGCGTCGTTTCCGGCCCAGGTGCTGGTCGTCCGGCTGACGGCCACCAGGCCCGGGCAGCTGACGTTCAGTGTCGGGATCGATTCTCCGCACCAGGGAACACGCGTCGAGAGCACGGCTCCCGGCACGCTTCAGCTGGCCGGCCAGATCCAGCCCCGCCAGAATCCTGCTCGATCCTGGACTGGTTCGTGGGACGAGCCCGGCCTGCGGTTCGCCGCCGTGCTGCGGGTGCTGACCGAGGGCGGCTCGGTGCGCGGGGACGGGGGCACGCTGGCAGTCTCGGGCGCCAATGCGGCCACCATCGTCTTCAGCGGCGCGACGGGTTTCCGGACATATCGCGACATCGACGGTGACGCGCTCGCGCGCGCGGGAGAGGTCCTGACCCGGGCGTCGGCACAACCGTACAACCGGCTGCGACAGGCGCACGTCGATGATTTTGGCGGGCTGTTCTCACGCGTGCTGTTGCGGCTCGGCGAAGACAGATCAACCGAGACCACGGACCGCCGCATCAAGCGCTTCGCCGAGACCGAAGACCCCAGCCTGCTCGCGCTCTACCACGCGTTCGGCCGCTACCTGCTCATCTCGTCATCACGGCCTGGTGGCCAGCCCGCCAACCTGCAGGGGATCTGGAACGAGGAACTCTCTCCCGCCTGGGGCAGCAAGTGGACGACGAACATCAACCTGCAGATGAACTACTGGCCGGCCGACGCCGGTGATCTGTGGGAGACGCAGCAGCCGCTGTGGCAGCTCGTCCGCGACTTGCGCGAGACCGGCGCCGAGACCGCGAGGGTCCACTACGGCGCCAAGGGCTGGGTGCTCCACCACAACACCGATCTCTGGCGGGCCGCGGCACCGGTCGACGGCGCCTGGGGGCTCTGGCCCATGGGTCAGGCATGGCTGGCCAACCAGATGTGGGATCACTACGAATTCAGCGCAGATCGCGAGTTCCTGCGCCGTGATGCGTACCCGGCGATGAAGGAGGCGGCGCAGTTCGTCCTCGGAACGCTGATGACCGCGCCGGACGGCACGCGCGTCCCCGGGCGCCTGGTGACGAATCCCTCGACGTCACCCGAGAACCAGTACGTCCTGAACGGCGTGCGGGCGCATCTCACGTACGCCGCCACGATGGACATCGAACTCGTCCGTGAGCTGTTTGAGAACTGCGCGCGGGCGGCGGACGAACTGGAGGTGGATGAAGGATTCCGCACCGAGCTGCGACGGACGGCCGGGCGCCTGCCGCCGCTGCAGATCGGCGCGCGCGGGCAGCTGCAGGAGTGGATCGAGGACTATCCCGAGGCGGAACCGGCGCACCGGCACGTGTCGCACCTGTACTCGCTCTTTCCCGGACACGGCATCAGCGTCGAGGGGACCCCTGAGTTGGCGGCCGCGGCCCGGAGGACCCTCGAGTTGCGCGGCGATGGCGGGACCGGCTGGGCGGCGGCGTGGAAGGTCGCTCTCTGGGCGCGACTCAGGGACGCCGGCCATGCGTACGACAACGTGAAGTTCCTGATGACCAGGAGCACGCTGCCCAACATGTTCGACCTGCATCCACCGTTCCAGATCGACGGTAATCTGGGCGCGACGGCCGGGATCACGGAGATGCTGATCCAGAGTACGCCGACCAGCATCCGCGTGCTGCCTGCGTTGCCGCCACGATGGGCGGCCGGCAGCTTGATGGGCGTGCGTGTGAGGGGCGGCGCGCAGGTCGACATCACGTGGCAGGATGGCCGGCTCACGGAACTCCGGCTTCGAGCCAGCCAGGCGAGGTCGTACACGGTGGCCTATGGCGATCGGACGGCGACGGTCCGCGTCGGACCGGGCACGCCGGTCGTCGTGGATGGCACGCTGGGCAGGATCAACCGATGAACGACGGCGCCCGCGCCCACGTGGCCACCGCGGCGGTGTAGCCGATCGGAGAACCGACATGCACAGCTGCAGGCGATGGATCTCCTTGCCGGTGCTGATGGTCTCGCTGGCCGGGACGGCCGCCGCGCAGTCCGTGGCGGTGTCCATTGACGCGACGAAGGCGGCTGCCCCAATCTCGAAATGGGTCTTCGGCGGCTTCATGGAGCCGGCCACGACGTTCGTGTGGGCCGAGATGCTGGCCGACCGGAAGTTCTTCGCCGAGGTGTCATCGACGCCGCCCGCCGTCCAGACGGGCGGCTTCGGCCGGAGAGGACCGCAGCGGCGTTGGGTGCCCGTTGGCCCCGACGAGTTCGTGACCATGGACCGGAAGAACGCCTATGTGGGCGAGTGGAGTCCGCTGGTCCGGCTCGAGGGAACCACCCCTCACGGGATCAGCCAGTCGGGGCTCTCGCTGCGCGCGGGCCGTGCCTACACGGGACGCGTCGCGGTTGCAGGCGCCACCGGAGCTGCCGTTGACATCAGCCTGATCTGGGGACCGAATCCCGGCGACCGGCAGACCGTCAGCGCCCGCACGCTGACCGGCGGGTACGCGAAAGTCCCGCTGGCATTCACCGCCGCGGCCGACACCAGCGAAGGCCGCCTGGAAATCGTCGGGACCGGCACCGGTTCGTTTCACATCGGAGTCGTGTCCCTGATGCCGGCCGACAACATCTCGGGCTTCAAGGCCGCGACCATCAAGCGCCTCAAGGAACTGGGCGTCGAAATCGCGCGTTGGCCCGGCGGGAACTTCGTCTCCGCCTACGACTGGCGCGACGGCGTCGGCGACCGCGATAGAAGACCGCCGCGGCGGGAGCTGGCGTGGAACGGGATGGAGTCGAACGACATGGGGATCGACGACTTCATGACGTTCTGCCGTCTCATCGGCGCGGAACCCTACCTCGCGGTGAACTCCGGGCTCGGCGACGCGCACTCGGCAGCGGAGGAGGTCGAATACGTGAACGGTCCCGCCACGAGCCGGCTGGGCGGGCAGCGCGCGGCCAATGGGCATCCCGCGCCATACGGAGTGAAGATCTGGGGCGTCGGCAACGAAATGTACGGGCCCTGGCAGTGGGGCCACATGTCCATCAGGCAGTACGCCGAGAAGCACAATCTGATGGTCAAGGCCATGCGGAAGATCGACCCCTCCATCAAGGTGATTGCCTCCGGCGCCACGCCCGAGGAAGCGTCGTGGTGCTATATCGAGAACCGGCAGTTCAACACGTTTGAAGGACGCGAGAAGGTGAGCGAGCCGCTGCCCTTCGCCTTCGGATCGAGCCAGGACTGGACGGGAGCGCTGCTGAAGATCTCCGCCGACTACATCGACTACCTCGGCGAGCATTTCTACGGCTACCCGAACCTCGTCATCGATCTCGCCAAAGAGGCCTTCGTCGAATCCGACGAGCCGCTGGCGCTCAAAGTGCGGCGGCTGGCCAATCGCGTGCAGTTCAAGTTCGAGGCCTGGGACGAATACGTGAAGCGGATGCCCTCTCTGAAGGACAAGAGCATCAGGTTCGCCTTCGACGAGTGGTCTCCCAGGAACCGGTCGCTGGGGACCGGACCGGCGCCCGCCGGCAACCCGATGTTGAACCCCCTGACCAATGCCCTCGTCTACCACGAGTTCTTCCGCCACTCCGACATGGTGGGACTCGCCGTGGCCACGGGCGGCATGGGCACGGTGGCGGTGGACACCTTCGGGGATGCGATCGGGCTCCGGATGGAAGGGCGGGTCATGCAGTTGTTGCACGATCACTTCGCAGGCGCGCTGCCGGTGGCCGTCGCGGGCAACTCTCCCCAGCTTCCGGCCAGGGGTGTGGTCGCCATCGACAACTCCGCCCGGCCGTCGGGGAGCCCGACCTACCCGCTCGATGTCTTCGCGGCGCTCGGCGCGGATCGCAAGACGCTGTCCATCTCGGTGGTCAATCCGACCGAGACAGCTCAGGAGTGCGTGCTGAACCTGATCGGCGTCCGGGCCAGCGGCCCGGCCACGGTCTCCCAGCTCACCGCTCCTGCCGGGCCGCCGCCCGCCCCGCCCGCGCCGGGGATGGGGCGGTTCGTCGGGCCGCCGGCAACCGTGGCGACGAGCACGCTGCCGCAGGCACCGGGCCGGACCACCGTGCCGCCGGCCAGCATGACCGTTTATCAGTTCGAGGTGAGGTAGGCTGGCCACCCCCGCTTCGTAAGCCTGGAGATGTACCGATGACCTCCCGACCTTCCATCACATGCCTTCGTTTCACTCGAGTCCGCTGCGCGCCGGCCCGACTGGCGCGCTTCGTCGTCGCGCTCGGGCTTGCCCTGGCGGCCGCCCTCGCTCCCGCTCCGGCCGCCGCCCAGGTCGAGATCGTCATCGACGCGTCGAAGACCGGCCCGAAAATCGACCGTCACCTCTTCGGCCAGTTCGCCGAGCACCTCGGCAAGGGCATCTACGAAGGCGTCTGGGTGGGGACCGGCTCTCCCATCCCGAACACCCGCGGCATCCGCAACGACGTCGTGGCCGCGCTCAAGGCGATCAAGGTCCCGAACGTGCGCTGGCCGGGTGGGTGCTTCGCCGACGAGTACCACTGGCGCAAGGGCATCGGGCGTGCTCGCTCCGTCACATTGAATCCGAACTGGGGCGGCGTCATCGAGGACAATACCTTCGGCACCCACGAGTTCATGGACTTCCTCGGTCAGATCGGGAGCGAGGCGTTCCTCTCGGTCAACCTCGGGACCGGCACTCCGCAGGAAGCGGCCGAGTGGCTGGAGTACATGACCGCCTCGCCGGAGACCACGCTCGGGAGGGAGCGCGCGGCCAACGGGCGCACGGAGCCCTACAAGGTCGCGTTCCTCGGCATCGGCAACGAGAGCTGGGACTGCGGCGGAAACATGTCGCCCGAGTACTACCTGAGCCAGATGAAGATCTACAGCCGCTTTGTCCGGAACTTCAATCCCGCCCAGCAGGACGCGCAGCAGATGCTGAGAATCGCCGTGGGTCCGGGCGGGAGCGGGCCCCGGTGGACCGCGTGGACCGAAACGATCATGAAGGCCTGGCAGCGCCATACGTGGAGCTGGGACATCGAAGGCCTCTCGCTGCACAACTACACCGTCGTCGACTGGAACGCCAAGCACAAGTCCGTCGGGTTCGGCGAGGCCGAGTACAGCCAGATCCTGAAGACCACGCTGGAGATGGACCGCATCATCAACGAGCACGCCGCCATCATGGACCGGTACGACCCGGACAAGAAGGTCGCGCTGGTGGTGGACGAATGGGGCGCCTGGTACGCCCCGCTGCCGGCCAGCAACCCGGGGTTCCTGGTGCAGCAGAACAGCCTGCGCGACGCCGTGCTCGCGGCCCTCAACCTGAACATCTTCGCGCGGCACGCCGACCGCGTGCGCATGGCCAACATCGCCCAGATGGTCAACGTGCTGCAGGCGATGATCATCACCGACAAGGAAAAGATGGTCCTGACGCCGACGTACCACGTGTTCAAGATGTACGTGCCGTTCCAGGACGCGACGTTCGTGCCGGTGACCTTCGATGCGGGTACGTACACCAGCGGCAACATGACGCTGCCGCGCGTAGATGCCATCGCCGCGAAGGACGCGGCCGGTACGCTGTGGATCGCGCTCACCAACGTCGATCCCAACCGCCCCGCCGACGTCGCCGTGCGCCTCGCCGGGGCCGGCGCGGTCTCGGCAGCCGGTGAGACGCTCACGGCCGCGGCCGTCGACGCTGTCAACACGTTCGAGGCGCCACGGACCGTCGCGCCGAAGCCGATCTCGGCGAAGGTGCAGGGCGACCGGGTCGCCCTGACACTCGCGCCGAAGTCGGTGTCCGTCATCTCCGTCCGATGAGGACGGCCGTCGCGGACTACTTCTTTAGCAGCTCCTGCGCGGCGTTCGCCAGGAAGAGGTACTGGGACGCGCCGCCAACCGTGCCCTCGTTCTCGCCCCAGAGGAACGGCCAGTCGTCCATGTTCTCCGGGTAGTCGGGCTTCAGGATGAGCACGCCGGGGACAACGACGCCCGGGATGAACGCGAAGTCGGCCCGGTTGTTGCCGTAGGCGAGCGTCTTCGAACGGGTCCCGACCGTCGCCACCAGCGACGTGTTCGACGCCGGGTGCGTGCCGAAGAGGAAATTCATTCCGCGGAGGACCGTCTCCCGGTCGAACAGATCCGGGTACACCTTCGAGAGGTGGTAGTTGGCGGCCGCCCAGCCCATCACGCCGCCGCTGCCCGCCCAGCCGCCGGTGGCGATCGGCACGCCGTAGGGATTGGCCTTGGCCAGGGCGTCCACCTCGGCCTTGTACTTCACGACGTACGGGCGGAGCTTCTCAATGGCTCCCGGGCCGAGATACGACAGCGCCCGCACCGCCGTGACGAGGTTGCGCCCGCCCGGCGCGTCGAGCGCCGGCCAGATCAGCTCGTTGAACCGGTCGATGTACGGCTGCTCCTTCGTCGTGAGCATCAGCTGGTAGACCGCCCCCAGCTCCGCACCCGCGCCGAACCTGGCGGCACCAGCCGGGGCCCCCGCCGGCGGCGGCGTGGCCGGCCGCTGGCGCTCTTCGGCGTACGCCTTCTTCGCCAGCGCGAGAGACTCGTCCGCCAGCGGGTCGTTGAAGCCCCGCAGCGCGCGGCTGGCTGCCGCGAGCGACCCGATGCCCGCGTAGTTCGAGAAGGGCGAGCGCGGCGTGAACACCCACCGGTCGTCAGGCGTGCCGCTCCGGTTGCCCTCCACCTGGTACGGCTTCAGTGAAGGGTCGTAGATCAGGTTGTCGGTCTGCGTGGCTGCGTCGCCGAGATGGTGGTACCGGTGGAGGTGCGAGTCGACGATGCCCTGGGCCAGGAAGCCGATGGTGCGGTACTGCGCCGCCACGGCGAGCGTACCGTGCTCGATCTGCTGCAGGAGGTCCGGCTTGCCATCCGGGCGATGAATGTCGACGAAGCGGGTGGCCTGATCGATGTACGTCTCGTCGCGCTGCGGCTTGAAGGTCTCCCAGGTATCGACGAGGCTGACGATTGTGCCGGCGTGGGAGCCGCCCTGGATGTCGAAGTCGCCCGCGTCGAACCAGCCGCCGACGGCCAGCCCCGGGATTCGCTCGAGGGGCTTGTACTTCGTCTCCGTCGAGGGCCCCATCCGATAGCCGTCGAAGTGCTGAAAGTTCAGCGGCGCCTGCAGCGCGTCGTCCATGTGCGGCAGGCCGTGCCACACGCGGTACGCCTCGTTGACCATCATGTGGTCCATCTGCACCGGAAACCAGACGTCCGCCGTCGCGTGCCAGATCGTGTCGTACACGTTCGGACCGATCGGAAACGTCTCGGTCTTCTGCTGCCCGTACTGGATGTAGTACAGCCCGGGACGGTTCGCGGCGCTGAAATCCGCCGTGGCGTACTTGTATCTGAGGTACGGGCCCCAGGGCTGGAGCTTCGCCTTCACCCGCTCGACCGGCGTGCCATCGGAGGTCACCTCGAAGAGCGACGCGGTCTCGAGGGCGGTGTCGTTCGCGTCCAGTTCGATGACCGCCACCTTCTTCTGCGACGGGTGATACCCGGCCTGCGAGAAGCCGACAACCGGGGTCCGCGTCCAGTTCGGGATCACGTTGGGGCGGACCACCCATTCCGCCACCTTCCCCGTCGCGTTGGCCTGCAGCAGCGATCGGACGATGAACCAGCCGTTCTGGGCGAGGTTGCGCCCGTCGAGCAACTGGAGTTCGCCGGACGCGGACTCGATGGTGACCCGGCGCTCGGGATCCTCGGGAGCGAGCACCAGCGTCCTGCCCACGGCCACGGGCCGGACCTCCACGTATTCGTTCCGGCCGCGATCGTCGAACGTCGAGTAGCCCTCGAACTGCGGGACCTTCGTGTCGGCGGGCCTGGTTGCTGTCGGCCCCGTGGGGGAGCGCGGGAAGATCCCGGGCTGACCGTCCGCGAGGAACGTGCGCTCGAAGTACCTGGACGGCAGGAACTCGAGGTTGAGCCCCGCCCGTCCCGCGAGCTTCGCGGGGACCGGCTTGTCGACATGGACGGCGACGCGGAAGCCCTTCCCTTCGGGCGTGACGACCAGCCTGGAGTCGAAGTCATAGGCCTCGTACCGCAGCAGGACCGTGATCGTGTTCGACGCCGGGTCCACCTTCCTGTCGACCACCTTCGGGATCAGATCCCACTGCTCCGGCGTGGGCGACAGGCGGACCGCTCCGCCGGTGGCCAGCCTGACGCCGTGCTGGATGATCTCGATGCCGGCGGTCTTCTCGTCGAAGAACATGCCGTTGTACTGGTTGGTGAAGACGAGGACGTTGAGGCCACGCGTCTCGAAGTACTCGCGGTCGTTGAGCCGCAACCCGGCCTGCTGGCTCTGAGGTGCCTGCGGCGGCTGCTGGGCGACGGCCGCCGTGCCGCTGAGCAGGCAGGCGAGCATGAGGACCAGCGCGATGCGTACAACCGCAGGGGTATTCGATTTACGGGCGTCCAGGGCGGTCATCGGGTTCTCCATTCCGGAAGGGGCGGAATCGGCGCGGACATTCTACTACGCAATGTAAGCGCTTGGATCGGACATCGCGCCTGGAGACGCGCGAAGCGCTGGGCCACGTTGACAGCCGTCGATGCAAGCGCATACACTCGCGCGCCAGAACGAGAGTCGCGATGTCCCACGCGGCGCATCCGGACGAAAGCCGGGTCCGGGTCGACTCGAGGCTGGAGGGCGACACAGATGAAATCCGCGCTTTTCGCGCTACTTGCAAGCATGGTCTGCGGCACTGCCCTGGCGCAGCAGGCGAATGTCAATCTGGACCACAACCCGCAGAAGAACACTGAAAACCTTGTTCCGTTCAGCGCACCGCTCAACTCGCCGGACGTGCGCGACGACCGCACTGCGACGTTCCGGCTGAAAGCGCCGGAGGCGCGCACCGTGTCGCTGGCGGGTGTGGCCATCCTGGTGGCGCTCGGCAAGAGCGCGCCAGTGCCCTTCGAGAAGGGCGCCGACGGCGTGTGGTCGCTGACGGTCGGGCCGCTCCCTCCCGACATGTACGTCTACCATCTGGTGGTGGACGGCGTGCAGATGGCCGACCCCAACAATACGGTCGGTGGCGTCACCGCCATGCCGCCCTACAGCCAGTTGGTGATCCACGGGAGTGCGCCGGCCTATTACGACGCGCGCAACGTGCCCCACGGCACCGTGACGCGCCACATCTATCACTCCGGCGTGACACAAGGCGAGCGTGAGCTGTACGTCTACACGCCCCCGGGCTACGACCGGTCGAGGCAGTACCCCGTGCTCTATCTGGTTGGCGGCAGCGGCGACCTGCCCCACAACTGGATCTACGACGGCCGCGTGAACCTGATCATGGACAACCTGCTGGCCGAGGGGAAGGCCGTGCCGATGGTTATCGCCATCCCCAACAACCAGGTCGTCCACCGCAACAATCCCCGGCACGTCGAACTCACGTTCCCGGCCTTCGAGGCTGAACTGCGCCAGCACGTGATTCCACTCGTGGAGAGGCAGTACGGCGTGCAGGCCAGCCCGAGAGGCCGCGCGTTGGCCGGGTTGTCGATGGGCGGCCGGCACACGATGTTCGTCGGGTTCAAGAGCCTCGACCTGTTCGGATCGTTCGGCGTTCTGAGCGCCGGAGACGTGGACAGCGAGAAGTCTCTCGCGGGTTTCCTCAACGACCCCGGGGTCAACAGCAAGGTGGACTTCCTCTTCGTAGGACAGGGAACGGAGGAAGCCAAGGGACGCATGGGGGAGCGCGCGGTGGCCCTGCACGATGCGCTGACCCGGCATCAGATCGAGCACGTGTACTACGTCGGCGGTCATGGCGGCCACGACTGGGCGACCTGGCGCCATCTCGTCCACGAACGGTTCCTGCCCGGCCTCTGGCGGACCACGAGCGCGCCCGCCGCCGCGAACGACTTCAAGCCGTCATCGTCGAACCAGCCCGGCAAGGCGTATCCGCAGGTCAATTCCGAGGGCCGGGTCCGCGCACGCCTGGTCGCGCCGGACGCGAAGAGCGTCCTGCTGGACATAGGCGGCGTGAAATACCCGATGAGCAAGGGCGAGGACGGCGCCTGGGTCGGCGACTCGGCGCCCCAGGACGAAGGGTTCCACTACTACCAGCTCGTCGTCGACAGCGCCCAGGTCCCGGACCCCGGCAGCCTCTACTACTACGGCGCGAGCCGCTGGGGCAGCGGCGTGGAGGTTCCCTCAAAGGACCAGGAGTTCTACGCCCTCAAGAACGTCCCTCACGGAGAGGTGCGCCAGGCGATCTACTTCTCCAAGGTCAACAACAGCATGCGGCGCGCGTTCGTCTATACACCGCCGGGCTATGACAAGAACACCGCGACCCGCTATCCCGTGCTGTATCTCCAGCACGGCGGCGGCGAGGATGAAACCGGCTGGCCGAGCCAGGGCAAGACCAACCTGATCATGGACAACCTGATCGCCGAAGGCAAAGCCCGGCCGTTCATCATCGTCATGGACAACGGCACGTGGACTCCCGCACCCGGCCAGGAGCGGCCGCGTCCTCCAGCGGGGGCAGCGCCGGGCCAGCGCCCGGCGAACTGGCCGCCGCCCGGGTGGGCCGACAACTTCAAGAAGACGCTTCTCGAGGACATCATTCCCATGGTCGATGCCAACTACCGCACGCTCGCGGATCCGGCGCATCGGGCCATGGCCGGGCTGTCGATGGGCGGGATGCAGACAAACGCCATCGCGATGGAGAACCTGGACGTGTTCTCGCACGTCGGCATTTTCAGCGGCGGCACGGTCGGCGATCCCGCGACGGCGCACAAGGGCGTGATGGCCAATGCCGCGGAGTTCAACAGGAAGGTCAAGCTGATCTTCCAGAGCAGCGGTTCGCGTGAACGGCCGGAGAACGTGCGCGCGAACCACGAGCAGCTCAAGGCGGCCGGCATCAACAGTGTGGTCTACGTCTCGCCCGACACCGCACACGAATGGCAGACGTGGCGGCGGAGCCTGCACGAGTTCGCGCCGCTGCTGTTCAAGGACTAGGGAGATGACATCGATTCACCTTCGTTCACTCGCGCTGTGTCTCGTGGCCGCCACGACGCTGGTCACGGCTGCACCGCCTCAGGCTCCCGCGCCGGCCGGCGCGCCCGGGACCTACTGCAACCCGCTGCCGATCCCGGACTACCCCGTCGGCCGTCTCGTGAGGGACCTGCGAGCCGGGGACAAGCCCGACGCGTCCTTCCTGTGGTTCGTCGATCGCGTCGAGCAGTACCGGGAGCTGGCGGACCCGACGGCCATCTGGCACGACGGGCGGTGGATCCTCTACCCGTCCGTGGACATGGCCTGGGTCAGCGCCGACATGGGCGCGACGTGGCAGCATCACCCGCTCAACGTCCGCGACGTGGGCTACGCGCCGACCGTGGTGCGCCAGGGGGACCGGTTCCTCCTGATGGCCAGTTCGTCTTCCATTTACGCGGCCCCATCGCCGCTGGGTCCGTTCAAGGAACTCGGCCGCCCGAAGCTCCCGGCCGGCCTGCCCGACACCATCGACCCGAACCTGTTCGTGGACGATGACGGGCGCCTCTATTTTTATTGGGGCTGCAGCGAGACGCTCGGGATCCATGGCATCGAACTCGACGCCTCCGATCCGACTCGCCCCATCGGCCAGGCAAAGCAGCTCATCCCGTTCTCTCCCGACGCCCATCCGTGGGAGCGCGTCGGCGAGTGGAACCAGAACCGCAACGCCGGCTGGGTTGAAGGCGCCTGGATGATCAAGCACCAGGGGCGGTACTTCCTCACGTACTCGGCGGCCGGCACCGAGCACCGCGCGTATGCCATGGGCGCGTACATCGGCACGTCGCCGCTCGGGTCGTTCAAGCCTCAGGCCCGCAACCCCATCTTCCGGACCACGGCTGGTCTTGTCACCGGAACGTCGCACGGGTCGATCATCAAGGGCCCCGGTGACCGGTGGTGGGTCTTCTACACGATTGCGGCCGGTGCCGCGCACGGGTTTGAGCGGCGCGTGGGCATGGACCTCGTCGAGTTCGACGCGGGCGGGGACATCACCGTGCCGCGGGCCACCTCGACGCCGCAGTGGCTCCCGGGACGCGGGCCTGACGGCCGGGGTCCCGCGGACACACGCTGGGATCATCTCAACGGCGGCGTGCAGACGCTCGGCTCGTCGAACGCACCGAACGTCTCCGGCCGCCTGGCGGTGGACAGCGACCTGCGCACCTGGTGGCAGCCGGCAGAAGGCGATGCCGCTCCGACGCTGACCAGCCGGCTCTATGGGTCGGCGACGATTCGCGCGGTACGAATCGCCTGGCGCGACATCGGCCTCGACTCCAATCGCGGCGTGCTGCCAGGACCGTATCGCTACCGCGTGGAGTTGCAGACGGCTGCGGGCGCATGGCAAACGGTGCTGGACCGCACCTCCAGTCAGGACGACCTCTTGATCGACTACCGCGAGATGGCACCGACGGTCGCCTCGCGGGCGCGCCTCGTCATCTCCGGCTGGCCCAAGGGCATCACGCCAGGAGTGGCGGAGTTCACCGTGTTCGGCAACGCCGAGCCCAGAAAGCGCTGAGTGAGGCGGTCCTGGAGAGCGGTTTCATAGCCCGTTCTCGCGACCGAGTTCCAGCGCCGTACGCAGGCTATAAAACCGGTCCAATTGGAATCTCGAACGGGCCAACCGGCAGACCGCTGCCGTCCGTGAGGTTGCAGACCGGGCTCGGGCCCCAGCAGAACCTGACACGCACCGGTGCCCAGTCCGGAGTCGGCGGCACCGGGAGGACGACTCGCGTCCCGTCAAGCTCGCCGCTCACGAAGCGGCACGTGCCGGGGGCGGCGCCGCACAACTCGAACCCGATCGCCTGGCTCGAGCTGTAGCTGACGAGGTTCCGCTCAACGTCGCCGAACGCGACGACGACGGCCGTCGGCTGGCGGCTGGCGGACAGGGGAACGGGCCCCGTCGGAGCGACGGCGTCGCCGTAGATGACGTACCGCGCCGCCCGGGCCAGCCTCCTGCCGACGTCCTGTTTATTGGTGGGATGGATGTCGTCGCGTTCACCGATATCGATGGTGACCGCAAGGCCCGCGCGGCCGTCGGCTGCGACTGCCCGCCGTTGCGACTCGCGCAAGTCCGCCCAGTTCGATTCGACCGGCGCGGTGGGAACAGCCCCGAAATTCGGCAACTGCACGACCAGGAACGGCAGGTCGGCCCCGAACTGCGAGCGCCAGCTCGCCATCAGCCCGCCGAGCAGCTTCTCGTAACCAGCCGGTTCGTCCGCGTTCGTTTCGCCCTGGTACCAGACGGCGCCGCGAATGGGGTATGGACCCATCGGCGCGATCATGCCGTTGTAGAGCGTCGTGAGGCCCGCAATCGTCTCCCAC
>Ga0209450_10000655_pt1 | contig 17417 bp, 23 predicted proteins | sample FrelakmetLWP11LW_FD_187149 | JGI IMG/M metagenome (GOLD analysis project Ga0209450, IMG submission 187149) | Freshwater lake sediment microbial communities from the University of Notre Dame, USA, for methane emissions studies - LWP11 LW (SPAdes)... | ecosystem: Environmental > Aquatic >...
TGTACCAATTTTCTTTGCACTTTTTTATAACGATACCAGCTGTTTTTCACCGAAATGGTAAAATCTCAACCCGTCATATTTTTGCTGATGGATCAGGACAAAAAATGTAAGATTGTGGTTTTCGGGGCCTTTGGTGCAGGAAAAACAACGTTAATAAAGACCCTTGATCCCCAGTCCAGTCATGTGGAAGCCGGCTGTCCCGGGGGGACCACAACCGTGGCACTCGATTACGGTCGCATACAGGCACATGGAATCCATATCCATATTTTTGGAACGCCAGGACAGGAACGGTTTGAATTTGCCCGCGAAATTATCGGGAGAGGAATGGACGGTGCCATCCTGCTTGTCGATGCAACCAGCCCGGTTGATGATTTTATCCACCATCTTTTCGGTTCGCTTGCTGCTGCAGGAATCCCATTTGTGATTTTTTTAAACAAATACGACAGTATCGGTGCACGACCGGATTTAATCCATGATAATTTCGGTGCCGCAGTCATTGCGAACGTCTCGGCACTCGACCGGCAGCAGTCGCTTGAGGCAGTATGTGCATTTGCCCAAACCCTGCCCCCGCACACAGGAGCGCATGTGCATTCCTGATTATTTCACCATATCAGTATTCAGCACGTGACATGGATAACTGCAATACATGATCGCGTTTCTTTTTCCAGCATTCCGAGGATTTCGGGGGTTGGCCGGATAATTGTCTCAAAACGACTTAGCACGGTTTCTGCACCCGGGGTGAGGGGAAGGTCACCATACTGACCGGTCCCGATATAGACTTTTTCCGGTTGTTCTGTTGTTAAAAATCCGAGTTCATATTCTGAGAGCGGGGTATGGCCATATGTACTTTTCAGTTCCTTTGATTTTTTCCTGGGCCGTTTTGTCACTGATCCATCAGTATGGATAATCACATCATGGTCATACCGGATCCTGTCGATCTCGATCCATCCGAATTCCGATCTCATCAATGGATGGTCATTAGCATGGCCTGGAATAAATAGGAAGCTGACTGGTGAAAAATGAAAAAAAATTCAGACCATTACAGCCCGGATTATGGTGACATTCTGGACCGGACGGTCGTTTGCACCGGTCTTTACTTTGGCAATCTTGTCTACCACGTCCATACCTTCAACAACCTTGCCAAAAACCGGGTGTTTGCTGTCAAGGAAGTTGTTGTTGACAAGATTGATGAAAAACTGGCTGCCCCCGGTATCCGGGCCGGCATTTGCCATGGAGATCGTACCCCGGTCATTCCGGTTGCTCTTCGTGAACTCATCCTTGATCTTGTACCCGGGCCCGCCCATGCCGGTGCCGGTTGGATCACCCCCCTGGATCATAAATCCGTTGATGACCCGGTGGAAGATTACACCGTCGTAATACCCTTTCTTCACAAGCGACTCAAAGTTTCCTGCGGTTACGGGCATATCCGGAGCGAGGGCAATCGTGATGGTGCCCATGTTTGTTTCGAGCTTTACCTGTTTTTGTGCTTCTGCAGATGGTGTCATAGTGACTGTCCCGGCCGGTGTTGTGGCCTGAGGTGTCGCCGGGGCGGACTGAGTGCACCCTGCACAGAGTAAAAAACCTGCAATGAGGATACCTGACAGGATACAGGAACGCAATGGTGACATAGATCTATACGTTTGCCGGGAAAGGACATAAAAGATTTTGAGAATTGTTAACATCAGACGAGGCAGTAAAAAATTTCAATATCGTTACTGAAGCGGGTGTGGTGTCAGCGGATGCCGATAACCTTTGGCAATATTTTTAATACACTCTGATTCTCTCTTTTGTAATCAGGTGTTCTTTTGCAGCCCGGAAAAATAATACATTTGTATTCAGGTCTTCTGAAGATCGTTAATCACCCGGACCAGCCGGACCATCCCTTCCTTAATCTGCTCTTCAGAGGGAGCTGAGAAGTTCATGCGGATAGTATCAGTTCCTCCCCCATCGATGTAAAACGGGAGACCCGGCAGAACCGCGACTCCGCGTTTAATCCCTTCTTCAAAGACTGCCCGGGAAGAAATCTCCGACGGCAGGGTCGCCATCAGGAACATCCCGCCTTCGGGTATAGTATGCTCCAGCTGTGGTACCAGATCGTCGAGGAGGTCACACATCAACCGGCACTTCCGGCTGTATATCCTGACAATATTTCTGATGTGCTCATCGAGATTTTGTGTGGTCAGGTACCGGTGCAGGATCTTCTGGCAGAAGAAATTAGAATGGAGGTCTGCTGCCTGTTTTGCGACATTAAACTGTTTGAGGATCATGGCAGGAGCACATATCCAGCCAATCCGCATACCCGGTGCGATGATCTTTGAGAATGACCCGGAGAGAACAGCCTGGTCCGGTATGTGCCTCTTTACCGGGAGCCGGGGTCTGCAGTCAAAGAAAAGCTCCCCGAATGCATCGTCTTCGAAAAACACCGTATCGCTTTCCCGTAAGATATCTGCAATTGCCCTGCGTTTCTCCTGTGAGTATGTTGTACCCGAGGGATTCTGGGAGTTGGGGATACCGTAGAAAAATTTTACCGGAGTGCTGTGAATGAGCCGCTCGAAAGCACCAAGGTCAGGGCCTTCTTTTTCGAGTGATACCGTATCAATTACTGGTTCGTACAACGAGAAAGCTTCGATTGCACCGAGGTAGCCGGGACGTTCCATGCCAACATGGTCACCGGTATTGAGAAAAATTTTTGCAAAGAGGTCAAGACACTGCTGTGATCCATTAACGATCTGGATCTCCCGGGCAGTTGCAGGAATACCGAGCCGGGAACGGTACCTGTCCGCTATATACTCACGCAGGGGGAGGTAACCGTCCGTTGTCGTATACTGGAGTGCAATGGAGGGGTCTTCTTCCATGACCCGGCATGTTGCATCCCGTATTCCTTTGGTATCTATCAGGTCAGATGAAGGAAGTCCGCCGGCAAACGAGATTATGGAAGGATCTGCAGAGACTCTGAAGAGCTCGTTCAGAAATGAATCCGGGGCATGTAAGAGCCTGTCGGCAAAACGGTACTGCATCATAGGTATCCTTTGGGTCTCATCCCGTACGCAGGAATCTGCAGGGAGTTTTTATCAAAGTGGAGAGAAAAAACCTCTGATACGATTGCAATCCGCTGTTACGATGAAACGATCCGGATCCGCAGAAGATACCCCAAAGCACTCTACAACAAGGCGGTTGCCCTGGCAGAGAGCGGCCGGCACGAAGAGGCGGTCCGGTTCTAGGACGAGTACCCTGCAATGAACCCCGGAGTCGCCGTTGTTATGACGAATAACGCAGTTACCCTTGCTCACCTCGGAAGGTACGGGAAAGCTGAAGCATGGTTCAGGCAGGCACTTGACCTTGATCCCCGCGATGTGACTGCATGGACCAACCTCGGGCTCTGTTTAAGCCGCCTCGGACAGGAGCAGGAGGCGTTTACCTGCTTTGAAAAAGTCCGTGAGCTTTCACGTATCTTAAATGGGAGGGATATCGTACGGTGATTATCTGCTCTTTGTGTGAAAGGTTTATTTTGCCGGTTTCCGTTTCTTCAGTTCTCCCTCCCCTTCCACCAGCAAATTGATCACCGTTTCTGAAATATCCCCGGCATATTCCCCGGCTCTCCGCACACTTTCCGAAATATAGTTCAGAGAGATGGCAGTGAGAGTATCCTGCTTGAGTACCAGGTTATTGATATCCCCACAGAGATTTTCGAGTACATTGATCGACTCAATGTTCCGGTTGGCTTCCTTCATTTCCGAATTGAAGAAAGATACGATGCTCCGGTCAAAGATTTCAAGTGACATTGCACTTGCTTTTTTAATAATGGCAAGGATTTTTTTATCGAGGTCGATGTCAATAATCGGCAGACTGTGTTCTGCAATTCGCACCGCATGATCTCCGACACGCTCGATGATCCGGCTTAGTAAATAGTAATGCATTGCCATATCCGGAGAAATCCCCATCTTGCGGGAGAGGGATGCATGCAGCATGATCATATTGGTCTGCCGGGCAATCAGCCAGTTCAGCCGGTCCGCATCAATGTCACGTTTGATCACATCTTCTGCAAGAGTCTTGTTGTGAGTGTCAAGGGCAGTAATTGCATCCTTGTGCATATTCTTTACAATAACAAACATGCGCTTGATAGTATTGTCAAATGGCATCTCAGCCGGATTGAGCAGGTCTTTTATCGCGATAAGCGTCTCGGTTTCCTCGACTACTTCCTGGCCAATGGTCATCTGGGTAAAATTGCGGACAACTTCACGGACGAACGGGGGAAACCCCTGTTTTGTAGTAAGCCGGATCACATTGAAACCCATGATATACGTCCCGATTAAGAGGCGGAATAAAAACGCCGGGTCTGCAATGGTACTGCAGTCAATTTCCTTGACCTGCTGGAGTATCTCATCTGTCGTATTTTTCGTAACCAGGAGCGTCCCGTCAGGCTGAACAGTCATTCCAACCGGATCATTCTTTTTAATCTTCTGCCCTTCTGCCCATTCCTTGGGGAGTGTTACCACAAAGGAAGCCCCCCCGGTTACCTGTACTCGCCGAATCTCCATTATCCTCACCGTATGACTATAGAAAAATGATATCTCTATTATACTCTATCTGTCTATTCCATATATATATTATAGTATAGTTTATGGCGAAAAGATGTATATCAGTCCCGGTAAAATGGATGATAGAACACCATGAATCCAAATAGGAGTTCTTATATCTTAATCACCCTGAGCATCGTCGCAGTATTCATGCTGGCGTTTGCTGCAGGCTGTACCGGCAACGAAACACAGACAACGCAGGTCCCGACTGCAACCCCCGCTATTGTAGCCACAACCCAGGCACCGGTGTCAACAACAGCAGCGCCGGTAACAACCACAGCCCCGGTCTCAACCGGCCAGAAACAGACCATTAAGATCAGTGGTTCAACAACCGTATTACCGATTGTCCAGAAGGCGGCTGACCAGTATATGACCACTCACCCGGACGCAGATATCCAGATATCCGGTGGTGGATCGGGTGTTGGTATCCAGGCGATTGGTGCAAAGACCGTTGATATAGGTATGTCATCCCGTGAAGTGACCAAAGATGAGATGAAAAAGTACCCCAATTTTGTTGTTACTTCAGTTGCACAGGACGGTATAGCTGTCGTCGTGAACCCGGCAAACGAGATCCAGTACATTACCCTGGACCAGATAAAAGGTATCTATCTTGGTACTATTACCAAATGGACCCAGATTACCGGCGCGAATGTGCCAAACACCAACAACCAGATCGTAATCATCGGCCGTGACAGTGCATCCGGTACCCGCGCGTATTTCGATGAAACCATCCTGCTCAAAGCAACGCCCACAAAGACCATGTTGGAAAAGAATTCCAACGGGGCAGTTCTCCAGACGGTAGCACAGACCCCCGGTTCAATCGGGTATGTTTCGATTGGATTCGTCAGCAAGGATGTCAAAGCCCTGCCTATCTGGTACAATGCCCAGAAGTTCGTGGCACCAACGATTGATAACGTAAAAACCAAGACCTACCCGATCTCCCGTGACCTGTACGTGATCACCAATGGTAAACCTACCGGACTGGCCGGAGACTTCATCAAGTACATACTCAGCCCTGAGGGCCAGAAGATTGTTGCTGATGAAGGCTATGTAACCCTCGGTTGAATGGAACACACATAAGGAACAACACATTTTTTCTTTGCCGGGGGTGTGAATGATGAAATTCATGATTAAAATGAATGGGGTCCTGAACGCCTCCGAAAGCACTGCACGCCTTTCTTTTATCAAAGAGCAGGCAATCAAAACTGTATTCTTCTTTACAGCCTTCTTTGCCGTTATTGTCGTTGTATTCATCCTCCTGTTCTTATTACGGGACGGGTACGTGATCTTCGAAAAGGTTGGCGTACTCACGTTTCTCTCAGGTGCAACCTGGGCCCCGACTGCGGTTGAACCGCTCTATGGTATCTTCCCGCTTATTGTCGGTACTCTGCTTGTCACCCTCGGGGCAATGATTTTCGCTGTCCCGCTTTCTATCGGCTGTGCAATCTACATCTCAGAGCTCGCTTCCCCACGGGTAAAACAGGTTCTCAAACCGGCAGTTGAACTGCTCGCCGGCATTCCCTCAGTCGTATACGGGTTCTTCGGGCTCATCGTTCTTACCAATTTTATCCGGGTGACCTTCGATCTTCCCACGGGCGAGACCTGGCTGGCAGCTTCGGTTCTGCTCGGTATCATGGCACTTCCCACGATCATCAGTGTTTCTGAGGATGCGATCAGTTCAGTCCCTCACGAGTATAAGGAAGGGTCACTCGCAATCGGGGCAACACGATGGCAGACCATCAGCCAGGTCCTGGTACCAGCAGCCCTTTCCGGTATCGCTGCCGCTATTATCCTGGGTGTCGGGCGGGCTATCGGCGAGACCATGGCTGTCCTGATGGTTGCGGGCAACGCAGCGATCATTCCGGAACCTTTCTGGAATATCCTCTCACCCTTACGGACTCTGACCGCTACTCTGGGCATTGAAATGGGCGAAGTATCCGTCGGCGGGGATCATTATAGTGCCCTGTTTGGTGTCGCCGTCGTCCTGCTCATCATCACCCTTTTCATTAACCTTACTGCTGTTGCGATCCTGCGTCATCTCAAAGAGGGAAGAACTCAAAAGACCTCAAAAAAATCAAGGATACCACCCTATGTTAAAGAATCAGGTGCCCGCCTCTTAAAAATGCTGGGTGGTGTGGCTGCCGTGGTTTTGCTGTTTGCCGCAGCTCCCCTGTGGTCAGCTGTTCTCGTTACGCTTATCTGCGGTGCCTGGTATTTTGGCAGGGACCGGCTCTCACGGCAGCAGATTGAGACAATTTCGTTTGGTTTCATTATTGCTGCGGCTGTTATCGTACTCGCCATCCTTGTCATCATCCTTCAGGATATTATCCTCAACGGTCTGCCGGCACTTTCAATAGAATTCCTGACACAACCGCCAAAGGATCTCGGCAGGGCAGGCGGAATTTTCCCCGCTATTATCGGGACTCTCTATCTTGTCCTCGGAGCGATTGCGATAGCCTTGCCACTTGGTGTCGGGGCCGCAATTTACCTCGTGGAATATACACGGGAAGGGCGCATCACCCGGCTCATCAGGACCGGTGTTGACCTTCTCAATGGTACCCCCTCGATTGTCTTCGGTCTCTTCGGGTTTGCATTCATCGTCCTGTATCTCAGGATTGGTGTATCAATGCTCGCCGGTCAGATTACCCTTGCCCTGATGGTGCTGCCAACGGTCATCCGGACAACGGAAGAAGCCCTGAAAAATATCCCGCAATCATTACGGGAAGGCAGTCTTGCACTGGGTGCTACCCGGTGGCAGACGATCAGCAGGGTGGTCCTGCCACCGGCAGTACCGGGAATTGTGACAGGTGCGATCCTCTCAATCGGGAGAGCAGCCGGAGAAACCGCTCCTATCATGTTCACAGCGGTCATCTTCTCATCGCGTTTCCTTCCGGATTCGGTCTTTGAGCCGGTGATGGCACTGCCCTACCACCTCTTTATCCTGGCAACCAATGTGCCTGGCGGATCGACGAATAAATACGGGACTGCACTGGTCCTTTTGCTGCTCGTCATAGGATTTTATGCGGTCGCAATCATTGTACGAAATCATTTCCAGAAAAAATCACGGGGATAAACAATGTCTGAATCTGCAATTATCACTACACATAATGTAAATCTCTGGTATAATGAGAAACGTGCCCTTGAGTCCGTTTCCATGACAATTCCGAAAAATAAAGTAACCGCCCTTATCGGTCCCTCCGGCTGCGGGAAATCAACACTGCTCCGGTGTTTCAACCGGCTGAATGACCTTATCGATCACGTAAAAATTACCGGTGAGATCAAGCTGGATGACGAGAATATCCATGCACCCGGAACTGACGTGGTTACGCTCAGGAAAAAAGTGGGGATGGTCTTCCAGAAGCCCAACCCGTTTCCCAAATCCATTTATGAGAATGTCGCATACGGCCCCCGGGTACACGGGGTGAAAGACAAAGCTGAACTCGAGAGGATTGTTGAACAGAGCCTGCGTCATGCAGCGCTCTGGGACGAGGTAAAAGAACGGCTCAATGATTCTGCACTGGGCCTGTCTGGCGGCCAGCAGCAACGGCTCTGCATTGCCCGGACACTTGCCGTGGAACCCGAAGTAATCCTGATGGATGAACCCTGTTCAGCGCTCGATCCCATCGCCACTGCAAAAATCGAGAACCTTATTGATTTACTCAAGCAGGACTACACGGTCATCATCGTCACCCACAATATGCAGCAGGCAGCACGGGTAAGCGATTATACCGGTTTCATGTATCTCGGAAAATTGATTGAATGCGGAAAAACCGAGCAGATCTTCGAGCATCCGAAAGAGGAGCTGACGGAGAATTATATCACCGGGCGGTTCGGGTAGGTCAGGACCATGGCAGAAAAATTTCATACGGAACTCAAAAAACTAAAAACTGAAACGCTGGAGATGGCCCACCTTGGACGGTTCATGTTGCGAACGGCAGTCGACGCACTCATCCGTCAGGATAAAGAACTGGCAGCTTCAGTAGTTGCACGAAAAGAAGAGATCCATAAGATGGAAGTTCAGCTTGAAGAACACTGTTACCATCTTATCGCCCTGAACCAGCCGATGGCGAAGGATATGAGGATCATTGCCTGTACGCTCAAAGTAATTACAGCGTCACTTCGTATCGGGAGGTATGGGAAGGTAATTGCAAATATTGTGAAAAAAATTTCAGATCAGCCGCATATCGCGAACCTTATGACTATCCCGCATATGGCGGATCTGGTCATAGAAATGATTGACGACTCAATTGAAGCGTACGAAAAAGACTCTGTCGATGGGATCTCAGATTTTTCCGCCCGTGATGATACAATAGATTCACTCCGGCAGTCAATCTTCCGCGAAGGGATTACCTACATGATGGAAGATCCGAAGAGTATTACACGCTGCACAAACTATATCCTTGTCGCACGCTATCTCGAACGATGTGCCGATCATGCCTGCAAAATTGCCGAGAACGTGCATTATATGAACACCGGTGAACGCATTGAGATCCACTAAACTGTGGATCAATGGATTGTCATGGAAAAGAAGACCGTGCTTTTTATCTGTACCCACAATGCAGCCCGTTCCCAGATCGCGGAAGGATACCTGCAGCGGCGTTACGGTGATCAGTTCGATGTAGGGTGTGCAGGAATTGAAATACGGGAAGTGCACCCGCGTGCAGTCGCCGTAATGGATGATATCGGCATCGATATCTCAAAACCCTGGTCGAAGCTCATTGACGAATTCTTTGATACGGGTGCTGATATCCTTGTGAAAGTCTGCGACAGCGCACAGCAGGCATGCCCGTTCTTTTTGGGAGCAAAAACGGTCATTCATACCAGTTTTCAGGATCCATCAACCTGTAGCGGAACCGGGAACAATTGTCTTGTATAGTTCCGGCATATTCGGGATACGATCATCATGTGGATTGACAAGACGCTTGTGCCAAAGTATGGGATACAAAGACCTGCTTCCTGATCCGTGCTATTCTTTTAAGGATGAACCGTTTCTGGGATAAATATAGACACTATGTAAACTCTATATAGAAATTATTTTATGTATATACTTACAGATTAAAATATATAAAAAATCAAAAAATCTGGTTTGAAGTACTCATGACCGCTGATTACGGAGAAGGAACATGGAAAACCCCCGAATAATGGATGAGACCCTGATGATGCCAGAAAAAGTGGTACATCCCACGGCAACATGTGATAATACCGTCGAGGAAATCAGAAATCTCTTGGAGATGCTCGATTTGAAAACTGAAATTCTGTACCGGGAGTGCCGTTTCGACCAGAGGAAAGTCCTGCATATACGAACAATAGGTGCTATCCTTTCAGCTATGACTGTGCTGGTTAACCGGCAGTGTCTGGTTTCCGGAACCTCCTGTAATTTGGATATTTTTACTGATGCGCAAGGATTTACTTATCAGACTGTCAGGGCCTGCGATCTCGATCGGATCAGTGAAAAGTGAAGGAGAGAAGAATGAGTCTTTCTGACGAGAGTAAAAATGTGATTCGTGTTGCTGGATTGCGTTCACCACGGGATCAAGATGAGACTGTGCCTATGCATCCTGAAGATTTTAAGGCACACCTCTCATGGATCATGGCCAGACGGTTTCACGAGATGGTACTTAATGAAGAATTATCTGAAAAAGTAGAATATAATCGGAGTGATGGATAGCGGGATCACAACTCCTTACCTGGATAGGAGCTTAAGAAAAATCCGTGAAGGCTTTTCTTTTTGCAATCCTGCGTCAACATTTTTACATAACACTGTCAACACAATAACCTGAATAACGATCGAGAAATGATGAATTATGTCAGAAAAATTCCATAACGAACTCCTGGAATTAAAGCGGAATTCTCTTGAAATGGCACACCTTGGGCGCTCCATGCTCAGATCTGCGGCTGATGCCCTCGTCCATCATGATCTGCAGCTCGCAGAATCCGTCAGTTCCCACAAGGATGAAATTCAGCAGTCTGAAATCAGGCAGGAAGAGCACTGTTATCACCTCATTGCCCTCTACCAGCCAATGGCAAAGGATATGCGGACCATTGTGTGCACATTAAAAATCATCCATGCTTCGGTACGCATCGGGCGGTATGCTCTGGAGATCGCGAAAATTGTTCAGGATATTCCTAAAAAACCCAGCCCCTCGAGTGTCATGAGCCTCCCGCATATGACGGACCTTGTCATCAGTATGCTGGATGATGCTACCAGGGCTTTTGAGACTGATGATCTGTCACTTATCAGGGATTTTTCATCACGGGATGATGTTATCGATGCATTGCGGCATTCAATTTTCCGTGAGGGAATTTCTCACATGATGGAAGACCCGAAAAATATCTCACGCTGTACGCACTATGTGATGGTGGCCCGCTATCTCGAACGTTGTGCTGATCATGCCTGCGAGATTGCCGAAAATGTCTCCTATATGATATCAGGAGAACGAATAGAGATTAAGTGAATGTCATAATTTTAATGTATAGTACCCACATCAAAATAAGCCCAATCCAGACTCAGAATCTTTTTTCGATCTTCAGCTGCACTGAGAAAAACCCCGTAAAATCCCCCTTTTCTGTTCCTGTGGGGAATACGCCAGATTCTCGCTTTGTTTGCCAAAATACGGCAGATATGCACCTCATACAAAGCCTGTCAATGGTCGTCTGGCAGGGGCTGATTTCAGGGATGTAATTTACCCCCTCCGTATCCAAAAACCCTGCCGGAACACCGTTGTGGGGGTAATTTTTTTCTGACGATGTTCGTTAAAAAGGCAGCAATATAAAAAGAGTAATTATTTTGTGAATGCAAACGCTTCCCGGAGCCAGTCTTTAACGTTATCATCCAGGTCTGACTCTTTTTCTATTACTATATGGTGAGTCCATCTGCCAGGCCGTGATTCGACCGCTTCAGCAATCCTGTCATGGATAATATGCCGCCCTGCGGCAAATGTGAGGGTAATACTATTATCTTGTCGTTTTTTTGTATACATCTGTGGGAGCCATACCCATGCAAATTTTTTCGGGGTCCCAAATGAAACCTGTGTTTTTGTTACTTCAACAGTGACCGGACCAAGTGTCTCGATGAATTCCCTGATGTTTTAAAAAAAGCCTGAATGCTCCTGGCCGGCCTGTAAACAGCTGCCCGATGGTATAGTGACCTTCGGCTTTCATGACGGGTTATTCCTCGCCATCCAACGTGAACTTCCATGAACAATATGGCGTCCCGGGCAGGGTATCCGGGGGACACGACAGACACGTGGTCTCAATCCGTGCGTCGACTGTCCGTGCAAAAACAGGAAACTCAACAAGGCCGACCGATTTACAGGGAAACGGGGGCATACGTTTTCTCTCCCGTGCTGACTGCACCCGGCAGGCTTTTGTCGTCACGATAAGCGTCTTTTTATCGGGACGCTGGATCTCCAGTGTATTCAAGAGGGAAGCAAGCCGGTGGTTAAAAGCGATCTCCAGCGCATCCAGACCGCCTTTTTCCGGCAGGTCAAGGCCTTTCTTTATTCGCCGGGCCTCAATGACGGCAAACTGCTCCCATACTTCCCGGTCAAGGGCAAGGGCGGCAGTCATCCCATACGCATTCTCAACTGCCTGGAACCAGAGACCGTCCATGGCCAGCCAGTTCTTTGCTGCATCAATCAGCTCGTCCGGATAGTGTTCCTGCACCGGTTTCATTCATCGTGAATGTACTGCGGAAGGGCAAAAATATGGCGGCTGGAGTTAATCATTGGTCAGCATCCAGCTGCACCTGGATCCTGTCTGCGACAGACTCCGCGGTCTTGTCAAGCGGGACAATCTGGACTCCTGCTGCAGATCCTATACCGATTCCCATTTCTGCAGCCCGTGCGATCTGCTCCTGTTCAAAGATCTTTCCCTCAGTAACATCACGCATGGTCCCATACGAGCGGAGCAGGGCGACTCCCACCGCATCGATGGCGATCCGGTCAGCCCCGGCGATAATGACTCCCGGGTGTATGAGCTTTCCCTTGTCCGGTCCTCCCGTGGAGAACGCGTCGATGGCATCCATCACGATCAGGTCTGTGCGGTAGAATTTATTTATCTCTGCAATCATCAGCCGCTGGTAAGGCGAGCTGTGCAGTTCACCCATGAAATCGTAGTTGACACCTGGAACCCGTTTTGCAACAAGACCTACAGAATTTTTCAGTGAAAGCGTGAAATGACCGCCAAACCGGTGAGTCTTGAGACAGCAGGTCTGCACAACCCGGTCTGCCCGTGAAAAAATGCTGGCGATAAAAAAGCCGCGGGACCAGTGAAGGCCGGGGGACTGAATTTCCGTCCATCCGGTACGGTCGACCTCATCAAGGACGACTGCAGAAAATCCCCGTTCCCGTGCACATGCAATCACCCCCCGTTCTTCCAGCACACCCCGTGTGTTTCCCATACCGCTGCGTTCAGCAAGAGTGATTTTTTTGGGTTTTTCCGCAAGGATTGTCGTACAGAGAGTGTCCAGAGTATCGATATGAGTGGATGCAGGCGACAGGTCTGCACTGTTGTAATTTGCCTTGAGGGCAATTTCAGCGCCAGAAAAAACCGACAGGTCAATTTCGTTCAGAACACGCTGAACTCCGCTTGAACGGTCTGTTGCACCCGCAATGAATATCTCGGCATTCTTTCCCATGGAATATCCCCCGTGTTTCGGTATTTCCCCCTATACTATGAAAACTTGCTCCATTCACAACAGCGATTGATAACCATCACCGCGGCTGGACTATACCTGGCAGACAGGATGCCTGAGTCCTTCTACCTGCCCTCTTTTTTAATTCGTGCAACCGCACTTTGACAATAACCGGGATCAATTTCAATACCAATGCCTTTCCGGTTGCATTCTGAAGCAGCAACGAGCGTTGAACCACTGCCCATGAACGGGTCAAGAACGGTATCCCCAACAAACGAAAAAAGTTTCATGCACCGGAGCGGAAGTTCAACCGGGAACGGTGCGGGATGGCCGGTTCTCTTCCTCCTCTCGCCGTTAAATGTCCACAACCCGTTTGTCCAGTCCATGAACTCGTTTCGGGTTATGTCAGATTCTCCGGAACCGCTGGACTTTTTCCATGATTTTTTATAGAACACAACAATGAGTTCCACCGGGGCAATAACATACGGGGCTGATGCGCTCATCCATGAGCCCCATGCAGTCCGGCGGGAGATATTTCCCTCGTTCCAGACTATCGTCGAATGATAGGAGAAACCGATCTTTTTTGCAATCGTAGTGAGGTCAGCCCCGACGCTCTGCTGGCCGCCTTTGTTCTTGTCAAGCGGGATGTTAAGGCAGAATCTCCCGTCAGCTTTAAGCCACGAAAAGCAGCGTTTCATCCACCTCCGGGAAAAATCCCTGTACTCCTCGTAGGTGAGCTGGTCATTATGTGAATTATACTGGATGTCCACATTATAGGGCGGCGATGTTACGGTTAAGTCAATACTTCCGGCAGTGATCTTTTTTGTATTGAAAATATCCTCGTTGATAATGCGTGTCTGCCCGTCATCAAAAAAGAAGTCCTTATCCACGCTGCACCTGTGTGTATAGTTCGTTATTCTTCGCTAAAGCATTACCCTTGAAGCGTTTGATCAAAAAAGTGGTCATCCCGAATCCCAAAAAGCGCATTCCAGATGTCCGACCGGTTCCTGAATAAGCTGGAGTCTAAAAAGCGGAAAAGGCTTGTTTTTCCGATGCCGGTTTTTTCTCTAATCAAGGATGCCTCAATGCGGGCAGGTGGACCTGAACGGACCGGATATTTAATTTTTTTGAACTTGCCGTGATATCAGCTTCCCGCCCTGCGGTTTCCGGGATCCGTCCCCACTCACCAACAGTACATGGACTTTTAGGAATTTCTCGTCACTTCAACCGGATCGATATTCGCATCGATCAGGCAGTCGAACGCGACCGTCGAAAGCCACCCGGCTTTTTCAAACATTTTCATGAAGCAGACCCCGATGACCAGTGCGCCGGAGTGCCGGTCAATCACCGCTTTTACCTGCTCCGCTTGTACCGGAACGTTGGGCATGGAGAGCCCCCCCATAATAACAATTGCCTTTGGCTTTAGCTTCATCGTTGCAGCGCCGGCCTGCATCCCGATATCGGGGACATTATGGATTGTATGCGCCTTGCTCTCATCGACCATGGGCACAAAGACCTGTTCGAATTCGAGCGAGCGGATGGCGAACCCAAGCAGTTCGACAAACGGCGTGCATGTCCCCGGAACACCGTAATAGACAACCTGATCGCCTTTTTTCAACCCTTTCTTCTCCAGATAATCCTTGAACGGGCGAAGGATTCCCGGGACGCCATGAAATACTTCCTTTGCGGTCATAATAGATCTACACTTTCCGGGCGAGATGATAAAAGTACACGGTTTTAATCGAATAATTTAATACGAACCATATTTTTATCAACAATAAGTAAATTAACTGTGGTTTAATTATTCTTCGTGAGGTATCATCGCATGAAACGCATCACCATCAACGCACTTGTGGACCTCGGCTGCCTGATCATGTTTATCCCGTCGCTTGTTTCAGGGCTTGTCCTGTATTTTGTTCTCCCCTCCGGCGGTGGCAGAGGAAGCGGGTGGGAACAATACCTTGGCATCGCCCGAATCCAGTGGGTGACCATGCATGATAATTCAAGTTTTATATTTGCCGCCCTGCTTATTATCCACCTGCTCCTGCACTGGAAATTTTTCCGAAATATCAACAAGGCATTGAGCCCGAAGGAAAAACAGGACTCTGAAACCCCTTAAATGAGCTTGTTCTCCGGTCAGATGTCGTGCCATTGCCAAAAAATCTGGTAAAAGGAAGCTGCAACTTACCATTCAAGTTTCATACCGCTGCCCACTTCCCGCACGGGACAATAACCCGCAAGAGCTATTTTTTTGATGATAATGATGTGCAGTGTCAGGCATGCATTGCTTCAAGACCCAGAGATCAAAGATAACGGCATGTCTTTTCCCGCCGTTCTACACCGGGATTCCGCAGGTGAAGGCTGCCAATAATGTCACGCACCCGGTCATTCTCGGAAACCTTTCTGGCACACTCAACAATGTTACATATGCCACTAGGTGAACTGCCGGTGACGATCACCTGTCCGTCAGGAGTCCGGCAGGCAGGTGCAGAATCGTCTCAGAGCTGATTGGATTTGTTTCTTCCGTCCGGCATGACGATTTTTATGTTTATCCGGATTGACCTGTTCAAAATCAAACGTTTGTTCAATCTCTCCAAGGAAAACAAGGTTGTTGGTCAACCAGAGTGGAGTGCATGACAGTCTTATGGGAAACCAATGGCCTGCCTCCGCATCAGTGAGCAATGAACCGGAATTGCCAAGCGGGGGCTTCGGTTTTGGGTAAAAACGTCAGGGATGAGCAACAATCTCTGACTACCGAACCTGTCTTTTTTTAATTGCGGCCGCTGTGCGGAAATTACAACGAGCGATCAGAGACCCCGGACTCCTGAAGATTTGCCTAATTCCAATCTTTTAAATATTTATGCGCATATGAGTAAATAAGGTACTGAATGTGGTACCAGGTGGATATCAATGCCAGGATTAAATGGAACGGGGCCACTGGGAAATGGTCCGATGAGTGGAAGGAGATTCGGCAGGTGCCGAATGGCAAATGTGCCTGCAGCAACAGCACAGCCGGCTTACGATGAGAACGGGCGCGCGATGCTTCAGGCCTCAGAACTGAATATTCCGGTTCGTGGCCGTGGGCGCGGTGGGATTCCCTGCGGATGCGGACGGGGCTTTGGATTCGGTGGCGGCAGGCGCTTCCAGGGATAGGAATTCAATATTTTTCGAGGTTATTATTAATGAAAGTTGCAATCGCAAAAGACGGAGATATCGTGTCAGAGCATTTCGGGCACTGTACTGAATACGCAGTGTTCGTTATCGAAGATTCAAAGATCACCGCAAGGGAAATTCTCGAGAGCCCCGGGCACGAGCCGGGAAAGTTGCCGCCATTCCTTGCCTCGCACAAGGTCACGCACGTCCTCGCAGGCGGCATGGGCCCACGGGCAGTGGACCTGTTCTGCGCAAATAATATTGAGGTTTTCCTTGGAGTACGGGGTCGAATAGAGGCCGTAATCAATGATTTTATGTCAGGCAAAGTTGCACAGGGTGAGAGCAGCTGCACCCATGGACCTGATCACGAGGGATGCAACCACTAACCCCAGTTAATACTCTGGTCAAGCCTGTGAAGCGATGAAGATCGCCTTTCGCATTATGGTAATGCGGGATGGAACGTGTAAAAAATCATGGGATGTTGGGTTATGAAAAAATATCGGGGTATACCTGAACTCCTGGAATTATACATGGAGGAAAATGCTGCTGATGAGCGGTGGATCACCGCACATGAACTCCGAGATCGTTTTGGCCTCACACGTTACCAGAGTAATACGGTATCGGCGTTCCTGCGTCGGCTGGAGGTCGGCCCATTCAGGCAGTATCCGTTCATTGTCGTAAAGATTGCATTGGATGAGGGTGAAAAACCGTCAGATCCCAAAAAATGCCGGTATCTTCTGAAACGAAGGAAATGCCCTTCAGTTCGACAAAAGCAAACACGGTTGCAGGATATGACAATCAGTGACCCGGAATGTGTTTCCTCTGCCGGTACAATGGAAAATCCTGCATAAGAATTAAGGTTTTTTCGGGTATAGCACTATGGCACGCAATACAGAGGTTCCGGAACTTCTTGCAGAGTATATGAAAGCCTGTGGTGAGAATGAACGATGGATTACTGTGTATGAATTCCGTACATATTTCCATCTTGATGAATCATCAGCACACGCAATTTCAGGTTTCCTGCGCCGGATACATTACCGGCCATTTTTTTC
>Ga0209450_10000656_pt1 | contig 17415 bp, 14 predicted proteins | sample FrelakmetLWP11LW_FD_187149 | JGI IMG/M metagenome (GOLD analysis project Ga0209450, IMG submission 187149) | Freshwater lake sediment microbial communities from the University of Notre Dame, USA, for methane emissions studies - LWP11 LW (SPAdes)... | ecosystem: Environmental > Aquatic >...
GCCGAAGTCCACGACTGCTTCACCATTGCCGAGATGATGGCCTATGAAGATCTCGGCTTCGCCAAACCGGGCGAGGGCAAGGAGCTGATCCGCAGCAAGGCGACCTACAAGGAAGGTCACATCCCGGTGAACGTGGACGGCGGGCTCCTGTCCAAAGGCCACCCCATCGGCGCCACCGGCGGCAGCCAGATCCGTACCGTCGTCCTTCAGCTGCGGGAGGAGGCCGGGCCCATCCAGGTCAAAAGCCCGGAGATCGGCCTGGTGCACAACATCGGCGGCGTTGGTCTCTACGGCAACGTCAGCATCTTCGGGCGCTGAGAGCATGTGCGGCCGCGAGCCGCACGCTGCTTTTTGCGGAACTAGGAGGCACGTCATGGCGGAAAAAAAGGAAAGCGACGAGCGCTTCAAGAAATTCGGCACGGTCAGTTTCACGTCCCTGACCAAAACCAACGATTTCATCGACTACCTCGAAAAAGGCACGATCGCCGGCACTCGCTGCAAGGACTGCGGCCGGGTCTTTTTTCCGCCGCGAGCGGACTGTTTTCAGTGCCTGGCAAGCCACATGGAGTGGTTCGAGGTCACGGGCAGCGGCAAGCTCGTGTCCTTCAGCAAGCTGGAATACGGGCCGGCCGGGTTCCAGGATGATGTCCCCTACAGCATCGCGTTGCTCGACTATGGTACGTTCAAGATCTTCGGGCGCATCGGCAAGGACGTCCCCGCTGCCGAGATCTCTGTCGGCATGCCCATGAAGACGATCGTGAACCGGCTGCCCAGCGGCCAGTTGAATTACGTGTTCGTGAAAGCATGATTATTGGGATTCGGAACCGAATCCCAATAATCATCTGTGGGTAAAAATAAAAAACTAAAAAACCGGGAGGATACGTCCAATGTCTGATCAAAAATTTACCAAAATAGACATTGCGGGAGGCGTCGCCCGGGTTACCTTCGCCCGGCCCAAGCACAACGTGCTCAACATCGAGATGATGAAGGAGTTGATCGGCGAACTTGAAGGACTCAAAGCCGATCGGGAACTCAAGTGTATAGTGATTTCGGGTGAAGGCCCCAGTTGGTGCGCGGGCGTCGAAGTCGGGGACCACAAACCCGGCCAGGTCGATGCCATGATCGCCACCTTCAACCGCATGCTGGAGCTGATCGAAGGCCAGGAGGTGCCCACCATCGCCGCCGTTCACGGTGCCTGCCTCGGCGGCGGCATGGAAGCCGCCATCGCCTGCGACATCATTGTGGCCGGCAAGAGCGCGGTCTTCGGCCAGCCGGAAATCAAGCTGGGGTTCTTCCCGCCTTACGCCGCCATCCGGCTGCCGCACCTCGTCGGGCCGGGCAAAGCCATCGAGATCTGCACCACCGGCAAGCGTTACCTGGCCGAGGATGCCAAGGACATGGGGTTCGTCACCTACTGCGTGGACGACGGCCGGCTCGCGGAAACGACCGAAACCCTCGCCAAGGAAATCCAGTACGGCAGCTCGCTCATCATCCGCCTGAACAAGCGCGCGGTGAAGCAGCACCTGGGCCTGGCTTTCCCCGCGGCGCTCAAAGGAGTGTCCGACCTATTCCTCAACACCCTGATGAAAACCGCCGACACCCTGGAGGGTATTGCGAGTTTCGAGGAGAAGCGCAAACCGGTTTGGAAGAACAAGTAGCGAGCAGCGAGCAATGAGCAACGAGCTATGAGTGCTGAGGTTTGACGGGTGAGTGTAAAAAAGAGGAGGGGATGAATGTCTCAGATCAAAAAAATCGGCGTTGTCGGCGCCGGCAACATGGGCAGCGGCATTGCCCAGAAAATCGCCCAGGAAGGCATCCCGGTGGTGATGGTCGACCTGAAGGACGAGTTCGTGCAGCGCGGCATGGGCACCATCCGGCGGCTGCTGCAGGAGGGAGTCGAACGCAAAATCTTCAAGCCGGAGCAGGTGGACCAGGTCCTCTCGCGCGTTACGGGCACCACCGACTTCACGGCCTTGGCCGATGCCGACATCGTGATCGAGGCCGTTTTCGAAGACAAGCAGGTCAAGGCGGAGCTCTTCAAGAAACTCGACCAGGTCTGCTCGCCCCGGACCATCCTGGCCACGAACACCTCGAGCTTTTTTGTGCGGGAGTTTGCGGAAAAGACCTCGCGGCCCGATCGCTTCGTCGGCTTGCACTACTTCTACCACCCGGCCAAGAACCGTCTGCTCGAGGTGATCCCGCACGGCGGCACCAGCCCCGAGACGGTGGAGAAATCCCTGCTGGCCGCGAAGCTGCACGGGAAGACCTCGATCCTCGTCAAGGACGCCCCCGGGTTTGCCGTGAACCGGTTCTTCGTGCCCTTCCTGAACGAAGCCGCCCGCATGCTCGAGGAAGGCCTGGCCGATGTCCCCACCATCGAGGAGGCCGGCAAGCGGGCCTTCAAGATCGGCATGGGACCCTTTGAACTCATGAATGTCACGGGGATCCCGATTGCGGTCCATGCCGCCACCACGCTGGGCAACGAACTCGGGCTCTTCTACGCTCCGGCCCCGATCCTCAAGGCCCAGATGGAGAAGAAGGCCAACTGGAACCTGGAGGGCCAGGTGGACGAGTCCAAGCTCCCGGCCCTCATAGACCGCTTCCAGGGCGTCTGCCTGGGGGTGGCAGCGGCCCTGGTGGGCGAGGGGGTGGCTTCCATCGAAGACACCGACCGTGGCGCCAAGATCGGTTTGCGCTGGATCCTGGGGCCCTTCGAAATCATGAACAAGATCGGCATCGGCAAGACGTATGACGTGGTCCAGACCATCTGCCGCAAGTACCCGGATTTCAAAATGCCGGCCATCCTCGAAACGCAGCACCGGCTGGGAAAACCCTTCGAGTTCAACTACGTCGATCTCGAGGTCAAAAACGGCATCGCGCATGTGACCCTGAACCGGCCCGAGGCCATGAACGCCCTCAACGAGACCGTCGTGGCCCAGCTCGACCGGCGGTTCGGGGAAGCCGAGGCCGATGTCCGCGTCAAGGCCATCGTGTTCCAGGGCGCCGGTAAAGCCTTCGTGGCCGGCGCCGACATCCGCTACTTCGTGGAAAAGATCAAGGCCGGCCGCATCCCGGACATCGTCGCGTTCACCCGCAAGGGCCACGAGCTGCTGCTGCGGATCGAGTCGTCCAAGAAGCTCACCATCGCCCTGCTCGACGGCCTGTCCCTGGGCGGCGGCAGCGAGCTCGCGCTGGCCTGCCAGGCCATCGTCGCCACCCCGGCCGGCTCCATGGCCTTCCCGGAAACCGGCATCGGCATCTACCCGGGGCTCGGGGGCATGCTGCGCATGGCGCGCCACGTGGGGCCGGCGCTCGCCAAGTACTTCGCCTTCACGGGCGCCTTCATCAGCGCCGCGGACGCTCTGGCCCTCGGCATCGTCACGAAGCTGGTCGAACCCGCGGAGGTGGATGGCGCCGTCCACTCCTTGGCCGCCGCGGGCAAGCCGGACAAGTACCGCCGCCGCGACCTCCCTGAAAAGTTCAAGGCGTTCGCAGCCCTGTTCGGCCCGGGTAGCGTTGCGCCGCTTCTTTCGGGCAAGATCCCGGGCGGCGCCAATGCCGAACTGGCCGGCAAAGTCGTCAAAACCCTGGGATACAAGGCCCCCCTCGCTTTGAGGATCGCCGATGAGATCGTCGACCAACAGGCGGCGCTGCCGCTGCGGGAAGCGGTGGAGATCGAGCTGGGCCGGCTGAAGGACATTTTTTCCACGGCGGATGCGCTCGAGGGGCTGTCCTCGGCGGGGCGTCGCCGGCCGGAATTCAAGGGGAAGTGAGTCTGCCGTGACGCGCGCCGAGCAACTGGCTGCCGAGGGCTGGCAACGGCAGTCCACCTGCGACGAGCCGCGGCTCACGGAGATGGCGGACACGTACCGGGAGGTCGGCCTGGAGGTCCATGTCGAACCGTTTCACCCCGAAGACGAAAAAGGGTGCGTCGGCTGTCTGACGACATTTCCGGATCTCTACAAAACCATCTACACACGCAAAAAGCCATTGAACCCATGAGCCCCCATACGGGGTGAACCGAGGTATAAAATATGCACAAGCTGTTGACCAACAAACCCGGAGAACGGATGCTGCTTCTCGGCAACGAGTCGATTGCCCGCGGAGCCGTCGAGGCGGGCGTCGCCTTCACCAGCACCTACCCGGGGACGCCGTCTTCGGAGCTGTCGCTCAGCTTTTTCCAGATGTCCAAGGAAAGCGATCTCTACTTCGAATACTGCACCAATGAAAAGGTGGCCGTGGAAGTGGCGTCCGCAGCCGCCATCTGCGGGGTTCGCAGTATGGCCGTGATGAAGCACGTGGGGCTCAACGTGGCGGCCGACGCGCTCATGACGCTTGCCTACGTCGGCGTGAAGGGCGGCATGGTGATTCTGACGGCCGATGACCCCGCCATGTTTTCGAGCCAGAACGAGCAGGACAACCGCTACTACGCCAAAATCTCTGGCCTGCCGATGCTCGAGCCCTCCACCGTGGAAGAGGCCTGCCACATCGTGGGCTACGCCTTTGACCTCTCCGAGCAGCTCCAGGAACCGGTCTTGCTGCGCACCACCACCCGCATCAACCACTCCTCCGGCGTCGTGACCCTGGGGGAGATCCGGCCGCGCAAGCCGCGCGGCAGCTTCACCAAGGACCCGCTCAACCTGGTGACGGTGCCGGCGGTCTCGCGCAAGCTGCACGTCAAGCTGCTCGAGAACTACGCGAAGGCCCAGGCGCTTTCCGAAGCATCCCCCTACAACATCGTGGAGGGCCGCGGCCGTTGGGGGATCATCTGCAACGGGGTCAGCTACAACTATGTGAAGGACGCCGTGGCGGAGTTGAAGATCGCCGACAAGGTCCGGATTCTGCGCGTCGGTTTCCCCCACCCGCTGCCGGTCCGCATGATCCAGGAGTTCCTGAAGGGGTGCGAAAAGGCCCTGGTCGTGGAGGAAGGCGAACCCTATCTTGAAGAAGCCGCCAAGGCCCACGCCCAGGAAGCCGGCCTGACGCTGCCCATCCGGGGCAAGGCGCCCGAGCTTTTCTCGCGGCTGTACGAATACGACCCGGCCATGGTCCGCAAACACGTGGCCGCCTTTTTCGGCGTGGTCTTCTCGCCGCCGCCGGCGGTGGATGTCTCGGACGTGCCGCCGGTGCCCCAGCGGCCGCCGACCTTGTGCGCGGGCTGCTCCCACCGGGCCACCTACTACGAGGTGCGCAAGGCCGCCGAGGGCCTGGGCCTGGAGACCGTTTACCCGAGCGACATCGGCTGCTACACGCTGGGCCTGCTGCCGCCGCTTTCGATGGCGGACTATCTCATCTGCATGGGCTCCTCCACCGGCACGGCCGGCGGGTTCTCCAAGGCCTGCGACCGCAAGGTCGTCTCGTTCATCGGGGACTCCACCTTTTTCCACTCCGGGATCCCGGGGTTGATCAACTCCGTCTTCAATCGCCACAACCTGACCCTGGTCATACTGGACAACGGCATCACCGCCATGACGGGCCACCAGCCCAATCCCGGCGTGGACATGGCCCGGATGAAGATGGAAGGCTACGGCCGGGTGTCCATCGAAGCGATCGTGCGCGCCGTCGGGGTGCCGCACGTGACGGTCATCAAGCCTTACAAGGTGAAGAAAAGCATCGAGGCCATCCAGGAAGCGTTGCAGTTCAAGGGGGTGTCGGTGATCATCTCCGAGGAGCTGTGCGTGCTCTATGCCAACAGCCTGAAACTGCCGCGGCGCAAACCCTTCCACGTGAGCGACAAGTGCCGGAACCACCGCGACTGCATGAACCGCCTGGCCTGCCCGGCGTTTTACGTCTGGAACGATCGCATCAAGATCGACGCGAACCTGTGCACCGGCTGCGCCCTCTGCGCCCAGATCTGCCCGGAGAACGCCATCCTGCCGGTGAAGGAGGAGAAGAAGTAACAAGCGACGACTGACCGGTAACGAGCAACGAGTGATGAGTGATGAGTCGGAGAAACAAGTGGTTCAAAGTACGATCTTTATAACGGGTTGGCGGCCGCCGATCGCGAAACGCCGCACGACTGAACCCCGAACCTTGAATCCAAACACCCGACGCTAAACACCTAAACACCTAAAACATCGATAAGGACAAAATGGACACCAAGCGTATCGTCATCGTTGCGGTCGGCGGGCAGGGCAACCTGTTGGCCTCCAGCGTGCTCGGGGAGGCCGCCCTGCTGGCCGGAGTTCCCATGCGCATGAGCGAGATTCACGGCATGGCCCAGCGCGGCGGCGTGGTGGAATCCGCCCTGATCTTCGGAGATGCTCAAAGCACGATCATCTCCGACGGGGAGGCCGATGTGCTGATGGGCTTCGAGCCGGCGGAGACCCTGCGGGCCATCGGCAAATGCAACCGGCGCACCGTGGTGATCACCAATCTCGCGCCGCTGATGCCCTTCACCGTCAACATCGGCCAGGGCGTCTACCCCGACCTGCAAAAACTCCAGGACCTGATCCGCGCCAAGACCGCGCGGCTGATCGCTTTCAACGCCACGGCGCTCGCCCGGGAGGCCGGCAACGTCCTGTCGGTGAACATGGTCCTTTTGGGGGCGCTCACGCAGACCGGCGTTCTTCCGTTGAGCGCCGACACGGTTAAATCCGCCATGCAACGCAAAACCAAACAGGCCTTTCTGGAGGCCAATCTCAAGGCGTTCGACCTGGGTGTTGCCGCCGCTCAAAAGGCCTGAGGCCGGATCGACGGGCAACCCATTTTTCTGGACATCGATGTCCCGCCCCGGCCTGCCGGGCACGGACGCTACCACGGGGGAGGAAGAAGAGCATGCCGACCAAATCACGCGAAGTGAAACGGGCCAGCCAAAAGTACTGGGATGAGAAGTTTGAAACGATGCCGCTTGCCGAGCTGCAAAAATTCCAGCTGCGCAAGTTGAAGGAAACCGTGGAGTGGGTGTACGAGCGGGTTCCGTTCTACCGCCGCAAGCTGGACGAAGCCGGGATGAAGCCCAAAAGCATCAAGGCCCTCGAGGACATCGCCAAGCTGCCCTTCACCGTGAAAAACGACCTGCGGGACAACTACCCCTTCGGTCTGTGCGCGGTGCCGCTCTCGCAGGTCGTGCGGGTGCACGCCTCCTCGGGGACGACCGGCAAGCCGATCACCGGTCCTTACACGGCGGAAGACCTGCAGCAGTGGACCGACTGTATGGCGCGCAACTTATGGGCGGCCGGCGTCCGCCCCGACGACATCGCCCAGAACGCATACGGCCACGGTCTGTTCACGGGGGGCCTGGGGTTTCACCAGGGGCTCAGCCGCCTCGGCTGCACCGTGGTGCCCACGAGTTCCGGGCTCACCGAACGTCAGATCATGCTCATGAAGGATTTCGGCGCCACGGCGCTGTTTTCCACCCCTTCCTATGCCCTGACCATCGCCGAACGCGCGGCGGAGATGAAGGTCGACATCCGGGCGCTGCCCCTGCGGGTGGGGGTGTTCGGAGCGGAGCCCTGGTCCACGGCCATGCGGCATGAAATCGAGGAGCGCATGGGGATCAAGGCGCATGAAGCTTACGGCCTGACCGAACTGTCCGGCCCGGGCGTCGGGTTCGACTGCGTGGCCCAGGACGGCATCCACCTCAACGAGGATCATTTCCTGGCGGAAATCGTCGATCCCCAGACCCTCGAGCCGGTGCCTCCGGGGGAAAGAGGGGAGCTCGTCTTCACCTCGCTGCAGCGCCGCGCCATGCCCATGCTGCGCTACCGCACCAAGGACATCACCCGCCTGCGCCGCGAAAAGTGCCGCTGCGGCCGCACCTTCATCAAGATGGACAAGATCTTCGGCCGCTCGGACGACATGTTGATCATCAGCGGGGTCAACGTGTTCCCCTCCCAGATCGAGTCCCTGCTGCTGGAAATCCCCGAGGTGGAGCCCCAGTACCGGATGGTGGTCCGCAAGAAGGGCTATCTGGACCAGCTCACCGTCCAGGTGGAGGGCAAGAAGGAAATCTACGACGCCGGACCGGAAAAACGTCTGGAGGTCGCCGCCAAGGTCATGGGTCACATCAAGGGCATGATGGGCATCAGCGTCGATGTCGAAATCGTCGAGGCGAAATTCATCAACCGCAGCGAAGGCAAGGCCCTGCGGGTGGTCGACGAGCGCCCCAAGCAGCTGCGGTAAGCCGCGGCCTCGGGGCCCATGCGTGGAGGTCATTCCCATGAAAAAACCGTCCAAGTTTCAACCCCGCCGGTTTGCGGTCGTCGGTGCGGGCCCGGTGGGCTGCATCGTGGCCGCCTTTCTGGCCAAAGGCGGCTTCGAGGTTACCCTGTGCGACGTGGTGCCCGCCCTCCTGGCCCCGGCCATGGACCCGGGCATTCGACTGGAGGGCGCCGAGAATTTTCAACAGAAGCTCACCCGCACCTGCCTGGCCATCGATGATCTGGCGGCCTACGACCCCCAGGTGATTTTCATCACCGTCAAGGCCAATGCACTGCCGCTGATCGCCTCCGCCCTGGAGGGTTTTTACAAAGAGGGCATGTACGTGATCAGCTGGCAGAACGGCATCGACACGGAGCTCGAGCTCACAAAAACCCTCGGGCGCGGCGGGGTCATGCGCGCCGTGGTCAACTACGGCTGCGGCCTGGTGGGGCCCGGCCACGTGCGGCTGCCCTTTCACCACCCGCCGCATTACCTTCAGGAACTTGACCCCAAAGCCAAGGCGGCCACGGTGGCCATCGCCCAGGCGCTCACCCGCTGCGGCCTGCCCACCGAAGACACCCAGGACATCATCTCCATGGTCTGGCGCAAAGGGGTGCTGAACGCGTGCATGAACCCCGTGTGCGCGGTGACGGGTCTCACCATGAACCGGGCCATGAACGATCCCATCGTCTTTCAGATCGTGAATGCCCTGGTCAAGGAGTGCATCCAGGTCGCCCGGGCGAACGAGATCAACCTGGGCTGGGAATTCTACCCGCACGCCATCGATTACATGGGCAAGGCCGGCGATCACAAGCCCTCGATGCTGATGGATGTCGAGGCCGCCCGCCGCACCGAGGTGGACTTCATCAACGGCAAGTTCGTCGAGTACGGGCAGCGGGTCGGGATGGACACCCCGTTCAACAAAACCATGCTCGCGCTGGTTAAAGGCCTGGAATCCAGCATCGAGTCGAAAAAGAGCCGTTGAGCCGGCCTTGCGGAGAACACGGGATGGTGAACGCACAGCCGGTCTATGTGGGCGTTGATGTGGGGGCCTCGCGCACCAAGGTGGCTGTTCTGGATTCCGGGAAGCGCCTGGTCGGCTTTGCCGTGCAGAAATCGGGCACCGATTTCACGGCGACGTCCCGGCAGTGCCTGGAAGCGTCGCTGCAAATGGCCGGGCGTGCCGAAACCGCCGTGGCGAACGCTTTTTCAACGGGCTACGGCCGGAACAACGTCGCCTTCGCCCGGGACACCCGCACCGAAATCGGCTGCCACGCCGGCGGGTGCTATCACTATTTCCCAAAGGCGCTCACCATCATCGACATCGGCGGCCAGGACAACAAGGTGATCAAGCTGGATGCATCGGGCCGCCGCACCGGCTTCAAGATGAATCGCAAATGCGCCGCCGGCACCGGCGCCTTCCTGGAGGAGATGGCGGCGCGGCTGGACATCCCCCTTGAGCGCATGAACGACCTGGCAGCCCGCTCGACCGACATGGTCAAGCTCGGCAGCTTCTGCACGGTTTTTTCGGCGACGGAAGTCCTGGAAAACATCCGCCACGGGAAAAAAATCGAGGACATCGTCAAGGGGGTTTTCTTTTCAGTCATCCGGCGGGTGGTCGAGATGGACGCCATGACCGAAAACGTGGTCATGACCGGCGGAGTGGTGGCCCACAACCTTTACATTGTCCGCATGATGGAGGACCTCATCGGACGCCCCATCCTGGTCCCGGAAAAACCCCAGTTGACCGGGGCCATTGGGGCGGCGCTGTATGCAATGAACGGATCCACCGAATGATGCCAGAAGCGGCTTCATACCCCCGTCTGACACTCGATGGCGGCGTTGCAGACCTCTCGAAATGCTCACACACTGCCGTGTATGCTGCGCTTTCGAATCGGTCTGCGCCTTGCCCTCAAGCGTGATCCGGAAATATGAAACCACTTCTACACCAACCAATGGAGGAGCTTCATGGCTGAAGAAAAAAAAGTCGCCCGGAAAAAAATCGCCGCCGCGGCGGATCTCAACAACTTCATGCGCGATTACTACCTCGAGCTGGATGCCGCCGCCAAGAAGGGAACCCCCAAGATTGCCTGGTGCACGAGCGTCGGCCCCGCTGAGATTCTGCGCGCCTTCGGTTTCCAGGTGTACTTCCCGGAGACGCACTCGGCCATGCTCGGCGCCACCCGCATGGCGACGGAGTTCATTCCCGTGGCGAACGCCATCGGTTACTCCCCCGAGATCTGCTCCTACTTGACGGCCGACATCGGCGCCTTCCTGAAGGGGGTCACGCCGCTCGAGAAGGCCTTCAACATCAAAAGCATCCCGCGGCCGGACGTTCTGGTGTTCAACACCAACCAGTGCCGGGATGTGCAGGACTGGTTCAACTGGTACGGGGAAAAATTCGACGCGCCGGTGCTGGGCGTGCACACCTACCGCGGTGTGGGCGAGGTGACCGAAAAGCACATTTTCTCCATCGCCAAACAGCTCGAGGCGCTGATCCCGCCCTTGGAGAAAATAGCCGGCAGAAAGTTCCGGCTGGATGACCTGAAGCGGACGGTCGCTCTTTCCCGGGAATGCTCCGAGCTTTGGAAAAAAATTCTCGACACGGCCGCGGCCAAACCCGCGCCCCTTACCTTTTTTGACGGCACGACCCTCATGGGGCCGGCCGTGGTGGGCCGCGGGACCCAAAAAGCCGTGGACGTCTACAAGATCCTGCTGGCCGAACTGGAGGACCGCATCCAACGGGGCGAAGGCGCGCTCGAGAACGAAAAATTTCGCATCTACTGGGACGGCATGCCGGTCTGGGGCCGGTTGAGCGTGCATTCCCAGCTGTTTGCCGCCCTCAACGCCAATGTGCTCGCCTCCACCTACTGCAATAGCTGGATTTTCTCGGCCCTGAACCCCGAGGACCCTTTCAACAGCATGGCCCGGGCCTACACCGAGCTCTTCATCGTGCGTTCGGACGAAGCCAAGGAAACCTACATCAAGAACATGTTGAAGTTTTTCAAGGTCGACGGCATCATCTATCACGACGCCAAGACCTGCCCCAACAACTCCAATTGTCGCTACGGCATGCCCCAGAGGCTCGAAAAGCTGACCGGCATCCCGAGCCTGACCATCAACGGCGACTTGAATGACTTGCGGATGATCTCCGATGAGCAGGCCAAGACCAACGTCGAGGCGTTCATCGAACAGCTGCAGGAAAGCCGGGGCTAACGATTGATTTCGGTGGTTACTGCTCAGGCAGAGAGGGTTCAGGAGAGAAACAGTTGCCCGTAAAGGAGGGAGTCATGTTGGAGTCTTTATTTCGCCCCAAGGCCGTGGCCGTCATCGGCGCATCGTCAAAAGAGCTTTCCATCGGCAACCGCGTGATCAAGAACCTGATCGATTTCGGCTTCAAAGGCAGCATCTACCCCATCAACCCCAGCGCGGATGAAATCCGGGGCATCAAGGCCTACAAGTCGATCCTGGACTGCCCGGGCCCGGTCGATGTGGTCCACATGGTCATCCCCGCCAAGTTCGTGCCCCAGGCGGTGGAGGACTGCGGCAAGAAGGGCGTCCAGCACATCATCATCAACTCGGGCGGGTTCGGCGAAACCGGGGCCGAGGGCGCGGCCATCGAAAAGGACTTCCTGGAACGGGCCAAGCGGTACGGCATCCGCATATTGGGCCCGAACTGCCAGGGCGTGATCAACACCGACGCCGACATCCGGGCCTACTGCAACTTCACCTTCACGAAACCGGACCCGGGTTTCATCTCCATCGTCGCCCTGAGCGGCGGCGTGGCCGAGGTCATCCACCAGGCGTTCGCCCAGATGGGGGTGGGCACCCGAATATACGCCTCCAACGGAAACGCGGTGGACGTCACCATTCCGGAGATTATGCGCTACCTGGGCGAGGACGAGGGCACCCGGGTTATCGTCACCTACGTCGAGGGGTTGCGGGACCCGGCCAATTTCATGAAGACCGCCACCGAGGTCGCAGCCCAAAAGCCGATCCTGGCGATGAAGGCCGGCCGCACCCGCGAAGGCGCCAAGGCGGCGGCCTCTCACACCGGCGGGCTTGCCAAGGAGGACATTGCCACCGACCTCATCTTTAAGAAAGCGGGGGTGCTCTCCTTCCGGGACGAAGGCCATCTGATCCAGGCGGCCGCGGCCTTCGGCAGCCAGCCGATTCCCACGGGCAACCGGGTCGGCATCATCACCAACACCGGCGGGCCGGCGGTCATCGCCACCGACGTCCTGGTGGGCGCCGGCTGCACGCTGCCGCCGCTGTCGGAAAAAACCAAGGCCTTCCTCACGGAGAAACTTTACCCGGAAGCGTCGATCGGCAATCCGGTGGACGTGCTGGCCACCGCTACGGCCCAACACTACCGGGCCTGCATGGACGCCATGATGGAGGACGACGGCTTCGACTGCGTCTTCGTGAACTTCGTCACTCCGTTCTTCGTGGACAACGAAAGCATCGCCCGGGAAATCGTGGCCGTCAGCCAGCAGCGTAGGAAGCCCGTCGTCTGCAACCTGATGACGGACAAACAGCAGTGGTCCGAGGTGGTCAAGATCCTGCGCGACGGAGGGGTCCCGTGCTTCCCCTTGCCGGGTGAAGCCGCCCGGGCCATGGCGGCCCTGGTTCAGTACCATGCCATCCGCAGCCGGGAGACCCAGGCACCCGCCACCTTCGCCGACGTCAAACCGGACAAGGCCCGCAAGATGATGGCCGGGGCCCGTTCGGCCGGCCGGACCCACCTTGCCGCCGCCGAGGTTTACGGCATCCTGGATGCCTACAAAATACCGGTGGCGAAGTGGCGCATCGTGGCCAGTCCGGCCGAGGCCGCCCAAGCCGCGGCTAAAATCGGTTTCCCGGTGGTGCTCAAGGCCGATGCCGAATCGGTGGTGCACAAGAGCGACACGGGCGGCGTGGCGCTCAACCTTGCCAGCGCCAGCGCCGTCAAGAACGCGGCCGTGCAGATGAAAAAGGCCATTCCCGCGCCCGACCTGCGCTTTTTCGTTCAGAAATACCTGCCCGGCGGGCTCGAGCTCATCATGGGAGCCAAGGCCGAGGAAGGCCTCGGCCACGCGGTGGTGTTCGGCCTGGGAGGGATTTACGTCGAGGTCATGAAGGACGTGGTCTTCAATCTCACGCCGGTCAGCGCCGCGGAAGCCCGCGGGATGCTGGGCGCCATCCAGGCCGCCCCGCTGCTGCAGGGCGTGCGGGGGCAGAAAGGAGTGAACCAGGACCGGCTCGTGGAAATCCTGCAGCGGTTGTCCCAGCTGCTCACCGATCTGCCTGAAATCCAGGAGATGGACTTGAACCCGGTCATGGCCTTCGCCGACAAGGTGTTCGTGGTGGACGCAAGAATCAGCCTTTAAGAATCAGCCGGAAAAGCGGCTGATTCTTGAAAGGGGAGAAAAAACATGGCGTGCTGGCTTAACCTGGGTCAGATTCTTAAGGTCAACGCGAAGAAATTTCCGGGGACTGTGGCCCTCAAGGACCGCGAGCGCAGTTTCACCTACCCGGAGCTCAACCGGCGGGTCAACAAGCTGGCCCACAGCCTGTTGGCGCTCGGGCTGAAAAAAGGAGACAAGGTGGCGGTGCTGCTGGAGAACAGCATCGAGATCATCGAGGCCTACCTCGCCACCGCCAAGACGGGAATTGTCATCGTCCCGATCAATTTCCGGCTCATCAGCCCGGACGTGGAATACATCGCCGACAACGCCGATGCCAAGGCCTTCATCGTCCACGACGAGTTCGTCGCCACGGTGGACCCGATCCGGCCGCGGCTTCTCCAGATCCCGCCAGGAAACTACATTGTCGTGGGCCATCCCACCCCGGGCTACCGTGATTACGAATCGTTCATCGCGGCCGCCCCCGAGAGCGAGCCCGCGGCCGAAGTGCTCCCGGAGGACACCTGGATCCTGATTTACACCTCCGGCACCACCGGCAAGCCCAAGGGGGTGGTGCGCACCCACGAGTCGCACATCGCCTTTTACCTGATCAATGCGATCGACTTCGGCTTCAACGAGCACGACGTGTGCTTGAACGTCATGCCGCTGTGCCACATCAACTCCACCTTTTTCACCTTCACCTTCACCTACATCGGCGGCTCGGTGGTCATTCACCCTGCCCGCTCCTTCCGCGCGGAAGAAATACTCGAAATCGTCGCATGCGAGAAAATCTCCTTCATCTCTCTCATTCCGACCCACTACAACCTCATCCTCAGCGCGGCCCCGGAGGCCCGCCGGCACGACCGCAGCTCCATTCGCAAGCTGCTGTGCTCGTCGGCGCCGGTGCGCAAGAGCATGAAGCTCGCCATCATGGATTTCTTCCCCGGCGTTCAGCTCTACGAAGCCTATGGATCCACGGAGGCCGGCATCGTCACGGTGCTCAAGCCCGAATACCAGATGAAGAAGCTCGGATCCATCGGCTTCGAGTCGCTCGGCACCGAGTCCATCAAGATCCTGGATGCCGAAAAAAAGGAGACCCCGGCCGGGCAGGTGGGCGAGCTTTACTCGCGCGGGCCCATGCTGTTCAAGGAATACTACAAGCTCCCGGAGAAGACGGCGGGCTCGTTCCACCAGGGGTGGTTCTCCGCCGGGGACATGGCCAGAAAGGACGAGGACGGCTTTTTCCACATTGTGGACCGCAAGGACAACATGATCATCACCGGCGGCGAGCACGTTTACCCCAGCGAGGTGGAGGAGGCGGTCAGCAGTCATGAATGCGTGTTCGATTGCGCGGTGGTGGGCCTGCCGGACGAGAAATGGGGCGAGAAGGTGGCGGCGGTCATCATCACCCGGCCCGGGGTGGACCCCAAGAGTATCACCGCAAAGGACATCATGGAGTGCTGCCGGGAAAAACTCGCCGGTTACAAGCGCCCCAAGGAAGTTGTCTTCATTTCCCAGGATGAAATGCCCCGCACGCCGACCGGAAAGATCCTGCACCGCGTGCTGAGAGAGCGGCTCGGTCCGCCGAAAAAATAAAAGTATCGTTCATTCACCTTACCACTCTATCGAACCGGAGGTTGGACCCATGTTGACCAAAGCGTACATCCCCTACAAAGGCTATTTCAGCTCCCCGTTCGCCCGCTGGCAGGGAAGCATGGCCAATGAGCATGCCATCGTTCTGGCCGCGGAGACCACCAAGCGCTGGCTGGCGGAAAAAAACATGGACCCCACGGTTTTTGACTACGTGTATCTGGGGCTCACCGTTCACCAGTATCAGGGTTTTTACGGCGGCCCCTGGGCGGCGGCCCTGATGGGAGCGGCCGGGGTGCCCGGCCTGTGGGTCAGCCAGGCCTGCTCGACGTCCACCGTCGCCATTTATACCGCGGCCATGGGCGTCGAGGCCGGGTTGTTCAGTGCGCCCTTCTGCTTGATGACCGACCGCTGTTCCAACGGCCCGCACGCGGTGTGGCCCAACCCGGCGGGACCGGGCGGGCAGGTGATTTCCGAGAACTGGCTCATGGACAACTTCAACAAGGACCCCTGGGCCGGGCAGGCCATGATCAAGACCGCCGAAAACGTGGCCAAGGAGGAAGGCATCACGCGCAAGGAGTGCGATGAGGTGGCGCTGCAGCGCTATAAGCAATACCAGGGGGCCCTTGCCAACGACCGTGAGTTCCAGAAGCGCTACATGTACCCGGTGCTGATCAGGGTCTCCAAGAAGCAGACCCTCATGCTTGATGCGGACGAAGGTATCATGGACACCACGGCCGAGGGTCTGGCCGGCCTCCGGCCGGTGCTGCCCGACGGCGTCCACACGTTCGGCGCCCAGACCCACCCGGCCGACGGCCACTGCGGAATCGTCGTCGCCGGCCGCGACAAGGCCAAGTCGCTGAGCGCCGACCCTTCGGTGGAAATTCAGGTGGTTTCCTACGGCTACGCCCGGGTCAAGCCGGCCTTCATGGCGGCGGCGGTCTACCCGGCGGCCCAGATGGCCCTCGATGGGGCCAAGATCAAGGCCAAAGACGCCAAGGCCATCAAGACCCACAACCCCTTTGCCGCGAACGACGTGTTCCTGGCCAGGAAGCTCGGCGTCGATGTGATGAACGGGATGAACAACTACGGCTCGTCGTTGATCTTCGGGCACCCCCAGGGCCCGACGGCAGGCCGGCTTATCATCGAGGGGGTTGAGGAGGTGGTGATAAAGGGCGGCGGCTATCTCCTGTTTGCGGGCTGCGCCGCCGGCGACACCGCCGCGGCGATGGTTCTTAAGATCGGATAAGAAAAGCGGGCTGACCGCGGAAGAACGCGGTCAGCCCGCTTTTCTTATAGCAAGGGTGTTGCAAAACAAGTTTCAGGTGGGAGAGGCGTCCCGCCTCGATCCTGTTCGCGGCAAGATGCCGCTCCCACATCCCCATCCTGACCGCAACCCTAATCTGACGATTGCTCTAACCGCCGCCGGCAAGCAGCATCAGGCGGATGCGATCACCGTCTTTCAACCTCACTTGCCCCCATGCCGTCGCATCAGCTCGGAGTAGTTCTCGGCCGACTCGCGCATCTTGCAGCCCTGCAGTTTGGTCACGTCCACTCCGTGAGATATCTTAAAAGAGCTCAGGATTTTGGATTCGATGGGGTCAGTGAGTCTCCAGGGCTTCCGGCGATGCCGGTGCGGGTCCGGACCCGGGGGCCGGTGTTTCCTGCCGGACGCCAGTCCCGGGGAGGGTTTACCTTCTGGAGTAAATCGAGCCGGTTCTGGCTTTTGAGCCGGTAATAGATCATGGCCCAGGCGCAGGGAATCTCCGGATTCACTTCGCATTGGCCGCCCTGGGAGCCTCCGCAGGGGCCGTTGAAAAGGCTCTTGGCGCAGCGGGCCACGGGGCAGATGCTGCCCGTAAAGGAGAGCATGCAGTCACCGCAGCCGTGGCACTTCTCCCGCCAGATGCCCGGTTCGTCCAGGGCGCCCAAAAAGGTGGTGTTCAATGCGGGAAAAACAGGTAGCGGTGCGAAGGCGTCTGCCAGGGTTTGGACGCCGGCGCCGCATGCCAGGGAGAGGACCGTGTCGGTTTCCGGCGGCAGCGTCAGATAGGTTTTCACCAGGTCTTTTTCGCACTGGCGCACGATGCCGTTCACGGCGAAGGCGGGTGGCGGGCCATCGGGGTAATAGATGGGCAGGGACAGTTCGTCGGCAAGCTGGCGGGCCTCCCGGTCTCCCCCGGAAAGACAGACCGTGACACAGGAGCCGCATCCCACCACCAGGACGTTCTTTAGCCCGGCTACCGAAGCGGCGATTTCCTCTACCGGTTTTAGATTTCCTACGATCATTTTGCACCTC
>Ga0209450_10000657_pt1 | contig 17402 bp, 9 predicted proteins | sample FrelakmetLWP11LW_FD_187149 | JGI IMG/M metagenome (GOLD analysis project Ga0209450, IMG submission 187149) | Freshwater lake sediment microbial communities from the University of Notre Dame, USA, for methane emissions studies - LWP11 LW (SPAdes)... | ecosystem: Environmental > Aquatic >...
CGAGTACACCGCCGGCAGGGTTCGGGCCATGGCCGCGGCCGAGGCCGGGGCGAGCATTGCCCTGTACGAGCTCGGACTGGGCACGGGCGCCCCCCCGGGTCCCGAGCCCTACAGCCTGCAGGGGGACAGCGCCCAGTGGGTGGCCATCCCCGGCAGCGAGGACATGGCTTGGGTGGTGGTGGATCCGTTCGACAGCAACACCATCCCCAACGTCATCGGCGGGGTGGAGATCAGGAGCAGGGGGCTCTCGGCCGGGGTCACCAGGGACATCGTCATCAGGACCGCCCCTGACTACCCGTCGAGGTACGCCCTGCTGGTGAACGACAGGATCCCGGCAGGGATGCTGCTCGACGGAGCGCTCTTCGACGGCCCGGTGCATTGCAACGGGACCATTGAGTTCTCGAGCCGGAGTCCGGATTCCCTGGATGATCCCTATGTGGCATCGGTCTCCACCAGCCAGGAGCAGTTCTATTTTGCCGGCTTCGGCTACTCCGACCTGCCTCATCCGGACGGGAGCTCCGTTTGGGTGAGACCCTATGACAGCCATATCCAGGGGAGCCCCTACTGGGTTCCCGGCGCCGACAGCATCGGCTTCCCGGGGCTCGACCTCTGGTTCAGACAGCTCCAGACGGTTGCGGCATCGCAGGGGACGATGGTCTACGCGCCGGCCAGAGTGCTCCTGTACGACGGCATGCTGCTCTCCAGGCAAACGCAGGACGGGGCGACGGATACTCTGCTGCTGGCGGGGAAGGACCTTGTCTACGTCATGGGAGGCGTCGGCGCGGTGTACTTCAAGACCGTCGGCTCCATCACCGAGGGACTGACGATCGTCTTCAGCGGTCCCGTGAACATTTCAGGGCAGATCCAGGGTCCGTCAGCCGAGACCGTCGGCCCACTGGCCGTGGTGACTCTGTCAGACTTCGTCATCGCCGAGGAGCCGGATCATCAGAGCGAGCAGGACTGGCCCGCCCCCTGGGATGTCCAGACCGCTTCGGATATTCAGGTAAACGCCGTGCTGGCAGCCCCATCAGGGGGTCTCAGGGCGGAAGATCCCGGTTGGCCCGATCCGTGCGGAAGATTTACGGTGTACGGGGGCATGATCCTGGACCACCTGGGACTCACCGGCATCGGCGGCAAAGGTTACGAGGTTTTCGTCGCGTGGGAGCAGAACCTGACCAGCGTGCACCCTCCGCACTTCCCCGCGCTGGACAGGTGGAAGACCCTTTCATGGCGGCAGGACCCTGATTATGAGGGGCTGAACATAGATGACAACATGCAGTGATGAAGAACGCCGGTTCAGTTCCGTGCGGAAGAACGGCAGGTCTGAAGGGTCCGGTTCGACCGGGTCTCCCTGGAACGATGAAAAGCATCCATATACAATGCGCTCACTGAAGAAGCGGAAGGCGAGGGACCAGCGATGATGAAGAGAAGGGGATACACGCTTGCCGAGCTGGCGATTGTCGTCGGCGTGCTTGGCGTGGTCCTGGCCGCGGTCTACCTGTTCTTTTTCACCCATGGAGACGCGGCCAGGCTCTCGGGGGAGCAGAACAGGACTGCTCTGGAGTACAGGGTCGCCATGGACGAGGTGGAGGGGTTCATCAGGAACGCCGGGCTCCATGATCCCGGAACCCCTGGGGAGTGGCACCCGGTGCTGGCGGCATCCGCTGACGGCATGACCTACATCGCCGATATCGCCAGGCCGGGATCGCTGGGTCCGGAGGACACGCTCACGCTTGCCCGTGATGAGGAACAGAGGCTCCTCGTGACCGACGCCATGGGCGAGACGGTCTACCAGGGCTCCGTCGCTGCGGACATCGACCTCGCGTACCTCGACGGCCAGGGGGAGAAGCTCTCCGCCGAGGAACTGATCACCCAGGCCGGGAGGGACCGAATCCGGGAGATCTCCTTCAACGTGAATTCTGGTGAAGCCGTTGACGGATCTTCAAGATCAGTCACGCCGCCGAACCTCGCCTACTCCGGAACGACAGGCCCTGCGGCCGGACCCACCGGACTTCTCGGCGGTCCGACCGACAACGAGAACTTCTTTCTCGAGGACTTCGAGGTCTACCCTCCCGTTTTCATATGGGAGGACAGCATCGAGGCCGAGCTGGCCTGGGTTCCGGTGATCACGGAAGATTTCGAGACATCCGCCTCCTGGATCAGCAACTGGATGTTCCTAAGTACGAACTACGGCAGGATACAGCGCAACAACACCATCGTCCCGCATGGAGGCTCTTACACCATGCGGATGGACGCATCCGTCTCCGGTGTGTACAGCCATAACGCTGGAATCTGGCGGCGGGACCTCTCCGCCTACGATGAAAATGTCGACCAGCTGAGGCTCCACTTCTGGTGGAAGGGGTATGACGAGGCTCAGCCCCAGGACGGGGTCTTCTTTCCCGAGTACACGGCGGAGTCTACCACCCTCATCGATTCCGAGGACTTCACCGGCTTCCGGTTCGACGCCAGGGGGGACTGGACCTACTGGAATACCGCGTACGGCAACATCATCGTATCCAGTCTGTGGCCCTATGACGGCAACTACATCAACATGGACTCCAGGATGGCCGGCCAGCAGGCCCAGAACCGCATCATGTGGGAGAACGACCTCACCGCCTGGTCGGCCAGCACCGATCTCGAGCTGCGCTACTATTTCACGGACAGAACCGACCTGAACGACAACAGCTCCACAGGCGACTTCGCGGGTCTTGCCGGAACCGCCGGCATCGCGGGTCCCATCACCCTGATCGAGTACCTCTACCCGGAGACGTATCCCAACGGCTCCTGGCTGCAGCGGACCGTCGACCTCGACTCACTGGTGCCGGCCGGCTACGACTGGTCGGAGTTCAGGGTCGTGTTCGGGCAGGCCGGTTCCGGTCACACGACAGGGCAGACCACCGGCGGGGGCATCTCCATCGACAACGTCTCGATCTGGGAGAACGTGGAGGCGGACACCGTCTTCGAGGACCAGCTTCTCGGCGGTGATCCGGAGTCCGCGTGGCAGGAAGCCACGGTCGATCTCGACCAGGCGGCCAGGAACTTCTCCAACCCGTTCGACTCGGTGTACGACATCGCCTTCTGCCAGTACGACAACGGCATGTGGAGCACTCCGGACGGCATCGCCTTCGATGACATCGCCATCGAGATTCAGGACACCACCATCGTCGGCTGGACGCACGGCGCGTACAGCGGCGTCGACCAGTGGGAAGCTTCTGATCACACCACTTACGGGTATGGGGAATACTGCTGGTCCGTAAACTCCGAGGACAACTATGACAGCGGGACCCACAGCGTCTGGCTGCAGACCCCCGACATCGACCTCACATCGTACAGCGGCGCGGCGCGGCTTTCATTCTCTTTCCGCCACCAGTACGAATGGGCTGGGGACGGAGACGGCTGCAACGTTCAGATCTGGAATCCGACGACATCGAACTGGGATCTCCTGATCCCTTACTGGGGATACTACACCGCATCCGTTCCGGGATTGGGAGGTCAGGCGGGATGGACAGGCTCCACCTCGGGCTGGAACTACTGCGTGAGTGACATCACTCCCTACGCAGGACAGGTGACTCGCGTGAGATTCGAGTACGGGCTGCAGGGACCGTTGACTGCGGATGGCTGGGATATCGACTACTGCAGGGTCAAGCTCGGAGTGGACTGGCCGCAGATCATCTATTACGGATGGCCCAATCCGCAGTATGCAGACTGGTTCGCCTACCAGACCCTGCCGGGTTACGGTGACCCGTCCGCTGCAGGCAGCGGGTCCCGTGCCGCCGGTAACGACATGGTATGGGGCGGTGACTATGACACCTACTACGAGAACTTCACGCATAACGCTCTGGTCTCGCCTCCCGTGGCGTTCGACAACAGCGCGGGGACCTACTACTACATCGAGTTCCTCAACTGCCTCAGGAGCGAGTTCCACTACGACACCGGCTCTCTCCTGGTGTCCGCTTTCAGCAGCACGATGCCCGACACCAGCTGGGTCGAGGTCGCGGCCTGGAGCGGTTCCTCCACCGACTGGTGGAAGACCAGGATTTACATGGCACCTTACCTCGCGGCCGTCAGTTGCGATACGGTCGTCTTCATGTGGATGATGGAGGCTGACGGATCCTCCTCCGACTTCGGCGGGTGGAACCTCGACAGCATCGCCTGCTTCTCGTCGACGGTGCCTCTGCCCGAGCTGCGGGCGCCACTCGGCGGGGACTACACCGGTGATGAAGCCATTGTTTATATACCACCCGACCAGGTTTCGCCCGTGCAGCTTCCGGGAGCACAGGGAGTTGTTCCGATCAACGTCCCTGACTCGGGGCGCAGGCGTACCGAAGCAACACTGAGATGATCTAACGGGGAGGGGATGGTCCTGTAATGATGCTGAGAAGACTGCTGATGCCGCTGACCGTCGTTGGTCTGCTCGCTTCGTGCGGGGAGAGCCCGGATGGACCCGGAGGGACCATGGTCATCACCGTGACCCAGCCCCCCGCCGGCAACGTCGATGCGGACTCCACCTTCACCATAGCCTGGGAGACCGTAGGCGCCCTCGACGGGGCCGAGGTCAAACTGACGTACGACGTGGACTGCAATCCCTCAGGCAGCGTGCTCATCACGAGCGATCTGCCTGTCACCGGAACGTACGACTGGATGTGCGCCGACATTCCCGAGGGAACCTACTACATCCGCGCCCTGGTGACTGCGGGCCTGTCGACAGCCTCCGACTTCAGCGCCGGGACGGTCACACTCAGCCATCCATGGGCCGGACCGCAGATCACTCTGCTCACACCACCTGCCGGAGGCGCGACGGCGGACTCCAGCTTCGACATCCAATGGGTGACCAGCGGCTTCAGAGATCCCACGATAAGCCTCTACTACGATAATGATACCATCCCTGACGACACGCTCCTCATCGTGAACGGACTGGCGGATACCGGTCTGTACACCTGGCCCTGCGTCCATATCGGAACCGGTGAGTACTACCTCTACGCGGTGGCCACAGGACCCGCCACGGACGGCAGCGGGATGGCATCATCCATTTCACGCATTGGGAGCCTGGGCGGCGGTTCAAGGGGACCGGTGACAGCCACCGACTTCAGCGACGGAATACTGACCATAAGCCACGGCGGGGAGCTCCCTCAGATCACGATCCTCACGCCTCCGGCCGCGGGCGACACGGCCAACACCAGCTTCAGCATCCAATGGACATCACTCGCAGCGGGAAGCACCACGATCGACCTCTACTACGACACGGACACCATCTCAGGCACCGGTCTGAAGATGATCGCCAACCACCTCCCGGACAGCCTCACGAGTTACGAATGGGACTGCTCCGCCGTTACCGAGGCTGAGTACTACATCTACGGCATCATCTATGATCTGGGCGGGAACGTAGTTGGTTCCTCCCGAAACACGGGCACCGACTACAGTGAAGGCACAGTCCTGATCGACCACAGCGCCGGCTACACCTTCAGCATCACTGCGCCGCCCGCCGGCGGTGCCACGGCGGACACGCTCTACCAGATTGCCTGGGACTCTGATGCTCCGGACAGCTGCGAGCTGGACCTCTACTACACGGCGGATACCACGGGAGCCGAGTTCGTCCAGATCGCCGGTCATACGCCCAATGACGGCTTCTTCGACTGGGACTGCCGCGATGCCGCAGAAGGCGACTGGTATGTCTTCGGAGTGCTCCGTGCCGAAGCGGATACCCTGTATGACTTCAGCGACGGCATGCTCACCATACAGCATGACACTTCCTTCACCATGGAGGTGACGGCGCCGCCTGCGGGAGGGGCTTTCGCCGACACAACCTATACCATCGAATGGACTGCCACCGGTCTCAGCGGCTCGGTTGTGGATATCTTCTATGATATCGACACCGACCCCACGAACATGACTCAGATCAATCATGATCTGGAGAATACCGGCAGTTACATCTGGGATACCTCTCTCATCCCGGACGGCGGTTACTACATCTACGCGTTCATCCACGACACGACCGACGGATCCGGCGGCATCCTCCACAGGGTGATGAGGGCCGGCGCCGCGGACTACAGCGACGGTACTCTCACGATCACTCATGATTTCGCCTACAACCTGGAGATCACGCATCCGCCGCTGGAGGGGTCGGAGGCCGATACCCTTTACTACATCAAGTGGGAGACCGATGCGCCCCCGGAGATCTCACTCGACCTCTGGTACTCTGCGGATACGGTCGGCACCGAGGTGTTTCTCATCGCCGAAGGCGTTCCGGGCCTCGGCATGTACGGCTGGAACACTTCCCTGGTCCCGGAGGGGGACTGGTATGTCTACGGAGCGCTGACGCTCACTGACGGTGCGACGGACTGGAGTCCCGGGAAGCTCTCCGTCACTCACGCCGACTGGTCCATGGAAGTGACCGCTCCGCCTGCGGGTGGGGCTTCTGCCGACACCACCTACACGATCGAATGGACTGCCGAGGGCGGAGCCACCGCGGTCGTAGATCTCTACTACGACGAAGACACCGACCCGACTTCAATGACGCTCATTGAGTCTGATCTCGAGAATACCGGATCCTACGACTGGAACACCCTCTCGGTATCTGAAGGCGACTGGTACGTCTACGCGGTGATCAGGCCCCACGGGACGGATGCCGACGGTCTCGACGCTCCATATGCCTCAGACTACAGCGATGGGACTCTGAGCGTGTCGCATGCGGACTTCTACGTGCTCGTAACCGCTCCCCCGGAGTGGGGCGCCGAAGCGGACAGCACTTACGGCATCAACTGGGCCGCATCCGCCTCTCCAGGGTCGACGGTCAACCTCTTCTACGATACGGACACGGACCCTTCGAGCGGTCTGGTCAACATTGTGAGCCATCTTGACTGGGACCTCTTCTCCTTCGCATGGATCTGCGACGCTGTCCCTGAAGGTGAGTACTACGTGTACGCCGAGTTGTACGATGGGGCTTCGATGGTGGACGATTACAGCGATGGCACCATTGTCATCGAGCATGACCCGCTCTTCGTATGGATAACGGCGCCTGGCGCTTCCGGAGACACTGCGGACAGGTACTACTTCATCACCTGGCTCGCCGAAGGTCCGGACGAAAGGGTGATAGATCTCTTCTTCGACACCGACAAAGACCCTTCCAGCGGGCTGGTATCCATCATCGAGGACCTCCCGTCGCCTCTGCACAGCAATCAGTACGAGTGGATCTGCACCGATATCCCCGAAGGGACGTACTACATACTCGGTGTGCTGTGGGACAGTATCGCAGGCGGTGATTCCACGTCTCATTACAGTGTCGGAGCCCTGACCATCCAGCACTGAGTTCTCAGGCCGGGCCTCAAATCGTGAAATACTCACGAAATGAGGCCCGGCCTCATTTCTGCACTTCCTCGCGGGGGGGTTGACAAACCGTCCTTTTGTGAGGAAAACAACTGTATGAGCAAGCGAATCAGGATCGAATTCCCCGGCGCGGTCTACCACGTATACGCCAGGGGGAACTCGAAGGATGCTGTGTTCCTCGATGACGCCGACCGGCTGAAGTTTCTGGACTACATGTGCCGGGGGGCTGAGGGGTACGGCCTTGTGTACCATTCGTACTGCCTGATGCGCAATCACTTCCATCTCCTCCTCGAGACACCCGAGGCGAACCTCTCAGAGGGGATGCACTGGCTTGATTCCTGTTATGCCGGATACTTCAATTGGGCACATGACCATGTCGGCCATGTCTTCCAGGGGAGGTTCCAGTCCATCGTTGTACAGCGTGAAACCTATCTTATGGAGCTGTGCAGGTACATCGTCCTGAATCCCGTCCGTGCAGGCATCGTGGATGATCCGGCATTCTACCCGTGGAGCAGTTTCCGGGAGATCGCGGGGCTCCGCGCAGGTTTCGGGGGAGCCGTATCTGCCGGGTGGATCCTCTCGTACTTCGGTGATGAGCAGGAGAGTGCACAGCGCGGGTACGCACGGTTCGTGAGGGACGGCGCGGGAATGCGCTCGCCATTCGATGATGTCGTAGCCGGTACCGTACTCGGTGACCGGAATTTCAGGAGTGAGATCAGGGACCGGGTTCTCTCGGAGTGCCGATTGGAGGACATACCCCCATCACAGTTGGATGCCTTCCGGCCCAACCTCGATGAGCTGTTCTTCTCGGATGGGCCTCTCCGAAGGGATGACAGGAATGCCCGCATCAGATCTGCGTGCCTGGACTGGCGCTATAACCGCACCGAGGTTGCAGCGTACCTTGGTGTCTCACATTCCATCATCAGCCGATGTGTTGCAAAATGAGGCCGGGCCTCAAACTGTGCGTTTCGCACAAATTGAGGCCCGGCCTGAAAACTAGCGGAGGTTGTCGGCGAAGAGCTTTGCGTACTCCCCGGTGGGGAAGGCTGATTCCATTGCCCCCGCGGCCAGCGCGATGCTCTCCTCAAGGGGCAGGGTATAGCGCATGGTCGTGAACCTGCTCCTGTAGGCGGCCACCTCGTCCGCCACATTCTCCTTCCGGATGATGACGCGGGCCATCAGCTCGGCAACCGGACCGAAGTCCTCCTCGTTCATGCCGAATCGGGTCATCTCCGAGACGCCGGTTCTGATGCCGCTCGAGAACAGGAAGGTGTCGTCGTCCGGCAGCGCCTGATAGTTCACGATGATGTTGCTCGCCTGCAGCCTGTCGGCGACCTCCGAGCCCTCCCCGTGATCCGCCACCCTGACCAGCACCTGGTGCGTGTACGTGTAGCCGTCGGCAGGATCACCCTCCACCTTCAGGCCGTTGTCCACCAGGTGCCTCGCGAACGCCTTGGCATTGGAGAGGACCTTCTTCTGGTACTCCTCCTTGAAGGCGTTCATCTCGACGGTGGAGACGAGAAGCCCGAGAAGGGTGGCCAGGTGGTGGTTGCTCGTGCTGCCGGGGAAGGCGCGGCTGCGGATGTCCAGCCAGAGTTTCCGAAGAGGCGAGCTCTTGTCCATGTTGCTGACGATGACCCCGCGCTGGGGGCCGAAGAACGTCTTGTGGGTGGACCCTGTAACGACGTCTGCGCCGTCGGCCAGGGGTGCCTGGAAGGCTCCGTAGATACCGAGGACATGCGCCATGTCGTACATGATCACCGGCCTGTCCTCCCAGTCCGCAACCTCGCGGGCAAGCTCCGCCACCGGCTCAGGGTAGATGAACATGCTCTTGCCGAATATCACGAGCTCCGGTCTGACCCTGCGTACCGTCTCCAGCATGGCATGGACATCCATTCTGTATGGATTGTCCGCCATCACCGGGAAGTTGACGCAGTTCTCCTTGCCTGTGAGCGGATCGATCTCCACGAAGTTGAAGAGCGCGCCGAACGGCTGGCTGGAGAGGTGGCCGCCCTTGCCGAGATCATTGTTCATCACGGTCCGGAGCTTCCTGAACGTGCCATCCGGAGACTCACGGTTGACGAACTTCGTCACGGCCTCGAATACGACCTGGTTGGCCATCTGGCCGCTGATCGGCCTTAGCTCGGCCTCGCTGCAGCCGAAGTACTCCGTGATGGCCTCCATGGCCTCCTCTTCGATCCGCCGGATGAAATCCGTCCCGTGGTAGAAGTAGACCTCCCGCCCCTTCATCTGCTTGTGCTCGGCGTAGCGGCCTGCAGGGTCGCACATTTCACAGATCTTCACGAGGGGACTCGGCGTATTTTCCGAAGGGATGAGGTTGATGCACCTCCGCTGTCTCCAGAGGTTGTTCTCCCTTATCCTGCCGAAGAGCTCGTCCATTCTCCCGGATAGGTCTGCCATCAGGTTCTCCTTGTCGTGCTTTCGCCGCTGCGTGCGTGAAAGGATGAAACGGTCAGGCGATCAGACGGTTGGCGCTGACCGCGCCGTGTTCCGAACTATAATGCCGGCCCCCCGGTAGCTGTCCATGTTCTGCCATGGCAGCGCGGATCGGCGGCAGAGTGGAGCCCGGACCCATCAAGCTCACGGTTTCCGGACTCTGCGATTATGTTAATCGATCCGGACCGGGAGGTCCGGGCAAGCCCAATACCGGACGGAGGTAGGACAGATGCCGCTGGAAGATATCAGGAACGGCTGTGCCAGGGCCTCCGAGGCGCTCCTCAAGCTCAAGGAGGGTCTTTGACTTCCCGAGTCTGATCGAACGGGAAGGTCAGCTCATGGCGCGGATGGCCCAGCCGGGCTTCTGGGATGACCGTCAGACGGCTCTCAGCGTCATAGAGGACAACAAGAAAGTGCAGGCCTGGACCAACCCTGTCCGGAAGCTCCAGGCCGCGCTCGATGAAATCGGCACCGTGCTGGAGCTGCTCGAAGCGGGCACCGATGCCGAGATGGAGCAGGAGAGCCAGGAGTCCATCGACGCGATCCTGAAGCAGCTCGACCGTCTCGATTTCATGAGGATGCTCTCCGGCCCCCACGACATGCGCGACGCCATCCTGACCATCCGATCAGGCGCCGGCGGGGCGGACAGTCAGGACTGGACCGAGATGCTCATGAAGATGTACATCTACTGGGCGGAGAAGCAGGGTTTCGAGGTTGAGGTCATGGATCAGAGCGAGGGCGGAGTGGAGGGTGGACTGCGTGAGGCCGTGATTTCCATCAAGGGTCCATGGGCCTTCGGGTACCTGAGCGCGGAGGGAGGCATCCACAGGCTGGTCAGGAAGTCCCCGTTCGACCAGAATCACAGGCGCCACACGAGTTTTGCCTCCGTCTTCCCGCTCCCCGACATTGATGACAGCATCCAGGTCGAGCTCAACGAAGAGGATGTGCGGGTGGACACCTTCCGATCAAGCGGCGCGGGGGGGCAGCATGTGAACAAGACCTCCAGCGCCGTGAGGCTGACGCACATCCCGACCGGTATTGCGGTTACCTGTCAGAACCAGCGCTCCCAGCATCGTAACCGCGAGGTGGCCTGGCGGGTTCTGAGAGCCAGGCTCTACGAGCTGGAGGAGCGGAAGCAGCAGGCGGAGAGGGCGGAGCTGGAGAAGACCAAGAAGGACGTTTCCTGGGGAAACCAGATCCGCTCCTACGTGCTCCAGCCCTACCAGATGGTCAAGGATCACAGAACCGGCATGGAGACCTCGGATGTGGAGGGGTTCCTGACTGGGAACATCCAGGATTTCATCGAGGCATACCTCAGGGGGAGCGGTCAGGCATGAGCAGTGCTGCGGGAGATCAGGAGAGCGTGAGAAGAAGCAAGCTGAATCGACTGAGGGATACCCTGGGCGTGGATCCTTTCCCATCCCGGTGTCTTCCCAGGGATGAGGCAAGGGCCGTTCGTGAGTTCGGCGAGACCGAAGCCGACAGGGTTCTATGCGGACGCATTACCGCTCTCCGCGAGCATGGCAAGACCATATTCGCGAATCTCCATGACGCTACGGGGGTCATCCAGATCTACCTGAACGTGAATGTCCTGCCCCTGGAGGAGTGGGAGCTGGCCGGGATGCTCGACCTCGGCGACATCGTGCAGGCACGGGGAAGCGTCTTCACGACCAGGACCGGCGAGCTCACGGTGAAGTGCCTCGGGCTGAGGCTCCTGTGCAAGAGCCTGCGGCCGCTGCCGGTGGTCAAGGTCGATGCCGACGGCGTGACCCATGACGGCGTGACCGACAGGGATTTCCTCTACCGCCAGCGCAGCATCGACCTCCTGGTCAACCCAGCCTCGCTCGAGAGGTTCAGGGCCAGGACCAGGATCGTCTCCGGGCTCCGCAGCTACCTCGATTCCAACGGCTTCCTCGAAGTCGAGACCCCCGTCCTCCAGCCGGTCTATGGCGGCGCTGCCGCCGAACCTTTCGTGACCGTCTACGGGAGCGGCGGAGAGACCGTCTACCTCAGGATCGCCAAAGAGCTGTACCTCAAGAGACTCCTTGCCGGCGGGATCGAGCGTGTGTACGAGCTGGGCAAGGATTTCAGGAACGAGGGAGTCGACAGGACCCACAGCCCCGAGTTCACGCAGCTCGAGCTTTACGAGGCCTACGTGGACTACACGTCCATGATGAGAAGATTCGAGGAGATGACCTCCGCGGCCGCCTCCGCCGCGGGTGTCGGACCCGTCGTCCAGTTCCGGGGCGCTTCCGTTGATCTCACGCCCCCATTTGCCAGGCTTGGCTTCGGAGACTCCCTCAGGAAGGCCAGCGGCGAAGACCTCTTCTCATGGGAGCCGGCGGAGCTGCAGAGACTCGCCGTATCGCTCGGTCTGGAGATCCCGGCGGCGGACCGTCCGTCACTCCTCGACAAGCTGTTCGACCACTTCGTGGCGGACCATATCCAGGCGCCAACCTTCGTGACGGACTACCCGGCTGAGCTCTCGCCCCTGGCCAAGAGGAAGCCTGGCGAGCCCGGCATTACGGAGAGGTTCGAAGTCTTCGCCATGGGTCTCGAGATGGCCAACGCCTTCTCCGAGCAGAATGATCCCATCCTGCAGCGCGACATCCTCGAAGCCCAGGCGGCCGACAGCGTGCACAGGGAGGGCGTCGTGGACGAGGACTTCCTGTTCGCCCTGGAGACCGGCATGCCTCCCGCGGGGGGAATGGGCATCGGGGTGGACAGACTGGTGATGCTGCTGACCGGCGCCGGAAGCATCAGGGATACGATCTTCTTTCCGCACCTGCGACGGACGGGCCAGTGAAAGCAACACTGGTTCTCAGGATTGCCTGGAGGCAGCTCCTCAGCCGGTCCAGCTCCGGGTTCGTCCGGACCGTGTCCGTCCTCTCCGTGGCCGGGATTGCCATCGGAGTGGCTGCGCTGCTGATCCTCAATGCCTTCATGGACGGTTTCGCCGACACGATCATGGAGCAGTTGACCTCCATCCATCCGCCGCTCGAGGTCAGGGCGCCCGGCGGCTACACGATGACCCCCGATGATATCCAGTTCACGATGGACATGGCGGAACGCGACCCGAGGATCTCAGGCATCTCCCCTGTTCTCGAGAGGACGGTAGTGGCCGCGGGAAGCAGCGGTGATGTCGCCGGGGTGCACCTCAGGGGCATTGACTGGACCCTGGAGCCCGCCCTCGTCGCCGGACCTGAGCTGGAGGGGCTTCATGTGAGCCCGCCAGGGGCCGTGATAGGCACGATCCTCGCCGCGAGGCTGGGTGTGGCGCCTGGCGACACGATGCGGCTGGCCTCGACGGATGCGGCATCCTTCTCATCCATGGGCAGGCTCCTTGTTGACACCATCGTTGCAGTGAGAGTCGCTGCTGTGCTTGACATGGGCATCGATGAGTACAATTCCGGCGTCGTCATCACGGACCTGGGAACCGCGGCCGCGCTCTTCTCCACCCCGGTAGCCGCGACCTCGCTCAGCCTCGGAACGATCGAAGGTGCCGAACCCGTCTCCATGGCTTCCGGGTTCACTCTGGCTCTCCGGGAGGCTTACATCGAAGGGGAATGCGGCTACATGGTATGCGATGCCTTCATATCACTGCACGGGAATCTGTTCGCCGCACTCGGACTGGAAAAGACCGGCATGATGATCGTGCTTGCGCTGATCACTGTGGTTGCCCTGCTCAACCTGCTGAGCGCCCTCACCATGATCGCCCTGGAGCACAGGAGGGACAGCGGAGTGCTCCGCGCCATGGGCGCCTCCCCGCGGACCATGATGGCGGCCGGCCTGGCCCAGGGCGGCATGATCGGCATGGCCGGGGCATCGGCCGGCTGCCTCTTCGCATCGGCGTCGGTAGCGATCATCAACAGGTTTTTCCCCATCCGGCTCGAGAGCAGCGTGTACTGGATCGATACGCTCCCTGGTGAGCTTGACCTGCAGCGGCTGCTTCTCGTCGGAGGGATCACGATCCTGGCCTGCCTGGCGGCATCCGTGATACCCACTGCTTCCGCGCTGGCTGTCTCGCCCTCCGTGGCGGTGAGATATGAATGACGCGCATGTGCTCTCGGCGAGGGGTATCTGGAAGTCCTTCAACGAGGGGGATGACTGCCTTTCCATCCTGCGGGGCGCCTGTCTCGATGTATGCGCAGGGGAAGTGGTCTCCATCACCGGACCGAGCGGTTCAGGCAAAAGCACATTCCTGCACATCTGCGGCATTCTCGACCCGCCGGACGAGGGTACCGTCGAGGTGGGGGGAGTCGACGCATGGAGCGTCCATGAGAGCAGGAGGGCCGTGATCCGGAACCGCAGCCTCGGATTCGTCTTCCAGTTCCATCATCTCCTCGAGGAATTCACGCTGCTCGAGAACACGGCCATGCCCTCCATGCTGGCGGGGATCCCCCGTCGCGACTCCCTTGACCGTGCCAGGGCTTTGCTTGCGGAGGTGGGCCTGGAGGGAAGGATGTCCCATTTCCCGTCCCAGGCATCCGGTGGCGAGCGGCAGAGGGCTGCCGTGGCCAGAGCCCTGATCCTGAACCCGGCGGTGGTTCTTGCGGACGAGCCCACCGGCAACCTCGACAAGGAGAACAGCCTCAGGGTTGAGGAGCTTGTGTTCGATCTTTCCGCAAGACTGCGCCAGGCTTTCGTAATCGCCACCCACAGCCAGGAGCTTGCTGCAAGGGCCGACCGCTGCCTCGTTCTTGAGAACGGCCTCCTGGTCGAGTCGCCATGACTCGATTGCATAAGACCCGTGTGAGGGGTATTTTACGCTTGGTTGGGAGCTTCTGATGGAACCCGGACCTGCTTGCCGAGTAGATGCATCCCATGGAGCAACGCAAACGGTTTGGAGCATAATTGGCTGAGCAGCTCACCGAGAAGGCCCGCGCCGCGCTTGAGATCGCCGTGCAGGAAGCCGGGAAAGCCGGGCAGAGCAAAGTGGCGTCCGAGCACATCCTTTACGGGCTGATCTCCGTGAAGGGTTCCGCCGCGCTGGTCATCCTGCATGAGCTTGGCGTGAGGATCGGCGTGCTCCGCGCAAGGCTGGAAAACCTCATGCGCAGACCTGTTGCCGTCGAAGTCGAGATGAAGGAGATCGGCTGGACCACGAAGGCCCGCCTCGTCCGGCGGGAGGCGGTCCGAAGGGCAGTCAGCAGTGGCGCCTCCGCCACCGGGACCCACCACCTTCTCCTCGGTCTTCTGTCCGTCGGCAACTGCCAGGCTTCCAGCATCCTCCGCGAGAAGGGCGTATCGCTCACACTGGCCGAGCGTACGGCCAAGGATCTTCCTGAAGCCATCGAATCCGGCAGGGAGGAGAAGCCCGAGGACCAGGAGGTTCCGGGCATCGAGCACTTCTGCCGTGACCTGACCGAACTGGCCCGCAGAGGCGAGCTCGACCCGGTCATCGGCCGGGAGCGCCAGATCAGCCGCATCATGCAGGTCCTCTGCCGCAGGAAGAAGTCCAATCCGATCCTGATCGGAGAGCCGGGAGTCGGCAAGACCGCGATCGTCGAGGGTCTGGCCGGCCTGATCGTCTCGGGGAAGGTTCCCGACCTGCTCTCGAACAGGAGGATCCTCGCCCTCGACATGGCTGCGGTTGTGGCCGGCACGAAGTACAGGGGGCAGTTCGAGCAGAGACTGAAGAAGCTCCTCGGCGAGATCGCGGAATCCGGGGATATCATCCTCTTCATCGACGAGGTCCACGTCCTTGTCGGCGCCGGCGCCGCCGAGGGAGCGCTCGATGCGGCCAACCTCCTCAAGCCCGCCCTTGCCCGAGGCGAGCTCCAGTGCATCGGAGCCACTACTCTCGACGAGTACCGGAAGAGGATAGAGAAGGACGGCGCGCTGGAGAGACGCTTCCAGCCGGTGCCGATCGACCCTCCCAGCGTCGGCGAGACCATCGAGATTCTGGAGGGGCTGAGGGAGAAGTACGAGCAGCACCACGGCACCGTCTACACCGCGGAAGCGATCCAGGCCTGTGCCAGGCTGGCCGCCAGGTACATCAGCGGCAGGTTCATGCCGGACAAAGCGATAGACGTGATGGACGAGGCAGGCGCCAAGAACAGGGTTTTCCATTGCGCCGTTCCGGAGGAGATCCAGTTCATGGTGGACGAGCTGGCATCCCTTCAGCGAAGGCTGCAGGAGCTCGACGATGACGATCTGGAAGAGGCCGTCAGGCTCCGGAGGGAGATCGAGGAGCTCCAGGTGGAGCTGGTTTCCGCCCGGTCCGAGTGGATCGAGGAGAGCGAAGTCGTCCCGGTCTCCGAGGACATCGTCGCCGCAGTGGTCTCCGACATGACCGGGATACCGGTCAGTAAAGTCGGAAGGAGCGAGACATCCAGGCTGCTGGATCTCGAGGACCGTCTTTCCGAGCGGATTGTCGGACAGAAGAAGGCCATCCAGACCATCACCGGAGCCATCAGGAGGAGCAGGATCGGACTGAGGGACAGCAAGAGGCCCGCCGGGGCATTTCTGTTCCTGGGTCCCTCCGGCGTCGGCAAGACGGAAACCGCCAGAGTCCTTGCCGAACTGGTGTTCGGCGATCCCGGAGCGCTCATCCGGATCGACATGTCCGAGTTCCAGCAGAGCTTCTCCGGTTCCAGGCTGGTTGGCGCCCCGCCCGGCTACGTCGGGTACGACGACGGCGGCCACATGACCGAGAAGGTCAGGAGGAGACCTTACTCCGTCGTCCTGCTGGACGAGATCGAGAAGGCCCATACCGACATGTTCAACATGCTGCTGCAGGTGATGGACTACGGCAGGATGACCGACAGTTACGGCAGGGAGATCGACTTCACGAACACGATCCTGATCATGACCAGCAACATCGCCTCCAGGAACCTGCTGTCCGGCGGGAAGCTCGGCTTCTCCACCGCGGGAGACCCGGAGCAGGAGAAGAAACGCATTGATCACATCGTCATGGAAGCCGTCAAGGAGCATTTCAACCCTGAGTTTCTTAACAGACTGGATGAGATCGTCGTGTTCAATCCGCTGGAGTTCAGCCACATGGAGCGCATCGTCGACCTGCAGATGGCGGATGTGGAAAAACGCCTCGAGGATATCCGGATCTCCCTGACTCTCTCACCGGAGGCGCTCACGCTCATCACCGAGGCCGGGTTCGCCCCGGATGCCGGAGCAAGGCATATAAGCAGGACCATCCGACGGCTGGTGGAAGACCCGCTGACGGATGCCATCCTGAAGGGCGAGTGCGGCAGCGGGGATTCCATGATGGCTGTCAGGGAGGATAACAGGATCACCTTCAGGAAGATCGAGCACCGGATCCCCGTTCCAACAGGGATCGGGACATCAGACAGGGGAGCAGAGAAGTGAGACCAGCCGCGATATTTCTCCTCCTGACTCTTGCATCCCTTGCAGGGGCGGTGACCGTCGGCACGGTCGGTGTCGAGGGCAACGCATTCGTCAGCGATGAACTGATCCTGAGCGTCTTCGGACTGGCGGAGGGCGATTCCGTCACCGTGACGGGTCTCCAGAGAGGAACGGAGGAGCTCTTCAATCTCGGCTACTTCGCCGACATCGAAGTGCTGTCCGATACTTCGGGCGGAACCGCCATGCTGACTCTGCTCGTCATGGAGAACAGGCTGCTGAGCGGTGTGGAGTTCCAGAAT
>Ga0209450_10000658_pt1 | contig 17396 bp, 9 predicted proteins | sample FrelakmetLWP11LW_FD_187149 | JGI IMG/M metagenome (GOLD analysis project Ga0209450, IMG submission 187149) | Freshwater lake sediment microbial communities from the University of Notre Dame, USA, for methane emissions studies - LWP11 LW (SPAdes)... | ecosystem: Environmental > Aquatic >...
GTTTGCCGGTGGCGATGAGCTTCTGGTAAAGTTCCTTGGGTGTTAATGAAAATTTATTTTTTTCTTCAAATGTACTTGAGAAAGAAGCTACAACACTTGCAACCAACGGAGCGGCTGAAGATGTGCCGTTAAAGGTCATCGTATAATTGTCTGAATAGTTTGGGTCATTAAGTACAAACGATCCGTCAGGGTTTCTGGTATAGGTGCCCGTTTCAGAAAGCACAGGCCGGTAATAACCTGCACTAGCAACACATGCCCCCCAGGAACTAGGGCCCACTCTACTGCCGTAGGTGGAAAAACTAATCTTGGATCCGTCTGGACTAGGCCCTGCCGGCAAGCACCATGGACCTGGAGTGATAGCGCCTATTAAGTAGTGGCCTGGATCATCTGTGGTAGTACCATATGGCTTGACTAAGTAAGAGTCAGCCCCATATAGAGCAGTATCATTATAATTACTATTATTATTTCCTGCAGAAACAATTACATAAATACCCTTTTGCACTGCAAGTCTGATAGCTTCTTTTTCGTCTTGAAAATAACCTATTGGCTGAGATTCTAGCTTGCCATTAATTTGCAATGAATACCCCATCGAAATAGTAATCACATCTCCCTTATTTAAAATGCTTGTTGCTTTTGTAATTGCGCGTGCGATTCCAACTTTTTTGGCTCCAGAGCTATCTAGGTAATTTCCAGTTGTGTAGTACAACTTTGAAGCTGGAACCAACCCAGTAACGCCAAAGCTATTTTTATCTGCTGATGTAATCGAGACTGTTGCAACACCATGCTGAACATCACCAAAATTTACAGGGTCGCTCAATTCCTTTTCACCTGAAGTTGTATTGATGTAAGAAATGAAGCTTCCCTGTACTTTGAACTTACTGATATCCTCGTGGTTTTTATCATAACCGCCATCAATATTAAAGATAGATACATTTTTTCCATCCGCACCAGGTAAGCTTTCTATTTCTTTCATATTCATTCCGTATTTAGAATTGGCAATAATTTGCTTACCACCTGCTGCCAGAGGAGTAGTAAGGTTACTAATGTTATCTAGTCTGTAGAATTGTAATGAAGAATAATCCTGCGAGGCGAGAGCGACTGCCTCTCCAGGCGAAGGATAGGCCGTATCGACAAAGTAATACTTCCTAAGGTAGCTGCTCATTTCTATAGTGTTATAAGAGCTACTAAGTGTTATTTCGTAATATAAGCTTAGGTCTGGGGCTATTTGGCCGGAATTTCTTTCGGCCTGGTCCTGCAAGACTTTCGTATCTATCCCTGAAAAAATTTTATTTACACTCTTAGCTTTGTAGTTAGCAAATATAGCCTTGTTGAATCCTGTCATATCATAGTTAGGGCTAGAGAATTGGCCATTTTTTATTGAAACCTTGGCAGAAGGTTTAAATTTTAAAGATATCGAATTATAGCTTATTGGATTAGCTACTTGAGTGGGGCTCTTGAGCTCATAATTTGAAAATTCTAAAGGCGTATCAGCTTGTGAGAACCTAACAATTAAAATTCCTGCTACAGCTAAAATTAAAACCAAAATGATTAATATATAAGGATTAAACTTATTAGATTTCAAAAAACTATTGCTTCTAGACATTCTAGTGCGTGGTTTTTGCATATGCTTAATATACCATAACTTGAAAAATTTATTTGAGCTTTTCCATTTGACATATTTAAAGCTAGGTATAAAATATTTTTACGCACCCTAGAAGAAAGGATAAGTGAGTTTGTAGGCCCGTTTCTTGAGTTTGGAGGCTCATTGAAACGCTCAAAAAGCCAAGCAAGCCCACTGCAAGCCACAAACCAAGAGAGGAAACGAAAAAAGCCACCCAAGCTAGTTTTCGAGCTTCTGGGGCCATGCGGCAAGTTCTTTGCCCAAGCCAGAACAGCCGACCAAGCCAAAGGAGTGTACCTGGCAGCCTTTCCTGCACTGCCAAGAGATCTGGAATGTGTGTACGTTAAGAGCATTTACCTAAAGCCAATCTGCCCGTACCACATCATCCAAAACAAGCGCAAAGGACCATGCGTAGCAATACGCTATCCTTAGCAACAGCCCCGAAAGGGGCTTTTTTATTTTGGGTTTATAATAAGCTTATGAAATATCATTTTAAATTTCGAAGTTATCTCCCTTTAATAATTATATTTTCGTTGATAGTAGCTTTTGTATTAATAAAGTAGCAGATAATAGCTTAGCCAATAAAAAAGCCTCACAAAGTGAGACTATTTTATTGGTGGAGCATCGGGGACTCGAACCCCGGACCCCCTGCTTGCAAAGCAGGTGCTCTAGCCAACTGAGCTAATGCCCCTCGTCAATTTTACTGGTGGAGAGCTACTGACCGAAGCCAGCGCGCTCCCCTCATGGTGGGACCGGGAGGACTCGAACCTCCGACCTCGTCATTATCAGTGACGCGCTCTAACCAGCTGAGCTACGGTCCCTTAGGCTTAAATAACCAGACTATTGTAACCTGAAAACGCTTAGATTTCAAGATTATTTATAGCGATTAGCATTTATGCTAAAATTATACTATGAACATTGTATGGGGACTTATAATTATAATTGTCGGAATGATAATTGTTATATTTTCTGAAAAAATATTTAATTTTACTGGAAATATTAGTCTTGTTGAAAATAAATTTCCTGGCTCAAGCAGAGGTTTTATAAAATTAATAGGAATTATAATGATTTTAGGAGGAATACTAATACTGAGTGGGGCGCTTGGGTTTTTGACTGGGCCGCTCGGCGGTGCTTTCTCAAATCTCTTTGGTGGCTTAAAAACCAACAAATAAAAAACACCCTAAGGGGTGTTTTTTAATTTGAGCTGTAAATAGTGCTAGAAAGACTCGCTAATGTAACAATCTGTCTCTAGGACAGATTCGACCTAGAAGTACTCATTCTACTAATCCGATAAATCGGCTTTCGATATGACCATAGCCTCTTGTCTATGGACCTAATTACTTAGGCGATTACTCCCTAGAAAGGAGGTGATCCATCCGCACCTTCCGGTACGGATACCTTGTTACGACTTAGCCCCAGTCGCTGGTCTCACCTTAGGGATCAATATTGATCACTTCGGGTGCTCCCAACTCCCGTGACTTGACGGGCGGTGTGTACAAGACCCGAGAACGTATTCACGGCAACATTCTGATTCGCCATTACTAGCAATTCCGGCTTCATGAGGGCGAGTTTCAGCCCTCAATCCGAACTGAGGCCGCTTTTGATGCGATTCGCTCCGCCTTACGGCTTGGCTAGCGCGTTGTAACGGCCATTGTAGGACGTGTGTAGCCCGAGGTGTAAGGGCCATGCTGACCAGACGTCATCCCCACCTTCCTCCTGGTTAACCCAGGCGGTCTCTTAAGACATACTAACTTAAGACGAGGGTTGCGCTCGTTGCGGGACTTAACCCAACATCTCACGACACGAGCTGACGACGGCCATGCAGCACCTGTCACCAGGTTCCCGAAGGCACTAATTGGTTTCCCAAAAATTCCTGGGATGTCAAACCTCGGTAAGGTTCTTCGCTTAGCGTCGAATTAAACCACATCCTCCACTGCTTGTGCGGGTCCCCGTCAATTCCTTTGAGTTTTAAGCTTGCGCCCGTACTCCCCAGGCGGATCACTTAACGCGTTAGCTGTACAACACAGAGGGTCGAATCTCCATACTGTTAGTGATCATCGTTTACGGCGTGGACTACCGGGGTATCTAATCCCGTTCGCTCCCCACGCTTTCGTACCTGAGCGTCAGCAATAGCCCAGCAAGCTGCCTTCGCCATTGGTGTTCCTTGCAATATCTACGGATGTCACTCCTACACTGCAAATTCCACTTGCCTCTACTATGCTCTAGTCTTGTAGTTTTGGACACAGTCCATGTGGTTGAGCCACAGGATTTCACATCCAACTTACAAAACCGCCTACGTACGCTTTACGCCCAGTAATTCCGAATAACGCTTGGACCCTACGTATTACCGCGGCTGCTGGCACGTAGTTAGCCGGTCCTTATTCTATAGGTACCGTCATAATCTTCCCTATTAAAAGCAGTTTACACTCCGAAAAGCGTCTTCCTGCACGCGGTATCGCTCCATCAGGGTTTCCCCCATTGTGGAATATTCCTCACTGCTGCCTCCCGTAGGAGTCTGGGCCGTATCTCAGTCCCAGTGTGGCTGATCATCCTCTCAAACCAGCTAAACATCGTCGCCTTGGTGAGCTTTTACCTCACCAACAAGCTAATGTTACGCAGGCCCCTCCCGAAGCGCAAAAGCTTTCCTCCGAATAAATCGGAGTATATGGGGTATTAGCCACCCTTTCGGGTAGTTATCCCCCTCTTCGGGGCAGGTTCCAACGTGTTACTCACCCGTCCGCCACTATAAATTTCGGACTCCGTATCTTGATACTCTTTCGAGCCTCGAGATTGGAATCTAAAAAATATCGTTCGACTTGCATGTGTTAGGCGTACCGCCAGCGTTCATCCTGAGCCAGGATCAAACTCTCCAAAAAAATTTGAAGATTTTCATCTTGGGTTGTCACTTTTTTTACGAAAATGTGACCAAAAAAAAAGAAATTAACGAGTCGTATTTTCTAGCACTATTTACTTCTCAAGTTTCTTTTGCTCCCAAAGCAGTAAAAAATAAATCAGCTGACTTTTGTTCTGTCTGCTGTTTTATTTTTGTAGTCCGCTTTGAATGGTAAGCAAAAACTAGATAGAATTTTACAGGTTATTTACAGATGTGTCAAGCAAGTTTTGAATTATTTCTTTTTACCAGCTTTTTTGAGCCAATTTTGCTTGCGCTCACTAATAACTATATCTTCAAAATTTTCGATTTTTTTAAGCCCAGTCCAGCGCCAAATAGCTATAAGCATAAAGATAATCCAGGCAGTAAAAGTAAATACTGGTAGCCAGCGCTGACCATACGGCAAAATACCCTCAAAGGATATTAGACCCGAGAATGACAATAATATTCCCATAATAATATTTACTCCTAGAATATATTTGACCAGCTCATATTGCTTTCTATTGCGTTTGAGTTTTTTGCGAGCTGCTACGAAGTAAGCAATTGTGCCCAAACCAATCAGAGCCCCAACAGTAATTACTGCATATATTTCAACCCTGGAGGGGAGTGCGGTTAGCCAATTTATTATTGGTGTGAGCTCATCTAGACTAAATAGGGTGGCGACTAATGCTCCAAGCATCGCACCTACGATAACCTCAAGAGGCTGATGACCCAGTACTTCGCGGAGTTTTGCAAAATCATCGGGTTTTCTTAAATTGCCATTTCTGGCCATTTCACCGATTAATTTATTAAGGGTCTTGGCCTGTTCACCCGAGCTTCTGCGAACACCGAAACTGTCATACATTACAATACCTGCAATTATTGCCGTTACTCCAAAAAGTGGGCTGTTGGCGCCCTGGTGATAAAATGTGTAGCCAGCCAGAGAAACAACAACTGCAGAGTGTGCTGAAGGCATACCGCCAGAAGCGTATAAATATTTTATATCGGCATCACCCTTTATTACTTCAATGGCAGTTTTGATTATTTGGGCAATTAACCAGGCAATAATTGGTACATATAGATATGGTGTTATCAAAATTTTCCCCTGTTATACTTAAATCATAACCTTATATTAATTTAGAGTCTAGCTTTAAGCATTAAAGCTAAAAACAAGACCATAATGGTATCCTGGCAGATCTAGAACTCGCCTGAATTTCATACCGCAGCTATGCATTAATTTCAGAGCCTCCTCTTTTGTCACGCGCTGCTCAATTGCTGGCCCCACCTGCTTATCTTTGATGTCCCAATCAATTAAAACCACTTCGCTATCAGGCTTTAAATATTGCCCTATCGATAAGCAAAAAGAATCAGGCTTGATTGTGCTTGATAATAAATTTGTTAAGAAAATTATATCTATATCGCCAGGCTTAATACCATCACCGGTAAGAAGATCGGCCAAAAGTACAAATCTTAAATTTTTCTTTTCTGAAAGATGTGAAAATTTTCCAAACGATTCTCTGTTTGGCCCAGCAACATATACCCTGCCCTCATATTCAATCTTGTTTAGCAGGGCAGGAGCAAAGAAGCCTATTGGGTTTCCTATTTCCAAAACTTTATCGCCCGGTTTTATATCTATACCGTCAACCACCGAACTAGGGTTCATGAAGTTGCCACTAAGCTTGTGCCTAAAATATTTCGGCAATGATTGGAGCATTTATAGCCTTTCTTTGTCTATATAATACTACAATTCAGATTGGCTTGGCAAAAAGGCTATGCTTTTGGATTTTTGTCCTTTTTTTCCTCTGTCTTCTTTTCTTCGGAATTTTCAACTTCGGCATCATCTAGCTCGGCAGGCTTAGGCATTAAAGCGATAGAGGCGATATTGTCCCCAGCAGCCATGCGCATGATTCTAACCCCTTGTGTAGACCGGCCAATAACTGGAATTTCACTAAGCTTAAGTCGTATTACCTGACCCTGTTTTGAAACTATCAATACATCATCTTCGCGAGATCCAATAATACGAACATCTACGGCTTTCCCGGTCTTTGCAGTAACAACGCCGGCCTTAATTCCAACACCACCACGGTTATGGCTAGAAAATTGATTGCTCTTTGTTATTTTTCCGTAGCCATTCTCCATAATTACCAGAAGCAGCTGATCCTCACCGCTGATTACATCCATTCCCACTACGGTGTCGTCTTTGCGTAATCTAATGCCCCTCACTCCGCGTGTAGCTCGGCCCATTGGCCTGGCATCTGATTCTTTAAACCTAATTGCTTGGGCCATAGAGGTTGAAATAATAATGTTGTCTTCACCAGTTGTCTTTTTGACCCAGCTCAATTTATCGCCTGCGTCTAATTTTATAGCTACAATGCCGCTTTGTCTGATGTTTGCAAAATCTGAAAGAGAGGTCTTCTTGATTGTTCCATTCTTGGTAGTCATAAACAAATATTTAGCGGGGTCATCTTTCTTCATTGATACAAGTGAAGTTACCTTCTCTTCTGGGCTCAAGCTCAAAACGTTTGCGATTGATTGGCCCTTGGCTGTTCGACTTGCAGCAGGAATTTCATATACTTTAAGCTTAAAAACCCTGCCTAGAGTTGTGAAAAATAGCACTGTGTCGTGGGTACTTGCCTGAACAACGTGCTCTACCACATCCTCTTCTTTTGTGGCCATGCCGATTTTGCCTTTTCCGCCACGCCCTTGAGCTCGATATTCATTAGCTACTATGCGCTTAATGTAATTGCCTTTTGTAAGAGTTATTACAACTTCTTCATCGGGTATAAGATCCTCGTCATTAAAGTTGCCGATGGCCTTTTTGACAATTTGTGTACGTCTCTTATCGCCATACTTTTCTTTGATTTGCTCAAGCTCTTCTCTGATAACTTTCAAGATATTGGCTTCGCTACTTAGAATTTTTTCAAGTTCTTTTATTAGCTTCTGAAGCTCTTCGTATTCATCTTCAATCTTTTTGCGTTCTAGTCCGGCAAGGGTACGAAGCTGCATTGAAAGAATAGCATTGGACTGAATCTCTGTAAGTTTGAACCTTTCCATCAAATTCTTGCGGGCTTCATCCTGAGTATCGGATTCGCGGATGGTGCTAATTACAGCATCAATTTGATCGAGTGCGATCCGCAAACCTTCCAAAATGTGTGCTCGGTCTTTTGCCTTACGGAGTTCAAACTCTGTTCTTCGGCGAACTACAACTTTTCTGTGGTCTAGATAATGCCTTAAGACCATCTCTAAATTCAATATTCTCGGCTGAATGCCATCTACTAAAGCCAGCATATTTACGTGGAAAGCAGTTTGCATCGGAGTAAGCTTGTAGAGCTGATTTAAAATCTTATTGGCGTAAGCATCCTTCTTAAGCTCAATTACAATTCTAACTTCTTCTTTGGCTGATTCATCGCGAAGATCTGAAATACCAACAATTTTCTTGTCTTTTACTAGATCTGCAATCTTTTCAACCAAACTAGCCTTATTGGTTTGATAAGGAACCTCCGAAATAACAATTCTCTCCTTGCCCTTTTTGTCTTCTTCGATTTGGGCAACTGCACGCATAGTTATGCTTCCACGACCCGTTCCGTAGGCCTGGGCAATTCCTCCGTCGTCAAAAATGATTCCACCGGTAGGGAAGTCTGGCCCTTTAACAATTTTGGTGAGATCGGCAACACTAGCTTCTGGGTTATCAATAATATAGATTACACCATCAACTATTTCGGTTAGATTATGGGTTGGGATATTGGTTGCCATACCAACAGCAATACCCTGCACGCCATTCAATAATAGATTGGGGACCTTGGCAGGCAAGACCTTAGGTTCTTTTTGTGAACCGTCATAGTTAGGCATGAAATCAACCGTGTCTTTGTCGATATCTATCAACATTTCTTCAGCAAACTTTGTCATCTTTGCTTCGGTGTAACGCATAGCAGCTGCACCGTCTCCATCCATTGAGCCGAAGTTACCCTGACCATCGACAAGCATATAGCGCATACTAAAGTTTTGAGCCATACGCACCATGGCCTCATATACCGACGAGTCGCCGTGAGGGTGATATTTACCTAAAACTTCACCGACTACGGTAGCTGACTTACGATATTTGGCAGTACTGCGAAGCCCCAAAGTGTGCATAGCATACAAAATACGCCTATGCACTGGCTTTAATCCGTCGCGAACATCAGGCAAAGCTCGCGATACGATTACGCTCATGGCATAATCTAAATAGCTTTTTTCCATTTCCGACTCAATAGTCTGAGGTGCTACCAATCCAAATTCAGTCTTTTCGGCTTTGAATTCTTTTGAGCCCATTTGTTCTTTTGGCTGTTGTGATTCTTCTGGTGTTTTCAATTCTTCTTCCATTTTATATATCCAAGTTAGTTACATCTTTTGCATGAGTCTGAATGAAGTTTTTACGTAAACTAACTTCTTCACCCATAAGTTTATTAAATATTGCGTCGGCTTTTTCAGCGTCCTGAATTGTCACCTGCAAAAGCACGCGATTTTCTGGGTCCATAGTAGTTTCCCAGAGCTGTTCTGGATTCATTTCACCCAGACCTTTGTAGCGCTGTATGTTAATGCCGGCTTTCTTTAGTGGGTTTTCGGCTACTTCCGAGGCTTCCTCTTCGCTTTCTGCGCCAGTCACTTGCTCTGCAAGCTCTGCCAGGTCCTGTGCGGTTTCGACATTTGATTTATCGATATCTTTTCCTGCCTTAGGTTTTTCATCGATCTTTTGCTGTATTGACTTCATGATATCCGCAATTATTGAGTCGCGTTCTCCGTCTGAGAACGCATATTTGGCGGTCTTACCTTTTGATACCTTAAATAGGGGAGGCTGAGCTATATATATGTGCCCGCCTTCGACTAGCTCTGGGAAATGACGGTAAAATAGGGTCAAAAGTAAGGTTCTAATGTGAGCGCCGTCAACATCTGCATCGGTCATGATAATTATTCTGTTATAACGAAGTCTTGAGATGTCAAAAGTATCACCAATACCCGTACCTAATGCGATTATTAAGCTTTTGACTTCATTGTTTGCTAGCATCTTATCGAGCCTAGCTCTTTCAACATTCAATATCTTACCGCGCAATGGCAAAATTGCCTGAAAATCACGGTCACGACCTTGTTTGGCAGATCCACCAGCCGAATCACCCTCTACTATATAAACTTCACTTTTGTTCATATCTTTACTACTACAATCAGCCAACTTACCTGGCAAAGTCATGCCCTCTAAGGCACCCTTGCGGATTACACTATCGCGGGCAGCTCGGGCTGCCATTCGAGCACGCGCGCTCAATACCCCTTTGCCGATAATCTTTTTAGCTTCATTCGGATTTTCCTCTAAATAATAGCTGAGGTATTCATTTAGCACCTTCTCGACGATGTTACGGATTTCTGGGTTACCAAGTTTTGCTTTGGTTTGTCCTTCGAATTGTGGCTCTGGAAGTTTTACTGACACAATTGCAGTCAATCCTTCGCGAACATCATCTCCTGTTAGGTTTTCTTCTTTCTCCTTGATAAGGCCGTTCTTACGGGCATAGTCATTTATTACCCTAGTAAGTGCAGTTCTGAAACCTACGATGTGAGTTCCGCCTTCTGGATTGAAGATATTGTTAGCGAAAGCCTTTACCTGTTCATTAAAACTATCGCAGTACTGAATGGCGATTTCAACTGTGACTTCTTCAACTTTTTTATCAACATAGAAGGTCGGCTCATTAAGTGCGTCCTTGCCCTTGTTAAGGTGTTCTACATAACTTCTGATACCGCCCTCAAAATAAAATCCGTAGCTTTTATTTGACGATTCATCTTTAATATTTACGTGCACACCTTTGGTCAAATAGGCCTGATGCCTTAGATAATCTAATACGGTTTTGTAATTAAACTTGATAGTTTCAAATATTTCAGCATCGGGCATGAAGCTTATTGATGTTCCGCGCCTATCTGTCTTTGAGCCTTTTTTAATATCAGTCAGTGGCACTCCGCTCTTATAGTCTTGAGTATATTCGTAGCCATCCTTCCAAACTGTAGCTTTAAGATCGGTTGATAGGGCATTAACAACACTCACACCAACGCCGTGCAAACCACCTGAAACTTTATAACCCCCACCGCCGAATTTACCGCCAGCATGAAGCACAGTAAGCACGGTTTCGAGTGCAGACTTGCCTGTTGCCTTTACCTTATCAACTGGGATACCACGGCCATTATCGGTGACCGTAACCCAGCCATTATCGTGCAGAGTAACTTCTACGGTATCAGCCTCGCCAGCTAAAGCCTCGTCGATGGAGTTATTAACAATTTCCCAAATTAAGTGGTGAAGACCTTCGCTACCGGTGCCACCAATGTACATTCCTGGTCGCTTACGAACGGGTTCAAGCCCTTCAAGAACTTGAATTTGCTCGGCATTATACTGTGTTTTATTATCGGCCATATATTCTGTTCATTCCCCTCATTAGCATAAATAAATAATAAGCTCTATTTAGCTTATTGATATATTCATTATAGGTAATAATAAGATAAGAATCAATCAATAAATATGTTTTTGATATTATTTTCTATGCCTTAACGATTTAGCGATATATTCAATCACCAACCCTATCATAGCCCCTAAAATAGCAAAGGCGAAAATCTCTAAATTGCCCAAGCTATACTTGTTGATGATTGCAATAACATACACCAAAATCCCTAAAGTTAATCCTGCAATTGAGCCCGCTATTAGGGCTGAAGGCCTGAAAATTGTATTTTGGCTAGTTTCGCTAATTTTTTCGACCGAAGAATTGTGAATAACTTTTGAAAAAACCTTTTGGACTGTTGGCATATCCTTTTGAATCTTTTTAAGTTCAGTTTTGTATACTGAATTTCTTTCTTTATCCGTCTTAGGATTAGGCCGGTGAAAATGTGAATTAGACGAGTTTTCCCCTGCTGGTTTTGACTTTTCCTGCCCGGCTTCATGAGACTTAATAATTGGCTCTTTTTCCTGACGATGTTTTTCTATAACTTTCTCAGCACGCTCGCCTCTTTCGACCAAATCTCTCTCCAAAGCTTTCTTCTCTGCCGAAGAGAGCTTCTTTCGCTCGGGAGAATGCTTTTTTAACTCTTTGCTACCAATGCCTTTGGTTTCCGGTGATTTACTGCTTGTTTCAGGACTTGCCATATTCCTCCTCAGTTATTTTTTCGACTAGCTCTAATTCCTTTTTCAGCATTCGATTTCTAAAGAACAAGAAAGTAGAAGCAGCTGCAAAAAATCCAATAACTCCAAGCGCCCATCCAGAGCCTGTTCTTGGTAATGGATTTCTTGATTCTATTAATTTTATGGTGGAACAAGCTACTGGTGTTGAAACGGTGTTCCCCCTAAATTCATCAGTCACTTCACAGTCAAAGCCATTAGGGTCGGCAGGCTTGAGGGGAGTGTTTGGGATCGGACTCTTTACTTTAACTTTGAATTCCTTAAATTGAGAATAATTTTCGTAAATTGGCCTATTGTTTTCATCTACGCAGGCTTTTGATTGTGGGAGAGGTGGAATATCTTGTGGCTTCCAGGTGAGGACATTTGCTCCAGTAGTGGTTATTATTTCTCCTCCACCAGAATCAATAACATCCGTGTAATAAAGCAGATCTGTTATGTTGTCTTCGAATACGAAACTTTTGATAGTTTCAGGCGAAGCATTACAGATGCCAATCTGATATCTTAATACGTCCCCGGCTTTAGCAGTCTTGCCATTAGCATCGGTTGGTTTGCCATCGCTGGTTTGCTGGGTAAGATTTGCCACCAATTTTATAAATTTTTGATCCGTGACAGTTATTATTGTTTTACATTGTTCAGGGGCGGACTGAACGGATCCTGTGGTAGCCTCAAATGTTAGCTTAGCCTCGTATCTACCGGGTGCAGTATACTCGTGCTTTACTTTGTTAATTAGCTGCTTAGTATTTAGCTTTTGAGGTTTAGAGCCATCTCCAAAATCAAAAGTTGCACTTATCATTTCGCCACCATCCACCTCGGTAATACCAGTAAGCTCTACATCTTTAGGCGGTGACTGTATGCTTGAGGGAACGCTTGTTAGGCTGACGCATTTAGGGGGATTTGGGCTCAAGACAAATGTTTTTTCACAATCCGATCCATTCTGCGAATCTTTACCTTCTTCCGTAGAACTTCCATTACTAGATATTATAGTGAGTGTTACTTTGTATTCGCCATCTTGTGTAAAATTATAGGCTTTTTGTTTTGTGTTCTCATAGGCAGTGCTGTTTTCTGTAATTGGCATATTTGAAAGTTTTTCATATTTACCATTATTTTTCTTATATATGTTGTATTCATATTTTGAAGGCGTTAGAGGGCCCTGGCCTTGTTTTTCTGAAGTCCCGACGAAGGTAGGATTATTAGGTATATTGGTAGCTTCTGGATTCAAATCAACTCGCAAGGATTTGCAAACTATTTTTTCTGGGATTGGCTCAGGTGATACAGTAAAGCTCTTATAGCAGCCCTCGACATTGTCTGGTGAAAGCTGACCTGACTGATTATAAACCCTAAGGATGATTAAATAATTTTGTGCCTTGGATCCATTCTGCAGCTGCTGAGTGAAATCTTCGGCTTCAAAGCTGCCGCCACTGGTTGGGTCTAAAAATTGAGGGGCGTTATTGTTAGAGTATGTAACCGGCTTGATTATTCTAGTCTTGCCGCCCGAAGGATTATCTTCTTTATATGTTTTACCATTGTAGTTAACTTTGGTGCCTGCAGTGGACGCAGGAACCTCGCTAAGCAAAATGTACTCGAATTTGCTTGGATAGGCCGTGCCTTGACTTCCAGTTGTTTTAGCAAGTCCGCTCAGCTTTGGGGTGAATGGAGACGTGAAGCCAGTAGATTGCTGATTATCTATACCTAACTGACTACAAACAATTTGCTTATTAGCTTCAACCACATTAATAGTTTTGGCGCACGAATTCACCAATGAGCCGGGCAGTCCAAACTTGAATGCTGGTTCTTCAGGAGTTGTGACCGCAAGTCTGACCGTATAAGAACCTGGCGAAGAGAAAGTGAATGATTTGCCGGAATTGTCTATATATTTGCTGCCGTTAAATGAAATGTTACTTGAAACTCGACTATCTATCGGAGGGTTTTTAGTTGGTTCACTAGCGTTAGATTTATATAAATTATAATTCATATTTACTGATTTAATTTTGGAGGTGGATTTGGCACTAGCCACACCGGTTAAGACCACCGGCTTTCCAACCAATACGCTATTTGAAGAAAGATTAACCGATTCGCAATTTGGTAATTCTGGTGGTGCAACTGGCAATAGGACAATATTTCCACAATCTCCGATGATCCCGATATTCCACCAGGTGCCGCCCACATAGACAGGCTTATCGCCAATTAGCCCAACAAAGCTAGTTTGATTCCACCTACAGCCAGGGGACCCCACATAAACCGATTCGCTTCCAGGAAAAGGGGAAACACCGCGAAATTCTGGTATTTGATCAAACCTAACACTACAGCCCGGCCCGCCAAAGGCATTATGCCCCATTGAATACTTCCAACCATTGGTCGAAATTGAGCCTCTTTTCATATTATTCTGAACGTACTGCTGATTAATTCCCATTAATTGGAAAAAGGCTGAACCATAGGAGTCTTTATTCAGATAATTGACCATATTTTGCTTCATGGAGGCTTCGGACCCCTCGCCAATACCCCCATAAATTAAATCATTACCACTTGCCGCCTTGGTTGCACGAGGAGGGAATATAACTACTACAGACTGAAAAATAAACAGCCCAATTATCAAAACTGTGGCGAGTCGTCTAACAGAGTTTTCCTGGGCAAATCTTTTAATATAGTATTTTGCCCTATGCGTAGGCATAGCACCTGATACCAAATTGACTACTAGATCTTTAAATTTCATATTACCCTCTTTTTATCCATTCTATTACTATTATCTAAATAGCTCAATTATATCCCCAAGTTTTTAGCTATTTCAGCATCTACCTGAGCTTTAGGCTTGGCATAGTTGGATCTGCTCAAATCAATCATGGCTTGCATTATTTCAGGTTTTTCTTTACCGAGAGGCGGCATAATTTCTTTCATTGAAAATGGCGTACTTGGGAATCCCTTATTCATTATTTTAGCGGCACAATAATGGTTAGGGACATTGACCAAATCCCCAGCATCAAAAGCAGGAGAGAATTGCTTTACCAAATATTCAGCATCATCTGGGCCAACCCTAAAGCTAATCATAGATCCCACGTTACCGAATACAGAATCTCTTACTTGCTCATCCAACTGAGATATAAACTGGTTTGCCATTATAAGACTAAGTCCGTATTTTCTGGCCTCAGAAAGAATTGTTGCAATTGAATCGGTGGAGTAGTTTTGAAACTCATCGATATAAACACTAAAGTCGCGCCTATCTTTCTTCTCCATATCCGAACGAGACATTGCTGCCACCTGGAATTTAATAATAAACATAATACCTAGAAGCTGAGAGTTTATATCGCCCAAAAGTCCTTTTGATAGGTTGATAAATAATATCTTACCTTCATCCATCATTTCTCTTAGATTAAAAGCAGATTTTTTCTGCCCAACAATATTGCGCATAATTTCGTTATTTGAGAAAGCACCGAATTTAGATACAAACCATCCTAACATTTCAGATTTTGAATGGGCATCAGTTTGAGCCATTTCGCCGGTCCAAAAATCTTGGATTACCGGGTCAGTCAGATGCTTAAATTTCATTTTCAAGAATTCATCATCGGTAAAAACTTTAGGTATTTCTATAAAAGTACCTCCTTCAGGGTCGGCCATTACTGTTAGTGCTGCATTTCTAAACCACGCTTCAAATCTAGGGCCCATAAAGCCCTGTTTATTGGGGTCATAAATTTTATAAAGCATAGAAATAGCTTCTTGAACCAAAAAGTCTTTTTGCTCAGGATGATTTGGATCGAACTCCATAATGTTCCACCCCATAGGAAAGTCGGCATCACCAGGATTGAAATAAACAACATCTTTTGCACGTTCTGGTGGAACCATAGACATCAACTCCTCTGCTGCATCGCCATGCGGATCGATAAATGCCAATCCTTTACCAGCATACATATCCTGAACTATGCAGTTGCGGAGGAATAATGACTTACCAGTACCGGTCTGACCAATTATATAAAAGTGTCGTCGCCTATCTTCATCGCCAAGCCTAATTATTTGCTCGTGACCCTGGTAGATGTTGGTGCCCAAAACAATTCCTTCTTGGTTCATATCGGCAGGAGCAGCAATTTCTTGCATACCCTTCCTCTCTACAGTGGCAGCTATTCCAATAGTTTCGCTTGGCAAATGAAAAACCGTAGCAAGCTCTACAGAATTTAAAACGCTCTTCTTCTTAGATTTGGGGAAAAACCTAAAAATAAAATCTGTAGCTAGCTTTTCGACATCTTCATTGGCTTGGTACTTAAATTCATTAGAATTGTTTAGTGCCAACTGGGCAAAACCCAATTTGACACTATCAATAATCAAGCTGGCATTGGCTTTAGTGTCTGAACTTGCAACAACCCTAATAAGAGTTTCAAATACGGGGTATTTTGATTTTTCTTCAATGAGTTTACTTTTCTCTTGATCAATAGTGTCAGGCTGCTTTGTTTCATCGGACTTATCGCTATTAGGGCCTTTAAAGGGTGCCTTTGCGATGTCTCCAACCGATCCAATGACTTTTTCGGCGCCATACTTTTTATTAGGGTTCAGTAACTGCTTTGAAGCCTGCCTTGCTGCTTTGAGCCACTTGGAAGATGCGGGCCTTATTAAAATCTGTATTCCCACCCCATCGTTTTCGGATAGCCCAGATATACCAGAAAGAAGTGCTGCAAAAGCATCCTGCTCACTGAGTTGGTAGTAATTGATAGGGTAGTAGCTGGTTTTTTTTAATTCAAATTCCCCTCCAGTAACACCTCCTATTTTGAAGTCCTTAGAGAAAAAGTTAACATCATTTTTTTGCTCTATTTGAATTCCGGGGTAGGCTGAAGTTAGGGCCTTTTTGACAGCTGCGAGCAAGCTCACCGGCACAGCCGCATAAAAAAATATTTGTTTTCCTTGCGCTATGGTCTCAAAGCTAATGTGTCTCTGGCTGTACACCATAGACTTCTTTGTGGCAATTCCTGACAAAAGTCGATATATACCCTCGGCTTTAGAAATATTTTCTTTTATGAGCTCTCTTTCATCTCTATTCTCATCACCGGTTTCTTGGGGCGGTATTTTAAGAAGAAGCGGAACCATTTTTAAGCTACGCTCCACATCCTTCGAGTGGCGGGTGATTTTTAAATAAATCAAAACACCAACTGCAGCAATAATCGAAACAAAAACTAAAAGCAAAACTACCGCAAAAAGCACAAAACTATTCATTGTTATTCGACATCCAAATTAAATCTCGATTTTAAATATTGACGCGACAAAGCGTGCTGACCCTGCTCTTGGAAATAAGGATCTTGCTTAGTCTTTTCAATTACTTCATCTACTTTATCGACCCATTCCTTTTCAATGATTTCTGAGTCTTCGGCAGGCAATGCGGCAATTTGAGATGCAAAATGACCTTTGCTGCTATCGTCCTGCTGTATGGTACCCGAAGAAGAGGCCTGCAATGTTTGCTGTTGAGCTGAGTCATTCTGCACTACGGGCCTAGCCGATGAAGAAGCCATTGGCTGTGTTTCCGCCTGAACGGAACTTGCTATTTCGGCCTTATTTTTTCCAACATCAACAGGGGCTGTGTTATTTACAGACTCAACAGAACCAGTGATTTTATTATCTGGTTTCACATATAGAATTATATCAGTTATGCTTACTCTAAACCAGTCTAATAGTGCACCCAAACTGGTGTACCAACATTTGCCCAACCATAAATGAAAGATGCCGACCCCTTTGGCATATTTACGCAGCCATGA
>Ga0209450_10000660_pt1 | contig 17352 bp, 15 predicted proteins | sample FrelakmetLWP11LW_FD_187149 | JGI IMG/M metagenome (GOLD analysis project Ga0209450, IMG submission 187149) | Freshwater lake sediment microbial communities from the University of Notre Dame, USA, for methane emissions studies - LWP11 LW (SPAdes)... | ecosystem: Environmental > Aquatic >...
AAAGAGAGCGTAAGGAACAAGTTAAACCGCATTAAGAACGGAGAAAGGGATCTTTACTACTAACATCACTGGATATGGTAAGAGTAATTGGCATTAAGATCACTGACAGGCTCAAGGAAGCGGGCCTTGTACAAAAGATTCTTTCGGAACATGCCGGGGTGATAAGCACCCGTCTGGGGTTTCATGAACTGAGCGATGAGGTTTGCAGCCGTGAAGGATTTATGGTGATACACCTTGCCGGCGACACTGACCGCTGTGACATGCTGGCTGCGAAGCTAAAGAAAACGGAGGGTATTACAGTAAGAGAGATGGCCTTCTCACACGGCCTCTCTGATGCACCTGCCGGGTGCGAGGGGGTTACATTGCTTGGCATACTCGTGCCAAGACGTGATGATCTGGGGATACATGTACAGGCAATTCTTACCACCTACGGATGTGTCATCCGGACAAGACTCGGAGTAAATGAAGTTTACTTCGGAGAATCAGCCGGACTGATCATCCTGGAGATGGAAGGCGACAGAAGACAGTTCGTCTCGCTGGAGAACAGTCTGCGCGAGATAGAGGATATCGCTATTGGTCGTATCTGCTTTCCTGCCTGAGTATCTGGCCGAAGAAGACGGCGTTGACAAAAAGCCTGCTTGTCCCGTACCATATTGCCCTGAAGTTTGTATCGTCATAGATTGATATCACTCTGCCGGGCGATGAGTGAACACTTACAAAAGCACTGTTTTTAATCCTTTCTATATTCTCAGGAGTGCAATAGCCGCTCAGCAAAGGGGCAGCAGTGTGCCTGACAGGGTTTCCGTAAGGGTTGCCGTTCACCCTGACTGCTGTCACTTCACTCTTGAACACCGGCAGGAGAGGCTTGCTGTATCCGTAACAGAGCGGATGGGTCAGGTCGATCCGTGTCTCGAAGATTGAGCCTGGTATCTGGTGAAGGGCTCTCTCTTTTGACCTGTCAATATATCTCTTATCGCTTCCTTCGGGGAGGGGAGCATTCTCAATGAAATCTATCTCTGCAAACTTATTCGCCGATACCCATCTGTTGCCGTCCTTATAAGCTATGATTGTTCCGCCTGCCCTGTTCCATTCCCTCACTCTTTCCACAGCTGCCGGTGTCATGCCGGGGTTGCCGGCGATGATGATGACGTTGTACCTTGAGAGGCTGGCAGATGCAAGTCTTGAGGCTGGCATCATGGTGACAGGGATATTGTAATGCACATCCAGAAGATGCCATATCTCACCTGCCTCTCCGGAAGAGATGCCTTCATCAATGAGCATCAGCACGGAGGGCATTGTCAGTGCTATCAGCTCATTGCTGCCCAGGTCAATACCTGAGGATGTGAGTCCTGTCGAGGCACCGTAAATCTCAATACCGCATTCATCAGCTACCTGGCTCATGATCTTTTGTATTTCGGCATTTGAACCGGCGCCTTCAGGTGAGTGTACCATGATTGTTCCGTATGTGTAATCCCTGGCGGTACCGTTTTCAGTCAGCCTGAACGGTTTTGTCGCAACTCTCGCAGTCAGCCCGGCTTTTTGTATCATGTAGAGGGCACGCGGTGCAAGGTATTCGTTCCATTCAAAGAGCCATGCGTAGGGTGCCTCTGCCCCGGTAACCTTTCCGGCCGGGAACGGTGCCTCCGTTACCTGCGACCCTGCCATGCCTGAAGCCTCCGCATTGTTAAGCGCGGCATAGCTGATATTGAAAGACATGGGCAGTATCCATGTTGAGATATCATAAAAGACCGTGTCGGCAAAACGGGTGACAGGTTCAAACAGGCTTCTCACGAACCTGTATTCCTTCTGTTTTGCAGGAACAAAATAGCTGTCTGTGGTGCTGTAGGTCTCGCCGTTCTTCGAAATGGTCTTTCCGCACTGATACACAGCAATTTTATGCCTGAGGAGGTTCTCGATGAACTTACCCCCTGCTGTGCGGTCATTCCCGATGCTGAAGACATAGCCTCTAACAGGTGAGCCGTCAGCCTCGCGCAGGGCTGTCTGGTAAAAGTTCTTTTGCATATTCAGCAACCGGACTCTCATGTCGAGGCCTGCCTCGATGGTTGAAAGGGTAACGGTGAACTGGTTCCTGATGGCAAACGGAAAGGTGATCACCCCTCCGGGTACCTCGCGCATATGTCCCTTAAGGCCAGCCTGTTCGAACAGAATGCCTATCGAGCCGTGCACGTCGGGATAGGCTGAGCCCTTCCCAAGGTAGAAGTCGTCAAAGCTCTCTTCAGTGTAATACAGGCTGCCAATGCTGTCAAGGTGTCGGGCGTGATAGCTTCCGATAAGTGCTGTCAATTCCTGATTCTCAATGGGCACAACAGGATTATTTCGTGTCTGTACTCCGGGCTGAAAGAAGAATGATGAGTTTGCGCCCATTTCGTGATGATCGGTGTTGATGTTGGGCATCCACCTGTAAAATGCTTCCACCCGGCCGACGCTCTCGGGGTGCTGCAGCATGATGTAGTCGCGGTTAAGATCAAACCAGTAGTGGTTGGTTCTTCCGCCGGGCCATGCCTCACTGAATTCGCGGCTGGCAGGATCAGTGGTAAGGGTCATGCCACGGTACATGTTTACCCATGTTGAATGTCTCTGCAGCCCGTCGGGGTTAAGGGCAGGGTCAATGAGTATAACTGCATGCTCGAGGATCTTATCTATTTCAGGTCCTTCTCCGGCAGTGAGATAATAGGCTGAGATCAGTGATGCGTTCTGCGCACTTGACTCGTTACCGTGTACGCCGTAGCCCAGTTTGATGATGATGGGCATGGCTGACAAATCTGCTGAAGATGAACTGGCAGGGTCAGATATTTTAAGGTGTTCAAGCCTTATTTCCTCAATCCTTTCAATATTTGCGGGAGAAGAGATTATGAGATTGCCGAGGGGTCGTCCTTCCCAGCTCTTACCGTATTCTTCCCATACGGCCCTGTCTGATTTCTCAGCAAGAAGCTTCATGTAGCCCAGCAATTTGTCGTGAGTCACATGCCACTCACCCACTTCGTGACCGATATAAGAAGCAGGGGTTGGGATATCCTTATTGTATACGACTCCTGCGGGCAGAAAATAATCGAGGGTTGTCTGGGCATGGAGTGTTACTGCAGCCATAATAACTATGGCAGGAAGGAATATTCTTTTCATGATTCAGGGTTTGAGAACGGAAGGCAATTTCGCAAAAAAATGATATAGGTTGTTATACTGGAATCTTGTTATTGAACATATTCATGATTTTGCCATCCGCTTGTTGAAATGAGGGGCGTCGCCCCAGATACCCAGACCTATTGTTGTGCCGGGGATGAGATCCATATTCAGTCCGCTGACATTGACCTCCTCAATTTCCTTAAAGGCAGGCTTCCCTTCATAGATGCGGTATCCTGACCTGTATATCTCAGGAGTAAGGTTGGGCATAATGACGTTTGCTCCGCATGCTATGGCTTTCTCACGGCCGAATTTGTCGACGGCCTGCATGGCCGTTGAAGCAACTATATTGATATCCTTCATCACAATGCGTGCAATGGCTATCATCCTGAGAGTAAGGCTGAACCGTTCTTTCAGGAAGAGGTTCTCCGAACCGTTTCTGCCAAGGGGAGTGTCTGAGTGTTCTATGAACGGGCCCATGCCGCACATGTCAATGTCAAAATCGCGCATGAACAGAATATCGTCTGCCAGATGAGTCAGCGACTGGCACGGCAGGCCTATCATCACCCCTGTGCCGGTCTGATACCCTGTCTCCTTTAAGATCTGCAGGCATTCAAGCCTGTTATAGTAATTGTGCATGCCGTCATCCGGGTGTGCCTTGCGGTAGAGATCAGGGCTTGACGCCTCTATCCTGAGAAGGTACCTGTGTGCACCTGCATCAAACCAACGCTTGTAGGTCTCTCTCTTCTGCTCACCCAGTGAGAGAGTGATGCCGAGACGCCCTTCCGTCATCTTCCTGATGGAAACGATGATCTCTTCGATATTGGATATGAATGACTCGGAGGTGTTCTCTCCTGCCTGTATTGCTATTGATCCGAAGTTCAGCCTGTATGCTGTCATGGCTGCTTCTATCACCTCTTCCCTTGTAAGTGTATAGTGTTCAACCCTACGGTTGTCACGCCGTATTCCGCAGTAGAGACAGTTTTTGCCGCAGACATTTGAGTATTCGATGAGGCCTCTCAGATAGACCATATTGCCCAGGTACCTGTCCCTGACCCCGGCCGCCTTCCTGTAAAGCAAAAGGGCCTCATCTTCGCTGCATCTCAACAGTTCAATGATATCGGATCTCTCCAGATACTCTTTGTCGAGCATCGTCTGTATAACGGAGGTCATAGTGCCATTCAGCCTTGAAACTTATAACAAGCGTACCAGATAAACTGTTCAGGGTATCTGGACTTTTTTTTTCAGAACCCTCTGCCGAACATCCCCCAGAGTACGCGCTTCATCTCCTGCCAGCGGTTCATGGCTGCAAGTGCGAAGGAGTTGGTATATTCCGTGACAACTCTGGCTGCTTCTTCATTCTTCCCCTGGCTGACGAGAGTTTTGACCCTCTCCTCCAGTGCCGGCATCTCGGCGATGGCTTTCTCTTCCATTTCCAGGACTGCGGGTTCGATGAGCTTCCGGCCACGGTCCCAGTTCACCGTAGCAAGCCTGTTGGCTTCGCGGAAAGACCATATGGCAGAATCCTCACGGTAGCGGTGCTGACCGCATATACGGAAGCTTTCAGGCAGGGACATAGTCCCTGAGAAAATGGGAATACGTGGGCTCTGTCCGGGGTTATCGAATGAAAACCATGCCACTGCGCCGACCTCGTCGGGCAGCCAGTCGCGGCACTGTATGACATGTGAGTATGAGCAGCCGGCAATGGCAATGGTCCTCTGTCTCTCAATTGTCCCGGGTTTAAGTTCGTTGATCAGGGTTCGCACGTCTGCATTCATCCAGTTCGAAATAACAGGAGACTTAATCGTATCGGTATATTCCACTCCTGCCTCGTTCTTCTTAGTCACTTTCACAAGGAGATTTTTTGTCATGTCATAAGGAGTCCCCTCATAAGTCTGACGGAAGAAAGCCATCACGTCACTGACGGAGAGTTTCTTCGCCGGCTTCACTGAGAAGGGGAGCTCTTCCATATCCATGGTCAGGCCCAGTTCAGGGGCGAGGGTGCTAAGGACAAAGAACTCGCGGATGGCATAGGGTTTGCCGGTGCCTATCACCTTGTAGAATTTGAACGGTTCCTTCCCGTCCCAGTAGCCAAGGTCTTTTGCTTTTTTGCGAAGGTCTTTTGATGTCATGAAGTGATCAGGGTCATTGAACCTTACGTCAGATATCCTCGGTATGTTTGCGGCGATGCCAACATGGTCATCGGGGATCCTCTGGGCTACCCACAGCGAAGAGGGTGTGCCCGGGCCTGACCCGGCTATCTCAAGCTGCCAAACCTCATCAGGGTCGGCGATGGTGATGCACTCAGCCAGGTCACCATAGCCGTACTGCTCAGCCAGTGATCCGATGAGGGCTATCGCCTCCCTTGCCGTTGTGCACCTCTGAAGGGCTATCTTTTCCAGCTCCTCGATAAGAAACAGCCCAGCCTCGTTGATGAGTTCCTTGCGGCCGTATATTGTCGTCTCACCTATGGCAAGCTGCTTTTCGTTAAGACAGGGATATGCCGTGCTGAGGAAGGCGAAGGTGGTGGAGGCTTCAGGTATCTCCCCTTTGCGGGTTACTTTTGTCATATCCCATGATGCCTCGGTATGCAGTGTACCCCATAAAATGGGACGGATAGAATCGTTTCCGGGTGTCCCTGCCGGTACGACTTCAAGCCATGTGCGGTAGTTGCCGTCGCAAGTATGCGATGTCATCACGGATCCGTCTGCCGATGCCAGCTTCCCGACCATGATGCTGGTGCAGTTCTCGGCATAGCCCGGTCCGTCGGGATCGATATCCCTGTACTGGGCGTTAAGAACTGAGCAGGAGAGGGTAAGCAGCACTGCGGCTGTGATCATCAGAAGACTATTGTTCTTTTTCATATGATGCCGGTTTGAATTGTCAAAATTAAAATTCCCTTTCTATTCATGGCTACCAAATATAATATTATGCAGCATATAATTAGTTTTTGAAGGGATTAATGCAGGATTTTCAGACCTTCAGACCTCAGACCTTCAGACCTCAGACCTTCAGACCTCAGACCTTCAGACCTCAGACCTTCAGACCTCAGACCTTCAGACCTCAGACCTTCAGACTTCAGACCTTCAGACTTCAGACCTGAGACATCGGATCACAATCATTTGTTATATTTTAAAATGTTTCTACCTTTAGAAATGAACACAAAGCGGGAAAATGATAAGCGATAAATTACTGAACCCCAAGACCATAGCTGTTATTGGAGGTTCTGATGACGTCACCAAAGCCGGGGGCAAGGTGCTGAAGAATCTTCTGGGCTGCGGATTCAGGGGAGAGATCTTTGTCGTCAATCCCAAAGCCCCGCTTGTGCAGGGTGTCACATCCTATCCCGATGTCTCGGCCCTGCCGCAGACAGACATGGCGGTGATTGCAGTTGCAGCACGCTTCTGTCCTGATATTGTCCGTACGCTTGCCAGGGACAAGAAGACAGGTGGTTTTATTATCCTCTCTGCCGGTTTCAGTGAGGAGAGCAAAGAGGGTGCAGCACTGGAGCATGAGATAGTTGATATTATAAGAAGCACCGGGGGCACCCTCATCGGGCCCAACTGCATTGGATTTCTGAATGTAAATTATTACGGAGTCTTTACGGAGCCGTTGCCGCCGCTTTCACCTTCGGGTGTCGACTTCATCTCAGGATCAGGGGCTACTGCCGTCTTCATTATGGAGACAGCAATCACCGGAGGGCTGAGGTTCTCAAGTGTGTGGTCAGTGGGAAACAGCGCCCAGACGGGTGTTGAGGATGTGCTCGAGCACCTCGATCTTACGTTCGATCCTGAAAAAAGTTCGAGGATCAAGCTGTTGTATGTGGAGAGCATCTCCGACCCTGCAAGGTTGCTCAGGCACGCCTCTTCCCTTATAAGAAAAGGATGTCGCATTGCAGCCATAAAAGCCGGAACGTCGGAGGCAGGCTCAAGGGCAGCATCATCTCATACGGGTGCCATGGCCTCGCCTGACAGCGCCGTGGAGGCTCTCTTCCGCAAGGCCGGCATCGTCAGATGCTCCAGCCGCAGCGAGCTGGCAACGGTGGCTTCACTTTTCACCTACAGGCCTCTTACCGGCAACAGAATCGCAGTTGTGACGCATGCCGGCGGACCGGCAGTGATGCTCACCGATGCCCTCAGTGAAGGTGGACTGTCAGTACCCCGGATAAGCGGGGAGGCTGCCGGGAGACTGCTTGCCAGGCTTTATCCGGGATCATCAGTCGCAAATCCGATAGATTTCCTTGCGACAGGCACTGCAGAACAGCTTGGACATATCATCGAAGCCTGCGAGAACGATTTTGAGGATATTGACGCTGTTGCCGTCATCTTCGGAAGTCCGGGGCTCTTTCCTGTCGATGATGTTTATGATTTGTTGCACAATAGGATAAGAACCTGCCGTAAGCCTATATATCCCATTATGCCTTCGGTAATAAATGTCAAAAGGGAGATCGCCGGCTTTGCTGCGAAGGGGAATGCAATGTTTTTTGATGAGGTACTCTTCGCAAGGGCCCTTTGCAAGGTTTACAATACGCCGCAACCGGCCGGGGAGGAGCGAGGCAGCAGTGCGACAGATTATTCCCGGGTAAGGTCGGTGATCGACAGTGCCGGCAACGGCTACCTCTCACCTGGTAAGGTGACGGAACTGCTCGATGCATCAGGAATAGCAAGAGTACCGGAAGAAGTAGTTACCTCTGCCGATGAGGCGGCTGCCGGGGCTTCAAGGATGGGATTCCCGGTGGTAATGAAAGTGGTGGGGCCGGTGCATAAATCAGATATTGGCGGGGTGGTCCTCAACGTCAGCAGCGCGGAAGAGGCGCGGCGGGAGTTCATCAGGATGATCACTCTTGAGGGGGTGACAGGAATACTTATTCAGAAAATGATCTCAGGCAGGGAGCTCTTCTGCGGCGCAAAGAGAGAGGACAAGTTCGGCCACCTCATCATGGCCGGAATGGGAGGTGTATTTATCGAGGTCTTCAAGGATGTCGCAACATGCCTTGCGCCCGTCTCCGAGAGTGAAGCCCGGTCGATGATAAGGTCACTGAAGTCATACATAATAATGAAGGGAGTACGCGGCAGCAGGGGGATAAGCGAGGAGGCATTCATGAAGGTGATAACCTCTCTCTCTGAGCTCCTGGCAGCAGCGCCGGAGATCTATGAGATGGATATTAATCCGCTGCTGGCCGAGGGAGATAACATAGTTGCGGTTGATGCCCGGATCAGAATTGAGGCAATGGGTGATAGGCAGTAGGCAATAGGCATTAGGCATTAGGCAGGAAGAAGTACGTAAAATCGCAAATCGCAAATCGCACATCGCAAATAATAATGAAACGTTCAGACATCATTTTCTTACTTGTTTTTACAGGGCTTTTTATTCCGTTCTTTCTGTCACACCGGCTCTATGATTCCTTCCTTTGGTTCAGCAGAGAGTGGGCTTTTACTGCAAGCTTCATCAAATTTGCGATCCTGGCAACAATGGGCGAGATGCTCGGAAGCAGGATAAAGGGAGGAGCCTATATTCCCAAAAACTTCGGGCTGATACCGAGAGCCGTAGTATGGGGATTTCTCGGGATGACGGTCAAGGCAGCATTTGTCATTTTCTCGGGTGGAGTACCTCTCATCGCCGGTCACCTGGGGATGGAAGATACTGCCGCGGTCATGGCAGGAGGCATCACAGCCCCGAAGGTGCTGCTCTCGTTCTGCATCAGCTTCTTTCTTAACATATTCTATGCTCCTGTTCTCATGGTGACACACAGGGTTACGGACACACACATAGCTGCCTCACGGGGAGAAGCGTCCGGGCTGTTCAGGATGCCCGATGTAACTGAAATTATGACGGCTATAGACTGGAGTTCAATGTGGGGTTATGTCCTTAAAAAGACCATACCATTCTTCTGGATACCGGCCCAGACAATCACATTCCTTCTGCCGCCGGAGTTCCAGATACTTTTTGCTGCCATCCTGAGCACGGTGTTGGGCGTCATACTGGCATTCTCAGCCAGAAGCAGATAACCGCTGCAGCAAAAGAAGATGAATAAACGGATGCATCAATGGTGACAAAAAGCATGTAATGGTCTCTTAAGAATTTATATCTTGCAGGCAGTAATGAGGGAAAAAATTGAAAATTATATGGAAAATACCCCCATTAACAGGAAAACCGTAAGCAACGCGATATCCTCCAGCGGCATCACAGATCTCGGATATGCAAGCATCAGGGAGATCGTAAAACTGGTGAATATACTGAGCAGCGAGACCGGTGTGGCGTTCATAAGGATGGAGATGGGTGTCCCCGGATTGCCGTCGGCGGAGGTAGGTGTAAATGCTGAGATAGATGCTCTCCGGAAAGGGGTTGCTTCAATCTATCCGGATATAGAGGGATTGCCTGAGTTCAAGACCGAGGCTTCCAGGTTTGTAAAACTCTTTCTTGACATCGATGTAAGTCCTGACTGCTGTGTCCCCACTGCCGGATCAATGATGGGCGGTATGGCAAGCTTCATGGTTGCCAACAGGAATGACAGGACAAAGGAAGGGACCCTCTTCATTGACCCGGGCTTCCCGGTGCAGAAGACACAGACAAGGATACTGGGGCAGGATTACAGGTCTTTTGACGTCTACAACTACCGCGGGGAAAAACTGGGTCCCAAACTCGAATCGATGCTTGAGTGCGGAAAAGTCTCAACCATACTCTATTCCAATCCCAATAACCCTTCCTGGATCTGTTTCACTGAGGACGAGCTGCGTACAATAGGCCGTCTTGCTGCCAGGTATGATGTGATTGTTGTGGAGGATCTGGCCTATTTCGGGATGGACTTCCGTACAGACTACTCCCGCCCGGGAGTACCCCCTTACCAGCCTACCGTGGCCAAATACTGCGATGACTATATTCTTTTGATATCAGCTTCCAAGGTCTTCAGCTATGCCGGACAGCGTGCGGGACTCCTTGTGATGTCTGATCATCTCTACAACCGCTGTTACCCTGACCTGCTAAGGTACTATTCGTCAGATCTCTTCGGCAGGGCAATGATCTTCGGCGCACTCTACGCCCTCTCGTCAGGGGTGGCACATTCTGTTCAGTATGGATTTACCGCGATTCTTAAGGCTGTCAACGAAGGGATTTATAACTTTGTCGATAATACAAAGGAGTATGGTCTCAAGGCTGCGGCCATGAAAGATATCTTTATAAAACACGGTTTTACAATAGTATATGACAGGGATATTGAAAAGCCCCTTGCTGACGGGTTCTATTTCACAATCTCATATCCCGGCTTCAGCGGCGCATCACTGTTGCAGGAGTTGCTTGCATACGGAATTGCAGCGATCACTCTTAACATAACGGGCAGTGAGAGGACTGAAGGGCTCAGGGCATGTGTCTCACAGGTGAAGCGGGAACAGTTGCCCGTGCTTGACGGGAGACTGAGGTTGTTCAGGGAGAATAATCCTGTATTAAAATGATTATCAATTATTAGAAATAAGAAAAACTTAAAGATATGGCTAAGATAAAAGGTGCTGTTGTAGTTGACAGGGAGAGGTGCAAGGGGTGTGAAGTATGTGTTGTCACATGTCCGACCGAGACGCTCGCACTGTCACCCGAGGTGAACGGCAAGGGTTATCACTTCTCCTTTGCTGTTAATCCGGATGCATGCATAGGTTGCACCAACTGTGCTGTTGTCTGCCCTGACGGTGTGATTACTGTCTATAAGGTAAAGGTGGGATAACTGATTTCGAAATAACAGAATAATATAAATGGAAAAGGAACTGAAATTGATGAAGGGCAACGAAGCTATCGCCGAGGCGGCGATACGGGCCGGTGCCGATGGTTATTTCGGGTATCCCATCACTCCGCAGAGTGAGATACTTGAATATCTTATGGAGGCTAATCCACAGGCCCGTACGGGCATGGTGGTGCTTCAGGCAGAGAGTGAGGTGGCAGCGATAAATATGGTCTACGGCGGTGCCGCCTGCGGAAAGAAGGTCCTGACCTCCTCCTCCTCACCCGGCATTAGCCTGAAGCAGGAGGGGATTACATACATTGCCGGTGCTGAACTTCCCTGCCTTATTGTCAATGTTGTGCGCGGAGGCCCGGGGCTGGGAACAATACAGCCGGCCCAGAGTGATTATTTCCAGGCTGTTAAGGGAGGAGGGCACGGCGACTATCATCTTATTGTGCTGGCTCCCTCATCGGTGCAGGAGATGGCTGACTTTGTGGAGCTGGGATTTGACCTGGCCTTCAAATACAGGAACCCCGTTATGATACTCTCTGACGGTGCCATCGGTCAGATGATGGAGAAGGTGTACCTGAAGCCACAGAAGGAGAGATCAACGGAGATACTGCCATGGGCCACGACCGGCAAACCGGAGACGCGTGAGCGCAACATCATCACCTCACTTGATCTTGACGCCGCGCGGCAGGAGAAATTCAACCTGAAGCTCGTGGCTAAATACAATGAGATTAAGCAGAAGGAGGTGCGTTTCGAAGAGTTCCTTACGGATGACGCTGAATATATCCTGGTTGCATACGGCACCAGTGCCCGGATCTGTCAGAAGGCCATAAAGCTTGCAAGAGCTGAAGGGATAAAGGTGGGTCTGTTGCGTCCTATCACCCTGTTTCCCTATCCGAGCCGAAGGCTCAATGAAATGGCCTTAAAGGTCAGGGGTATGCTTGCAGTGGAGATGAGCACAGGCCAGATGGTTGAAGATGTGATGCTGGCTGTCAATGGCAAGACCAGAGTGGCACACTTCGGCAGAATGGGAGGAATAATACCGACACCTGAAGAGGTGGTCGAGAACCTGAAGAAATTTATTAAAGGATAACAGACCATGGCAGAGATTAAATTCAATGATATAATTAAACCTGAGAATCTTGTATACAAGAGATCAAAGGTTCTCACTGACAATGTGATGCATTACTGCCCGGGGTGCGGCCATGGTACCGTGCACAACGTACTTGCAGAGGTTATCGAGGAGGAGGGGCTGCAGAGCAGGACCATCGGCATAACGCCTGTGGGCTGTTCGGTGCTGATGTACAATTACCTGGATATTGATTTTCAGGAGGCTGCTCATGGAAGGGCACCTGCCCTGGCCACAGCCGTGAAGCGGCTCATGCCTGATAAGTTTGTTTTCAGCTACCAGGGTGACGGCGACCTCGCAGCAATAGGCACCGCAGAGACTATTCACACATGCAACAGGGGAGAGAATATCCTCATGCTCTTCATCAACAACGGCATCTATGGTATGACGGGCGGGCAGATGGCCCCTACAACGCTTGAGGGAATGAAGTCATCAACGTCACCCTACGGCCGCGACGTAGCCATGATGGGAGCACCCATCAAGATGGCTGACATCGTCGCCATGCTGCCGGGGACATGCTTTGTCACACGGCACAGCGTAAACACTGCCTCAGGTGTAAAGAAACTGAAGAGGGCTCTTAAAAAGGCAGTGCAATACCAGAACGAAAAGCGAGGAACATGTTTCATAGAGGTGGTTTCAAACTGCCCGTCAGGATGGAAGATGACCCCGGTGGAATCAAACAAATGGATGGAAGAGAACATGATTCCGTTCTATCCGCTTGGAGACATTAAGGTACCGGCTGAATAACAGAACAACTGTTGAGACGCAGCATGCTGCGTCTCTGCGATACGGCACAAATCTATTTCAATTAATGACCAAATCATGACAGAAGAAATAATAATAGCAGGTTTCGGAGGACAGGGTGTGTTGTCTATGGGCAAGATCATGGCCTATTCAGGTATGATGCAGGATATGGAGGTAAGCTGGATGCCGTCATACGGCCCGGAGATGAGGGGCGGCACTGCCAACGTCAACGTGATACTCAGCGATGAACGTATCAGCTCGCCCATACTCAGGAGCTTCGACACAGCCATCATCCTCAACCAGCAGAGCATGGACAAGTTTGAGAACACGGTCAAGCCTGGCGGTACACTTATCTATGACGGTAACGGGATAACCCATCATCCGACGAGAAAAGACATAACCATCTACAGGATAGATGCTGCCGAAGAGGCTGCCAGCATGAAGATGCAGAAGGTGTTCAACATGATCGTCCTCGGAGGTTTCATGAAGGTTAAACCGATCCTTAAGATTGAATGCGTTATCAAGGGGCTGAAGAAATCACTTCCTGAACGATACCATAACCTTATACCGCTCAACGAACAGGCTATTCAGCGGGGAATGGAGATTGTCAGGGAAGTCTGAAAGTCCATAAAGTCGAAAGTCTGTAAAGTCGAAAGTCTGTAAAGTCGAAAGGCTTAATGGTCTTGCATCACAATTCCCTGATTCTTAATCCTTAACTCTTAATTCTTAATTCTTAATTCTTAATTCTTAACTACTGTCTGCTGCCTGCTGCCTGCTGCCTTCACCTATTCATAGAAGTGCATCTCGCGGATGTATTTCCATGCCGGTGCAGGTACGAACCATGATACATCCTTTCCTTCCCTGATGGCATTCCTGATAAAGGTCCCGGATATCTCCATCACAGGTGCCTTTACCTTCGTGACTGAGGCGATGGAGAGAATCTCATCAAGCCTTTTGCTGTTTTTCTTCCCCGGTTCAAGCCGAGGATAGACGGTTAAAGGATATCTCTTCACCAGCTCCTCTGCGTTCTTCCATTTATGCAGTGTCGACAGGTTATCTTCTCCCATAATAAGGGTAAACCGTCGGGCGGGATATTTCTCGGCAAGGTAGGCCAGTGTATCAATTGTGTATGAAGGTTGCGGAAGGCTGAACTCTATATCCGATACCCTGAACCGGCTGTCGCCTCCGATGGCCTGCCCGGTCATGTACAACCTGTCACGGCCTGCAAGGAGAGTCTCCTTCGCCTTCAGCGGATTATGAGGGCTGACAACGAACCATATCTCATTCAGCGAGGTATACTCGGCAATGTAATTAGCTATTGCCATGTGCCCTATATGAACGGGGTTGAATGATCCGAAGAACAGTCCTGTTTCCATCATTTCCTTTTCAAAAAACCGCTAACGACTGTTTCAATCTCCTTGCAGGCCCTTGAGAGATCATCATTCACAATGACCCTGTCAAACCTGTCAGCAAGCTCTATCTCCCTGTTAGCCTTTTCGACCCTCATCATGATCTTGTCTTCAGGGTCGGTACCTCTTCTGATCAGTCGCTGCTTCAGTTCTTCAACTGAGGGGGGCATAATGAAAATGGCAAGAGCACTGCTTCCGAAAATGTTTTTAAGGCTGATGCCTCCCCTTACATCAACATCAAACAGGGGTATCATGCCTGCTTTTGTTATACGTTCAATCTCACTCCTGAGAGTCCCGTAAAAATGATCCCTGTAAACCTCTTCCCACTCAATGAATTCGCCTGCATCAATCCTCTTCCTGAATTCACCGGCTGAGATAAAATAGTACTCGTGTCCGTTCTTCTCGCTGCCTCTGGGTTTTCTGCTGGTGGCTGAAACTGAGAATCCGAGAGGGAGGCCGCTTGCCAGCAGGTAGTTCACCAGTGTCGATTTTCCGGCTCCTGACGGAGCTGAGATAATGAGAACGGGTGTATTGGCTTCAGCATTCATCCCGGTCAGAGAACGTTAAGTGTCTGTTCTTTAATGCGTTCCAGCTCGTCTTTCATCATCACCACAAGTTTCTGCATGGCAGCGTCATTGGCTTTTGAACCTATGGTGTTGATCTCGCGGCCGATTTCCTGTGCAATGAAATTCAGCATCTTACCGTTCTGTCCGTTAGTCCCGAGAGTCTCGCAGAAGTAGTCGCAATGCTTCCTGAGCCTCACCTTTTCCTCGTTTATATCCATTTTCTCGAGGTAGAAGATCAGTTCCTGTTCAAAACGGTTCTGGTCAATATTTTCTGTTGCGACAGCGTCCCTGAGTGATGAATTGAGCTTCTCTCTCATGCGGGTAATGCGGTCACCCTCGACGGTACTTAACTGTTCGAGATATTTTGTGATCATGTTTACCGATTTGATAAGGTCGGCAGCCAGTGCTTTCCCCTCTTCAAGGCGATACAGGTCAGTCATTGCCAGGGCGTCATCTATCAGCCGCGATGCGGTATTCCACTCCTCTTCCGTCAGTTCAGGCCTGTCTGTCTTTAGTGTCTCGGGCAATCTCATTACTATACCTAGCAGGTCGCTCTTATTATCAAGTCCGAGCTCGTCACTTATCTCCCTGAGCTGGTTCAGGTAACTCCTGACATTGTTCCTGTTTATTACAGGAGTCTGCTCCTCGTCCATTACATCGAAGGAGATGAAGAGGTCTATCTTGCCCCTTTCAAGTTTCCGGAGGATGAGGTTGCGGATTTCCAGTTCCTTCTCCTTGTAGAGCCATGGGAGCTTGGTGCTGATGTCTGCCTGTTTGCTGTTGAGAGACTTCACCTCGACGGTTATTTTTCGGCGTGCTGTTTCGAGCATGGCTTTGCCGTATCCTGTCATTGATCGTATCATCAGAGTGCTGTTATTCCCAGGCAAAGATAGGTTTTTTGGATTAAGAGAGCAGTTCCAGTTCCACGGTGAAGTGTCTCATGATAGGAGCTTCCCACCTGATTGCCAGGCCTCTTCTTATCTCATTCCTTCTCCCGAAGACATTGCTTACTGCTGCTGCCACATAATCCATGTGATTATCCGTATAGACTCTTCTTGGTACTGCCAGCCGTACCAGTTCAAGGTCCGGATGCCTGTTCACCCGCGTCACGGGGTCGCGGTCGGCCATTATGGTGCCTATCTCGGCGCTGCGGATGCCACCCTCGAGATAGATCTCTACTGCCAGGCGCTGTGCGGGAAACTCTTCCGCGGGGATATGAGGAAGGAAGGTGCCGGCATCGATGAATATTGCGTGACCGCCGAAGGGTACCTGCAAGGGTATGCCTGCTGCGCGCATCTTCTCTCCCAGCCGTGCTACCTGGCTTATTCGTGACTCAAGGTACTCGAGCTCTGTGCCTTCGTAGAGACCCTGTGCAAGCGCGTTCATATCACGTCCTGCCATCCCTCCGTAGGTGACAAAACCTTCAAACATGATGTTGAATGTTGAGGCTTTGCGAAACATCTCCTTATCCCTGAAGCCGATGAAGCCTCCGATGTTGACAATGGCATCCTTCTTTGAGCTCATTGTCATGCCGTCGGCATATGAGAACATCTCCAGGGCGATCTCCCTGATGCTCTTATGAGCATATCCCTCTTCGCGCATCCTTATAAAATATGCGTTCTCTGCGAAACGGGCTGAGTCAATTATGACCGGGACGCCGTACCTGTCAGCCAGGGCACGCACTCCCCTGAAGTTGGCCATGCTTACCGGTTGTCCTCCGCTGGTATTGTTGGTGACCGTCATCACGATACATCCGAGCCTGTGACGGGGAGTCTCATCAAGCACTTTCCCGAGGAGATCAAGGTCAACGTTGCCCTTGAAAGGAGCAGTGGCATGGATATCTCTCGCAACCGCAACGGTGCAGTCAACGGCTGTCGCCTTGCGGAACTCAATGTGCCCCTTTGTAGTGTCGAAATGGGCATTCCCGGGTATGACATCGCCTTCTTTGACAAGTACTGAGAAGAGCACATTCTCTGCCGCACGCCCCTGGTGTGTCGGAAGAAAATACTCAAACCCGGTTATTTCGCGGATGGCTTCCTTGAGGTTATAATATGACGAGGCTCCGGCATAACTCTCATCGCCGGTCATTATTGCACCCCACTGCTTGTCACTCATGGCACCGGTACCGGAATCTGTAAGGAGATCAATGAATACCTGCTCTGACCTCAGGTTGAAGAGATTATATGAAGCCTGCCTGATCCACTCCTGACGCTCTGCATGCGTGCTTTTACGGAGAGACTCAATCATTTTTATCCTGAATGGTTCGCAATATGGTAACGACATGTGATAATTAATTTATGTTAGACAAAACAAAAGATGTAATTAACTGGATAACAGTACTTAGACAGGAAGAAATGTCAGAAGGCATCCCTGTTCTTGATATTGCGGTATATCACTTTCCTGTTTATTTCCGTTTGAAAAAGGGAAACCATTTTAATGGCTATTTTTGCAAATATAACCTTTTTACGAGCGCAGAGCAATTATGAATACTTTAACGAGGCTGAGGAATATCAGATCTGGAATTATCATCTTTCTGGCAGTTGTGTTTTTCCTTTTCATTGCTTCTCCGGCATCAGGTCAGGGGGAGACGAAGCTAGAGCATGCCCGGATCACATTAATAGACACATCGGCCATTAACGAGGCCGGGATAAG